>Ga0187782_10003158_pt1 | contig 12268 bp, 9 predicted proteins | sample 0715_SJ02_MP15_2_FD_132454 | JGI IMG/M metagenome (GOLD analysis project Ga0187782, IMG submission 132454) | Tropical peat soil microbial communities from peatlands in Department of Meta, Colombia - 0715_SJ02_MP15_20_MG | ecosystem: Environmental > Terrestrial > Soil > Wetlands > Peat | place...
TTACGCAAACAGTGAATCTACAAATTCCTTCGGATCGAATGGTAGCAAGTCTCCGGCCTTTTCGCCTACCCCGACGTAACGCACCGGCAATCCCAACTCCCGACAGATGGCGACCACCACTCCGCCCTTGGCCGTCCCATCCAGTTTGGTGAGCACGATTCCGGTCACGCCGGCTGAGCCGGTAAACTGGCGTGCCTGCTGCAAACCATTCTGCCCTGTGGTTGCATCCATCACCAGCAGAGTTTCATGCGGAGCGCCAGGGATCAGCCGCTGCGCTGTGCGGCGCATCTTTTCCAGTTCTGCCATGAGATTCGTTTTCGTGTGGAGTCTGCCGGCGGTATCCACGACTACATAATCGACGTGACGCGCCGAGGCAGCTTGCAGAGCGTCATAGAGCACCGCTGCTGGATCGCCTCCGGGCTTGGTGCGAATGACCTCGGTTCCCGTTCGTTCTCCCCAGATTTCCAGTTGTTCAATCGCAGCCGCCCGGAAAGTGTCGGCAGCGCACAGCAACACGGTTTTGCCTTGAGACCGAAACACCTGGGCCAGCTTTCCAATCGTGGTGGTTTTTCCGGTGCCATTCACCCCCACAACCAGAATCACCTCAGGTGGGCCATCGACCCGCCGCACTGGAGCGGTGTTGGCAGCATTCAGGATGGCAAGCAGTTCCTCTTTCAGGAGCCGCTTCAGTTCTTCGACGTTCTTGATCTGTTTCCGGTCCGCCTTGTCGCGTAGCTTAGCCAGCACCTCGGCGGTGGTCGTGGTCCCCAGGTCTGCCCCAATCAGTGTCGCTTCCAAGTCGTCCAGGGTGCGGCGGTCAATTTCCTTTCCGAAAGAGACCACCTCTTCGATGCGCTCGCTCAAATTCTCCCGGGTGCGCGTGACTGCTTCCTTCATGCGCTCCAGAAAACTGGGCTTCTGTTGCTCGTCAAGGCTGCCAAAAAGGGTCTGAATCATAAATCTCGAAGTCAGGAAGGCTAGCTTTGATTATAGCGGCACGCGGATGGACGGAACTGCGCCCATGCCGCAGTTCTCCACTCAGAAAAACGACGTCGGTTGGTTCCGTCGATTGCAATTCTTACGCGCAGCTCAGGAGCGGTACAATCTGTTTTTGTATCGAAAGGAGCACGAGATGGCGCAAAAGGTGATTGAGATCGTTGGAACATCCAAGGAAAGCTTTGCCAAAGCTGCTGAAAATGCCGTTAACGAAGCGGCCAAAACCGTTCGCGGCATTAAATGGGCGCGAGTCGCGGAATTTGAGATGGAACTGGACGGCAAAAAGATCACGCAGTATCGCGCCACAGCCAGAATTTATTTTGATATCGAGCGATAGCCGTTGTGATGCGATCGCGAACGGCAGCGGTTATGCGGAGGGCTGTGACGGTTTGACAGCAGGATTTGAGAATGAGCCAGGAGATGTGGAAGAACCAGGAGGCCAGCCATTGTCAGCCAACTTGCCAGTGATGTGCTCGCTTTCCGATGCGGAAAAACGGGAACGTGAGGCGACGCTCATAGCGCGGTTCAGGTCCGGCGTCCTGGCTGCGGAGGAGCTCGATGATGGCTACTCCTTTCGCCTTCCAGGCGAACGGATTGGCTGGCTCTGGTAGCAGATCTGATGATCGCTGAACGCGACTGCTGTCCATTTCTGACGTTGCAATTGACCGCCGAGCCTCAAATGGGAGCGATCACCGTCCGCATCACCGGCCCGAACGGCACCAAGGAATTTCTGAAATCTACCTTCGCCATTTAACGTCGGGTTGCCTTCGGCGGTTGCCCACCTCCGGACCGAGCGATTCGAGTTACTGTCGTCTTGACCCCTTGCGTGCCACCTTGCCAGCTCCCACTTCCGCAGGATCGTGGTCGTAATATTCGTAGGCTGACATGGGCTTTTCGTAGTTGAGGGCCCATGGCCGCTGCTCGGCGGGCAGCTTGCCCAGTACGCGCGCCATTTCCCGAATGTGCGTCGCGACCGCTCCACAGCAGGCTCCGATGTAGTTGACACCGATGTCCCTGGCCCGTTGCGCGTAGGCAGCCATCTCCTTGCGGCTGAGTTGTAGCGGGTCGAGCTCGAACGGAAACTGCGGCAGGCTGGTGAAATCCGGTTTATCTGCGGGCGTGTGATACGCGACCGGTTGAGCAGCCAAGTACGCGTTGGGTACGGCCTTGCGCATTTCTTCAAGAGGACGCAGCATGTGCTCCGGCGGACGCAGGCAATTCATGCCGACGATATCGGCCCCGGCATCGACCAGCGCTTTCGCGGTTTCTGCCGCAGTCTTGCCTTCGGCAGTCTTGTTCTCATTCTCGAAACAAATCGTGACCATCACCGGCAGTCCGGTTTTCTTGGCGCACTCTACAGCGATGAGTGCTTCGCCGAGCCAGGAAAAAGTCTCGCCGATGATGAAGTCGACACCTTCGGCGGTTTGCACGGCAAGTTGCTCATCGAAGGTGGCATGAACCTCATCTTTCGCTGCGGGGCTGTTTGGCTCGTACATCCAAGTCAGGCTGAGATTGCCGGCTACAAGGCAACGATCACCGGCAACGTCCTTGGCGATGCGAACGGCAGCGCGGTTCAGATCTTCCAGGCGATCCTGGAGTCCAACTGTGGCGAGCTTGTCGCGGCTGGCGTAGAAAGTGAGCGCCTGCAGGACTTCGGCTCCGGCTTCACGAAACTCAATGTGGAGCTGCCGTAAAGCTTCAGGATTGGTCAGAGCGACCTCGGGAGTGAAAGGGCCAGCACGAACCCAGCCTCGTTTTTCCAGTTCCAGCAAATACCCTCCGTCGCCGAGGACGGGCTCGTATTTCAGTTTTTGCAGGATGTTCTTTTTCACTGGCTTCCCCTGGTGCATTTAGATCCTAATTCGCAAAGCTCTCACACTACATCAAGCAGCTCCGGACCTTACGACAACCGCAACTGTGTGCCGCTTCAAAAACGCCAACGTCTTCGCATTGAACTCCTCAACCTGCTCATAGATCGGAGCATGAGACGATCCTTCAAAGATCAGCAACTCCGAGTTGCGAATTTTTGAGGTCATCTGATCCGCGTAGCGAGTGGAGGTCGCGAGGTCATGACGACCGAAGGTGATCAACGTTGGAGCCGTGATGCGGCTAAGCTGGGCTTCGGCGTCGTGGCCGATCACGGCATTCGACTGCTGCATGAAGCTGTCTAACGACTGGGCCGGCCGGCTCCTCACAAATGCCGCCAACGACTCGATGTACTCCGGCTTGGCCGCATACAGTTCCGGCGTAAAGCACCAGGGAAAGAGCCCATGAATGACCATCTCCTGAACACTTCCCATGCCCTTGGCCATGAGCTGAAAACTTCCGGTGACAGCTCTCGAGTAAGGATCGGTTTTCGGCCACGCACTGTGCAACGACAAAGATGCAACTTTGTCTGGGTATTTTGCCGCCAACCACATCCCGATTGCTCCGCCGAGCGATAAGCCACTGATGTGCGCCTTGGGAATCTTCAAGGCCTGCATGAAAGCGGCAACATCATCGGCGAGATCCTCAGTGGAATATGGTCCCTCAGTTTTGTCCGTTTCACCCGTTCCGCGGAGGTCGAGCGAGATACACGTAAAATGTTTGGCATACTCCGCCACCTGGAAGGCGTAGCAGGCATGATCCGCCGCCAAGTAGGGAATGAGAATGAGTGGCTCGCCGCTTCCTTGCTGCCCATAGTTCATCGTGATGCTGTTCGCTTTGATTTTCGGCACGAAATCCTCCGTTATATCTCAGCTCTGCTATTTGGATGTCGCAGGTCCCGCAGCACCTGAAACGCCGCATTATGTCCGGGCGCGCCGGTCACGCCACCTCCGGGATGCGCGCCCGCGCCGCACAAGTATAACCCCGCAATCGGAGTGCGATATTGCGACCAGCCTGGCACCGGACGCATGAAGAAAAGCTGCTTGAGTGTGAGATCACCGTGAAAAATGTTTCCTTCGGTCAGCCCGTAAATGCGCTCGAGATCGAGCGGCGTAAGCACTTGCCTCGAAATAACCGCTCCCGGCACATTGGGAGCATATTCGGCAATCTTTTTGATTACGCGGTCACCAAGCAGTTCGCGATTTTCGTCCCACGTGCCGCTTCCCAAAAAATATGGAACGTATTGTACAAAGCAGGTCATGATGTGGCGACCTTTTGGAGCGAGCGTGTCGTCGATATTGGAAGCGACGACGCAGTCCACCCACAATTCCTCAGGGATTTCGCCGAATTTGGCAATATCGTAGCAGCGCTCAGCGAATTCCAGCGACGGAACCAGCGTGAACAGAGTTCGCTGCGCCGGACTTGCATCCGGAGGCATGCCGTTCACCTTCGGCTCCTCGGCCAGCACCAGATTGACCTTGGCGCACGGCCCGTTCATTTTGATTCCGGCAACGGCACGGCGAAAATCTTCCGGCAGGTCATTCCTCTCCACCAAGCCAAGAAATGTCCGTTTGGGATCCGCATTCGAGAGCACGAGGCGCGCTGGAATCTCCGTTCCATCTTCCAGCACAACGCCGCGCACTCGACCATTGCGAGTCTCGATACGCGCAACCGGAGCGGAAGTACGGATTTCAACTCCGCGCGTGCGGGCAGCCCCGGCGAGCGCCTGCGTGATGGCGCCCATGCCGCCGATGACGTGTCCGTAAAACCCTTGCAGTTCGTGTTCGCCGCCGCTGAGCAAGTGAAACAGCAACCCCAGCGCCGTGCCCGGATCATATGGGCCACCGTGTTTTCCATAAACATTGTTGGCTAGAAAAAGAGTCTTGATTTTGTCCGACTCGTAATTGCGATCAAGAAAGTCTCCCAGGCTGCCGGTCAGAAATGAAATCAGCTGGGAAATTTCCGTCGACGTGATTCCGCGAAAGCGCTTGCCCACACGCAACAGCTTCCACCAACTCTGAATGCCATCCATCTCAATTTCCGGTGGCGGCTCAAGAAAAAAAGGCTGCAGATAGCGAGCCAGCTTCTTTAATTCATCGTCCACGCGCACAAACGTCTCCGCGTCCTTCACTGAAAGCTTGCGTAACTCGGCCACAGTACGGTCCCGGTCGGCCCACCATGGAATGACCTGACCGTCGGGAAAGGGCACCTGGAGCGCTGGATCACATGGAATCATTCGCAATCCGTGCGAGGCCAGTTCCAGATCGCGGATCACCTCCGGCCGCAGCATGCTGGCAATGTAGGACGTAGTTGAGGCACGGCATCCCGGCGCGATTTCCTCTGTCACGCAACATCCGCCCACGATTTCACGCCGCTCTAGAACGAGTGTAAACAAGCCCGCGCCCGCGAGGTAGGCAGCGGCCGTGAGCCCGTTATGACCGGCTCCAATCACAATCACATCGTATTGGGAAGAGCGGGACATGATCAGTTGGTTCTTCTTCTTCCCCACACATACAGCAGCGTCCCCGCCGCCACCAATATCACAGTTCCGCCGACGACCTTCGCGCTGGCGAGAACTGGGTTCGCGTCCTCTGGACTGGGCACAAAAGAGAGTGCGATGGTCAGCAGAGCGGTAGAAAATCCCACGCAAGAGATTAACCAGGCTACGGGTTTGCCGCCCGGAACACGGATCACGTCCGGCCCGGCTGGTTCACGCTGCAGCCGGATCATGGCTCCGAACAAAAACAAATAGGGAAGAAAGTAGGTAATAATCCCCACGCTCACCAGGACGTCGTAGGCGCCTTTCACCGTGGTGCCAGCCTGTCCCAGAAACACAAATATCACACCGCAAATCGCCTGCAGAATCAGGGCGACATAAGGGGTTCCCCACCGCGGATGCAGCCTGCCGAACACCGGCGGAAGAAGACGGTCGATTCCCGCCACAAAGGGCAAGCGGGCCACTGCGGCGAGGTAGGCACTGGCCGCTCCCAGATTGCTGAGCGCGATCAAAGCAGCAGTGACCGGAATGACCCAGAAGATTCCGATGCGCTCCCCAGTTCGCGTGACCGCCTGCATGAGCCCTTGCAGGTTGTTGACCTGATCGTGCGGCAGCGCGAGCAGCACGCCGACCGTTCCCCCGACGTAACAAAACGTGACAACCAATCCGCCCGTAAACAGAGCCCAAGGGATTGTGCGGCGCGGGTTCTTAATCTCCTCGCCCATGAAAGAACCGGTTTCACAACCACCGACCGCAAAAATAAGGGTCGACCAAAAAATCATGTCTTTCAAATGCGCACTGGGAATCATGCTCTTCGCGTCAAAGGAAGTTGCTGACCCGAACCTGTGCCATGCCAGCACTCCCATCGCGATGATGATGACAATTGGCAGCCACATGGCCAGCGCTCCTATGTTATGCAGCCACTTGCCCACGTCCAGTCCCAAAACATTCATGACCGTAATAACCGCCAGCACAACGATAGAAAAGAGGATGAAGAAACGCGCGTCGTTCGCTAAAAAATTCCAACGGTTACCACCTATGTACAAGGTATTGCTGGCGGCAAAATAGAGAACAGCGGGAAAATACGGCAGGTTGCTGGTCCAATAGATCCAGGCGCAAAGAAAACCGCCGAATTCACCGAATGCAAGCTTGCTCCAGACGTAAAGCCCGCCTTCCTGCGGATAACGCGAAGAGAGTTCAATCACCGAGAGTGCCAGGGGAGTGTAAAACGTGAGCCAAGCGCCAAACCAGATGATCACCGCGCTGGGGCCCGCGCTCGCGGCAGTTGCGGCCCAGCGCAAACTAACGCCGGTGACCACATAGAACAACACGAGGTCCAGGAACCCCATGGCGCGTTTCGGCTGGATCAGTTCGGCAGCGGAGCCATGCGGCAGGGGAATGAGCCTGCTTTCCACCGAGGCGCTAACGCCGCTGGGAGGGTTGGTGGAACTCATCGGAGCGTCTATGGTGCCTCAAAAGCAGCAGGGCCGCCAGAAGAAACCGAGTCACTGGTGGTCGCGAGGGATGGCTTCCTGCCATTTCTTCTGGCGAATCACACGGCCATTTTCGAGCAGTTCCCGGTGATATGTGTAGTAGAACGTCTTCAGGTCACTGCGCATTTCAAGGTGTCCGCGATAGAGCATGGTTCGGTCCTTTAACCGGTAGGTGGTGTCCGAATCGCCGCGCACGGTGTTGACCTCCGGGTGCGCGTCTTCAATGTCGTAAGTCAGTTGCTCATGGTGCACCTGGTTGCCCCAGGGGTACTGGGTTTTGTCTGAACCGCGCCAAACCACGTGGGTGGCCTGACGAACCTCATCCCGAGTGACGCTGTATTCGCCGGGCCACGGATATCCCTCGGAGTGAACATCAGAAAGGTGATCCGAAGGTTCGGGCTTGTGAAAGTTTGGCCGGGATGACGCTTGCACAGGAACCACGGGCAACATGAGCCGCGAGCCATCAGCGCCGCCAAGGTAAAGCGAAGTTGTCATCGCATAGGGTGTTGACCAGATCGTAGGCCACCACGAATTCGACACCGCCAGCCGGATGCGATGTCCTTTTGGAAAAACCCATGACGTCAGATGCAGTTTAATTTTCAACGAGTAGATATGTCCCGGTTCCAAGTCTGTGGGGTTACTTTGCGAATCCCGCTGTGTGCCGTTTATTCCGGCCCCTGTAACGAGCGTGACGGTGCCATCCGGCGCAACATCAGACAAACGAGCAAACCAATCCGCCTGCGGAGCCGACGCTGAAACCTTGACGACGGCATCCGGCCGTCCCAGTATTGCGTAGTCTTCCGAAAGCGGTGCGGAATCATAGACCAGGCTGAAAGCGTCTGTGGGACGCTGGTCGACTGTCAGGTCACCCCACCAGAATCCCGCTTCCACTCCGGTGGATGGGACATAGCGAAGAACATCGACCGAAGATTCCGGACCTAAATTCCCCAATGTATGCCCGGAGTTCAAGTACAGGGTTTGCGCCGTAGCTTCCGGAGGCGGCCAACGCTCCTCGTTGCGCCAATCCCCGGGAATCGTCGTCAGATTCAAGTCAGGAGGATGCCAGTGCTGCATGTAAACCGCAATGCTCGGCTCCTGCATGATTCCGGTTTCTCTCCCCTTCAGCCATTGGTCCCACCAGCGCACAGCTTCGCCCCGCCACTCAATCTCCGGACCGGGTGTCGCGTCATCGGGAAAGGTGTGGTTCCATGGGCCGATGATCGCCTTCATCGGGACCTTCATGTGCTCGAGCATGCGAGGGATGCTGTCGCGATATCCATCCAGCATGCCGCCGATCATGAAAACAGGAATCTGGATGGCATCGAGTCCTCGTACCGGCTCCTGCCAGAAGCCGCTCTGGCGTTGGTGCCGCATATAGCTGAGAGACCAGGGCTGCTTGTCAAAGCGGGCCTGCATTGTTTTTTCATCGACGGGGAAATCGGGCGCCCGACTTAATGTTTGATCGAGATCCATGGCGACTTCAAATTCATCGACGTGAATCATGCCATCGAAGTAGTGCACATCTTCGTTATAGAGGTCCTCGGTCGCGCAAACGGCGATAATCGCCTTCAACGCCGGTGGGCGTCGCATGGCCATTTGGATCGAGTTGAACCCGCCCCACGAAATGCCGAACATCCCGACGTTCCCGTTCGACCACGGCTGCCGCGCCAGCCACGCAATTACCTGCTCACCGTCGTCCTGCTCCCGTTGTGAATACTCTCGCTCAGGAGTTTCGCCTTCGCTTGCGCCGGTTCCGCGGATATCAACGCGGGCCGTGACATAGCCGCGATGCGCAAAGTAAGTGTGCAAGGGATAATCGCGCTCGATTGTGCCGTCATCTTTCCTATAAGGGAGATATTCGAGAAGGGCAGGGAATTTCTCGGCAGCAGTCCCTCCGGTGGGCACATAGAGAGATGCCGCCAGACGCTCGCCGTCCTTCATGGCGATCCATGTCTTTTCAACTTTGACACCGTAGACCGGGGCGGATGGCGGCTGTAGTTCGCTATGCTCGCCGAACAGCGGCAGTATGATGCAAACCGGCAGACACACTTTCCAGAGATATCTGCTGATCACAAGAATGCCTCTTAAATCGCGAAATCCACGCGAAATCTGCCGCAACACTATACCTCAGCCGAACGGTTCCGAAAGGTTCAGACTGCAGTGTGCTAGTCTCAATTGCATTTGCCACCAAGCACGTTGACTTGCACGTTGCGAGAGAAGGAGATCTCTTGAAAACGCCAAAGTGGATACCCGCCGTGCTGTTTTTCTGCTCCGTGCTTGTAAACGCACAAGTCGTCGCGGTGAAGGCTGGCGAGGTGATCGATCCGGACTCCGCCGCGGTACTCAGGAATCAGATCGTCTTGATCCGCGATGGCAAAGTTGCGAACATCGCCGAGAATCTACCCATCCCCGTTGGGGCTCAGGTGATCGACTTGTCATCGAAAACCGTCCTGCCCGGCCTCATTGATTGCCACACTCACCTGGCTGACGGCGCGCATGACGGTGATGACCCGGTCGGTGTCTTTCGCAAAACTGCACAGCAGTTGGTGCTCGAATCGATTCCGAATGCCAAGGTGACGCTCGAGTCTGGATTCACCACGGTCCGCGACGTGGGCACATATCGCGCGCTTGGAGACGTTGCGCTCCGCGATGCCATCAATCATGGCTACATCGTGGGGCCTCGTATGTTCGTTGCAGGCGCCTATGTAACTATCACCGGCGGCGCTGGCTCCGACAGCAGCCTGGCCCCGGACATCCAGTTGCCCTGGGATATGCATTACGGGGAAGCCAACAGTCCATGGGAGGTGAGGCAAGTCATCCGCAAGTTAGCGCATGACGGCGTGGATCACATCAAAATTCTATCGAGCGGAGCGGTGCTGACCCACGGCAGCAATCCCAAATCGCAGGAATTTACCCTCGAAGAGCTCGAAGCCGCGGTCGATGAAGCCAGCCATTTCGGTCTTCGCGTGGAATCTCACGCGCACTCGCCCCAGGGTATTAAGAATGCAATCCGCGCCGGCGTCGCCTCCGTCGAACACGCCACCATGATTGATGAAGAGGGTATCGTGCTGGCAAAAGAACGCGGCACTTATCTCGATATGGATATCTACGACGAAGAATGTATTGAGGAGGCAGGACGCGCTGGCCATATGCCGAAGGATTTTCTGGAGCATGATGCGCAACTGGGGCAGATTCAGCGCGACAATTTCCGCAAGGCTGTGCAAGCCGGAGTGAAGATGTCTTTCGGCACTGATGCGGGTGTTTGTCCGTACGGCATCGCCGCCAAGCAATTCGCCATGATGGTGAAGTACGGAATGACGCCCATGCAGGCGATTCAATCCGCCACGATCAACGCCGCAGACCTGTTGGGCAAGCGCGAATTGCTGGGATCTTTCAAGCCCGGGAAGTACGCCGACCTCATTGCGGTGAGCGGAGATCCCCTAGCAGACGTTTCAGTTCTCGAAAATGTTGAATTTGTGATGAAGGATGGCAAAGTTTACAAGCAGAAATAGGTGGCCTAAGCAGGGCTGCGAACTGAGCAGCGCGTCCGGTCAGATACTTACCGGGATTGCGGAATGCTACGGCGCCGCTGTGATCGAGTACTTGAAGCCGATCTGCCTCCTTGCTTTGATTGCCGGCCATTTGTTGTCTGGCGCCATCTCTTTCGGACAGTACATTCGTACGGGACATAATGAGGACGCACCCACAACTCCAATTGCCGGCTTTGCCCTGATGGGCGGAGGGTCGGATCTGGAGCCGGCTTTCAAATGGCTATGCGACCGTGCCAGGGGCGGAGATTTTCTTATTCTGCGCGCGCGCGGCGATGACGCCTACAATTCGTATATCAACGGGCTCTGCCACGCGAATTCAGTTGCCACTCTGATTATTCCCGACGCGACCGCTGCGCGTGATCCAAGGGTTGCGGAAATCATTCGTAACGCCGAAGCCATCTTCATTTCCGGGGGAGATCAGGCCCGCTACATCAAAGGCTGGATGGATAGCCCGGTTCAACGTGAACTGAATGATGCTATCGCACGCGGTGTGCCGATCGGCGGGACCAGCGCTGGTCTGGCTGTGCTAGGCGATTACGTGTACTCGGCTGAAAATGACAAGCCGAACGAGCCCAACCTCAGTTCCAACCAAGCTTTGGCTGACCCTTTCAATAATCGGGTAAAAGTTCGGAGAGAATTCCTTCAAATTCCGCTCTTCCGGCATGTCCTTACGGACACTCACTTTAAAGCCCGGGATCGAATGGGTCGGACCATAACATTCCTGGCGCGTATTGTCGAGGACGGCTGGTCTCGCAACCCGCATGCCATTGCGGTCGATGAGAAAACCACAGTGCTGGTGGACGGAAATGGCAAAGCATCTGTCGTGGGCTCGAGCAGCGCTTATTTTTTGAGCGTGAATGAACTACCGAAAGTGTGCGTCTCCGGAATGCCTTTAACCTTCAACAACATTTCAGTGTACCGGCTTAAGGCCGGTGGCCGGTTCGATGTCTCCAACTGGAGAGGGGATGGGGGCGTTGCATATTCAGTTTCCGCCGAGCAGGGAGTGATCCACTCGAGTCAACCGGGCGGCGCGATCTACTAATCGGCTTTGGTTGAGATTGTGGTTGACTTCGGATATTCAAGTCTGACAGCATTTGGCGCATCGTTGCCGCAACTGACAGGGAATGCTTCGATGACTCACAACACTGAAATCCTTGCGTTCCAGGTTGAGCCTCTCGCTCACCTTATTGATCCCGGGAAACTCGAAGCCGGTTTGTAAGACTGCAGAGCTACTGCGCCGTTTCAGGATAATTCGAGCTTTGAGAGTCCCAGGAGATTTCAATGAAATCCTCGCGCGCTTTGGTACTGTCGATCGTTATGTTGCTTGGGCCGGCTTCCAGTTGGCCGCAGGAGGCGACGGGAAGAATTGTTGGAACAATTACCGATCCGACCGGGGCAGTCATCCCAGGGGTGCAGATTACGGTCACCAACACGGCCACGCAGGTGAGCCGCACAGCGAATACCAACCAGGACGGATACTTTCAGGTTCTGGCGCTGCCGATTGGCAATTACACCATCGTAGCGGAGCACGAGGGGTTTCGAACGGTCGTCATTGGTCAATACAAGCTGCTTATTAATCAAGTGCTGCGCGTCGATATCCAGCTACGGGTCGGCGCGACGGCGCAAACGGTCGAAGTGGGAGCGCAGGCGTCGACGGTAGAGACGGTGAACTCAACCCTTGGTCAATCTGTGACAGGGCGGACGCTGACCAATATGCCGCTCAATGGCCGGGACACGCTTGACCTGGCGTTGCTGCAACCTGGCATCACTGAAAGTAACGATGACAACGGAGGCGCAGGCAATTACAGCATTGCGGGCGGCCGCACGGACTCGGTGACGTTTCTGCTCGACGGCGGGAACAATAA
>Ga0187782_10003159_pt1 | contig 12265 bp, 4 predicted proteins | sample 0715_SJ02_MP15_2_FD_132454 | JGI IMG/M metagenome (GOLD analysis project Ga0187782, IMG submission 132454) | Tropical peat soil microbial communities from peatlands in Department of Meta, Colombia - 0715_SJ02_MP15_20_MG | ecosystem: Environmental > Terrestrial > Soil > Wetlands > Peat | place...
GGCCACTACGACTCTGGCAAACGCCAGCGGGAAGCTGGCCGCGATGCAAAAGACGATTCACGAACAGAAGGTCCTTTGCCATTCCTTTGTGGCCGGTCACAGTTCCTACGCATTACTCGTGCGTCCGCGCGGAGACGCGCCGTTCCTTCTGTTTCACTGCCTGGATGATACTTCCTTCGAATCCATCTACAAGACGGCCGCCCAAGGCGACGATTGGATCGGCACCGATCTGTTCGCCGTGCACTCCAACGCCGCCAAAGACCTGCGAAACTGGCACTGGAATCCCTGGGTGAACGGGCATTCCTCCCTGGTGTTGGAGCCCGGACAAAAGAAGTCGTACCAGATGCGATTCGTGTTTCTCGATGATTATTCCGGGATCCAAAAGGAGTTGAAGGCGGCGGGCAATCTGGGAATTCGCGTCGTGCCCTCTATGGTCGTCGAGCAGGACACCGACACTTACGTCGAACTGAATTGCGGCAACGATCTTGAGGCCCTCGAAATCCACTCCGACGGAATTATCGTCAAAGAGCGGAAACGTAGGGATCAATCCACCTTCCTGACGTTGTCGTTTCACGGCCGAGGGCAGAAGAGTCTCCGCTTGGTCTACAACGGAAAACGCTGGACCAACCTGCATTTTTACTGCGTCGAAGATGCCGAACAGTTGCTAAAAGCGCGAGCCCGCTTTATGGCGGAACGGCAATTCGTGGTGAGTCCGGACGATCCCTACCATCGCCACCACATGTTTCTGCCCTTCGATTATCGGCGCGCGACCCGCCTCGATGACAACGACGATGTTTGGGAAGTGGGCGGGACCGACGATCCCGGTTTCGGCGATCCTCTGTTCCTGGTGGCGAAGAATTCGCTTTTCCCCTCTCCGGATGAGATCAAGAAACTGGAGATGTTTGTATCCGATTGTCTGTTTCAGCACATCCAGAATCCCGAGACCTATGAAATAAGGGCGTCCCTCTACTGGAAAGTGAGGACGCCGTCGAGTCCGTGGGGAAGCTGGTCCAGGAAAAGAAGCGAGACCACCTGGCGAACCTACAACTACGCCTTCGTCACTAATATTTATCACGGCATGTACCGCATTGGCCGCGAATATGACGTGCTGTCGCATCGCAGCGCGCTCGACTACCTTCGCCTCTGCTTTGAGACCTGTAGAAAATGGTTCACGACCGGACCATACAAGCGCTTCGGTCTGATCACCGGTTTGAACGCGGTGAACATTGTCGAAGATCTCAAGCGCGAAGGATGGCAGAAGGAATATGAGACCATTCTCGGGCTGATGAAAGAAACCAACCAGGTATTTCTGACCGATCCTTATCCTTACAGTTCTGAAATTCAGATCGACGAAACGGCACAATCGCAGGTTTATTTTTTCACCCGCTACTTCGCCAAGACCCACGCCGACTCTGCAAGCTGGAACAGGAATGCCGAAGTGCGGCAAGTTTTGCAGGCGATGCGAGGCGGCGATCAGCCGATCTGGTTTTTGTACGGCAACGATTTGTTTGCCCATCCGGACTTGCGCGGCCAGATCTCCTGCTGGCATTCCGAGGCTCTGAACGGCATGGCGTTGATGCAGGCCTTTGAAGACACTGGGGACGTCTCCCTGCTGGTAAGAGGCTACGCCGGCATGATGAGCGTGCTTCACAACGTGCTGCCTGACGGCATGGGCTTTGGATGGTTCAAACTCGATCCCGGTGTTTTTGCCTGTGAACCTCCAAGAACGTTCGAGGGAGGTTCCGGTTTGTGGGCCTTTCTTCAAGCGGCAAAATCCTACGTAGTGAACGACCCGAGCTTCGGCTCGATCGGCTATGGATGCCGGGTGGAGAACGAAATCAATCGCGTCCGCGTGCACCCCCATGATGGTGTGCGCAAACGACTCTCGATCGTCGCCGATAAGTTGCAGATCACCCTGCGGCGGGGCGAAATCAAATCATTGACTTTCGACCGCAAGACCCGAGCGCTCAGTCTCGAAATCGAAGACACCACCGGCATGGTGAAGACCGTGCCTGTAACCATCGAGGGGTTGGGCCCGGGTGAGTACCGGGTGCGGACGGAGAACTCCGAACTCCGGGCTCGAGGCTCCGAGAAGCTGGAGTTTGAAGTGTCAACCGAGGATGCGAAGGCACTGCACATTTCGCGAGCAGTCGAGAAGGAACGAGGTCTGTAGGATGCGGCAGAGTGCGATGACCGCAAGATGCGCATCGTCGACCCCGTTGCCATAAATTGTGCTACACTTTCCGATCTTGCGATCCCGACGAGCCGCTACATGCGGACCATCCCCGGGCGCCGAACGGGCCATCGAGTGATAGGGGCGAGATTCGTTTGGGTATAGGTTCGGCTCATGTTCGAGGATAAAGAAAGGGAACGCGAATCGGTTTCGCGCCGCCGATTCCTCCGTGCGCTCGCCTCGACAGGGCTGAGCACCATCATCCCCCCCGCGTTCTTCCGTCAAAGCGCCGCCGGGAAACCCACGGGCGCGAATCTTCCACCCGCCTTCGAGGAGATTCCTCCCTCGCGCAGCGGAATCACATGGGCCCACGTCGCCGGCTTTTCTCCCAATATGTATGAACCGGAAACCATGGGCGCCGGCTGCGCTTTTATCGACTACGACAACGACGGCTGGATGGACATCTATCTGGTGAACAGCGGGCAGTGCGATTTTTTCACCCCCAAGCAGCCCCTGCGCAATGCCCTTTACCACAACAACCGGGACGGCACTTTTAGCGACGTGACGGAAAAGGCCGGTGCGACGGGAAACGCTTACGGCATGGGCGTTGCTGTGGGCGATTACGACGCAGATGGGTTCCCGGATCTCTACGTCACGCAGTATCCGCGCTCGATCCTCTATCACAATAACGGCGATGGCACATTCACCGACGTTACCCTAAAAGCCGGGGTGGCCGCGCCGGGATGGAGCACCAGCGCCGCCTGGTTTGATTACGATAACGACGGGCGGCTGGACTTGTTTGTTTGCCAGTATTTGAAGCTGGACACCAGCATTTGGTGCGGAGACAAACTGACCGGTGAACGCTGGTACTGCCTGCCTGCCGTCTACAAAGCCACGCCTTGCTGGCTCTTTCAGAATAACGGCGACGGGACGTTTACCGACGTCAGCAAGGAAAGCGGCATTGCGCAATCACTGGGAAAGGCGTTGGGTGTTGTCGCAGCCGACATCAACAACGACGGCTGGATGGATCTTTTCGTCGGCAACGATACGGAGCCGAACTTCCTGTGGATGAACCGTGGTAAGGGCCGCTTCGAAGAGACGGGCGCTCTCGCCGGCGTGGGTTTCAGCGCTTTCGGCCGCGCCCGCTCAGGCATGGGCGTGGATGCCTGCGATTACGATCAGGACGGCAAGATCGATCTTTTCCTCACCACCGTGGATCACGAAATGTTCTCGCTCTATCACCAGGAGCGGGACAATATCTTCACCGACGTCGCCCCGCGCTTCGGGATCGCCTCGGAAACCTACAACCTCAGCGGCATGGGCATGAAATTCTTCGACTACGACAACGACGGCAACCCCGATATCATCCTCTCCAACGGCCACCCGGAACCGAATGTGGCCAAGATGGTGCCGGGCGTTACCTATGAGGAGCCCATGCTGCTGTTCCGCAACACCGGTAATGGCTTCGAAAACGTCAGCAAGCAGAGCGGTCCAATTTTCTCGAGACCAATCGCCGGGCGCGGGTTGGCCGTCGGGGACTTCGACAACGACGGTTCCGTCGACGTGCTGGTCGCGGTCGGTGACAGCGCTCCCATTCTGTTGCGCAACAACGCAGGCCGGCAAAACCACTGGTTGGGGGTTCGGCTTATCGGGCGGAAGTCCAACATAGACGCGATCGGCGCCAAGGTCACTTACCGTTGCGGCAACTTTCAGAGAGATTGCTACAAATTTGGCGGTGGCGGCTACCTGGCAGCCCACGACCCCCGTCTCGTACTGGGCCTGGGAGAGCGATCCAAGGTGGATTGGCTGGAAGTGAAATGGCCGCAGCCCAGCGGTTCGACCGAGCGTTTTACCAATCTACCCCTCGACCGATACATTACCATCGTCGAAGGGGAAGGGAAGTGGAAGTGACCGGCAACGGTCAATCCGGCTTAATGCGGCTGGGTGATGTCCTGCGGCGCCGGCGCCACGGTTCGCGGTTTATCCTTCTCCATTTGGCGTTGCAGAGCCAGAAGCCGGTCAGCCTCCGGCTTGTTTCCCGTCCGGGCGTAGGCGGTCGCCAACTGATAGTAGCCCGCCGGGTCGGAGGGATCCATTTCCGTATATTTCTTGAGAGGCGCGATCGCTTCGGAATACTTCCCCGCCGCATTGAGCGCCATGCCCAGCCCCAGGTAAGCCTCCGCTAGCCCAGAGTCAAATTGCGTTGCTCGGAAAAAATGTTCGATCGCCTCATCCGCTTTTTGGTTCCTCCACGCCAGATCCCCAAGCATAAACTCCGCTGAGGGTGACGCGGGATTGATCTTCAGTTCCGCTGCGAACTCCTTGGTCGCTTCTTCGGTCACCGTGGGGTCCAGAGGCTTGGAGAGAAGAATGCGGCCGAGCTGATAATGAATCCCCGGCTGATTCGGGTTTTGCTCGAGGATCTTTCGATACTCGGCTGTAGCATCGTCCCATTTGCCCTGGGCTTGAAATGCCTCGGCGATCAGCGTCTCGGCTTCGGGCGACGAAGGAGCCTTCTGCATCAGTTCCTGGGCTGTGCGGTTGGCTAGCTCGGAGTAATAGCGGGTCGTAATATAGAGGACCTTCGCATCCCCGGGAAACTCGCGCGTCAGCACGACGATAGACTCGGCGACTACATCACGCTGATCGGTAGCCATCCCGCATTGTGCCTGGGTCATGACAGCGTCGTGCAGAAGGTCTTTATCGTTGTGAATCTTCGGAATGATTCTCTTCAGTAAGGGCATGGCTTCTTTGCAATGACCCTTGGTGCCGAGGCTGATGCCGCGTTCGGCCGCGGCGGTGGGAGACTCGGCCGGGACCGAAGTCTTTGAAACCTGAGCGCTCAACCACGCACCGGGATTTCCGCAGATTACAGCCATGAGAAGTACAGAAATACACCGGGGCCGCGGAAAAGCGAGCTCAATCGAATCGAGATTCATAAGCCTTTATATTCGCGAAGATATTTCTCCCGAACTTTCACGCTCGACGGAGTTGGCGTACGTGGATTTCATTGCTGAACCCCCAGTCAATAGGAGGCTTCGACCGAGATCTTACCTTGACGCCCCGGGGGAAGGTTCACCACTTCCAGCTGGGGTGAAAAATCGGTCCAAGAAGCACCGTTCAGTCGGACGCTGCGAAGTGCCTTGCCGCCGGGAACGCGCAAGCGCAACTTGGTGGCCGCCCGGTAACCCTCCGGCAAGCGCAGAACAGCGGAGACCATTCCCTGGTCAATGTCCGAGTGCAGCTCGTATCCCACATTTCCGAAGCGGGTCGGCGCATCCGCAACTCGAATGGTTTTCCCCTGCTCAAGCCAGACCCTGGGCGTTGCTTTCGCAAGCCAGACAACCGGCTCGTCCGGGTTTTCGAACACCAGCATCCACTTCGTAAAGGTTGGAATGCTTACTTCCGAAGGAGAGCAATACGGCCCTCCCAGAGTGCCGTCGATCTTGGCGCCTTCCACTGCAGTCCAGTGTCCGCGCGAATAAATGTGTGCCCGATGGGCATAGTATAGCAGCAGGAACTCCCGCGGCCAGTCGTACAACAGCCGGGCATATGCGGGGCCAAAATCCAGAAATCCGTCGTAATACTGTCCCCCTCTGAGGAGTCCAAACAACGACCCGCCCCGGGCGGCAAGGGAGTCGGTGACCGCTCGGGCCTGCTTTTCCGTCAGCTCTGCGGACTCGAGCATTTCTGCGTACGCACGCTGTTTCCCATACGTCGGAGCGTCGCCAGCTACAGCCGGCACATACGGCGGCTTCTGAGTGTGATCCATCGATCTGTCGATGGCCGATTCCATATCCTGTTTCATCTGTGCCGAGTCCAACAAGACGTCGCGGCCTCGTTTTTCGAAACCAGCGTCGCCGTGCCTACGGCCCATTTCGAGCCATACTTCGCCCAGATCGTGGAATCCCCTGGCGGCTTCTGCATTGTTTGAAAAATGCGGCTGCATGAAACGGTAAGGGTCAACCTTCAGCGAGCTGTCATGCTCCGACCAGCCGCGAATAATGCCGTAGGTAATGTCGGAGGAGGGAACTTGTTTCGATTGCTCTCCGAGCGTGTGAAACAGACTTACGATGGCTTCGAGCTTCTTCTCATGCTTGCGCAAGAGCTTTTCGTCGTTTGTATAAGCATAGTACTTCGCCACCACAGTCAGCATTTTGCCGTACTGCCCGACTTCAGGCCCGCGTGTATCGATCGAGCCATCGTCGCGCACCGAGTTGGTGAAGTAATCGTCGATGTAACCTCTCGCGACTTCGAAAAGCCCCCATTCGAGAAACGCCTGCACACTGGTGTTGAAGGTGTCCTGAAACGTGTCCACATTGTTGTAGCCGTAACCGCCAAAGACGTTGATTCCTCCAAGCGGAGGGTAACCGTATTTGGGATGGTCGCCCACCCGGGTGATTTGTTCCATCAACAGAGCGTGCAGACAGAAATCCCTGAGGCTGACATCGGGCACATCGATCTTCATGGGAGGATTCAGATCGTGTGCCCAGACTGCGTGCACGTGATACAAGGCCTTGTAGAACTCCGCCGCCGCGGGTTCGCCCCGCGGCGGGAACGGAAGGTGATGGTAATAATAATGAGCTTCTTTGAGCTGGGCGCCGTCAACCCGCAGGGCACGGTACCAAACCGGCTGAGTCCAGAACTGGCCCGGCTCTTCGGCGAAGAGGGTTTCTTCCCAATATTGGTGCTCGTTGGTGGAAAAAACAAAGCGATTCACCGGAAGCCAGCCCCCGACAAGTCCTTCCCATACCTCATTCCTTGCCCGGGCATCGCGGATTCCTGGAAACAGCTTACCCAGGTCGACGTAAATCTCATCGCTAAAGGCGCCGAAGGCGAATGAGGGTTTTTCGTCAGACTGCCGGGTTCCGACAAAACTGGGGACCCGCAACGGTGGAAGTGCAGCCGCGACGGCGGCATAGTCGGGGTCGGAAGTACCGGCGAGGAGCTCCTGGCCAAGAATATCGTTTTCCGATTTGGCGATTTCTTCCGCTGTCCGCCCGCCATAGAGCGTGCCCGGCGCAGCCGTCGTAGGCTCAAGACTCTTGGGCAGGTCGAGCACCACGCCTCCCTTGCCCACGTAAATGATGCTGCCGCGGCGATCCTTTAATTCCTCGAAGACGGCCAGGATACCCTCCGGCTCCTCGATCACGGCCATCAATGTCCAAGCCTCAAAATTCTCGCCCTTTGCCACGATGACCGGCTTGTGAGCCGCATCGATCACGGTCACGTTCTGTTTTTCGACGTCGAACCTTTGTATCCGGATGTTCGGGGAAGAGCTGTGATCGTCAGCGCCACTCTGCGCCGCGAATGAGCCGCTTGCGAAGAGCAGGGCACTCGGAACCAGGAGTGCCAGGAAGGACCAAGCAGAAGGCGCCCTGAGCCGCACCCGTGCCGTCCTGAGGCCCTCTGGTTTACCAATCGAGTCGCGCGGTGGAGCGTCGTCCGGATTCTCCATTCTCCCCCTCGAGTCCCTACAAACGCAGTCCTGATCGTTGATGCCGGCAGCAAAGCTTCTCGCTCCCACGTCAGTTGCCGCGCACGCTTTTTCTAAAAGCCTTTTCGAAACCAGGCCGCGCCCCATCGCCGGAAGCACCCCTGTAAAAACAATGCCTTAGCGGACCCTACTTGAGCCCGCTAAGGCGTAATCAAGAAACCCACTCTGGAGTCAGCGCTTCAGAACTCTATATTCGCCCGGAACTCGATCTGGCGAGCACCGAGACCGACCTGACCAGGGTTGGTCTGCACCACGCTCGATTCACCGAATGTCGAGCTCTGGATCGGCGCCGAGGTGTTCTGAATGAAGCCTTGGCTGGTGCTGTTGTAACCGCCAGCCGGGTTCGCCCACACCGGGTGGTTCCATGCGTTGATAAATTCGGCTTGGAAGACGAACTTGATGCTTTCGCGAATCGGGATGGTCTTCGTGAGAGCCATATCCTGGCTGAAGGTATGCGGCCCATACAACCAGGGGTGCAACCCGAAGACACCCGGAGTCATGTTGGGCGCAATGTATGCCGGGTTCACACCGACGGGCAAGCCGCCGGTGAAGTTGAAGTATTTCGGATTGATGCTAAGAGCGTACGGAGCACCCGCAATATGGTGCACCTTCGAGGCATCAAGCTGCGACAGAGTAACTCCGTTAAGGACCACGCCGCCATCACCGTACACATCACCCACTGGAGTGTTGGTTGGGCCATCGGTCGTATTGAAGCCTCCGAGCAGCTGATAGGGGCCGCCGGTCTGCCAGTTGGCAATCGTTCCTAGCGACCAGCCACCGATGATTTTGTCCGCAATTTTGCTGTTGCTGGCAAACGGTTTGCCTCTGCCAAATGGCAGGTCGTAGGTGCCATTCGCGTGGACTACGTGCCGGTAGTCATATCCCGTGGGTCCGTAGCTATCGCGCAGGTCGCGCATGGTGAAGAGGTTGAAGGCACCGGTCCAGGAGTTGTTGGGCTGAATACCCAAGGAATGGCTCCAGGCATAGTTCACGTCAAACTGCATCCCGTGCCACGATTTCTGGCGGAAATCAATCTGTAGGGAGTGGTAGGTACCGAAGCCGGGGTCGGTCTGGTAACCCGTTGCCTTGCCTGCGTTGTAGGGATTCGCCTGGAAAAAGTTGATGGGATAGCCCGCCCCGGGGTTCGCGACGCCGTTCACGGCGCAGGGCGAGAAGTTAGCGCTGCCGATCAGGTTGCAGAGATAGGTTGCGCTCCCCGCCAAGGTGCTGGCGAACGTGCCGGCGGCGCCAGTGTTGAGATTCGTAATGAAAGTACCGTTGGTAAAGAAGTCTGCTGGGTCTGAACCGGCAGCGGCGGTCATGATGGGCAACGGCTTCGAACCCGGGATGCCGGGATTATAAGCAAAGCTGGTACCCCCATTGAGGGCCAGATTGGTCTGCGCATTCTTGAACTCGTTCAGGAAGCCGTTTTCGTAGATATTGACTTCGTTGGGGTTCTCGACAATCCACTGGTGCACGCTGCGATTGCCCAAATAGCGGATCTCGAGTACGTTGCTCGGACCGAGCGCCCGCTGGATGCCGAAGTTCCACGACATCACGTAGGGTTGGTGGATGGTCTGATTTAAGCCGTTTACACCCGACCAATATCCGAAGAATGTTTCCTGTGACTCGGGAATCGTCTGCTGATAGGTTGGAGGGCTGACGAAGAAAGGCGCGGGTTGGGGATTCCCTAGAGCGTAGCTGCCCCCATAGAAGCCGCCGGTTGGCGGTAAAGTCGAGCCGGGAACTTGGGGCGAGAGCCGGAAGCTTTGGTAGAAAGCGTAGCCTTCGTTAGAGGCCGAGTTCCAGAAGAACTGATAGGGCTCGGTCATGCGCCGCAGTCCAAAACCAGCGCGTATAACCGTGCCGCCTCCACCAAAGAGTTTACCCATCAGACCTTCAGTCTTATTGGGGTTCCAAGCGATGCCGAGCTGAGGCTGCGGCGTAACGTACCAGCCGTTGTACACGCTCGCCCTGGTTCGATATACCGGGTCGAGCCCGTTGGGGTCCGAGGTCAAAGTGCCTGGGTTGAAAATATTGCCAATTCCTGACGGCCCCCAAATGCCAACGTTATCCGCGCTGTGATAACCGACGGTAAGGTCTTTGGAGGGACTGACGAAGTCCCAGCGCAGTCCGGCGTTGATCGTCAGGTGCGGCTTGGCGCGCCACGCATCCTGGATGAATAGTCCCGTGCCGTGCTGCAGTTCATCCAGGAAGTACGCGCCCACGGAGGTGGAGTACTGTTTGGTTTGGGGATCCAGCGGGAAACCAGCGCCACCAGGGTTGACACTGTTGATTCTTCCCACCAGGGTCGCATACATATTTTCTGCGTGGGTCAAGTCGCTGGCGGCGGCGTTCGGAAAGTTCGCGTTAAAGTAGTTCGCGAACACCGCTGCAGCAGGGTCGGTGGGGTCGATACCCATCGTGATGAAGGGGAATCCGGCCGGTGAATTGTAGTAGTGATCCTGCTCGCGGAAGAACGAGAAGCCGAAGCTCACCGTGTGCGCGCCCCTCTGCCAGGTCACATTGTCCGATGCATTGAACAGCGGATAGTAGGTGCCGACGGGCAAGTTGGCCAGTTCTACGCCGGAAGCGCCGTAGGCAAAAGTAATGGAGGGCTGCGTCAGCCACGCCGGGGTGAGGTCATACCCGTAGGTGGCACTGTTGTACAGGTAGCCGGCGCGGAAGGAGTTGAGCAGCGATTTCGTCATCGTCCAGTCCACACCGAACCCCAGCGTGTAGTACTTGGAGGCGTTGGTGCCGCCGAATTTCGCATAGTACGGGCCCGGCAACGGAGGTATGTCGCCATTCAGCTGGCTGGCCTTGGTCATATTCCAAGCCATAAACATCCGCAGGTTATCCCGCATGTTGTAGTCGACACGCACGGTCGGGAAATACTGGGTCAGAGGAGTGGGATACGTCCAGTGCACATCCACCAAATTCGCGTCGGAGTTCTGCGTGACCGCTCCTGCGGACAGGGCGGAGGAAATATTCGCGAAAATCGATGCAACGGCCGGGTTTACTACCGTGGGAAGAACGCAGCAGGAAGGCACTCCGCTGGCTCCCGCGGCTATACCCGTAAGCAGATTGACAGAGTGAGGTACGCCCACTGTATCGGTAAAGTTGAATAGGCCTGTCTGAGCCGTGGGGCTCATCACCGTGTTGCTGTTGGTGGCTCCACTGGGCTGCTTGGCCATGGCGAAGGTGCCAAAGAAGAACAACTTATCCTTAATAATGGCGCCGCCCAAGCTGCCCCCGAATTCGTTTCGGATGAACGCCGCCCTCGGCAGCAGAGTAGCGTTGTTTACCCAGGTGTTGGCGTCCAAATAGGCGTTGCGAAAATCTTCATAAACGCGCCCATGAAAGGTATTGCTTCCGCGGCGGGTGACGAAGTTCACCTGCATGTCCGCGAGGCCGTAACCAGTGTTCATATTCAACTGGTCGGTCTGCACGGTCATTTCTGCCATATTCTCGATGCGGGCTTGAACAAGAGGCTGCGCGGCTCCATCGAATTTCATGCGCTGCGTGGTGCCCACGACGCCATCGACGTTGTTTCCGGTCGCCATGTAGGGCAGGCCATTCCAGGTGCCGCCGGCATACCCCGGGACAAGTTGGGACAAGGCCGATATATCGCGGCCGCTGATGGGCAAGTCCTCCACCTGCCGCATGTCAATGGTTCCGGTGATGGCGTTCGAATCAGTCTCGAGGACAGGAACCTCCTCGGCGCTGACGACCACCTCCTGGCTCACAGCACCCACTTTCAGCACCGCTTTGATGTCAGTCACACGTGTGGCCGAAGCAGTGACCGATTGAAACACCTGAGTCTGGAAGCCTGACTTGGTAATCGTCAGTCGGTAGTTTCCCGTCGGCAGGTCGGCGAATGTGTAGGAACCTGCCGACCCGGTGGTGGCAGTTCTGGTCTCGTTGGTGGCCAGATCCTGCAGCACAACGCTGGCCGCCGAGAGCACGGCGCCGGTCGGGTCAGTGACGGACACAGAAATACTTCCTTGGGTGATCTGCGCCCTGCTGGATACGGCGCCAAACCCTATGACGATGCACAGGCTCCACAATGCACGGGGAAGCAGACGACGAGAAAAGCTGTGAGACATAGTTTCACCTCTCGTTCGAAACCCAACATTCATTCACGGCTGCCTAGACCAGAGTCGGAAATTCTTTCCATGGGGTCCACCGCACGGGGACCCTCTCCGACAAACGAGTAAACGTTTACGCGACTCGAGGGAAAGTCGGGAGGCATACGCCCCTCGCGATGGCGGTTTTGTATACTTTATTCGCTAGCTTTGTCAAGGAAAACTTTTGCTCCCCTTCTAGCGGGCTCCTCGGTTAGGCGCAGTGGGTACCGGCGCGGGCAGTTTGGCCGATGATACTGACGGCAGGGTGCACCCGATCACCCCCAATGTCGTGATACGCTACGCTCCGATCGGGGAAGGATCGGGTAAGTGGAACTAAGGGTTCGGTTACGGATCGCACTCACCCACCTTGTGCTGATGTCGGTGTGCTCAGCTCTAGTGGCGCAAGTGGGGGAGAACCGCGCATTGCAAACAACTCAGACCGCAAACTCTCACACCGCAAGCGAC
>Ga0187782_10003160_pt1 | contig 12257 bp, 5 predicted proteins | sample 0715_SJ02_MP15_2_FD_132454 | JGI IMG/M metagenome (GOLD analysis project Ga0187782, IMG submission 132454) | Tropical peat soil microbial communities from peatlands in Department of Meta, Colombia - 0715_SJ02_MP15_20_MG | ecosystem: Environmental > Terrestrial > Soil > Wetlands > Peat | place...
AACTTGATCGTCGATCCCGACAATTTCGAGACGTCGATGACCTCGGCGCGCTGCAGCAGGTCTTCAAGCTCGACGATCCGCCCTTCGTTATGCGACTGCGCCTCCTTCGCCGAATGGTATTCGGCGTTCTCCGAGAGGTCGCCATGGGCGCGCGCCTCGGCGATCGCTTGAATGATGCGCGGACGCTCGACCTGCTGGCGATGGCGGAACTCCTCTTCGAGCCTGGCGTGGCCGGCGGCGGTAATCGGAAACTTCGTCGTGGACATTCGCACCCCGTAGCGGCGACAGATTTTGCCGCCGTGATCGGCTCAAGTCGTTTTGGCGAAATAATCTTGCAGGGCGCGCACTTCAAGCTCCCCGGCCAGATGCGCCTTGATCCCCTCGGCGGCGGCGATCGAGCCGGAAATCGTGGTGTAGTATGGCGTCCGGTGCAAGAGCGCGGCGCGGCGCAGCGGCTTGGAGTCGGCAAGCGACAACGCGCCCTCCGTCGTGTTGAACATCAGGTGCACGGCGCCGTTGCGCACCGCGTCGGCGGCGTGCGGGCGTCCTTCCGAAACCTTGTTGACTCGCTCAGCCTTCAGCCCGTGCGCCTCGAGGTATTTCTGGGTGCCGCCGGTCGCCAGAATCTTGAATCCGAGCGCCTGCAGCATCTTGAGGGAACCCAAGATTCGCGGCTTGTCGACGTCGCGCAACGACACGAACACGGTTCCGGATTTCGGCAGCGCGCCGCCGGCGCCGATCTGGCTCTTGGCGAAGGCGATGTCGAACGAGCGGTCGAGGCCGATGACCTCGCCCGTCGACCGCATTTCAGGCCCGAGCACCGTGTCGACGCCGGGGAAGCGCGCAAACGGGAACACCGCTTCCTTCACGCCGACATGCTCGAGTTTCAAGCTTTTGAGGCCGAATGATTCGAGCGCCTCGCCGGCCATGACGCGGCTTGCGATCTTGGCGATCGGCGCGCCGATCACCTTGGCCACGAACGGCACCGTGCGCGAAGCGCGCGGATTGACCTCGAGCACGAAGATCTCGCCGTCCTTGATCGCAAACTGCACGTTCATCAGCCCGCCGACATCGAGCGCCAGGGCAAGCTTTTTCGTCTGCTCCTCAAGCCGGGCGATCGTATCGGGCGACAGCGAACGCGGCGGCAGCGAGCACGCGCTGTCGCCCGAATGAATGCCCGCCTCCTCGATATGCTCCATGACGCCGGCTATGAAGACCCTCCTACCGTCTGCGAGCGCGTCGACGTCGACCTCGATGGCGTCCGAAAGATAGCGGTCAAAGAGCAGCGGGTTCTTGCCGAGCACGGTGTTGATCTGGCCGGTCTTGTCGTTGGGGTAGCGCGCCTTGACGTCGGCCGGCACGAGGCTCGGCAGGATGCCCAGCAAGTAGTCGTCGAAGGCCTGATTGTCGTGGATGATCGCCATCGCCCGGCCGCCGAGCACGTAGGAGGGGCGCACGACGAGCGGCAGGCCGAGATCCGCCGCGACGAGGCGCGCCTGCTCGACGGAATAGGCGATGCCGTTCTTCGGTTGCTTGAGCCCCAGCTTGTCCAGCAGGCGCTTGAAGCGATCGCGGTCCTCGGCGAGATCGATTGAGTCAACCGACGTGCCCAAGATCGGCGCGCCCCATTGTTCGAGCGCGTGTGCGAGCTTCAGCGGCGTCTGGCCGCCAAATTGCACGATGACGCCTTTCAAGCTTCCCGCCTCGCGCTCCTTAGCCAGCACGGCGAGCACGTCCTCGGCGGTGAGCGGCTCGAAATAGAGACGATCGGACGTATCGTAATCCGTCGACACGGTCTCCGGATTGCAGTTGATCATGATCGTCTCAAAGCCCGCATCGCGAAGCGCGAAGGAGGCGTGGCAGCAGCAATAATCGAACTCGATGCCCTGCCCGATGCGGTTCGGTCCGCCGCCGAGAATGACGACCTTCTGGCGATTGGAGGGCTCCGCTTCGCAGACCGGCGCGTCGCCGAACGGCGCCTCATAGCACGAGTACATATAGGCGGTCGGCGAAGCGAATTCGGCCGCGCAAGTGTCGATCCGCTTATAGACCGGCACGACGCCAAGCGCCTGGCGGGCCTTGGCGACGTCGGCTTCCGCGACGTTGACAAGCGCGCCAAGTCGCGCGTCGGAGAAGCCGGCGCTCTTCAGCGCGCGGAAATTCCCGGCGTCCGCGGGCAGGCCGAATTTGCGCACCTTCGCCTCGAGCGCGACGATCTCCTCGATGCGGGCCAAGAACCACGAGTCGATCCTGGTCGCGTCGTGAATCTCGGCCACGCTCATGCCAAGCCGCATCGCCTGCGCCACTTTAATGAGCCGGTCGGGGGTCGGCGTTCCGATCGCCGCGCGCAGCGCGTTGTGGTCGTCGCCTTTGCCGAGCCCGTCGATGTCGATCTCGTCGAGGCCGGTCAAGCCTGTCTCGAGCGAGCGCAGCGCCTTCTGCAGCGATTCTTGAAACGTCCGCCCAATCGCCATCGCCTCGCCGACCGACTTCATCGACGTCGTCAGCGTCGGCTCCGCCCCGGGGAACTTTTCGAAGGCGAAGCGGGGAACTTTCGTGACGATGTAATCGATCGTCGGCTCGAACGAGGCCGGCGTCGCGCCGCCGGTGATGTCGTTGGCGATCTCGTCGAGCAAATAGCCGACCGCGAGCTTGGCGGCGACCTTCGCGATTGGGAACCCCGTCGCCTTCGACGCGAGCGCCGAAGAGCGCGAGACCCGCGGATTCATTTCGATGACGACCATTCGCCCGTCGGTCGGATTGACGGCAAACTGGACGTTCGAGCCGCCCGTCTCGACGCCGATCTCGCGCAACACCGCGATCGCGGCGTCGCGCATGACCTGGTATTCTTTGTCGGTCAGGGTCAGCGCCGGCGCGACGGTGATGGAATCGCCGGTGTGCACCCCCATCGGGTCGAGGTTCTCGATCGAGCAGACGATGATGCAATTGTCCGCCTTGTCGCGGACGACCTCCATCTCGAATTCCTTCCAGCCGAGCACGCTCTCTTCGACGAGGACTTCGTTGGTCGGCGAAGCGTCGATGCCGCGCTCGACGATCTCGATGAACTCGCCCTTGTTGTAGGCGACGCCGCCGCCGGTTCCGCCGAGCGTGAAGCTCGGGCGGATGATGGCGGGCAAGCCGATGTCCTCGAGCGCCGCGAGCGCGCGCGGCAAGGTCTTGATGTGATGCGAACGCGGCGTCTTAAGGCCGATGCGCGTCATCGCCTCGCGAAAGAGTTCGCGATCCTCCGCCTTGTCGATCGCCGCCGCGGTTGCGCCGATCATTTCGACATTGTGCCGGTCGAGGACGCCCATCTTTTTCAGACTCAGGGCGCAGTTCAGCGCCGTTTGGCCGCCCATCGTCGGCAACAGCGCGAAGCCGCCTTGAACCGCGGGGCGCTCCTTGGCGATGATCTTGGCGACGATTTCCGGCGTGATCGGCTCGACATAGGTGCGGTCGGCCATGTCGGGATCCGTCATGATCGTCGCAGGATTTGAGTTGACGAGGACGATTCGGTAGCCCTCGGCGCGCAGCGCCTTGCAGGCTTGGGTGCCGGAATAGTCGAACTCGCAGGCCTGGCCGATCACGATCGGCCCCGCGCCGATGATCAGGATCGTCGATATGTCGGTCCGCTTCGGCATAAGCCCTCTTGGCGCCGACGAGGTCCCTAAAGAGCGGGTCGGCGCAAAAAAAGGCCGCGCGCAAGCCTTTCAAAAGCGCTCGCGCCGCGTCCTTCGGATGGCCGTCGCCGCCGTCGTCGAGGACCGCGCCCTCGCGCCCCGGCCCGGCCGGCGCGCCTCCCTAGCGGAGAATCGCCGCCGGGGGAAGCGCGGCGCCTGGCTATCGCCGTCTCGCCAGCGGCCCCGCGGGCCTTAAGCGCCCGACGACGATCGCCCGCCAATTCGCGAGCGCCGGCTCGACGAAGGCCTCGAGCTCGGCGCGTTTGGCCTCATCGAGGCCGGCAAACCGCAGGAGCATCGCCGCGATGGCGACTTCAGAGGCGCGCTTAGCCCCGTCGTCGATCTTTACGGCAAGGCCGAGCCCCTGGTCCGGCAGCGCCGCGCAGAAGACGCCCTCGGCGCCGGTCTTGGTGAAGACCGCAGGCCCAAGCCGCGTCATCACCTGCGTGTCAAAACGCTTCGTTCCTCCCACCATGTCGGGACGGGCCGCGACCGCGGCGCGCAAACGACGCGCGGCCGCCGCGCGCGCCGGCGAGAGCCCGACGCCCGTCCCGTATTTGGCGAAGCCATAAGCCAGCGCGCGCAGCGGAATGGCGTAGGTTGGGATCGAGCAGCCGTCGACGCCGCGCTCGGCCTCGCCGAGCGCGACGCCCGTCACATCCTCGAGCGCCGCCTTCACGATGCGTTGCACGTCATGGTCGGGCATTTCGTAGCCCGCCGGCGGACACCCGAGCGCGCAGGCTACGCAGAGGAAGCCTGCATGCTTGCCGGAGCAATTGTTGTGCAGCGCGCTCGGCCGCAGGCCGGCGCGCGCCAGCGCCCGCGCGGCCTCGTCATCGGCCGGCCAATGGGCGCCGCAGGCGAGATATTCAGGCGCAAGGCCCGCTCGCCTGAGCATCGACGTCGCCGCCGCGACGTGCTTCAGCTCGCCGGAATGGGAGGCGCAGGCCAGCGCCAACTCATCGTCTGTCAGGCCGAAGCGATCGGCCGCGCCGCTTTCGATGAGGGGCAACGCCTGGACCGCCTTGACGGCCGAGCGCGGATAGACCGCCCAATCGACATCGCCAAAGGCGAAGACGAGGCGACCGTCGGCGTCGACGACCGCGCCAGCGCCGCTATGGCGCGACTCGACCCGGCCGCCCCGCAGGACTTCGACGACGATGGGGTTCTCGGGCATTGCGTTCAGCTCAAGGCGCGCGGACGAACAACCCGATCGTCAAGAGCGCGCCGATCGCCACAACGCCGAGGCGCAGGGCCTTCTCGTCGACGCGCTGAAGCGCCATTGCCCCTGCCCAGCCGCCGATCGAGGCGCCTAAGGATGTGACGACGGCCTGCAGCCAATGGACGTCCGAAGAGAACACGAAGAGCGCGACGGCGGAGGCGTTCATGACGCCGGCAAGCACGTTCTTCGTCGCGCCGGCGTTGCGCACGGCAAGCCCCGCCATCGTGAGGGCGGCCATCATCAAGAGCCCGATGCCGCCGCCGAAATAGCCCCCGTAGATCGCAATCAGAAATTGCGCCAGCGCCGCGCCCCAAGGCGGCAGGGTCGTCTCGCCGTCCGCCGGGCTTTTGCGGACAAAACTGCCCCAGGCGAAGAGCGCAGTCGCAAACAGCACCAGCCACGGCACGAGGCGGGCGAAGATCGTCGGCGGAGTCGCCAGCAGGATCGCGCCGCCGACCGCGCCGCCGGCAAGGCTGATCCCGAAGAGCCACGATAAGCTCAAAGAGGGCGCCCCTTGAGCCTGCGCGCGGCCGGTCAAGCCGGTGACGAGCTGTGCGGGGAACAAGGCCACCGTCGAGGTGATGTTGGCCGCGCGCGCGTCCATGCCGGTCAGCATCAGCGACGGCAGCGTGATGAACGAGCCGCCGCCGGCCAGCGCATTCTGCGCCCCGGCCCACGTCGCGGCCAGGAAAAGGACGAGAAGGGGAAGCATCCGCCTCCCCTGCCCGGTCCACGCCGGAAGGGCAAGGCCGACGAGTGTGCCTCGGACCAACACGTGCGGCGCGCCCCGCAACGCGGCCGGATCGTGCTCGGCCGGGTCGGGCCCTAAAACCTCGCCATCTCAAGATTTATAGAGCGTCTTGACGGCGTCATGCAGTTTCAGCGCCAGCGGCGAGGCGGCGTAGGCGTCGGTCACGACCTCGATATAGGCGCCGGAAGCGGCCTGACCGGCGGCCTCTAGCGCTCGGTCGAACTCGCCGCACGTCGTCACCCGCGCCGTCAGCCAGCCGTCACAGCCCAACGCGCGCGGCAAGTCGGCGTAGCGCCAGGGCGCGATGTCGTTATAGGCGATCGCCGGATCCTTGCAGAGGAGCCGCTCGATCAGATAGCCGTCGTTGTTGAGCACGAAGACGACGGGACGCAGCCCGAGCCGCCCGAATTGGCTGATTTCCTGAGCGGTGAGCTGATGCGCGCCGTCGCCGGTGATCAGCACGACGCGCTTCTCAGGCGCGGCGACTGCGGCGCCGAAGGCGGCCGGCGTCGCCCAGCCGATCGACCCCCAGAGCGTCTGGTTGTGGAAGGTCGCGCCCTTCGGCATCAGAGCGAAGCCGAGCCCCATCGAGGCGGTGCCGGTCTCGGCGATCACGATGTCGCCGGGTTTGAGGAAATTCGCCCAGCGCGGATAGAGGGCCGCCGCGTTGATCGGATCCTCGCCCTCGCCGACGACGGCGCCTAGCGAGTCCGGCTTGATCGTCTTCCACTCGCGCTTCGGCAAGCGCGCGGCGAGCGCGGCAAGGATGTCGCCGATTTCGACGCCGCCATAGGTCTTGCCTGCGACGCGCGTCTGATGGTGGCCGACGACGATGGTCTTGGCCGCATCGAGCCTCGCGGTGAAGGCGCCGGTGTTGAAGTCGGTGAGCGGCGAGCCGATCCTCAATGCGCAATCGGCGCTCTCGACGAAGTCGCGCACTTCGGCGTTCATGAGCGCGCCATCATACATGCCGACGTAACTCGGCTGCCCCTCGTCGAGCACGGATTTGCCCATGAACATGGTGGCGAAGGGCAGGCCGGTTGCGTCGATCAGCGCCTGTAAGCCCGCGCGGTGATTGGCGCGGGCGACGAGAATGCCGGGCAAAATGCAGGCGCTGCGCGCCTTTTCGAGCGCCGCGGCGATGGCGTCGACCGCCGCCTCGAGCGCCGGCCGATCGCTACGCGGCGCGGCGAGCGGCGCGGCGTCGCTGAGCATGGGCTGATTGGCCAGGTCGGCCGGAAAGGCCATATAGACCGGTCGCCGGTGATAGAGCGCCTCGGCGATCAGGCGCTCGGTCTCGTAAGCGACGTTTTGCGGCGTCAACACGGCCTGCGCGCAGACGACGGGCCCGGTCATGCGGCGGAAGAAGTCGTACTCGCCATCGCCGAGCGTGTGATGCATGAGGGCGTGCGCGGCTTGCGTCGGCATGTTCGGCGTTCCGACGAGGTGAAAGACCGGAAGATGCTCGGCATATGCGCCGGCGATGCCGTTGACCGCGCTCAGTTCGCCGACGCCATAAGTCGTACAGACCGCGCCAACCCCCTTGACGCGGGCGTAGCCGTCGGCGGCGTAAGCCGCGTTGAGCTCGTTGCAGCAGCCGATCCATTTGATGGCGGGATGCATGCAGATCGCGTCGTTGACGGGGAAGGAATAATCGCCCGGCACGCCGAAGACATGGCCCACGCCGATGTCGTGCAGGCGGGCGAGCACGTGTTGAATGACGGTGTCGGTCATGATCGCGTCCTCGATCGCTTGAGACTGTCGAGCGTGTTGTGAAAGTCAATCGCCGTGGTTTCGGCGCGCGAGGCGCTCCTGACGATCGTGCCCGAGCGGCCGGCGCGCCGCAAAACGCAACGGTCCGAGCCTCGATAGCCGCTTGCTGTTGCGCGCCGAAGACATGCGGCGCGTCGCCGGGCGGACATGTTCGGACGGTCAATCGACTCTTTGATAGCGGCCTGGCAGTCGGCGAAGACCGATCCGTACTCTAAGCGAACGCCTTGGCCGCTTCGCGATGCGCCGCGATCAACTGGTCGAGATCGACGCCGACCGGCTCCCCGTCGACGACCCGCCATTCGCCGGCGATCATTACCCGATCGGCGTGGGTCGCGCCGCAGAGCACCAGCGCGGCGAGCGGATCATGGGCGCCTGAAAAGCGCGGTTCGTCGAGCGTGAACAGCGCGAGATCGGCCGCGAAGCCCGGCGCGATGCGGCCGATGTCCTTGCGCCCGAGGCAACGCGCCGAGCCTTCCGTTCCCCAGCGCAGCACGTCGCGATGCGTGATTCTGTCGGCCGGATAGCGCAACCGTCCGATCATCAGCGCGTGGCGCAGCGCCTCCATCATGTTGCTGGCGTCGTTCGAGGCGGAGCCGTCGACGCCCAACCCTACCGGCGCCCCCGCCGCGTCGAGCTCTCCGGTTCGGCAGACGCCCGACGCCAGCACCATGTTCGACGCCGCGCAATGGCAAACGCCGACGCCCGCCTTTCCTAGGCGCTTGATCTCGCTCTCGTCGAAATGCACGCCGTGGGCGAGCCAGGCACGAGGGCTCATCCAGCCGACGTCCTCCAAGAGATCGAGCGGCCGCTTGCCGTAGGTTAAGAGGCAAAAACGGTCCTCGTCGTCGGTCTCGGCAAGATGCGTGTGCAACTGGCAGTCGAAGCGCTCGGCGAGCCGGGCGCTTTCCAGCATCAGCGACGGCGTCACCGAAAAAGGCGAACACGGCGCGAGCGCGATTTGCGTCATCGCGCCGGGGCCCGGGTCATGGAAGAGTTTTAGGACGCGCTCGCTGTCGGAAAGGATCGTCTTTTCGTCTTGCACGACGGAGTCGGGCGGCAGGCCGCCGTCCTTCTCGGAGCGGTTCATCGAGCCGCGCGTGATCGTCGCGCGGACGCCGAGTTTCTTCGCCTCGTCCACCTCGATGTCGACGGCGTTCTCGAGGCCTTTCGGGAACAGGTAGTGATGGTCGGCGGCAGTCGTGCAGCCCGAGAGCATCAGCTCCACGAGCGCCAAGCGAACGGCGAGGCGCAGATGAGCCTCGCTCAGCCGCGCCCAGAGCGGATAGAGCGCCATGAGCCACGGAAAGAGCGGCCGGTTGATTGCGGAAGGGTGGGCGCGGGTCAGCGTCTGATAGAAATGATGATGCGCATTGACGAGGCCGGGAATGACGACGTGGCGCGTAGCGTCGAACGTCGCGTCGCAAGGTTTTGCCGGCTCACGGCCCTTGGCCACGACTTCGACGATAGCGCCGCCCTCGACGACGAGGCCCCGCTCGGCGTCGTCGGCGAAGATCGCCAACGGGTCCTTGATCCATGTCCGAATCGGCATCGACGGCCCCTCGGCGAGCGCCTCAAACGCCGCGCGCAACTTTTCGCTTAGCGCGCCAAAAGCCGCAACAGCCGCCGGGACCTCGACCGCGCCGGACCATTGCGGCGGGACTCAACCAAGCTTCGACCGTCTATGGCGGCCCAATGCCGGCGCCCGGGCTCGGATACGCGAGAAATTTGCGCTTTAAGCGGAAATTAGCGCCTCTCAAGCGATATGAGCAAACCCGCGGTGCCGCGTAGAGGGCAGCCTCCTTTGGCCGTTCACGAGACCGCCATTCTCGGAAGGCCGCGTCGGAACCTTTGGCTTTGCCGGGGCGAGGACCGTAGTCTGACGCTCGCAGGGCTTCTGAAAGAGGCGATTTCGTGTTTGATGAGCCTGCGGCGTCGCTCGCTTTGAGACGCGACGGGCGCCATGCGCGGCGCAAGCGTTGCGTGCAAACCGGCTTCGAGACTCTCGGCGGCCGGGCGAGCGACGCCTGTCTCGCCCGGGAGCCGCGGTGCTCTTTGGCGCCCGCCTCCTCCTGCCGAACCGGCGCAACGGAGCCCGATCATGATCGCCGATCTCCTTAAGTCTCGCCGGTTCGCGCCGCTCTTCTGGACGCAATTTCTCGCCGCGCTGAACGACAGCTTCGTCAAGCAATCCTTCATCATCCTGGCGACCTTCGGCGCGGCGCTCGGCGCCCAAGCCTCCGGACCGCTCGTTCAAATCGCGCAGGCGGTCCTCATTGCCCCATACTTTTTTCTTTCCGGCCTCGCCGGCGAGCTCGCCGACAAATACGACAAGGCGATCATCGCCAAGCGGGTGAAGTTCGCTGAGATTTTTGTGACGCTGTTCGCGGCGATCGGCTTCGCTTTCCATTCAATCCCGGTTCTCCTCGTTTCGCTCGCGATGCTGGGCGCGCTCGCGGCTTTGTTCGGCCCGGTGAAATACGGCGTCTTGCCCGAACAGCTTCAAACGAGCGAGCTCGTCGCCGGCAACGCGCTCGTTGAAACCGCGACCTTCGCGGCCATCATCATGGGCACGATCGCCGGCGGCTTCACCACGGAAGCCTACACTCCGCCGACCTTCGTCGGCGCCGTCATGGTCGTCGTCGCCGTGCTCTGCTGGCTGACCGCCCGGCAGATGCCGAGGTCGCACGCCGCCGCGCCGACGATCGCCGTCGCGCGGAACCCGTTCGCGTCCACTTGGGCGTTGCTCGCCGAATTGTGGAGCGACAAGCGCCTCTTTGACGGCGTGCTCATCGTCTCGTGGTTCTGGCTTGTCGGGGCCGTGACGCTCGCGCTCCTCGCGACGCTGGTGAAAGTCACGCTCGGCGGCGACGAGGGCGTCGCGACGCTCTCATCGCTCATTTTCGCCTTCGGCATCGGCGTCGGGTCGATGCTGGCGGCAAAAGCGAGCCACGCGCGGCCCAATCTCGCGCTCGTTCCGCTCGGCGGCCTGCTCATGGCGGCTCTCTGCCTGGACGTCGCCTGGGTCGCGGCAACCTATGTCCCCGTTTCCGGGCTGAATTGGAAGGGCTTCCTTGCGGCGCCTTCCGGCTGGCGGCTCGCGGCCGACTTCTTCGGCCTTGCGGTCGCCGGCGGCCTGTTCGTCGTGCCGTCCTTCGCGGCCGTCCAGTTATGGTCGAACGAGGCCAAGCGGGCCCGCGTCATCGCCGCCAACAACATCGTAAACGCCGCATTCATGGTCGCCGGCGCTATCCTGACTGCAGGCCTTGAGGCGCTCGGCGCCGGCGTCAGCCACGTTTTCCTGCTGCTCGGGGTCTCGACGTTCGGGGCGACGATCTGGGTCATGCGGACCTGGGGCCGCGAGGGGATGCGCGACCTCGGCGCATTCGTGTTTAAGGCGCTTTTCCGGGTCGAAGTGCGCGGCCTTGACAACGTCCCGCCGAAAGGCGCGCGCATGATCATCGCGCCGAACCACACGAGCCTCATCGACGGGCCGATCCTGCATTGCGTGCTCCCCTTCGACGCCGTGTTCGCCGTCGACACCGGCATCGCCAAGGCGTGGTGGGCGAAGCCGTTTATGGCGTTCATCCGCGCCTATACGCTCGATCCGACAAGCGCGTTTGCGACGCGCCATCTCGTTGGCCTCGTCAAGGCGGGCGAGCCGCTCGTCATTTTCCCCGAGGGCCGGCTGACCGTCACAGGAAGCTTGATGAAGGTCTATGACGGCGCGGCGATGATCGCCGAAAAGAGCGACGCGGCGATCGTGCCGGCGCGCATCGAGGGCGCGCAGCGCTCGACGCTGAGCCACCTGAAATCCTACCAGATCAAGAAGGCGCTTTTCCCGAAGGTCACGATCACCTTCCTGCCGCCCGTGAAGCTCAAGATTGACGATAAGCTGCGCGGCCGAGCCCGTCGGTTCGCCGCAGGCGCGGCGCTGCAGGACGTTATGATCGACGCGTTCGTCCAAAACGCCGCAATGGACCGCACGCTGTTCCAAGGGCTCGTCGCCGCCTATCGAAGCTTCGACACCGGCAAGCCCGCGATCGAGGATCCGCTGACCGGCGGCCTCTCCTATCGCAAGCTGATCGTCGCCGCGCAGGCTTTGGCGCGGAAGATCATGGCGTTCACGGACGTCGGCGAGGACGTCGCCCTGTTGTTGCCCAACGCCAACGTCGTCGCCGTGACCTTCTTCGCGCTGCAATCGGCGGGTCGCGTGCCGGCGATGCTGAACTTTTCCGCCGGCTCCGCAAACCTTTTGGCGGCCTGCCGCGCCGCGTGCGTGAAGACCGTCCTCACCTCGCGCGGCTTCATCGAGAAGGCTCGCCTCGAGCCGCTCGTCGAGGAGCTGAGCCGGCAGGCGAAAGTCGTCTATCTCGAAGATGTCCGGACGACGATTGGACCGCTGGACAGGCTGCGCGCCGTCTTCGACGGGTTGACGCCTCTTGTGCCCCGCAAGAGCGAGGATCCGGCGGCGATCTTGTTCACCTCCGGCACGGAAGGCGCGCCCAAAGGCGTCGTCTTGTCGCATAGGAACATCCTCGCCAACGCCGCGCAGGCGCTCTCGCGCGTCGACGTCAACGGCGCCGACAAGGTGTTCAACGCTCTTCCCGTCTTCCACTCGTTCGGTCTGACCGGCGGCCTGATGATGCCGCTGCTCGCGGGCGTCCCAGTCTTTCTCTATCCCTCGCCGCTTCACTATCGCATCGTGCCAGAGCTCGTTTATCAGACGAACGCGACGATCCTCTTCGGCACGGACACGTTCCTCGCCGGCTATGCGCGCTCGGCGCACGCCTACGATTTCCGCGCGCTGCGGCTGGTGTTGGCCGGCGCCGAG
>Ga0187782_10003161_pt1 | contig 12256 bp, 10 predicted proteins | sample 0715_SJ02_MP15_2_FD_132454 | JGI IMG/M metagenome (GOLD analysis project Ga0187782, IMG submission 132454) | Tropical peat soil microbial communities from peatlands in Department of Meta, Colombia - 0715_SJ02_MP15_20_MG | ecosystem: Environmental > Terrestrial > Soil > Wetlands > Peat | place...
ACACCAACGTTCCCGATCAGCCGGTGAGCGCGAGCAATGCGCATCACCGGCGCCGAAAAATTTTGCTCCCCATCCTAGCGGCTGGTGGACTGGGACTGGGGCTGGGCTTCGCGGGTTTTTCGGGCGGCGGTGGCAGCCACAACGGCAGCAGCACTGGCACCCAGCCAACCACACCACTTGATCTTACCAACCAATTTGGCACCGTTAATATCACGGACGCCGGAATCGTATCCAAAGGGTCGCAACTTGGGAATTACAACGGGATTGTAGCGCCTCCTAACAAATCGCTGGGCGGGGTGAGCTTTTCGACGGGCACCTTCACAGGAACCAACATCTTCAGCGGCGGAACGTTTTCCGGCACTGGATCGAGCTTAAGCGTGATTAGTGGTCCCGCGAATTATGGTCAACCCCCGAAGGGAAACATTTTCACTGGTTCGTTCGTCGGCCCTATTACCTGGACGCTGGTCAGCCAAACTGGCAAGCTCACCGATAACTTTACGCTATCGGGACCGATCAAAGGAATGCTGTACACGGGCAGCAACGTATCCGGGACCGCAACGCAAAACATCACCGTGTATAAGAACCAGTATGCCCAGGATCATGAGGGATTGATCGCTCTTGGCAAAATCCAGCTGAATGTTCCGAACCAGAGCAAAAGGGAAGTAGCCGACAAGGCATCGAGGGCCGTGGGCAGGGGCGCTCGTCGCTCAGTCTTGGGTTGGACATTTGTATTTTAAAAACGGGCGCGAAACCTTTTTTGAGGCTCGCGCCCGCTCGCTTAAACCGCACCGCGCACTTCACTCACTCATGATGCCTTAGATCGCGGCATCTCTGTTGAGATCGTGCCCGCGTCTTCCAAGATCATGTCGGCGCCCTTCTCTGCCATCATGAAGAGCGAGGCCTGTATATTGCCGCTCACCACCAAAGGCATAACGGAAGCGTCGATGATCCGCAATCCATCGACGCCGTAAACGCGCAGCCTCGGGTCGACCACCGCCATCGCATCCAGGCCCATTTTGCATGTGCCGGAGGGGTGCCAGTCGGTGATGCAGGTGTCTTTGATGTACTTGCGAAGCTTGTTCTGATCGGTTCCAACCTGGGGACCGGGGAGAAGCTCGCGGCCGAGCATGTCGCGGAAGGGCCGCGTCTGGACGATTTCGCGCCCCAGCTTGATTCCAGCGAGCAGAACGGACATATCGTACTCACAGGTCAAATAGTTGGTCTGTATGTTGAGGGGATCGCCGGGATTGTTGGAGCGCAGCCACACTCGCCCCGCACTTTGTGGCCGGCAGACCACGGGGACGAGGGCAAAGCCGCGGTTGAAATCTGTCCCCAGGCCGGGGAAGGCGAAGCCGCCAAAAAACAGCTGCAGGTCGGGCGAAGCCATGGGCACGCCCGATCGCGTGAAGGTGAACAGCGAAGCTTCGCAGATGATCATCGGGATCTTCTGCTCGATCTTCGACTCCCAGCACATGCGCACGTTGAGGTGGTCCTGCAGGTTTTCGCCGACGCCGGGCAGGTCTACGACAACGGGGATGCCGAATTTCTTGAGCTGTTCTGTGGAACCTATGCCCGATTGCAGCAAGATTTTCGGCGTATTCAACGCCCCCATGCTCACAATCACCTCGGATGTCGCGCGTGCTTGAATGGTGGCATTGTTCTGACGGTACTCAACGCCGGCCGCGCGCTTGCCCTGCAGGACGAGCCGTGTGGCAAACGCTTCATACTCGACAGTCAGGTTGGGGCGGGTGTTCTTGATCGGATCGATATAAGCGGTAAAGGAGCTTGCACGTTTGAAGTCGCGCGTCGTGGTCGACTGAATGAAGCCCGCGCCGCCTTCTTGCTGGGGACCGTTGAAATCCCAATCGCTTTTGAAACCGAGATCGCTCACGCCGGCGACGAAGGCCTCGGAAGCGGCGCTGCGCCGGTCCTTTGGCAGATCCATCACCGGCAGTGGACCGCCCACGCCGCGGTACTCGGAACGTGGGCCCAGGTAATCCTCGCACTTCTTGAAATAGGGCAAGATCTGGTCAAACGACCAGTTCTCATTGCCCATGTAGTTCCAGTGGTCGAAGTCCCGACGGTGGCCGCGGATGAAAATACGTCCGTGCACGGAAGTGCCTCCGCCAGCGACCTTTCCCTGGATGAGCGGCATCTTGCGTCCGTCCAGGCCCGGCTCCTCGACCGTGCTGAGCCCCCAGTCGAGCTGCGTCTTTTGCCATATCGCGAACAACGACGGGAGCTCGACGCTATGGATGTCGGCATCGTCATCGCGCGGCCCAGCCTCAAGCAGAAGAACTTTCGCGTTTGGGTTGGCCGAGAGCCGATTGGCAGTAACACAGCCGCCAACGCCACTGCCAATCACGATGTAATCGAATTCACGAGTTTGCTGCGCAGTCATCGCATACCCCCTGATTTTGGTGAAGTGCTGCGCCGCCCCTTTTGCCGCGGCCGAGCGGGTACATGCTGAACCCTGTCGCTGCACGGCGCGCAAGCCATTCTATCCTTCTGCCGCGCACTGTCAACACCTAGAATAAATAATATGTCAGCCCAAACTGGAGAATTTACTTCTACGAAATATTGACAAGATGAAGGCTCGTGTACTAGCGTGGTCGGGCTCGACGGGAGGCATCCGATGATTCTTATAACCAGCGCGCCTGGTAATAACGCGAATGCAGTCATTCGCGAATTGACGACGGCCGGTGTTCGTGTGCGGGCTCTGGTTCGCAATCCCAATTCCGCCAGCGAAATTAAAGGTCCCCTGGTGGAGGTCGCTGTCGGCGACTTTTTGAATCCCGCGTCTCTGGATGGCGCCCTGCGCGGTGTGGAGAAGGCATTTCTGATCCCCCCAACGAATCCGCGCAGCGTCGAAATGCAGGCCAATTTCATCCGCGCAGCGAAACGCGCAGGCACACGCCACGTGGTGAAGCTCTCGGTCAACGGGGCCGATGTGAATTCACCCGTTCGCGTTGCCCGCTGGCATGGCGAAGGCGAGAAGGAACTGGAAGCGTCCGGGATTCCATTCACGCACCTGCGGCCGAACGCTTTCATGCAGAACTTCCTTGGGCTGGCTCCGACCATCGCGTCGAAGGGCGAGTTTTACCAACCGGCGGCTGACGGCAAAGTAAGTCACATCGACCTTCGCGACATCGCCGCGGTCGCCGCCAAGACGCTGACCGGAAATGGGCACCAGGGAAAGACTTACGTGATCACTGGCCCAGAGGCATTGTCCTATGACGAGGCGGCCAGCAAAATTTCAAGGGCCATCGGGAAGCCGGTTAAGTATGTCAACGTAACGCCGGAAGACTTCAAGAAGTCGCTGCTCGGGTGGGGCATTCCGGAATTTATGGCAGACGGCCTGAATGAATTCTACGCGGCCATTCGCGCAGGGTACTTAGCGATCGTGACGAATACCGTCGAGGAAGTTACGCAAAGGAAACCCACTAGTTTCGACAACTTTGTGCGTGATTTTGCGGATGCGTTTACCGCGCGGCCGCAGGCAGCGGGGTAGAAACCCTCCACCGCACTAACGGTTCGTATCTCACCGCGCAGAAGTTGGGTTCCGGGTTGGGGTTAGTTCGTTCGTGGGATTGTGTGCGATTGCGGAAAGTGTACTATCGTCGGAATCGGGGGAGCCCTCCCCTGAACTCGACGATCCAGGAGGATCCAATAAAATGAAGAGGCTCGGATTAGTGTGGTTGATGGCGGCCATTGCCCTGATGCTCGGGGGAAATGCTCTGGCTCAAGACAACGCATGCTATGAATGGACGTTTTCAGGTGATTACGGATTCACCGTCAACGGCACGATTAACCCATTAGGGTTAGCTGGTGGTCCCGCGCCCGCGATATATATCGCGGGGGTACAAATGATTCACGCCGACGGCGAAGGTAATCTGAAGGATATTGAGGCGATTATTATCGACGGCGTGCCGCTGGTAAACAAACCGCCAAGCTATTTTTCCGAGCACATTGGAACCTACACGGTCAACCCCGATTGCACCGGGCTAGCTTTCCTTACCAATGTTCCTTTTGGCGGCGTTAACTTTATAACCCTGTCCTTCGTGATAGACCAACAGGGCAGGCAAATCCGCATGCTGGGTGTTCCTCCGTTCGATAGTGGCGGTACACCCCGCACTGTAATCAGTGTAGGCGAAAGAGTCGAGGGGTTCACGCCCCCCAACTCCGGGGTGCCAGCCGTGCGATAGCTGCGGTGCAACGCGGCCCGACGAATTCACGAAAAGCCCGGGCGAGCCAATACTTTGGACTCGCCGGCCGGCGCAACCCAGCAAGGACTAAGTCGGGCTGCGCCGGCGTTACTTTCGTAAGGATCACACGTAAGTCGGCATAGGTGGGATGGGGCGTCCCTCACGCAGTGATGTAATGACCGCCGGCACGTCGGCGGCGCGATACTCCTCGCCGTAGACGGCGCCTTTGCGGCGCGGCGCTTCCATCACTTGGCAGCTCTTCGTGCCGCCGAGGTCAACCGGCACATACCCTGCATCTTCAATCAACTTGGCGACGACGCGCTTCGCTTCCGCGTCATCGCCACAGATCCATTGCACAATCTTCTCCTCCTTCGGACGATCGGCGGTCTCCCTTTGAAAACGCGCGGTCAACGTATTGAATGACTTCGTATACCGGGCGCCGGACATACGCGCCGCGTTGAATTCGGCAGCCGTCTGTCCTTTCCCCGGCAACGCACGCGAACCGAACTGGTTAGTTGTGTCGATCACGATCTTGCCCGCAAGCGATCCAGCTTGCCGCAGTGCCTCGGGGATCGCGTCCCACGGTACGGAAAAAACTACGACCTCGCCGAAACGGACTGCCTCCAGAGGCGTCCCCACAGATGCTCTGTCACCGAGTTCTCGCGCGAGCTCAGCCAGGTTTGCTGGATCGCGCGAGAAGCTGAGCTTTACCTCGTGCTTGCCACTGACGACAAAGCGCTGCGCACAGTTGCCGCCTATGTTTCCTGCACCAATAATGCCAATGCGCATGATTTGCCTCCTTCACTCTGCCGAAAGCCGCTCACTGCACAACTAGGTTAAAACTGACCGTCTCCGTTATTGGCGCCCCTGTCGCCGATTGGAAAGTTCCCGTCACCGTGAGGGGATACGTGCCGGCCGCGGTACCGGGAGGATCGCCGCCCCCTCCTCCGCATGAGGGCAACATCGCAAGGGTCGCGAGCATGAACAATAAGAAAACCAACCCGCATATGCGTCGCGGACGTTTCGCACCTCGCTTGCCCGGCAGGACTACCAGCGCCGCAAGCCCGGCGATCCCGGCGAGTGCAGCCAATCCAGCCATCCGGTTCCCGTTCGAATGTTCGAAGGGCGACCGCAGAGAACCCGTCGCCGCCGTGGTAGTGGCCGTGACTTTGGCCGTACTCGATCCATTCACTGTCACCAAATTTGGCGACACCGTACAAGTCGATAGAGCTGGCGCTCCGCTGCAACTGAGCGATACCGACGGAGTGAAATCACCGACCGGAGCCAGATCCACGGTGAAAATTGCCGTCTGTCCGGGAACCACAGTCAGGCTTGTGCAGCTGGTGGTGAGGATGCTCTGCGCCGTTCCAGTAATGGAGACCGTTTGCGGGCTGCCGGCCGCACTGTCGGCAATGCTGAGCGACGCCGTAGCGTTTCCAGCCGCTGTGGGTGTAAACGTGACGGTAATGGTGCAACTGGAGCCGGCCTCCAGGGTGTTGTAGGGGGGGATAGGACAAGTGTTGGTTTGCGCGAATTCGCTTGCGTTCGTACCGGTAAATCCAATCGAGTTGATGGTCAGCAAAGCGTTGCCGCTGTTAGTGAGGGTAACTGCCGGGCCGGTGCTGGTGGCCCCCGTTAGTTGGGTGGTGAAGTTGAGGCTTGTGGGCATTAGCGTGACAATGGGGGCCCCAGGTTGACTCTGTAATAGAACGGCGACCTCTGAAGGGCCCTGGGTTACTAAGTCCGGCCGGCCGTCACCATTGAAATCGCCTGTGGCCAGCACCTCTCCAGTTCCGCCGAAGTTAATTGGTGTCGCGAACGTTCCATCGCCGTTGCCTGGCAGGATATAAGTGCCCGTAGCTAAGTCGAGCTTCCCATCTTCATTGAAGTCGGCGGTCACAATTGCGCCGGTTACAGGATTCGCTAAAGGCTGGGGAGTGCCGCTGGTAAACGAGCCGTCTCCGTTCCCCTTCAAAAATAAAACCGCACCGCCGCCCGCGGGGGGATTGTACACGAATGCGATGTCCTGCTTGTTATCCCCGTTGAAGTCGGCGGCGGTGAAAGCGACACCGCCTGGAGGCGTGTCGGTGGTGAGCGGGTTTCCGGCGCTGAACCCTTCGGTAGATCCGAGGAACACCCTAACTACAGGTAACTGGGGATAGACATCCAGCACCGCCAAGTCCAGGATGCCATCTCCGTTGAAATCGGCCGCGAGCATACCACCGAACTGCGTAGTATTGCCGGTGAAAGACTGGCCTGCAGTGAAACCTCCTTCACCATTGTTGTTTAGTATCTGGACGTTCACGCCGACCGCACCCGCAAGATCTAGCGCGCCCGTCTGGTTGAAGTCGCCGACAGCGAAGGGTCGAAACCCTTCGACCCCCAGGCTGGTCGTAGTGAAAGTGCCGGTTCCGTTGTTCGTGAGAAGCGTCTCGCCTGCAACTAAGTCAATCGAACCGCCATCATTCGTGAAACGACCTGCCACAATCGAGGTAGCGTCATCCACCGGATAAGACGTGGCATTCTGGAAGGTGCCGTCGCTGTTTCCTAACAAAACAGCAACCGCAGAACCTGAGGCCGGGTTAGAAACGCCCACGGCTAAGTCCAGAATGCCATCGCCATTCAAGTCTGCGGCCAGCGTGAACTGGATCGCGACCGTGCCGCTCGCACCCACGCCGTAATCGACGGCAGGCGCGAATTGCGGAGATGCCGGGGTCGCAATCTGGAAAAATTCCACATTGGAGGGGTTTCCGCTGACGTTCAACAACGACACGGAGGAGGTCCCCGCCGTGGTAATGAGCGATGACGGTACCGCCACCGTCAACTGCGTGCTAGTGGAACTCGCTATTTTTAGTTGGGTGACATTGGTTCCTACCCCCCACAAGAGGTCTGTTGGCGCCGGGGTGAACCCCGCCCCGTTAATCGTAAGCGTAAAACCTGCACCACCCGGCTGGGCCGCGGATGGAACCAGGGGTTGTTCGATGGTGGGGATGCTGGCGCTTTGCGCCATCGCCAAAGTGCTGAGAAAAATTATGCAAACACCGAATGCCCTCGCAGATCTCATGACGTTGTCCTTAAGGAAACTGTTTCCAAAGTCTGGTCGGTCGCCAGGAAAGTCACTCGTCGAAAAAAGACGCATCATTTCCCGCACGCCGGCTGCGACTGCGCCCTTGGCACGGCATTGCAGATAACTGGCGGAGGTGGGGCGGCAGATGATGACCCACCCCCGTAAGTCAACACCAGACCGGTAGCTAAACCGCCTGCTACGCCAGCCAGAATCGGAATCCAGACTTTCGGGTGCGCAATAACCGCCACATGAGGATTGACATTTGTGTCTTGCATCGAAGCCTGAATTACTTCGGACTCGGGAGCAAATCCCTCAGCCGGGGCTTTCATTCCGATCACTACTAACTGCCCTGGTGATAAAGTTACTAGCGCTTGCTCGGAGCTTGCCTGCTCGGACTTTCTCACCACCTTCGCCGAACCCAACGGACTAACCGAGACTTTGCCGACGTAACACACCACCGTAGTGAGATTGTTTTCATAACCTACATAGAAGTCGGTGCCGATGACGCCGATCACTGCGTTCGGCGTTCGGACTTCGTATTTGCCACCCGGCTGCGTAATCTTGACCACCTGGCTGCGCAGCTGGCCATAGTTCATCTCAATCGAAGTTTGCTGCGATGCGGCGTTGTGCTGCAAGACTCTGAGTGCGCCCTTGGAGCCGAGACTGAGAATGGAGCCGTCGGTGAGCCCAGCCCGCAAACGTCCTTGATCGCCAGTTTGCAGCAGATCATTCCACTCGATGCTGTCTTTGACCTTTAACGATTGCGAATTTCGCCAAGCGGCAGGAATAAGCGCCTTCACTTCTCCGGCCGTTTGACTATCGGTTGGAGCCGCAAACGCGGGCGTTGCAGCCAGCAGAAAAGACAGAAACACCGACAGCAGTGACTTAATCATGCGAAGCCTCAGGAGTCCGATGTTCGGGGAAGCCTATTGTCCCAGAAAAAAAAGAGAAGTCAAGAACGTTTGTAGGGAATCCTGACAAGAGTTTTCTCGAATTTCACGGGAAGGAAGAGGCTGCCAGAAAAATTTAGATCGGAATTATCCCGCGGCGGATTCCCAGTGTAACCGCTTCCGTGCGGGTGGAAGCACCCAGCTTGTCGAGAATCGAGCTGATGTGGAACTTGACCGTATGCTCGGAAATACCAAGACGCGCCGCAATATCTTTGTTGACGAGTCCTTCCGCTAACATTCTGAGCACCTCGGTTTCGCGGGAGGTGATCTCTTCGGACAATTCGGTTTCGACCTCCGGCGGTCGATCGGCGAAGACGCCGGCCAAGCTCTCTGCCGCCGCTGTGCTCAGCAACACCAGTCCATCGTAGGCGGCATAAATGGCGGAGAGAACGTCGTCGGGGTCGCTCTCTCTGGACAGAATCGCGCGCACCCCGCTGCGCAATAAGCGCGAGATCGACCGCGCGTCGCTGACCTCCGTGAGCAGAACAATCGCAGCGTCGGATGTAGGCTCAAGTAATAAGTCGCGGATCGAATCGGAGTCGATGACCATTACATCCAGTTCGGTGCCACGGGCAAACGACACCAGGCTCGCCACGGCGCCAAAACTTCCTGCCAGTTGGAACTCAGGGTGGCTGCGGATGATGCTTTCGAGCCCGGCACGGCGGACGGCGGAGGTCGCCATCACCGCCACTCGGATCGCGCCTCCGCCGCCTCGCTTCGACATTCGTTATCGCGCTCTTTCGCCCAAAGTGATCGAAACCGGCTTTGTCTCGCCGGCGCGAATCACCCTGATTTGCAGCACATCGCCGACCTTCGCTGTGGCCAGCGCATCCTGGATCGCATCCACGTGTTCGACTGCCCTTCCGCCCACATCGAAAAGAACGTCTCCCAGCAACACTCCCGCCTTTTCTGCAGGACCGCCATTTTCGACCTGCATGACCAGCAATCCGACATGCGTTCGAGGGGGTAGCTTCGACCGCATATTTTCCGGCACCTCCACCGGCTGCATTGCGATCCCCAAATAGGGCCGAGCGATATGCCCTCTTTCCAGGAGTTCTTCGACCACGCGATTGACGGTTGCCACCGGCACCGTCACGGCTCGTCCATGGGCCAGGCCCCGCGTGTTGACGCCAACCACCTCACCTCTGGCATTGAGCAGCGGTCCGCCGGAAAATCCCGGATACAGTGCCAGGTCCAGCCGGATGTGCTGGTCGAGCTGCCCCCCACGCTGGTTCCTCCACTCGCCGCTGATGCCGCCAATTATCCCGCTGCTCGCCACGAGATCCCCGCGCCGCGTGCGGCCGAGCGCGAGAACAAGATGGCCGAGCCTGAGGCTCGTCGAGTCCCCGAGTTGGGGCGCGCCCGAAGATCCTTCCACGATCCGTAGGACGGCTATGTCGGTGCCGGGATCCCGTCCAGCCAGTTTCGCAGAGACTGCGCGACCACCCTCGAGCAGCACTTTGATGTCTTCGTCGCGCTGCACCCCGTGATGCACGGTTACGACCACGCCCTTCTTCCATTCGATGCCACTGGTCGGCATCCAGCGTCGGGCATGGACGGCAACCACGCTACCGCCTAACTTCTCCGCCGCGGCCGCAAATTCGTTTGAAATTGTTTCCAATGTTGAATTGGTCATGTCTAGCAAAAACCCCTTTCCTGATTTCCTGAACTGTGAGAACAGGATCGAAGATAGCAACGGAAGGCGCATCCGCCACCTGGCTAGGCAGAAACCCAGAAGGTTGGCTAGACCAGCGTCTTGCGACAGCAATGCAGGCGTGCGCACCCTCGGAATGCCCGGTCACTGAAGAAACGATCACTTCGATGTTGGGGCGGTGTTAACGATCCTGTGCGGGGGCGGTGCGGAGGGCAAACGGAAGACCAGGGGGAGCATGTTGGGTCACTGGGTCTTGCAGGTCGAGAGCTTCGAGCGGAATATGGCTGCGCGTGCCTGGCAGCCAACCAAAATTATTGCACCATCATCAAGCAATGTAGGGGTGTCCGTTACTCAGACGGAATGGCAGAATCGCACAGTCTGGCTGGCATCGCATCATACTAACCGTCGCCTGCGATCCACGGCACGAGCCAGCATAGACGAGAGATGCTCGATCATGAATAAAATGAAGTTATCTCGAGGCCGATTCAGGGAGGAAGCAATATGAGCAAGCACCGTTTTGCAATCAACACGATACTCGTTTTGGCTCTGTCCGCGTTCGGCACCCTGAGCCTTGTGGCCGCTGAAGCTCCGTCCGCAAACGGCGAGCCGGCACACATGCTGGTCACGGTCGAAGCGGTTCATGGCAACAGTGCACCGGTCATTACCCGCGACGATGTGATGGTTTACGAGGGGCGCGATCGCGACAAAGTGATCGATTGGGTTCCTGCGCAGGGAGACCACGCAGCCCTCGAACTCGTTATTCTGCTCGACGATAGCTCCAATATCAGTCTCGGTACACAACTCGAGGACCTTCGCCAATTTATCCTCGCACAGCCGGCATCCACCAAGATTGCGGTTGCCTACATGCAGGACGGCATCGCGAAAATGGCGCAGAACCTCACTAGCGATCATGCTCTCGCTGCAAAAGCCCTGCGCCTTCCCTTGGGAATGCGCACCGTCAACGGAAGCCCATATTTTTCTCTCACCGACCTGATTAAACGCTGGCCGCAAACGACAGGGCGCCGAGAGGTTTTCATGGCTACCGACGGAATCGATCTTTACTACGGGATCGGCGATCTACTGGATCCGTATGTAGCCCAGGCCATCGAAGATGCTCAGCGCGCCGGCATTGTCGTCTATGCGATCTATACCCCGGGCGTGGGGCACTATGGCCATAGCTATTGGCGGACATATTGGGGTCAACTTTACCTCGCGCAGGTTGCCGAGGAGACTGGCGGTGAAGCGTATTACATCGGTTACACTGGGCCGCCGGTGTCCTTCTCGCCCTTCCTGGACAATATGGAGCATCGGTTGTCCAGCCAGTACTTCTTGACGTTTACCCCCAAGCCGCAGAAAAAGAGCGGGGTGCAGCGAGTAAAGCTAAGGACTGAAGTGCCAAATGCAGAGCTGGTTGCGGCGGAACGAGTTTATGTCGCCGCGGCACCCTAACCAGGAGAAAACCGCTTATTCTGCGCGTGAACTGAGTCGATGGCGAACAGGCAGGGAGAGATAGTAGCGGCAATCTGTTTAGGCGTTGGTTCTTGCCGCCAGAGTTTCACCACTGGCTGCTATGCTTACTCAGGTTTGCCGGTGTAGTGTTCCTCGCGGTGGACATCGGCGTGGTCTTCCAAGGACTCCAGGTGAGTGACCACTTCGGCGGGCGTCCCCAGTTCGGCCGGCAGCCGTTCTTCCAGAATGGTCGCCAGGCGGTGAGCTTCGCTGACCGACGTCAAGCGCGGGAACAGCAAGTGTACTTCGATGATCTGGCGGTATCCGGTCGTTCGGAAGCGTACGCCATGGTATTGAATGGCCAGTTCCAAGCAGATCGCATCCAGCTTGTCCCTAATTTTCCGGCCCGCCTTCGGATCGGAATAATCCAGCAGCCCGACTGCTGAGCGCCACACTAAGTGCCCTCCCGACCAAAGAATATTTACGGCGACCGCGATGGCCACAAGCGGATCGAACGGTTTCCAGTGCGTCAGCAGCACCAGGCCTAGTCCTCCCACAACGCCAAAGCTGGTCCAACTGTCGGTCAAGACGTGTTTGCCATCGGCTTCGAGAATCAGCGAATTGGTCCGCCGTCCGGTCCGCAGGAGATAGTAACCGAGACCTGCATTAAGAAGTCCAGCCACGAGGATCAGCAATGCGCCAGTTCCCAGGTGCTCCAGTTGTAGCCCGGCGATCCACTTCCGGATGGATTCATAGAGAATTGCGATCGCAGCCACAACGATCATGGCACCCTCAAATCCAGCCGAAAAAAACGTGATCCGTTCGTAACCGTAGAGGAATTGATGCGAAGCTGGTCTGGTGCTGAGCCGAAGACTAAAACTCGCAAACCCCACGGCGATCACGTGAACCACCGATTCCGCCGCGTCGGAAA
>Ga0187782_10003162_pt1 | contig 12256 bp, 9 predicted proteins | sample 0715_SJ02_MP15_2_FD_132454 | JGI IMG/M metagenome (GOLD analysis project Ga0187782, IMG submission 132454) | Tropical peat soil microbial communities from peatlands in Department of Meta, Colombia - 0715_SJ02_MP15_20_MG | ecosystem: Environmental > Terrestrial > Soil > Wetlands > Peat | place...
TTCCAAGCGCTCTCGACATTTCTCGATTTCGCTCTCGGTCATGGACCGGAGCTTACCACCTCTCTTGCGGGAGGTCAATAACTTAACGTAGTAGTATTAGTGCTTAGTGCTTAGTGGCTAGTGGTTAGTGGCCAGACGCGCGACGAGCTTGCCCCGCAGTGAGGCCATCATTTTTTGCAACTCGGCAATAGTCGCCACGCTTCGATCAGTATCGGATGGGCGGCAATGACCCAATTCGACCGCCAATGTCAGCTGTGTATCTAATTCCGCTAACGAGCCCTCCGCATGGGAGAGGAACTGAACGAATTCCCTTTGTCCGTGCCGCGCCTGACCCTCGGCGATATTCGACGGAACCGAGACGACAGCCCGACGCATCTGAGAAGTCAAGCCAAACCTCTCATCGGACGGGAAGGCACGCGTCACGGCGTAGATCTGCTTTGCCAAGGCCATGCCCTTCTGCCAGATAAGAAGATCCCGGTAGCTCCTGATCTCACGGCTTCCAGGCATACCCACCCCTGAGGTTCACAGCTCTGCACTAGCCACTAAGCACTAGCCACTAGCCACTGCACCCTACGCACGTACCGAGGAGCGGAACTTCCCGGGGGCGCGCGCCGGCCAGTCCTCGGCGAACGTCTTGATGCGATTCACGATCCCGTCGACGTCGAGCCCGTACTTGGCATGCAGCAAGTTCGTGGCCCCGTGAGGAACGATGCGGTCGGGAACCGCGATACGCAGGATACTGGCCGGAATCCTCCGGTCTTGAAGCAGCGCCGACACGTGCGCGCCGAAGCCGCCCGACTCCGTCCCCTCCTCGGCCGTCACCAGGAACTGCCGCTCCGCCGCCAGGCAGCAGATCACCTCGGCATCCAGGGGCTTCATAAAGCGGGCGTTGATGACGGTGGCGGAAATTCCCATCCTCTCCAGGCGCGTGGCGGCTTCGAGGCAAGGGTAAACCATGCTGCCCAAGGCAAGAATGCCGATGTCACTGCCTTCGCGGAGGATCTCACTCTTGCCGATCTCCAGTTTCTTGAACTGCGGGTCGGGCGGAGTGCCGATCCCATTGCCGCGCGGATAGCGCAGCGCGGCGGGTCCGCCGACCGTGAGCGCGGTGTACAGCATGTGGCGCAATTCGTTTTCGTCTTTGGGAGCCATCACCACAATGCCGGGCAGCGCGGAAAGATAAACCAGATCGTAAAGCCCGTGATGGGTGGGCCCATCGGCGCCGACGATGCCGCCACGATCGAGCGCGAAGGTGACGGGCGCCTTCATCAGGCAGGTATCGTGCATCACCTGGTCGAAGGCGCGCTGCAGAAAGGTCGAGTAGATGGCGGCGACCGGCCGCATCCCTTCACAGGCCAGTCCCGTCGCGAAGGTCACGGCGTGCTGTTCGGCGATGCCCACGTCGAAAAAGCGCTGGGGAAAGCGTTTGGAGAATTCGTCCAGGCCGGTGCCTTCGCTCATGGCCGCGGTAATTCCAATGATGCGCGAGTCCTTTTCCGCCAGCTCGCACATAGCCTTGCCAAAGACCGAGGTGTACGAAGGCGCGGTGGCAGGGACTTTGTGGAAGGCGCCGGTGGAGACATCAAACTGCGTCACGCCGTGATATTTTACCGGCAGCTTCTCCGCGATGTGGTAGCCCTTCCCCTTCTGGGTGACGATGTGAATGAGAGTGGGTTTAGGGTTTTTCTTGGCCTTGGCGAGCACGTTCAGAAGTTCCTGGATGTCGTGGCCGTTGATGGGCCCGATATATGCAAAACCCAACTCTTCGAAAACCAGGCCGGGAATCAACACCGTCTTCGCGGACTCGACAATGTCTTTCGACAGCCGCAAAAGACGAGGCCCCAGGCGCGGCACCGAAAGCATCAACTTCTCGACCTCTTCCCGCAGGCGGTGATAGGCCTGGCCGTGGACGATTCGATTCAGGTAACCGGCCAGGGCGCCGACGTTAGGCGAAATCGACATCATATTGTCGTTGAGGATGACCAGGACTTTTTTCTGCAAGGTGCCCAGGTTGTTGATGCCCTCGAGCTCCTCGCCGACGGTCAGACCGGCATCGCCCAGCACGGCGACGACATGGTAATCCTCGCCCTTCAGGTCCCGCGCCACGGCCATGCCCAGCGCGCCGGAAATGGCGGTGCCGGCGTGCGCCACGTTGAAGGTGTCGTAAGGGCTTTCATCGCGCGAGGGGAAACCGGAGATGCCCCCATACTGGCGGATGGTGGGCAGACGGTCGCGGCGCCCGGTCAGGATTTTGTGCCCGTAAGCCTGGTGGCCGATGTCCCACACGATCCTGTCCTTGGGCGTGTCGAAGGTGTAGTGGAGCGCCACCGTCAGCTCCGCGGCGCCCAGGCTGGAGGCCAGGTGGCCTCCGATTTTCGAGATCACCGAAACCATGTAATCCCGCAGTTCGTTGACTACCAGCGGCAATTCTTCGCGCGGAATCTTTCTCAGGTCCGCGGGTGAATCAATGCGGGGAAGATACTTGTATTCCATCAGTTCTGCCTCACTAATAGGTATCGGGCGATGCCTTGCAGGGTCCGGGCTCCCGGCCCGTAGGGTTCGAGGACGTCGCAGGCCTCTTGGACAAGCTGGGCCGCAATGCGCTGCGAAGCCTCGATTCCATGCACGGCCGGATACGTCGTCTTGTGCTGCTGGCCGTCCTTCCCCACCGTCTTGCCCAAGGATTTTTCGCTGCCGAGCACGTCCAGCAAATCGTCGACGATTTGGAAAGCCAGTCCCACTTTCTCACCGTAAGTCGTCAGGCGGGCCAGGTCTTCGTCCCCGCCTTGCGCGTAGAGCGCCCCGGAGCGCACCGCGGCGCGAATAAACGCACCCGTTTTCGCCGAGTGGAGATACTCGAGCATGTGGCCGTCGCTCGCCTGCCCCGCCATCTGCAGATCGATCACCTGGCCGCCAATCATGCCACCCACCGTCCCGAGGGCGCGGGCCAGTTCGTGGATTACGCGCAGCTTGCAGGCTTCCGGAGGCGGGCCTGGCGACGACAGGACTTCGAAGGCAAAGGTCAGGAGGGCGTCGCCGGCCAGAATGGCAGTTGACTCACCGAAGGCGCGATGCGAGGTGGGTTTGCCGCGGCGCAGATCGTCGTTGTCGAGGGCCGGCAAGTCGTCGTGAATCAGAGAGTAAGTATGGATCAACTCCAGCGCACTGCCCAGGCGCAGCAGCATCCCTTCGTCACCGCCCAGCAGGCGCCCGGCCTCCAGACACAGAATCGGCCGCAACCGCTTTCCCCCCGCCAGCACCGAGTAGCGCATCGCTACATGGATGCCGGGCGGGAACTGGTCAGGGGGCGGGAGCAGGCGGTCCAACTCCTTATCGACCTGGCTGCCCGCGAGCGCAAGGTATTCCTGTATGCCTTCCGATGAAACTGGGTTCACCATCTTCTCTGGGGCGGCGCACGGCCGCCAACGCTTCCTGCCCAACACCTCTAATTTTGGTAGTCGGTCGGTTTGAAGTAGAGGCGGCTTTACGCCGCTATCTAGCGAGATAAACTCGCCGCTACAATCTCAAACTGACCTACTACTCTAATTCTGACCTCAATTCGCCCTGGTGGGAAGGGATTTTAGAGGACAGCTATCAGCCGTCAGCTTTCAGCTTTCAGTAGGAAACTAAGCGCGGCATGGGGGAAGCTGAAAGCTGATGGCTGACGGCTGACAGCTTCGGTCACTCGGCATTGTCCTGCGCGCCTGCCTCGAACGGTTCCGCCACCACCTTGCCCCCGGATCTCTTGGTCAGGATCTCCACTTTCCCTTCCGCCTCTTCCAGTTGCTTGTGGCATACCTCGGAAAGCTTCATCCCTTCTTCATAGAGCTGGAGGGCCTTTTCCAGAGGCAGGTCGGCGTCCTCGAGTTCGCGTACGATTCCGTCCAGGCGTTCCAGGTTTTTTTCAAAAGAGTCGGCTTTGGCGGGTTTTGTTGTTTGGGTCATATCAGCCTTCAGAGCTCGGCGTTCCCTTATGTTATTCTGAGCGAAGCGAAGAATCTCCGCAGTTTAGAATCCGTTGAACTGCGCAGATCCTTCGCTTCGCTCTCTCGAATGTCTTGCGGAAGGGCGGGGCTTCAGCCCCGCCGCCTTGGGGCCGCTTAAAGGTAGGGCCTTTAGGCCCTGAAGCCGCCTCGCAGCAGGGGCTAAAGCCCCTTCTGTATCGGGCGTGTTGGGCGGCGGGGCTGAAGCCCCGCCCTTCCGTCTGACTTTCATTTCCTTGGGAGGGCCAAAGATCCATGGCCGCTCAGGGTGACAGGCTTCGACGCGATGATGCACGATAAGCTAACAGCCTTCCGCACTCATGCCTGCTCATGGCTGAGAGCTGACTGCTGACAGCTTAAGTTCGAGCTCCCAGAGCCTCCGCCACCTCCACCGCCATGGCATAGCGGCCAAAGGGCGCGGCGATCTGGGCACCCTGGACCAGATGGCGAACGCAGAGCAGCGTCTCCTGGGCAATTTTAACGCCTTCCACCCGGGCACGCTCACCCGCATCCGCCTGTCGCATGCGATCCATGATGGCCGGCGGGATGGACACTCCCGGCACCTCGTTATTCATGAATTCGGCATTGCGATAACTCGTGAGCGGGCAGATCCCTGCCACCACCGGCACGCGGCGGGTCAGAGATTCCATACGCTTCAGAAAGCTCGCCAGTCGCTCCACGTCGAAAATCGGCGGCGTCATGGCAAAGTTGGCGCCCGCCTCCACCTTGAACTGAAAACGGTAAAGTTCTTCCTCCGGATTGACGGCATGGGGATTCAACGCCACTCCGATCAGGAACGCCGTCTGGGTGCTCAAGGGATTGCCGCCGGCATCCAGGCCATGGTTCAGGTTATTGAGGATAGTGACCAGTCCAATGGAGTCGACCTCGAGGACGCCGGCATCCAGAAACGTCGAGAACTGCGCCGCATCCCTGGTAACGGCGAGAATGTTCCGCAGGCCCAGCGCATGGGCGCCCAGCGCATCGCCCTGCATGCTGAACACACTTCTTTCGAGAGCGCTGTAATGGAGCAGGACTTCGATGCCCACCTGCTGCTCGAGGAGCGCGGCCAGCGTCAGCGCGCTCATGCGGCCCACCACCCCCGCGCCGTCGGGAATGTTGATGGCGTCCACTCCCTTCGCCAGAAGGAAATGCGCGCCTTCCACCTCCTTGGTGGCGTCGCTCCCTTTGGGTGGAACAACCTCCGCCAGAATCGGAAACTCGGCCCGCGCCAGTTTCTCGGAGAGCTTCGAGCGTTTTTCGACAGGAATGGGTTCGAGAGCGCCCCCTGGGCGATCGGAGGCTGCGACGGCAACGCGGGCACGTCGCAGGCTCAGCGAACGGACGGCCGCTTTGATCGCTTTAATGTGCGCGGGCGTGGTCCCACAACACCCGCCCACCAGCCGCGCTCCGCACTGGATAAAACGGCGCGCATAATCCGCCATGTACTCCGGCGAGCAGAGGTAAATATTCCGGCCCTGAACCGTGCGTGGCAGGCCCGCATTGGGCTGCGCGGCGAGCTTGCGGCTGGTGACGGCCGCCATGATTTCCATCGCCTCCAGAACCGCCGCTGGGCCCACGCTGCAATTGAGGCCAATGACATCCGCGCCCCACTCGTCCAGTTTGCGAGCGAAGTCCTCGGGTAATGCCCCGATGGGCGTGCTGCCGTCCTCCTGCACTGTCATCTGCACAATCACGGGCAGCGAACAAACTTCGCGCGCCGCCAGCAAGGCCTGGTGAGCTTCGATCGGATCGCTCATGGTTTCGACCATGAGCATGTCTACCCCACCCTCCGCCAAGGCGGCGATCTGTTCGCGAAAAGCCGCCCGGGCTTCCTCGAGTGAAACAGGCCCTAAAGGCGCGAGGCGGATTCCCAACGGCCCCACCGAGCCCGCCACATAGAGATCGTCCCCAGCTACTTCGCGCGCCAGGCGCACGCCCGCCAGGTTGATTTCACGCACTCTGTCGCCCTGATTGTGTTTTTCCAGGCGCTGCCGCGTGGCCCCAAAGGTGTTGGTTTCAAGGATCTCGGCGCCCGACTTGGCGTAGGCGAGGTGAACCTCCTTGACGAGTTGCGGCGCGGTCAGATTCAGCTCATCGAAGCTGCGGGTGAGCGCGATGCCCTTGGCGTACAGCATCGTGCCCATCGCTCCGTCGCAGACCAGGGGCCGGCTTTCAATTTTCTCCAGGAAAGGTTCCCGCATCTTCTAACTAGTTTAACATGACGGCCAAGAAGAGGTTCAAGGCCCTAATCCGTCGATAACGGCAGGGGACGTAGGGGGACGGCTTGCCGTCCCCCTTCTTGCGGGCCGTTGGCGCGGGGGTAGGGCAAGCCCTACCCCTACACCGCGCAGGTGCGGCGAGGATCAGTGGAGCGACGGATGGCGGCGCGCCCGAGCACCGTTCGCCCGCTTACCAACGGATTAGGGTCAAGGCCAAAGGGTGAAAGCTCCTTCACCCTTTACACTGTACCCTTTACCCTTTAAAAGTGTCCTCAAAGCGCCGAGCTTGGTGCATAATTCTATAACTTGTGATTGCATCGCTCTTCCAGACACTAACGGAATTCTTCGCGCGCTACGGTTACTGGGTGGTGTTTTTCGGCGTCATGCTGGAGAATGGCGGCCTGCCTTTGCCGGGGGAAACCGTGCTGCTGTTCGCAGGTTTCCTGGCTTATCAAGGGCAGATTCAACTGGCTTCGGCAATCGGAGCGGCGATTGCCGGCGCGACTCTGGGCGACAGTCTTGGCTACACGCTCGGGCGCTACGGAGGCAAACCCTTCTTCGATCGCTACGTCACGCGCATCAAGTTCGTGGCAAGACGGTTTGAGAACTCGAAGGCGCTCTTCCTCAAGCACGGTCACTGGGCCGTGTTCACCGGACGCTTCATCACCGGGCTGAGGGTTTTCGCGGGGCCGCTGGCCGGGCTTTTCAAGATGCCCTACCGGCGCTTCCTGTTTTTCAATTTTACGGGAGCGGTGGTTTGGGCCACGGCGATCGGTTGTGTCGGTTTTCTATTCGGAAACAATTGGGACAACCTTGCCCACGTGATCAAAGACATCCACCGCGCCACGCTGGATTTCGTTGCCGTGCTGGCCCTGCTGGGACTGATCTTCTACCTGCGGCGCCGCGTCAAATCCGGGTAGCGCCTGGTTGGACTCGTGGGCGGACTCGATGACGGTCCTCGGAAGGGCGGGGTTTTGGCCCCGCCGTCTCAACGACGCTGTGTGTCGCCGAAATTCGTTGAATCCGTCAGCCCGCGGAGCGGGCGTCAGCGAGTAGCCCGCGGCGTAAGCCGTGGGTTGGCGAGGCCCTCCCTCACCCCCTTCCCCTCTCCCGCTCGGGCGGGAGAGGGGTGCCGCAGGCAGGGTGCGGGTTGTCCAACCCAGGGCTCACGCCCTGGGCTACATGATGGCGCCCCTGGCGGGGCTGGTGTTGCGTCTCCGAATCGTCTCGACTTTGGTTGCGAATCATTGACATGCGAGACGAGCGCGAACGACGGGTTCGAGGCTGCTCGCTACTTCAGTCGATGCAAATCGTCTTTCGCTTCCTTGAAGCGGGGATTCAGACGCACCGCCGTCTCGAGCTCGGCAACAGCCTCCGATTTTCGGCCCCGCTTTTCCAGGATCAGCCCCAACAGCCGGTGGGCATGGGCTCGATCCGGCTCTTCTCCCTCCGGCTCTTGTCCGAGGTATTTTCGGGCATAAGTCTCGCTGCGTTGGAGCTCGACTCCGGATTCCACGAGAGCGTTGGCGGCTTCATAGTAAGGGGTAAGGTCATCCCAGACGTTTTTCTCAGAGGTGCCGAGAACGGCTTCGAGTTCGCTCCATCGCCGCTCGAGAGCCAGCACCTTCGCCAGGATGGAATATCCCTTGGCTCGCGCAGGGTCGAGTTTCACCGCTTCGCGCGCGTGCCTTCCGGCTTCCTCGGTGTTTCTGCGAGCCGGCTGCGCCAAGAAACCGGCGAGAGCCGTCTGCGCCTCGTAATTTCTCGAATCCGCTCCGGCCGCTTTGCGGAGAGACTCTTCGACTTCTGCCTGGTCTTTCGCTTCCCCGGCCAGCTCAGCCTGCGCCAGGTACCCCCGCGCAGGGCTGAGTTGCACCAATTGATCTGCGATGGCGTGGGCTTTTGTCTTGTCGCCACCCATCAATCCCGGGGCCTGGAAGCTGTACTCCATCAGCGCCTCCAGCGCATCCAGGTTCTTGGGATCGCGGGCGAGGGACGCTTCCACCTCGGCCTTGAATTTTCGGGCGAGTCCTCCCGCCGCGAAGATGCTGGCTCTCGACGCCATCTCTCCGTAAACAACGCCAAGCTGGAAGTGATAGTCGGAGTTGCCGTCTTCAAGCCCCACCGCCTGCTGCGCCAGCTTGAGCGCGCCTTCCAAGTCTCCGAATGCCAGTTTGATTCGTGAGAGCAACCAGGCCGCCCGGGCGTCGTTCGGATTGGCCGCCGCGCGCGGCTCCACCAGGGCGCGGGCCCGCTTCCAGTGGCCGGCCTCGAGCAAGGCTTGGGCAGAAGCGAGGTCATCCGCGCCCGCGGAAACTGGAAAGCAGAAAGCAGCAAGCAAAAGGCAAAAGGCAAAGAATTCAGCCCGCGGAGCGGGCGGCAGCGTGTAGCCCACGGCGCAAGCCGTGGGTCGACAGACCGCACCCTCACCCCCGTCCCCTCTCCCGCCCGGCGGGAGAGGGGTGCCGAAGGCAGGGTGGGGGCCGCCACCCGACCCAGGGCTTACGCCCTGGGCTACGCTATGCCGCCCCTGACGGGGCTGCGGAAGACGTGCGCGCGTGAACAGGGCATTAGTCACTATTTTCCAGTTTCCAGTTTCCAGTTTCTACCTTCTGCCGTACAGCCACTGATTTCGGATGGCGACCTGCTGGGACGTGGCGCCCGGCAGGTCTTGAATGGTGTAAACGTCCGGCATGGGCGGATCCAGCTTCACGTCGATGATTTCCTCCCGTCCCTGGCGCTGCACAGTGAATGGAACAGTCGCTCCCGGCGGATACGCCCTCAGCCGGGTCTCCAAATCCTCCGTAGCCAGCGATTGGTTATCGACGGCAACCAGCAGATCATCGCGACCCAGCCCGGCGCGGTCCGCGCTACCGCCCGGCAGGACAGCAAATATCCTGTCGCCGAGATTGTCGGGAAGAACCGTTACGCCGAGACTCGGTGAGGAGCCGCTGGCGACGCTGGTCCGCAAGGCAAGTCCGGCCGCAGCGAGATCGCTTGCGTAGGGAAGCGAGGCAGTGCCGCGAACGTAGCGTTCAAAGAAAGCGGAGTAATCGCTGCCCCCAATTTCATTCACCGCTGCCAGCACATCGCCCTCTTCGTACCCGCGGCCAGGGCCGTAGTAGGTCGCGGGCGGCGCTTCATAGAACTTGCGATAAAGCAAGGACAACACATCCAAGAGCGATTTAGCTCCCTGGGTTCGAGAGCGAAGCTCGAGATCCAGCAGCATGCCCAGCAGCGCGCCCTTGTTGTAATAAGAGATGGTCGAGTTGGCGAAATTGGTTTCCTGCATCTGTGGAGAGCGGTCGTAAAACCAGGCGTGGAAACTCGAACTCTCGGCGGACATCAGAGACCTTCCCGGTTCTTGCTCCAGAGTGCGGATTTCATCGGCCAGACGGGCGAGGAACTGCTCCCGCGTCCAGAGGCCCGAGCGCAACAAAGCGAGATAGCTGACATAGCTGGTCACGCCCTCAGCAAGCCATAAAGAGGGAGTGTAGACCTCGCGGGTGTAATCAAACGGCCCCAGCCCGGCGGGTCGCAGCCGCTTGACGCTCCAGACGTGAAAGAACTCATGCGCAGCCGTCTCCAGCGCCTCGGCAAGGCTGTTGCCCATGCTTCCACGGATGATGATCTGCGTCGAGTTGAGGTGCTCCATGCCGTCGCCCGACGAGAGTGCGGGACCGAAGTGAAATATGAAAGTGTAGTGCTCAAAGTCCAGGGCGGGCATCGAGGCCATTTCCGCGTGCACGATCTTCTGCAGTCCGTCGCGGAGCTTCGCGGGATCGGTTTTGTCCTCGCCATAGGCATGCACCGCAATGCGAATCGTCTTCCCCTGTTCCTGGAACTGCAACAACTTGACATCCGCGCAGGCCTCGAGAGGAGTGTCAACCAGGCGATCGTAATTCGCCGCTTGAAAGCTTCGGTCGCTGCCGGCAGTGGAAAAACCGCTGATGATCTGCCACTCTTTCGGCGCCTCGACCGTCAACGTGAGCGGATCGGGCTTGTGCCCCGCCACGTACATGAAAATCGACGCGCCATTCACGTTGGCATGCGTCGCATCAAACTGCGAAAACGATCCGTTGAGGTCGTTGGCGAAGACGCGGTAGTGTGCCTTGACCGTTCCCCCCGCCTGGCGAACGTCCACTCGCCACGTCTGCTTGTCGAGGTTGGACCAATCCAGCATCTGGCCTTGCGCCCCGGCGGCCTGGAATTCCTGCACATTCTTCGCGAATTCGTAAATGGCGTAACGGCCGGGCGACCAAGCCGGCATGACGAAATCGAGGTAATCGCCCGTGACTTTGCCGGCCGTGATCTCAACGCTCACCAGGTGCAGATTGGGATGCGCCAGCACCAGATGATATTCCAGTTGCAGAGGCGATGCAGTAGGTTCTTCGGCTGCCGGCAGGGGGCACGCCGTCAACAACCAGAGCGTGGCCAGCAGCGCGGCGCGCCGCAATCGGAACTTACCTTCAGGGGTTTTCGGGTGTGATCTCAGGATCGGTTTTCTCTCCTGTGTCGCGATTTGAACTCTCTCACTTTAGTATAACCGCGAAGAGAAAGGGAGAAAATTGGATGATTGGTCCTCCCAAAGGAAGGCTGCTTTGAAAAAGCGCGCAGCGCCTTGGAGTGCGGCGGCTTGACGCCGCCTTTCCGACGCACGGACGTACTTCGCAAGCCGTGGCGATCCCAAGGCGGCTCGCCTCCGCCTTTCCTCCGCATCGACCTACTTCGCAAGCCGTGGCGATCCCAAGGCGGCGTCAAGCCGCCGCACTCCAAGGCGCCTGCGGCGCAAGCGTTTTCGGAGCGAACTTCGCCCTCAGAGAAAGGGGTGAACCGTGCCGGGACGGCGAGCCGGGCGTTACTTCCTGATATTACTTCCAAAATTGAAGCACGGTCCAATGGAGAAGCGGGTGGTCAGCCGGCCATCTTTCAGCAGATCGCTGAACAAGTGGTCGTAGACAAGGTCGGCTTGGACGCGCAAGGCCACGTGCTTGGAGAAAAGAAGATCGACGCCGCCTCCAAACCCGTAGAAGGGGGTCCAATCCGTCTTATATCCGGAAGGCGCCAATTGACCCACGACGAGCACTGGAATTTCGCCGACAGGGTGCGGTGTCGCCCGCTCGTAGATCGCTCCGAAGTCGGGCCTAAGGAAAAGCGTGATCTTCGAATAGTGGCGATATGCCAACTGTGGTCCGGCCGCAAAGGTTTGAGTGGCGGAATGGGAAGTTATCGATAGGGACGACAAGGGATATCCGGGCGCTATGACCCCCAATTCTTCGGCCAATTCCTCTTGCAAGGTGGTGGTCAGAAGGTTAGGAGTGAGCGTCAAATTCCCTGTGGAGAAACTATAGTCGAAGCCCAAGGAGTACCACGTCGTGGGCCGCACGCCGAATTGATACTGTAGGCCGTTTTCAAAAAGGCTGACATGAGGGCTGTCGAGAAACGTGTAGCCGATAAATGTATCGAAACGGGAAACATAAGTCTGCTGGCCTAACACCGTGGAGGACGAAACTGCCAGGGCGGCTACGAACAAGGCCACCATCACGAGCGTGGTGGAAAATCTGGCGCGATTGACATCGGATGAAAAAGGCATTGTCCACTCCTCTGCAGGTTCTTCCACGCCGGACGTGTTTCCGGCAATCGGCGAGTGAAGAGGGCTCCTGTTGGGAGGGTAGCTATATCATCAAAATAAGATAAACGCAATGAATAAGGTATGAATTTTATAAAGTCGGCACCGGTGACTAATTGTCGCCTGGACCCGACTCTGGAAAGACTACCTCCTTCCGGGCGTCAAGGCCAGTTTGTGGACCGCGGCCTGGTCAACCGCCGCATCGCTGACGGGCATGGGAAAACTCCGGCCGTAGTACCAGGCCTCGAACTGGTCTTTATAGTACGGGCTGAACACCTGCCCTGATTCACCGAGCGTCAGGTTTTGGAGGGAATGGTCAAGATCGGAAAAATCAACCACCATGCGCATCGAGGGACCGTGATTGGCGGTGGTGGCCTTCACGGTGGTGGAGGTTCCCGCCTGCGGAAATGGCCCGACGTTCAGAA
>Ga0187782_10003163_pt1 | contig 12252 bp, 8 predicted proteins | sample 0715_SJ02_MP15_2_FD_132454 | JGI IMG/M metagenome (GOLD analysis project Ga0187782, IMG submission 132454) | Tropical peat soil microbial communities from peatlands in Department of Meta, Colombia - 0715_SJ02_MP15_20_MG | ecosystem: Environmental > Terrestrial > Soil > Wetlands > Peat | place...
CCCGCTGTCCAGGCCGCTCTGAGCGCGTTTACCCACTGGAGCCGCACTTCGGTCGAGGAGCGTGCATCGCTCTTGTTTCGCGTCGCGGATGTGATGCGCGAGCGCAAGCTGGAATTCATGGCCTGGCTGGTGTTTGAAGTTTCGAAAAACTGGTTCGAGGCCGATGCCGATATCTCCGAGGCCATCGATTTCTGCGAGTTCTATGCGCGCGAGGCGCTGCGCTTCTCGAAAGCGGAGCCGCCCGTGCAACTGCCGGGCGAGCGCGACACGCTGGCCTACATCCCGCTCGGCGTCGGCGCGGTGATTCCGCCGTGGAACTTCGCCTGCGCCATCATGGCCGGCATGACTCTCGCCTCGATCGTCAGCGGCAACACCGTTGTCCTGAAGCCGTCGAGCGATTCGCCGACCATTGCGGCAAAGTTTGTGGAATTGCTGGAAGAGTGCGGAATGCCCGATGGCGTCGTGAACTTCTGCCCCGGCGGCGGCGCGAGCTTTGGCGACGCGCTCGTGGCGCATCCGAAGATTCGCTACATCGCTTTCACCGGCTCGCGCGAGGTTGGACTGCACATCAACCAGACCGCCGCCCACCAGCAACCGGGCCAGATCTGGATCAAGCGCACGATCCTCGAAATGGGCGGCAAAGACGCCATCGTCGTCGATGCCGACGCCGATATCGACTCCGCCGTCGAAGGCGTTGCGGCGTCAGCTTTCGGCTTTCAGGGCCAGAAGTGCTCGGCCTGCTCGCGCGCCATCGTCGACGAGCGCGTCTACGACAAGTTTCTCGAGAAACTGAGGTCCCGCGCCGAGCGCATTACGGTCGGCGATCCGACGATGAACCCGAACATGGCTGCGGTCATCAACGAAGGGTCGATGAACGACATTCTCCGCTATATCGAGATCGGCAAAAAAGAAGGACGCCTGATCACCGGCGGCGCGCGCGACACCAGCGCTAACAACGCCGACGGCTACTTCATTCAGCCGACGGTGATTGCCGACATCGCAGCGAAGTCGACGCTGGAGCAGGAAGAGATCTTTGGACCGGTGCTCGTGGTGATCAAGTCGCGCAACTTCGACCATGCGCTGGAGATTGCCAACGACACCGAGTTCGGCCTGACCGGCTCCGTTTACTCCAGCTCGCGCGAGAAACTGGATCGCGCCGTGCGCGAGTTCCACGTGGGCAACCTCTACCTCAACCGCAAGTGTACGGGAGCGATGGTGGGCGCGCACCCCTTCGGCGGTTTCAACATGTCCGGCACCGATTCGAAATCCGGAGGACCGGACTACCTGTACCTGTTCACGCAAGCCAAGAGCGTTGGCGAAAAAATCGTGTAGAGACGGGGCTCGCCCCGTCTCACTCCGCCGCAGAAGACGCGGTAACCCGCGTTCTTGCGGAAAGTCCGATTTCAAATTGTGTTATAGTCTCGGGCCATGCAAGCGAAACGCATATTACTTCGCTGCCTTCTCTGCGCTACCCTAACTGTTTCCCTTGCTGCACAAGACGTCCATCGCAACTTCACCGTCGAAGAAGGCGAGCGCGAAGCTGCTCCTCGCTTTCACGCCAAAACTCTCGACGGCGAACAGTTCACCAACGATTCGACAAAAGGCAAGGTGGTCCTTTTTCAGTTCTGGACGACTTGGTGTCCCTACTGCAGGAGCGAGGAAGCTTTGGTAAACGAGATCACCACGGAATTCTCCGACAAAGGTCTGGTAGTGCTCGCGGTGGATGTAGGTGAGTCCAAGAAGGTCGTGCAGCAATACTTGAAAGGCCATCCCCGCAACTGCCACATCGTGATGACCGGAGACACCAATCTGGCCGCAATGTACGCTGCGAACCGCTACCCCATTTACGTGGTTGTCGATCGCGACGGCAGGATCGTCGATACGCAACGCGGATCGGGCGGAGAGAGGCGCCTTCGCAAATCGTTGGCCCGCGCTGGTCTCGAGTCCAAAGACTCGGAGTAACTCATCGGCGAGAAACGAGCAAGGCCGCCCGCAGGCGGCCTTGTTGTTATCGAGCGGAAGCGGTCTAGTTGCTGATTCCCGCGGTGTGCGACGGTTGCGGTACCGCTGCTGCTGCGGTTGCGGCCGCGGCTTCGTTCAAGATGCGGTGGTGAATGGTGAACAGCGCCAGCTCCAACCGGTCCGACACGCCGATCTTGTCGTAGACGTTGCGCAGGTAGTTCTTGATCACCTGCTCGGTCGTACCCAACTGGGTCGCGATTTCCTTGTTCTTGTAGCCCTGCACGATGAGGGCCACGATGCGCAGTTCCTTGGCCGTTAAGCGGTCGCGGACGCGCAACCCGACCATATCGTTTTCGGTGAGTTCGCTCGGCACGGCCATGTCCTGCACCCAGTTTTCGCCCCGGGCGATTTTGCGGACGCAGTCGACCAGCGCCGGGCTGGTGACGTTGCGATACACCACGCCGTGGGAGCCCGCTGCCATGTAGCGCTGCGCGCTCTCGCCGGTGTCGGCGAGGACGACAACGCGGGTCCGGTTCTTGTTGGCAGCCGAGAGGACGGAGTTGAAGTCGGAGTGAAAACCTCCGGCAATGATGAGCACCGCGGCGCGAAACTTGTCGAGCGCCATGAACATCTGCTCGGCAGTTTGCGCCTGGGCCACAATGCGCATTTCGTCTTCTACGGCCAGCACTTTGGCAATGCCAGCACGGAAGATCGCCTGATTATCGGCCAGAATAAGTTTCAGCATGGATCCCGCTCCCGGTTAAGTGTTGCGAACGAATTCGTAAGAATCGATTACGCAAGCGACGCCCCGGTTGTCGCCGGGAGCGGCGCTGGCATTGGGCTCATCGGTCCGCACGACGCGGCCGCGGCACTGAATCACAACTTCTTCCTTGCCGCCCGTGACTTCCGGAGGCAGTGTGATCTCAAACTCTACGGGCGAGCCGACCTCGAGTGCAGCGTCGGCGCGGATGTAGACACCAGCGGCACTCAGATTGCCGGTCATGCCGAGACTGGCGTCACCCACGGCATCTTCCCTATGAATCTTGATCGGCAATTGCAGCGGAAACCTTTTCCCGGTACGCGCTTCGGACACGACTCCTCCTCTGCCGTCGCTCTGCGCTTCAATCTAAACGCAGAAAACCAAGCCAGAAACCGCGGAATTCCAGCCCAAAGGCTGACGAGCAGCTATCGGCGTTATATCATGGAAAATAGCGCAAAAGAAGCCCAGATTACTGAAGTAATCCGGTAGGAACTAGGTACCTCCCCGTGCCCAGCGCCGGAAGCGGCGACAAAGCAGCCCCAAATGCGAGGCTAATCCCACATTTTTGCCGCTCTTGCCCGGCAGGCTGCGCGGGGAAACTCGGCCACTTTGCCGCGAAAAGCCTGTGCGAGGGCCGATCAGGACGCCGCAGTTTCCGAACTCGGCCGCGGGGTCGAACCGTGCCGCCGGAGCACGCGCCGCTTTTGCGATTCCTGTAGCGGTGCGGAAGCGGCGATTGCACAGAGAACATAGAACAACGCGGCATTTGCCGGGATCTGCAGATTGAAGTCGAGAAAGCTGTGCAACAGGATTCCGACACAACCGAGCAGAGCGGTCACGGTCAACGCGCCGCTGGCGTTCCCGGTCCAATCTTTAAGTTTGCCCGCGGCGTGGCGGAAGACCAGCACCAGAAACCAGACCGCGATGGAGAATCCGGCCATGCCGGTCTCGACCAGCAGTTGCAGATAATCATTGTGCGCCTGGTTCACGAAGAGAGTGGTATAGAAACTGCGAAATTCGGGGTAGACGATCGGAAAGGAACCGAGTCCCCAACCGAGCAATGGCCTTTTGACAAACATGCGCAAGCAGTCGCGATCGATGGCGAGGCGGACCCCTCCGCTGATCTCTTCCCGGGTTTCGGAGTGAATGCTGGCCAGGCGCCGGGTGAGTTCGTTGCCGCCCATCCAGACGAGAAAAACAATCACCATCGCCAGAAACGCGCCCAGCAATAGGGGCTGTTTCCAACTTCCTTCGCGCTTGCGAACCATGAGTACGCTCAGCACCACTATCTCCGCGACAAACGCCGCCATGCCTCCGCGCGAACCGGAAAGAAAAATACTTGCTGCCATCAAGGCTGCAATTCCGGCCATCGCAATCTTGCGGTTCCCGTCAGTGAAGCGAGTGGCGGCCAGGACCAGCGGAAAAGGCGTGAGCATCTCCATCAGGCCGGCGTAATGATTGTGATTGACGTAGGGTCCATAGATGGCCCCTCCCTGCTCGAGGACCCTGAACCAGTAAAGTTTTCCATTCGGGGCCAGTCCCTGGAGGATCGCAAAAAGAGCCACTACCACTCCGTAACCCGTGAACAGCTTGGCTAGCAGCTCAAACTGAGAAGATCGACGCAGAGTTTGGGTCACCACAAACGCCAGCATGCCGTAGGCAGCGTAGAGCAGCAAGTGAGTGTAGGTCACGAGACGGTAGGCCGTGGTTCCGGCCAGCCACTGCACGAGCGCAAGCGCAAAAAAGGCTGCCATGGGGCGGTAGAGAACGTGGTCGGAGACCTCGAGTTCGCGGTGGATCCACTGGCGGTACGCCCAAGCCGCCAGCAGCAGCACGGCGCTCGCCTCTAAAGCAAAAATGGACCAGGGCTCGACGGCTCCAAAAGCCAGGGGCCCCAGCAACAGTACGGTAGCGGCGCTCATCAGCAGCGCGTTATTGGTAAGTCGCGGGTGCGATGCCTTAGCGACGGGCGCGGGTTCAGGCTGCGTGGCCAGAGCGGAACTCACGGGTTGTCCTTGGAATTGTCAGCGGAATTGTCGGGAGAAAGTTGGAAATCGTCGAGCCACAGCGTGCCGCGAATTGCTGCGCCCGCCGGGAAGCGCTCGATGGACAGCGAGAGCAGATTGGTGGAACTCGGTGTCGTCACCTTGGAATGAACTTCCTTCCAGAAGTCGGCATCGGTGAGCGGATCGCTGGTGAACAGCGGCACGCGGGTGTAGTAATCGCGCAGAACGATCTGGGGTCCGCCTGCTCCCTGAAAGTCCGCCGACTTGTAGTAGGCGGAGAAATCGTAAGTGGCTGCGCCGTGCACAGGGATAAGTTGTTGAATGCCGGCGTCGTTGATCCCGGGGCCTTCGAAGGTGAGGGAAAGAGAGCGATGACCCTGGCGGAAGTCGCTCGGATCGAGCAAGGGGCGGACTCCGATTCGATTGACGTAGGTCCAGTCGAAGCCTCCGTTCAGGACGTCGAGGCTGAAGTCGCCGTTCACCACCAGGTTGTCCTCCGTGGGCAGGTAGGCGGAGAGACCAAGAACATTAGCGGTTTGCTCCCAGGCGGACATGGCGGCGTCGGGACGATGCATTTCAATGAGGTAACGCACGTATTCGTAGAGATAGCGGTTCGGGAACTTTGCGTGCGTCTGGGCGAGCCGGCCCCAGGTTTTGATGGTGCCCTCGGTCTCCTGCTTACTCATTAGAAAACCGAGAAAAAAAATCAGGCCACGATCCGGCACCACGTCGCGGAGTAGAGCGTCCGCGTCGGGACGCACGCGCCAGCAGGCACGCACGGCGGGGTCCATCAGTTCATTGTCGTTCTCGATGACGACGTGAAATTCGCGCAGGGCGCGGTCGATGTCGCCGTCGATGAGAAAAAAGTTGGCGGCTTCCCACGCGACATCGGGAGCGGTGGGCTCGGCTTGCAAGGCGCGATCCAGTGAAGATCGCTGGACAGCGATGTCCCCGGTGACCTGATATGCGGCTGCCAGATCGAACCAATAGCGGGCATCGTGGGGGTTGAGTTCGACGGCGGCTCGAAGGTTATCGATGGCGGATTGAGGATCACCGGCAATGAATGCAAAATAGCGCCCGAGGCGATGGCGATAGTCCGCATTCCCCGGCGAGAGGCGCACCGCGCGCTCCAGCTTTGGCAAATCCGGACTGGCAGCAAAAACGCTAGCCGCGAACTCTTTGCCGGTCAAAAAAAGATAGACACAGGCGAGAAAGGCCACCCCAGCAGCGAACTGCCAACGTCGCCGGTTTGAAAGTGGAATGGCCATGGTCAAGTCAATTTCAAAGTCATTACATGGTCAAGCCATTGAGTCATTGAAATTCGGTGATTTAATCATTCAATGATTCAATGGTGTACACCCACTGCCTCAAACCGCCTTCGATTCCGTTTCGTTCCCTGTGCCAGGAGGTTCCTCATGATAGTACTGACCGTATTTTCCCTGATACTCGTAGTAATAATAATAATCGGGAGAGCTTAGGTCGACGGCATTGAGCAGCACGCCAGCGACGTGAGCATTGACCTGCATCAATATATCGCGGGAACGGCGCAGTGCTTGTTTCGTGGTCTGGCCGGAACGAATTACAAGGATGGTGGCGTCGGCGCGGGGTGAGAGCACGACCGCGTCGGTAACGGAAAGGGTTGGGGGAGTATCGATCACGATGTGGTCGTAGAGATCGCGCAACTCCGCGATCACATCCCGCATGTTAGAGGACGCCAGCAATTCGGCGGGATTCGGAGGCGGCGTACCCGCGGGCATGATGAAAAGATTGGGGAGGATCGGAGAGGTCACAATGGTTTGCTGCGCGGCGGCGTTTCCGGTGAGCACGTTGCTGAGACCGCTGCGCGGGCCCATGCCCAGAGCCTTGTGAATACTGGGACGGCGCAAGTCGGCATCCATCAAGAGAACGCGGGTTCCTTTTTGCGCGAGCACGATGGCGGTGTTGATGCTAGTGGTGGTTTTGCCCTCCTGCGGGCGCGCGCTGGTCACCATGATGACTTTCGGCGGCGCTCCGAGATTGGAGAGCAGAAGGGAAGTCCGCAGCGCGCGATAGGATTCGGCCATCTGCGACTGGGGGCGAACCAGGGTCACCGTCTCCACGACTTCCTTGGAGGCGGCAGTCAAAGCCAGCCGCTTGCCCGCTGGTCCATGGCTGCCTGACTTGGAGCCGAGCGGGATCATTCCGAGAGAGGGAAGAGCCGAGAGCGCGGTTGCCTGCTCGGGGGTGCGGACGCTGTTGTCCATGCTCTCGAGCAGGAAGGCCAAGCCGACGCCGGAGATGACGCCCAGCACCAGCGCGAAAGACAGGTTACGCGGAATGTTGGGTTCGCTCGGTGTGGTGGGGACGCGGGCCGCATCAATGATGCGAAAGCTATTGGAGCGTAATCCCGCAGTGACGCCCGCTTCTTTCAGTTTTCCCAGCAATCCCTCGTAAAGTGTGCGGTTGCTATCGAGGTCGCGCTTGAGAATGCTGTACTCGATCGCACTCTCGTTGAGCTTGTTGGCTTCCTGTTTTTGCTTTTCAAAGGAGCCGCGCAACATAGTTTCGCGCTGTAAAGCCGCGAGGTACTGCCCCTTGAGGTGATCGACACCCTTGTTCGTCTCCGATTGCAGTTGGCTGTCAATCTCCTTCAGTTGGTTATTGAGCTGTGCGATTTTCGGATACGAGGGGCCGAATTGAGTGTTGAGATCGGCAATCTGAATTCTGAGAGCGGCCTGCTGTTCGCGCAACCTGCCCAGAAGTGCGCCGGCTCCGCCTCCCGTGTCGATAGCCGCCGCAATCGCGTCCGGATCATCGGACTGGGTCTGCCGATACATGGCTTCTTTCTGCATGCGGTCAAATTCGGCGGTCGTCATTTCTTTGTTCAGTTCGTCGAGCTTTTCGGTGATGATGTTCTGCTTTTCGTCTGTTCCAAGAATCTCGTGCTCCTTCTGATAGCGGACAAGCTTCTCTTGAGAGGTTTCCACTTTCATTTGCAAGTCGACGAGTTGTTTGGAAAGCCAGTCGGAGGCTTGCATGGTGGATTCGAATTTGGTTTTGAAATTCTGCTCGACATAAGTGGCCGCCAGAGTATTCACGGCGCTGGCGGCGAGCTGAGGATCGGTGCTGTTGTAATGAATCTCGATGATGCGGGTGTTGGGAATCAGGGAGACGCGGAGGTGTCCCCGAAAACTTCCCAGCAGAGCCGTAGTGCGATTGGAATCGGTGGCCAGGGGATCGGCCACCAGGTTGGGTAGCGGTCGATCGGAACTACCGCCGTACTCGGTACGCTTGTCCAGATTCAATTGTCGGATAACTTGCAGCGCCATGAGATCGCTCTGCAGGATGCGGACCTCGGTATCCAGATCAGCTTGGTCGTAGTAGTCGACTACCGGCCCCGAGTCTTTGAAGCTAATGAGGTTGGGATCGGCTTTGTTGACCGCGATGCGGCCTACCGCTTCATAGACGGGAGTTTGGCGCAGGCTGGCAATGGCGACAGCCATGAAGATGCCCACAATAACCGCGATGACCATCCACTTGCGCTTGATGAGAACGCGCATGTACTCGCGCAGGGTCGATTCCTGCGCCGGCAGCACGTTATAAAGCGCGGAGTGAATCGGCCTCAGGAATTCCGCTTCCGCAGGTTGCAGTTCTCGCGATCCGTCGTTATTTCGTGGAACCAGTGGTCCCAATGACATCGTTACTCCTTAGCTCCACCAGTTCGATGCGACGATCTCTTCGCGGTTGCCATAGCTCCCCGCTCCAGCCGACCTTCCCACAGCAAGCTCGGCAGACAAAAGTGACTATTGTAAGGGATTCGCCTGATTCTATCATCTAGGAGTAAGAAAGGGCCAAAATTTACAGCTTCGGGATAATCTTCCGGTCCTCGTTCACGCTGGGCGGAGGCGGTGTTGTAGACAACTGTCATTCGGGTATAGCAGTGCTCAACGTGCCAGCTATACGTCCTCAGCACTTTCCTCAGCTATACTATCGAGCACTAGAAGTTACTCGTTTAGCAGGCTGCGGCAAGAGTCTGTATCCGAGGTCCAGCCCGCAAGAAGGGCCGTCTTGCTTGACACTTACTGTACCTAAAGCGATGCCCTAACATGAAGCGCGCGTTTTCTTCGGCGTGTGAATCGACAGAAGAGAATTGTACAGAAGAGGATGCTAAGGAATAAGAATGGTGAATTGGGCGCAGGAATCGATAGTGGTAACGGGCGGAACGGGGTCGTTTGGAAAGAAGTTTGTGGAGATCATGTTGCGCGACTACCATCCGCACAGGCTGGTGGTGTTCAGCCGGGACGAGTTGAAGCAGCATGAGATGAGAACGGCGGGCCTCGATCATCCCAGCATGCGGTACTTCATTGGAGACGTCCGGGATGTCGAGCGGCTGAGGCGGGCGTTCTCGGGCGTGACGGTGGTGGTGCATGCGGCGGCTCTCAAGCAGGTGCCGGCTTGCGAGTACAATCCGTTCGAAGCGATCCAGACGAATATCATGGGCGGCCGCAACGTGATTGATGCGGCGATTGATCAAGGCGTGCACCACATTCTGGCGCTCAGCACCGACAAGGCGGTGAATCCGATCAATCTGTACGGCGCCACCAAGCTGTGCGCGGAAAAAATGTTTGTGCAGGCCAACGCTTATGCGGGCGCGCAAAATACGCGTTTCAGTTGCGCGCGTTACGGGAACGTAGTGGGCAGCCGCGGGAGCGTGATCCCGGTTTTTCTCGAACAGCGCAGGCGGGGGAAGATCACGATTACCGATCCTCGCATGACCCGGTTCTGGCTGACGCTGGAGCAGGGCGTGAAGTTTGTGATTCACTGTCTGGAGCAGATGCACGGCGGCGAGATTTTTGTTCCGAAGATTCCCAGCATGCGGCTGCTGGACCTGGCGGAGGCGATCGCGCCCGGATGCCAAGTGGAGTACATCGGGATTCGTCCGGGAGAAAAGCTGCACGAAGTGCTGGTGTCTGAAGACGAGTCACGACAGACGCTGGAGACGGGAGATATGTACGTGATTCAACCGGCGCATCCGTGGTGGAAATCGGAGAACTGGGCGAACGCCAAGCCGCTTCAGGAAGGCTTTCGTTATACAAGCGACAGCAACGAACGCTGGCTGACGCGTCGTGAGCTGGAAGAACTGGTAGCGCCGGAAACCGACGCTGCGGAAGCCGTGCCGACGTCGGCTTAGCGGGTGCAGCCGCCACCGGGGCGGCTCCTTTTGCCGGGCCGGCGGCATCGCTGAAGCGATGCCCTGATACGAGGCCTTTCCCGCAGCCTGTGAAGGCGTGCCTGATACGAATCGCACTTGCATCACGAACTGCCAACATGAGTGCCTTACCTACAGAACTCGAAACGCTTGCCATCCATGGGGGCAGGCCCGTGCGCGAAAAATTGTTGCCGTACGGGCGGCAAAGCCTGGATGAAGCAGATGTGCAGGCGGTGATTGAGGTTTTGAAGTCGGACTGGCTGACCACGGGTCCGAAGGTCGGCGAGTTTGAAGAGCAGTTTGCGGCGCGGGTGGGGGCGCGATATGCGGTCAGTTTCAGCTCAGGCACGGCAGCGTTGCACGGCGCGGCCTTTACCGCCGGACTGGGGCCTGGCGATGAGGCGATCACCACGCCCATGACTTTCTGCGCCACCGCCAACTGCATTTTGTATCAGGGCGCGACGCCAGTGTTCGCCGACGTCTCACCCGACACGCTGAATATCGATCCTGCGGAAGTTTGCAAGAGAATTACTTCTCACATGAAGGCCATCATTGCCGTGGATTACGCGGGGCATCCCGCTGCGCTCGACGATTTGGGGGAGTTGGCGAAGTCACAAGGAGCCCTTTTGATTGAAGACGCCTGCCACGCGCTGGGCGCGGAATACCATGGGAAACGAGTCGGGGGCATTGCCGACATGACCGTGTTCAGCTTTCATCCGGTGAAGCACCTGACTACCGGGGAAGGCGGCATGGTTACGACCAATGAGGCGCGGTTGGCCGAGACGCTGCGGCGCTTTCGCAATCACGGCATCAGCAGCGAAGCGCGGCAGCGGCAGGAATCGGGGCAGTGGCTTTACGAGATGGTGCTCCTGGGCTTCAATTACAGGTTGACGGATATCGCGTGCGCGCTGGGACTCTCACAGCTGGAAAAACTGGCGACCAATCTGGTGCGCCGCCGGGAAATTGCGGCGCAGTTCACGGCGGCATTCAGGGATTTGCCGGCGATCCTTGTTCCTGCGGCGCGCGATGGCGTCGATCCAGCGTGGCACCTGTATCCGGTGCGGCTGAAACTAGAACTGCTTAGCGTAGGGCGAAAAGAGGTTTTTCGAGCGCTGCGCGCGGAAAATATCGGCGTGAATGTTCATTACATTCCGGTGCATCAACATCCGTACTACCGCGAGCGCTTCCGGTCAAAAGAGAGCTATCCGGTTGCCGAAGACGCGTATGAGAGGCTGATCAGCCTGCCGATGTTCCATGCCATGACGGCGCAGGATGTCGAAGACGTGATCCGCGCGCTCGGTAAAGTTGTGGGCCGCTTTGATCGGAAATATCAAGGGAAATATGGAGGGAAAGGCGAGCGCTCGCATTTGCTCGAGAGCAGGCAATCAAAATAAGTCATGTCCAGGACATTCGCATGGGCAGGATATCGAGCTCTGGTAGTCGGTTGCGGCTCGATCGGGCGACGGCACGCCAGGAATCTCAAGTCGCTAGGAGTGTGGCAGCTTGGCTTTTGCGATACCAGCCCCGAAGCGCTGAAGTACTGCCGCGAGGAACTGGAGGGGGAAATCTTCGACGACTACGGCGAGGCGCTGCAAAAATTCAGGCCGGCTGTGGTACTGATCTGCACTCCGCCGGTGTACCACGTGGAGGAGGCGCTGGCCGCGCTACAGGCTCGAGCCCACGTTTTTATCGAGAAACCTCTTTCGCACGAATCGAGTGGAATCCAGGCGCTGATTGCCGAGGCGTGCCGGCGCGACCGGAACGTTCAGATCGGCTACAACATGCGGTTTCATCCCGGTTTGCAGATATTGAAGGAGCTAATCGATTCGGGAAAGATTGGGCGCGTGCTCTGGCTGAGCGCGGAGGCGGGGCAATATCTCCCCGACTGGCGACCATGGCAGCACTATCGCGAAAGCTACAGCGCACGCCACGAACTGGGCGGGGGCATTATCCTCGACGGTTCTCACGAACTGGATTACGTTTGCTGGCTGTTGGGGCGTCCGACGGAAGTGACTTGCCGGGCTGAGCACCTCAGCAGTCTGGACGTGGATGTTGAAGATTCGGCGTGGATCTACTTGAGTTTTCCAGAGAGGCGGCGCGCGGAACTGCATCTGGATTTTGTGCAGCGGGCTTACACGCGCACGTGCAAAGTTGTGGGCGAGACCGGCACTGCGCTTTGGGATTTCAACGTGCAGGAAGTGCGCTGGTTTTCAGCCGAGCAACTCGGTTGGAAAAGCATTCCCTACAAATTTGAAGTCAACGACATGTACGTATCGGAGGTGGTTCACTTCCTGGAATCTCTAGGAAGCGGTACCGGCCCCATGGTCGATCTCGAG
>Ga0187782_10003165_pt1 | contig 12250 bp, 9 predicted proteins | sample 0715_SJ02_MP15_2_FD_132454 | JGI IMG/M metagenome (GOLD analysis project Ga0187782, IMG submission 132454) | Tropical peat soil microbial communities from peatlands in Department of Meta, Colombia - 0715_SJ02_MP15_20_MG | ecosystem: Environmental > Terrestrial > Soil > Wetlands > Peat | place...
GGATCTTGGTTGACGCAACTGGTTCGATTGAAGATCTTTGGAAAATCGCCACTCAGCGCCTACCTACGACTTAATCAGCGATTGTGGAACAAACTTCCGGCGTCAGTTACCGCTCTCGGTCCAATAGATTCATACGGTCACTCGTTACACACATTGGCTCGGATAAACAGTGCTCGGTCACAAGCTTTTAGTACTCATTTTTTTCGAAATCGGCCTCAGCTTGAGCTGATCCGGCGTCTCGTAGAACGGAGCACCGACGCTAATCCATTGAGAGTAGCGGTGCTAGGCTGTAGCACCGGAGCCGAAGCCTATTCGGTGGCATGGACAATACGGTCTGCACGGCCGGAATTGAAGCTTGTCTTGCATGCGGTAGATATTTCCAGCTTGGCCGTGGAGGTCGGGAAGAGCGGCGTATACTCGCTCGCGGCTTCACACTTGACAGATACGGATATGTTTGAACGCATGACGGTGGCTGAAATCGAAGAATTTTTTGACAGGGATGGGGATACAGCGACAGTGAAACCGTGGATCAAGGAAGGGATCAAGTGGAGCGTCGGCGATGCGGCGGAGCCAGAGATTCTTGATACGCTGGGGACCCAGGACATTGTGGTGGCTAACAATTTTCTATGTCATATGGATGACTCGATGGCAGAGAGATGTTTGCGCAACATTGCTCGATTGGTAAGGCCGCATGGATATCTGTTCGTTTCCGGAATTGACTTGGACATCAGGACAAAGGTTGCGAACGATTTGGGATGGAACCCTCTGCAAGAAATGCTCGAGGAGATTCATGAGGGAGATCCGGGCATGAGAAGCTATTGGCCGTGCCATTATGCCGGCTTGTCGCCGTTGAACAAGAAAAGACAGGATTGGAGAATCCGCTACGCGACAGCCTTTCAGTTAGTCCCGTCCGCTGAGGTCGCCCGTGGTGGCGGAGAGTGTTCAAATGGGCCCGTGACTGAAGCAAATCCTGCGCGCCGCTTGGCCGGTGACCAGTCCAAAAACGCCGCAAACCCGGCCTGATCTGCTCAGTCAGCGGCAAACCAACAATGCCTCCAGTATTGTGAAAACACGATGCAGGATTTGAAGGCGAAGACAATTCGTGGTGGTCTCGCAAGACTCTTCGCCCAGGGGGCAAGTTTTCTCCTGCGGGTGGGCTCTCTTATGGTATTGGCTCGGCTCCTTGGCCCGAGAGACTTCGGGTTAGTGGGTATGGTCACAGCTTTCACCGGAGTGTTGTCTTGGTTCCGGGATTTCGGGCTTTCGGCTGCTGCCGTTCAGCGTGCGACCGTTACCGAGGAACAGCTTTCAACGTTATTCTGGGTCAACATAGCACTTGGAGCGTTCCTTGCGCTGATAGCGGCAGCAATGGCACCGGCTATCGCTGCCTTTTACAACGAGCCACAGCTCTTCGGGGTGACGACTGTTCTGGCAGCGGGATTTCTTTTCAATTCGGCGGGAGTACAACACTCCGCACTTCTCCAGCGCCAGATGCGTTTTACAGTCCTGGCGGTGATAAGCATCGTTTCCTTGATTATCGGAACTGCCATTGGCATTTTTGGTGCCAGAGCGGGCTACGGATTTTGGGCGCTGGTAGCGATGACGGTCGCTCAGCCGCTTAGTGCCACTATCGGTTTCTGGATGGCCACAGGTTGGATCCCGGGCGCGCCCCACAGGCATGCTGGAATTCGTTCAATGCTGCATTTTGGCGGCACTCTTTCTTTGAACGGCCTCGTGGCTTACGTTGCTTATAATGCGGAGAAAGTCTTGATAGGTCGCTTTTGGGGAGTCGCCGCAATCGGGATCTACGGAAGGGCTTTCCAGCTGGTCACCATTCCAACAGAAAATGTGAATTCAGCAGTTGGCGAAGTAGCGTTTTCGGCGCTGGCCCGACTCCGGAACGATCCCATTCGGCTAAAGAGTTACTTCCTGAAGGGCTTTTCTCTGGTCCTCGGACTGACCCTACCCACTACAATTGCTTGTGCTCTTTTTGCCGATGATATTGTCCTCTTTTTCCTTGGTGCGAGCTGGAAAGATGCGGCCGCGATTGTTCGTTTGCTGAGCCCGACGATGGCTATATTGGCGATAATCAATCCCTTAGGATGGCTGATCTATTCGATCGGACTGGTAGCACGAGGCTTGAAGATTGCTCTTGTCTTCGCGCCGATCATGATTGCGGGCTGCGCTATAGGACTGCCTTATGGACCCAAAGGAGTCGCATCAGCCTACTCCGCGGTGATGATTTTGTGGGTTATTCCGCATATTTTGTGGTGTGTACACGGTACGGCGATCTCTGCGCGGGACATTTTGCTGACGGTGAGCCGGCCGTTGGCTTCAGGCATTCTAGCTGGCGGTCTTGCCTTTGGAGTTCGGCTAATCTGCGGCGAATTCGTTTCTCCGTTGCCTCGACTTGTCCTGGAATCTGGCATTCTTCTCGTTGCGTTCTACGGGGTGCTCCTCTTTGCCGCAGGTCAGAAATCGCTGTATTTGGATCTCCTTTCGAGTTTGAAGAGGCGTAATAACCCTCTGCCGAGGACCGCGGGTACTTGATTAGCGGATAATGTGAGCCGCAGCATCGTTTTTATTTGGGACCTGCTGCGGGCATGGATTGTTGCGGCCGAGTTTGCCGGGACGGTTGGCGCTGGATCGGCTGCGATATGCGCAATTTCGTAACTCCGACCGACGATCCCGACCGGTTAGATCAGCGCCGACGCGTTGATGAGTTGATCGTGGGGTCGCAATGAGTAAGAATTTCAAGCGCTGCCCTCGGGTAACCCATAAAAATACAGGCTCTCGGCTTCATCTTGATCAAATCGCCACACAGCCAGTCTGAGGCGCTTCTCTACAAATGCTTAGCAAAGTAATAGGCGTCCCCACTGATTGAATTCATTGCGGAGAATTTTTTCTCGAAGTCTTTCCTTGCCGATATAGCCTCCTTCAAAATGACCAGTCAGACTGGACGGCTCGTTATCAATCTTATTGCCTTGAATTCCGACGCCCGCCAGATTATGTGCGCTGTTCCAGCACTTTCGGGTGCGCTTGCAGGTAGCGCACGGTGTTGCGGATACCTCGCTCAATAGACATCTGCGGCCGCCAGCCAAGTGCCTTGAGCTTGGTGGTATCGAGATGCACGAATGGGGAGTCGCCAAGCCACCCGCGCTCGCCTCCAGTCGTGAGATATCGAACGCTCTTCAGACCAAGTTCCTCCACGATGATGTCCGCTAAATCCAGAACGTTCATAAACTCGTCGTGGCCAAGGTTGTAGACGTTCTTGCGTGCTTTGGCGTGTTCAATCGCGTAGAAAATGCCGTCAACACCATCGATCACATCAAGATAAGACTTGCGTTGCTTTCCGTCTCCCAAGACTTCAAGCGACTGCGTATTATTTCTGAGTTTCTTTACAAAGTCGAATATCACGCCATGCGAATAACGCTCTCCGATCCAGGACACGAAGCGGAAGATGTAGCATGTGATACCAAAGTATTCGGAGTAGGCTTGAATCATAGCCTCGCACGCGAGCTTGCTGGCGCCGTAGAGGCTGGTCTGAAGTGGCGCGTAACTTTCAGGCGTAGGAAAGACATCCGGTTCGCCATAAACTGTGGCACTACTCGCAAAAACAATGTGTTTAATCTCGTTGATCCTCACTGCCTCCAAGACGTTCCACGTGGCAATGGTATTCTGTTCAAGGTCAACTCGTGTTCGCTGTATGCCGCCGCGCACGTCGGCATTCGCCTGAAAGTGGAACACAATATCGCATTTTGCCATTTCGTCCTTGAGCCGTTCGCCGTCAAGGACGTCGGCGCGCACTACCCTGACCTTGGGGTTCCCGATATGGTGGCTGATGAACTGCTCCTGACCGGTGCTGAAATTGTCATAGATAGTCACGTTGGCGGCAGTTTGAGCAAGCCGGTCGACGATGTGGCTCCCGATAAAGCCTGCGCCGCCAGTCACGAAAGCCCGTTGTATGCCAGCTGAATTCATAAATTCCACCGAAGCTCGAGTGCACCAACCGACGAGATTCAATCTAAGAATTGGGAACGGGGCGAAGCTTACCAAGTTGGTTGCTATGCGTGCAGTGCGGGCCACGCTTTATTATTCATCCGCAACGTGAATAATTCGCGAGCCACTAAAGTCGAAATGGAACGGAATCCGTCTGAGCCCGCTCATTGCTGCAATAAAACAGCTTTGAGCTGGTGGTGGGCAATAGAACAACAGAAATCCGCCGCCGCCGGCGCCAACCAACTTGCCGCCGAGCGCACCAGCTTCAAGCCCTTTTTCGTAGTAAGCGTCGATGACCGCGTCGGAAATCTTTGAGGCCAGGGTTCTCTTCAGGACCCAGGCTTCATGAAGCAGCCGGCCAAAGCCATCCAAGTCGCCATCCCGCAAGAGCCGTATGCCGATATCCACCTGGGCAACCATAGCCTTTTGAGTCTCGAAGATCTTCGCGTCGGCTAGATTGCGACCTTGCTCGTGAAGAATCGTCGAGGCCGAACGCGATATGCCGAGGTGCAATAGGAATAGAGAGGTTTCCAGTTGCTTGATGGTTTCAGCGGCCAGAAAAATCCTCTCGACCGTTGTCCTTCCGTCGGAATGGAATATAAAGCGATTAAGGCCACCGAAAGCAGCAGCATATTGGTCCTGTTTGCCGATGGGCTCCTTTAGAACATCGATTTCGATATGGCACGCTTCTTCCGCCAACCGGGTAGGCGGAAGAAATCGCTGGGCGCGCGCATTCAGATTCTGAACTAGTCCAACGGTAAAAGCGGAGGACGACCCAAGGCCTGTCCCCCCCGGAATATCAGCGATTGACGCAACCTCTATCCCACCCTTCGGCACCAACTCACCAAGAACGGCGCGGATGATCGGATGCTCGATCTGGTCGACCGAGGGTACAAGCTCGGTCTTTGAATACTTGAGGTGTATGGCGCTCGGGTCAAAATAGGGATGGGTTGTCAGATACATGCTTTTGTTGATCGCAGCGCTGAGCACCGCCCCTGGGGAACGGCTATAGAAGCCGCGTATATCGGAACCGCCGCCGAAGAAGCTGATGCGAAAGGGCGTCTGCGTCGTAATCATTGTTGCCTTCCGCCACTTGACGTCAGAATGATGTCCACGGCTTCCCGTAAGTCTTCGACGAGCCAATCCGGCGACTCGGAAGCGTCGCAATCGCGGCAGCCGTGACCGGTCTTGACTCCGATCGCGACGACTCCCATTCGACGCGCCGCGATCACGTCGCGGCGGCTGTCTCCAACACCGTACGAGCCCGACAACGAGATATTCCAGTCTTGGACCGCCTGGTCGAACATCCCGGTTTTCGGCTTGCGACACGCGCAATCGACTTTCAGCTCCGGAACTTCGCCTGCAAACCCCTTGTCCGGATGGTGTGGACAGAAATAGAGAGCGTCGATCCAGGCGTGCTTCCGTCCCAGGAGTGTCTCCATTTTGTTGTGAATAAGCCGCAGCACGTCCAGAGTGCACTCGCCGCGTGCTACCACAGGCTGATTGGTCACGACAATAACCAAGAATCCCGCCTCATTTAGCCGCCGAATGGCCTCGGCTGCGCCGGGGATTAGCTCCATCTGTGCCGGATCTGAAAGGTGCGCGACCTCTTTGTTAATGACGCCGTCTCGGTCAAGGAAGACCGCGGGGCGCAAACGGTTTCGGCTGAGGCGCGCAGGTTTGCCGGTTTCAAAGTCTAAACGCACGCGGGCCAAACGGTTAGGCGTCCCGAAATCCTTGAAGTATTCCGCCGAGTGATAGGCCCTGAGCCTGCCATCGCGGGCCAGCGCCGGAAAGATTTCACTTGCGAGATCCAGATGTTGGCCTGGTGGAATCGAGGCGAGGATCTTGCGTTCGATCACTACCACACCGGCGTTGACTCTGTTGAGCAGATATTGGTCCTCCGGCCTCGGCTTCGGATAGATCGCGGATACCTTTCCCTCCCCATTGGCCTCGACGAGATCGCTGTCGTCCGGATGGTCATTGGGATGAACGACTAGGGTGGCGACTGCACCGCTATTGACGTGATCCGCCCAAAGCCGTGCAAGATCGCACTCGATGAAAACGTCTCCGTAGAGAAGGAGGAAGCGGTCGTCCAAGAGTTGGCCTGCATGACGCAGGGCCCCCGCCGTGCCGAGCGGCGGATCTTCGGCGCAGTATGAAATCTCCATGCCGAAGCGCCGGCCGCAGCCGAAATGGGTTTCGATGCGGTCGGCAAGATGTGACACCAGGAAGAGCACGCTCCTGAAGCCGTGGCGTTTGGCCAGCAGAACCTGATGTTCCAGATTCGGCCGACCGCCGATAGTCACCATCGGCTTAGGGATTGTTCGCGCATGCTCGCCAAGCCGTGTGCCCCGCCCACCCGCCAAAATTACCACTTGCACGTCAAGCGCCCCTCACCGAACGGCCATAAATATATTGCGCGATGTTGTGCATCAGAATTTGATGGCAATCTTCGACGACACCGTAGTTATGAGCGGCCACATGAAGGCTGATGTCGGCCAGTCTTACCGATTCGCCACCGTTAAACCCGGTGAGAGCGATCGTCTTCAAGCCCATGGAGCTTGCCTTACGCAACGCCGCCAATATGTTCGCGCTATTTCCCGACGAGGAGATGCAAATCAAAACGTCGCCGGGTTGGGCCTGCATCTCGATCTGGCGCGCGAAACTGACGTCATAGCCAAAATCGTTAGCACAAGCTGTGAGCAAAGCAGTATTGGATACGAGCGAGTGAACATGAATAGGCGTCTGCGAGGCGGTGAACGTGCCCTTGACCCAGTCGCACAACAGATGGTCAGCTATCGCGGCCGACCCGCCGTTTCCAGCAACCCAAAGCCGCGCGCCGCGCGTGCGCACGCTTTCGATTTCAGCAATCGCAAGGTCGAGTTGGTGCCAATCGATCGAAAGCAGCGCGCTGGACAGAGCATCCGCATAGCCCTTGACGTGCGCCCCAATGCTTTCAAGATTGAATTGGCAATTAAGACGGCGAGGATCTTCGGGTAAGGCCATGTCAGTCCTTCACGAAATTTGGCCAATCAGGTTCTAGGACAAAGCGCATGATGCAGTGGCTTATCGTCATGTTCGCGGTGAAGATGTAGTCAACGCCGCCCATATCCGTAGCAAGCTGAAGGATAGCATTCATGGGCCTTAGTCCCGCAGGTCGTACCGCTTGACAAATTGGCCGCCGATAAACCCGCCGGCCGCGCATACTAATGCGCATTTCACATTAGCGCCTCACGCCTTGCCGTCGTTGCTGCTCACACCATAGATTGCAGAAAAGTTTGCGTGTAAACAAGGGCGTAGATCGTATCTAACCCGTCTCCATGTCGCGAGCAACAGACAGCGACGTCGCTGGAATGCTTCGCTGCTTCAAACCCGGCACGAGCCAGCGTACATGCATTTCTACCAGCCGCGCTTAAAGAGTTCAAAGGCGCTGCGCCCCTCGCAGACCCGGCCGACCGCGGAACAAGCCTCGCAACTGCCGCCGAAACCCCTGGGGTGTGAGCCAATAAGAGAGAAAAAGTAGGACCTGCCACAGTCCGGGAGAGCCGTTCCGGAATGCCCGGTAGAGGAGCTCAGGAAAGGCCGTGTAAGCTCCCGCCTGAGCCGCACTAGAGCCGACGACACCCAGACAGTAGCCGCTATAGGCACGCCGGGTGATGATCGGTTGCATGCTGTCGAGCCATCTGAGATAAGCCGACCACGACCACCTACTGCTAAGAAAAGGCCGCTGCTCTTCGGAATAAAGAACGACCAGTACCTCCGGCACGGTTTCGATTTTCGCCCCTACCTGCTTCGACAGGCGCAATAGGAACTCCCAATCATCATGAGGGCTCTCGACGTCGAACCGTACCTTATCAAACAGCTGGCGCGGCAACAGATAGCTGGATGTTTGGATGAAGCCCGGTCCCCTGAACAGTGAGCGCCGATCGAACAGGTACTCATCGAGGGGAGTGGAATTGTCATAGATCACCTGCGGCCGGATATAGGTCGCGGTCGGCGTTACTACTCGACTGAGACAGGTTACAAGCGCCGGGGCCCGACCCGACATGAAGGCAATCTGTCTTTCCAGCTTGTTCGGCAGCCACTCATCGTCATCGTCAAGGAACGCGATCCATTCGCCCGTCGCATGATCGGCGCCGGCATTGCGTGCCCCGGCGGCCGTCAAAGAGTACGGATTGACGATGAGCTGTAGGCGAGGATCACCGACCGATTGAACCGCAGAGACGGTATCCTGGTCTGGTCTATCGACAACTACAATAACTTCGATCTCCTGGTGGGTTTGACTGAGCACGCTGTCGATTGCGCGCAACAGCAGTTTCGGCCGATTGAGAGTCGGTATTATCACAGAGACCAGCATCCTCAGTTCTCCAAAATCTAAGGAGCCCGAGGACCCCCTTCATCCGGACCACGATCTGCTTGATGTTGAGATAATGCAAGATATAGCATATCCTGGATTATGTGAGACCCGAACTTAATGACTTATTAGGTCGCGCCGGGCAGGCGTTATATATTTCCTTGAGCATCATGCCGCCAGTAACTATCTCTTCTCTGGACTAATCTAATGCACTTACGCTTATGATTTGTTGGCATAGTTGCTCGGCCTCAACGAGCTTCCCTGCATTGTATTTCCTCGACATTGCTGTAGTGCATGTGTCCGCTTGGCATCCAGGTCTCCACGGCCAGGCGCGGCGTGACCGCGTCACGACCTGCCGACCAAACAGTACCTGATCATCTGGTCACTATAGGCCAAACAGAAACATTGCCCGTCCCGCCAACACCGCAATCACCTGCCGTCCCTCCGATGTGAACGAGATAGGCGGTGCCCGAGTGTCTCCTCCGAGGCCTACAGACCAAAGCTCTTTCCCGGTTGCCGCGTCTAGCGCGAACAGCGAGCCTCCGGAGGTCCCAAATACAAGCCCTCCCGCAGTCGAAAGCATGCCGCCTTTGCCAGTGCCCGCAGGCAGCGGCGTATAGTACTCCCATCGTTTCGCGCCCGTGGCGGCGTCTAGTGCCCGTACCACTTGAGTAATAGGGCCGAGCATCGATCCGCCGCTCCCTACAAAGTATCCTCCTTGCACGCGGGTAACACGGTCTGCCGCGGATTTCGTAAAGACGGATTGGCCTTCGGTGGCATTTACGAAAATTAAACCGAGTGCGGGATTGAAGGCGGCAGGCTCCCAATTCACTCCACCATAGACGCCTGGTTTCGTAACGCGACCACGCTCAGTGACTTTACCTGCATCTTCCGGAATGGGTCTCCCCTGCGACGAGAGGCCCCGAGCCCAATTCGTTTCTACAAAAGGAGTGCCTACCAAAAATTGGCCAGTGATCCTGTCGAGCACATAATAGAATCCGTTTCTATTCGGCCAGCAAATGACCTTTCGCTCCAAGCCATCAATGAATAAATCAGCAAGTATTGGCGTTTGGGCTGAATCCCAGTCGTGTTCGTCGTGGGGCGTAAATTGGAAATACCAAGCGAGCTTCCCGGAACTCGCATGCAACGCAACCACGCTGTCGGTGAAAAGGTTGTCGCCGGGGCGTCCCTCACCGGTGAAAGCTGGGGTGGGGTTACCGACCCCCCAGTAAAGGAGATCGAGCGACGGGTCATAACTTCCGGTAACCCAAGTTGCACCGCCGCCGGTTTTCCAAGCTTCGTCCCGCCACGTCTCATGCCCAGCTTCGCCCGGCCCGGGAATGGTGTCGAACTTCCACTGCTGCTGGCCGGTCATGACATCGTATGCGGCAAGGAAGCCGCGAGCTCCATAATCGCCGCCAGCTACCCCGGTGACGACAGAATGGTTTACGACAAGCGGCGCTCCACTAAGCGAATAACCATCGGATGACTTCGCCACTTGGGTTTGCCATTTTACTTTCCCTGTATTCGCATTAATGGCAATCAAATATCCGTCCACACTGCCAAAAAAGAGTGAGTCACCCAGGATAGCAAGTCCCCTATTCACCCTGCCAATCTCGATTGGCAAACCGACAGGCATAGGTCGTGCGTATTCCCATGTGACTTCCCCCGTCTTTGCATTCAGGGCCACGACGGTCGCAGGCGGTTCAGTGACGAAAATAGTGTCGTTAACCACAAGGGGGGTCGACTCGAAGGGCTCGCTAAAGGTGGATTGATGAACCCAACGGAGCCGAAGCTGTGATACGTTTGCGGGATTGATTTCAGATAACGAGGAGTACCGCCAGCCGCTGAGAGAACCTGAATACGATAGCCATTCACCAGGACGGTCGTTAGTCCTACTAATCTGCTCGCTAGTAACCTGGATATTTAGTGGGGGTGGTCCAGTATCGCCGTTATTAGAATGGAGCTGCAAAGTTCTCAGATACTCAACTACCTGCCAACGTTCCGCAAACGATAAGTTCGTCGATAACATCGCGGTACCGGCGATGCCATTAGTCAAAACTCTGTAAATCGCGAACTCGCTGTCACCATTTTTGTATCCAAATCGAGCCAATGACGGCCCGAGGGCACCTCTACCATCTGGACCGTGACATCTTGCGCAGTGCTCATGGAACAAGTGACCGCCGACTTCACGATCCTCACGGCGCTTATATGGACTGTTAAGAGTTGCATCGACGCTTTGGCCCCATTCAATCACGTGGCTCAGGCCAAAGCCGTGCTCGTCCGCAGTCATTTTCAAAAGCTCTACCCAGGATAGCTCGGGAATCCCCCCGAGGGCCTTTTTTAAGAAGATTTGTGCCCGCCAGGAGATGGCGGGCCAGCTCTCTGAAATAGGTTTGACGGTATGGCCCTTGTAATAATAATAGGCACCTCCGATGCATCCAACAAAGACGATCGTCGTTGCAACCGCCGCTATCCAAATAATTCTCTTCATTCCTGTGCGTCGTAAGATAAAATTCAGGCAGATAGTCAGTTTGATTTACCGGAAGGTCTGACACATCGGCGGTTAGTCTAGGCGGCTTTCTTTTGATGCGGTAAGCGTCGATTTTGAATATAGTGAATCTTCACTCTTTCCAGCAAAATAATCTGACCGCGTCCGAAGTAGACGTCAGCTGGTGTCGGATTGCTCAACTCTCATGATAGCGGCGGAGGTTGTAGTGATCAACAGACTTGGCGATGCTGACTACAAGATCGCCGGGTAAGGAGATTGCCCCGGTCGCTGTTGAATTTAGGGAGTAGGCGTTGCCCGCCTTGAACCATTAGGCTCGGGGTGTCGAATCCGCAAAGGAGACCAACGCCAAGACGACTATTAGCACAGTTTCGGCGCTCGCGCGTGCGCCCACCTTGAGACGGCTTGGCAAGATGTGGATTGAGCGCTTCTGTCTGACTGCCGGGATCGGAGCCATCGAGCAAATGTTGCGCGAGGACGCCCAGAAACTCGCCGGCTTGCCGCATAGCCGCCGCGGAGGTCGCGTTAGTTATCGCTGGGGCATGACCAGGGGCAAGATCGGCTTCCATGGTGGCGAGGTTGCAGTGCGTCGCCCGCGGGTCCGCAGCTTCGACGGCCATGAAGCTGCGCTGCCGACTTGGAGGCGGCGGCCGAAGGTGCGACGGATGACCTTGCTCAGCGCGGCGCGATGCAAAAAGTGGCCAAAGGCTTCCTCCACTGAAGGCTCATAGGCAACTTCCAGTGCTACGTGCCGTCCTGCAAACTCGCCAAGCCAACGCCGCAAAAACAATCTCAGCAGCGACCGCTTCGCAATGTTCAACAAAGAGCGGACATCGGTGTCCTGCTTGTAGGCCTTCAGTTTGGCGCTGACACGCGACAAGCGCAAGTGAGAGACCGAGAGGCCAAACTCCTAGTGCAACCGCATATCGCAGGGCAAACGACCATCCGTTTGCGGGCTCGAATCTTTATTTACAGGTGATTTGGATTTCGTGCGTGAGTCAGATTTGTGGCGATTGGTTAACAGGTCGGCTGCGCCTCCCAGAGACAAGTTGATCATACCAAAAAAGCAAGATAGATATAAGTTTGCATATCTGGCGTGGGAACCCGACGCGCGGTGATGATGAGGACACAGAGAATGACCAAATGTGCGTTGATCTGCGGGGCCGGTGGATTCATCGGCGGCCATCTTGTCAAACGGCTGAAGAAGGATGGGTTTTGGGTTCGCGGGGTAGATTTGAAATTTCACGAATTCTCAGAGACCGGTGCCGACGATTTCGTGGTGGGCGACCTGCGGGACCAGGGATTTTGTCGCGCCATTGTGGACCGCCGATTCGATGAGGTCTATCAGCTTGCCGCAGACATGGGTGGCGCCGGCTATATTTTCA
>Ga0187782_10003167_pt1 | contig 12249 bp, 9 predicted proteins | sample 0715_SJ02_MP15_2_FD_132454 | JGI IMG/M metagenome (GOLD analysis project Ga0187782, IMG submission 132454) | Tropical peat soil microbial communities from peatlands in Department of Meta, Colombia - 0715_SJ02_MP15_20_MG | ecosystem: Environmental > Terrestrial > Soil > Wetlands > Peat | place...
CGCCGCGTAGAGGTTCCTGAGATTCTGCTCAACAACCTGTTCGCCCAAACCACCATGGAGCAGGTGTTCGGCATCAACATGGTCGCTCTGGTCGACGGCCAGCCGCGGCTGTTGAGCCTCAAGGACATGCTCGACGCCTTCCTGCGCCATCGGCGCGAGGTGGTTACTCGCCGCACGGTGTACGAGCTTCGCAAGGCGCGCGAGCGCGCGCACGTGCTGGAGGGACTCGCGGTCGCGCTCGCCAACATCGATGCGATGATCGAGCTGATCAAGGCCTCGCCCTCGCCGGCAGAGGCGAAGACGGCCTTGACGGGCAGAGTCTGGGGCCCGGGGGCGGTGCCGGAGATGCTCGCGCGCGCGGGAGCGATCAATACGCGGCCCGAGGGTGAGACGCACGTCCTCGGGCTCGCTGCCGAGGGCTATCGGCTCACCGACGAGCAGGCGCAGGCCATTTTGGAGATGCGCCTCAACCGGCTGACCGGTCTCGAGCAGGAGAAGATCATCGCGGAGTTCAAGGAGCTGCTCTCGCTCATCCGCGATTTGAGCGACATCCTGGCGCGCCCGGCGCGACTCCTCGAGGTGATCCGCAACGAACTCGAGTCGATCCGCGAGAGCTTCGCCGACGCCCGGCGGACCGAAATCATCTCCAGTCACGAAGACCTCACCATCGAGGATCTGATCTCTCCGGAGGATGTGGTGGTGACCCTGTCGCACGGCGGATACGCCAAGGCGCAGCCGGTTTCGGCCTATCAGGCGCAGCGTCGCGGGGGCCGCGGCAAGGCCGCCACGAGCGTCAAGGACGAGGACTTCGTGGAGAATCTGTTCGTGGCCAACACCCACGATACGCTGCTGTGCTTTTCGGATTTCGGGAAGCTTTACTGGCTCAAGGTGCATCAGCTTCCACAGGCGAGCCGCGGCTCGCGCGGCAAACCGATCGTCAATCTCCTGCCGCTGCAGGAAGGCGAGCGCATCAGCGCGATGCTGCCGATAAAGGAATTCGAGGAAGGTAAGTTCGTCTTTATGGCGACCACCCTCGGCACGGTGAAGAAGACCTCGCTCGCGCTGTTCTCGCGGCCGCGTGCGAGCGGCATCATCGCAGTGGCGCTCGATTCCGGCGACAAGCTGGTGGATGTGGCCATCACGGACGGCACCAAGGATATTCTGCTGTTCACGACCGGCGGCAAGGCGATCCGCTTTATCGAGGATGAAGTGCGCCCGATGGGCCGTGAGGCCGCCGGCGTGCGCGGCATCAAGCTCTCGCCCGACCAGCGCGTGAATGCGCTGATCGTGGCCGAGCAGGGCTACATCCTCACCGCCTCCGAGAACGGCTTCGGCAAGCTCACGCCGCTCGAGGAGTTTCCGACGCATGGCCGCGGCGGTCAGGGCGTGATCGCGCTGCAGGTCACGGATCGAAACGGGCGAATGGTCGGTGCGCTGCAGGTGAGCTTGGATGATGAGGTCATGCTGATGAGCCAGAGCGGCGCGCTGGTGCGTACGCCGGTGAGAGACATCTCCGTCGTCGGCCGCAACACGCAGGGGGTTCGCCTGATTCGGCTGGAGGAGGGTGATCAGCTCTCCGGCCTCGAGCGCATCGACGGGCTCGGCGCCGAGGCCGACTCGGCGCCGGCGGACGAGGCGTCGCCGGCGGTCGAGGCGCGGTCCACGGGCGAAGCGCCGCCGGAGGATTCGCCGCCCGCATCCGACTCGAACAATACCGACTCATCCGGCTAGCGAGCGGTGCGGTCGTATAACTTCTCTCCGGGGCCCGCGATGATTCCGCTCGAGGTGCTCGAGCAGGCGCGCGCGGAGCTGCTCGACTTCGAGCGCTGCGGCAGCTCGGTGATGGAGATCAGCCATCGCGGCAAGATATTCACACGGGTCGCCGAGGAGGCAGAGGCCGATTTGCGCGAGCTCATGTCCGTGCCGCGAGACTATCGGGTCCTGTTCATGCAGGGCGGCGCCTCGGCTCAGTTCGCCATCGTGCCGCTGAACCTTACGCGCGCCGGCTCACACGTCGATTACGTCGATACGGGCCATTGGTCGAAGAGGGCGATTGCCGAGGCGCGGCGCTATTGCACGGTACACGTCGCGGCCGACTCCGGGGGGCAGCTCAAGGTCCCGCTGCAAAGCGAGCTCGCGCTCGATGAGGGGGCCGTCTACCTGCACTACACTCCGAACGAGACCATCACGGGTGTGGAGTTCCCATACGTTCCTGCGACGCACGGCGCACCGTTGGTTGCCGATATGTCCTCGAGCATCCTGTCGCGCCCGCTCGATGTGTCCAAATTCGGGCTGATCTACGCCGGAGCGCAAAAGAACATCGGGCCCGCCGGCCTCACGGTGGTCATCGTTCGCAATGAGTTGATCGGTCAGGCGCGTGCCGAGACTCCATTGGTATTGGACTACAAGGCGGTCGCCGACCAGCATTCGATGCTGAACACGCCGCCGACCTTCGCCTGGTATGTGGCCGGTCTCGTGTTCAAGTGGCTGAAGAGGAATGGAGGGGTTGCAGCCATGGCCGAGCGCAATCGCCTCAAGGCTGAGATGCTGTACGATGCCATCGATGGCTCCTCGCTCTATCGCAACTCGGTCGTCCGCGAGGCGCGTTCGCGAATGAACGTCACCTTCACCTTGACGAGGCCGGAATTGGACGCCGAATTCCTCGAGCGGGCCGCCTGCGCCGGGCTCACGAATCTCAAGGGTCATCGCCTGCTCGGCGGAATGCGCGCGAGCTTGTATAACGCAATGCCGCTCGCCGGCGTACAGTCGCTCGTCGACTTCATGCGCGAGTTCGAGCGCACGCATGGATGAGCCTCGCGTGAGCAAGAGGCGCAAGCCTAGAGCCGCTGCTGCGCGGGCCGCCACACCCTCGGGCGCAGCGGATGAGCGCGCCGGACAGCGCGAGAGCGCTTCCACATCATCGGGTGCAATCGTCGGAGCGCTGCCGTCTTCGGATCTCGCCGGCATCCGCGAGCGCATCGACTCGATCGATGCCGAGATCCACAGGCTCCTCAACGAGCGCGCGCGCTTTGCGCAACTGGTCGGCATCTCCAAGACGGCGAGCGGCAAGGCGGTTGATTTTTATCGGCCTGAGCGCGAGGCCGAGGTGCTGCGTAAGGCGCTCGAACGCAACCGGGGGCCTTTACGCGATGAGGAGATCGCGCGCTTGTTCCGCGAGATCATGTCGGCCTGCCTCGCGCAGCAGGAGCCGCTCAAAGTCGCTTTCCTCGGCCCGGAAGGCACCTTTACCCAGGCGGCCGTGCTCAAGCACTTCGGTTCCTCCGTGCGCGCGCTGCCGCTGTCGGCCATCGACGAGGTGTTTCGCGAGGTGGAAGGGGGCATCGCCGACTTCGGCGTAGTGCCGATCGAGAATTCGAGCGAGGGTACGGTCTACCACACCCTCGACATGTTCCTCGGGTCTGCTCTCAAGATCTGCGGCGAGGTGGAGCTGCGCATCCATCACCACCTCATGGGCCGCATGAACGCACTCGCCGATGTGAAACGCGTCTGCGCGCATGCACAGGCACTCGCCCAATGCCGCGGCTGGCTCGATGAGCACTTGCCCGAGGTCGAGCGCGTCGCGGTATCGAGCAACGCCGAGGGCGCGCGCCGCGCACGCGATGAGCGCGCAACGGCGGCCATCGCGAGCCAAGCTGCCGCCGAGATCTACGGCCTGACGCTGCTCGCCGATGAGATCGAGGACCGCCCCGACAACACCACGCGCTTCCTGGTCGTGGGCCGCAAGCTCTTCAGTCCGAGCGGTGCCGACAGAACGACGCTGCTCGTGTCGGCGACCCACACGGACGATTCGGGCGCGCTCTTTCGGTTGCTCGAGCCACTCGCCGAGCATCGCATCAATATGACTCGCATCGAATCGCGCCCCTCGCGCAAACGCAAGTGGGACTACGTCTTCTTCATCGACGTGGAGGGTCACGTAAGCGATCCGCCGCTCGCGAAGGCGCTTGCCTCCCTGCAGAAGCGCGCCTCCCTGTTCAAGGTGCTCGGTTCCTATCCGCGAGCCGTGCTTTGACGGCGCCCGCGCAGCGCTCGATCGAGGCTCGTCCGGTTCGCGAGGTCCGCGGTCGGCTCGCCGTCCCAGGCGACAAATCGATCTCGCATCGCTCGATTCTCATCTGCGCGCTCGCCTCGGGGACGAGCGAGATACGTGGCTTCTTGGCGAGTGAGGACTGCCTCGCGAGCTTGAAGGCGATGCGCGCACTGGGCGTCTCCATCGAGCAGCCGTCTGCGACCGACCTTCTCGTGCACGGCGTCGGGCTGCGAGGGCTCGGGGCGCCGTCGCACCCGCTCGATATGGGTAATGCGGGCACGGCGATCCGCTTGTTTACCGGACTCCTGGCGGCGCAACGGTTCGATTCGCGGCTCATCGGCGATGAGTCGCTGATGCGCCGGCCGATGGAGCGCGTCGCGAAGCCGCTGCGCGAGATGGGCGCGCTCGTGCGCACTCATCAAGGAACTCCGCCTATCGACATCACCGGCGGTCAGCCCCTCCACGGCATCCACTACCACATGCCGATCGCGAGCGCGCAGGTCAAGTCGGCCGTTCTCCTTGCGGGCTTGTATGCCGAAGGCTCGACAACCGTGACCTCGCCGGCCGTGAGCCGGGATCACACCGAGCGCATGCTACGCGGATCCGGTGTGCGCATCGACAGCGAGGGCCTCTCGGCCACCGTGCATCCGCCCGAGCGCCTCGAGCGCCAGAGCCTCGAGGTACCCGGCGATTTCTCGTCGGCCGCCTTCTTCATCGTGGCGGGGCTTTTGGGAGCGGCGCCGGGCGGGCTCCTCCTGCACAATGTCGGCTTGAATCCCACACGCACCGGGCTGCTCGATATCCTGCGTGGCATGGGCGGGCGCATCGAAGTCGAGAATGCCCGCATGAGCGGCGCGGAGCCCGCCGGCGACTTGGTGGTCCACCCCTCGAGCCTGAAGGGTGTGGAGGTGCCTGCGTCGGCGGTGCCGCTCGCGATCGACGAGATGCCGGTGCTCGCCATCGCCGCCGCCTGCGCCGAAGGGCTGACGCGCGTCACCGGGGCGGAGGAGCTGCGCGTGAAGGAGAGTGATCGGATTTTAGCGCTGAGCGCGGGTTTTCAGTCACTCGGTGTGACGCACAGCGTGGCGCCGGACGGCATGACCATCGAGGGGCGCGCCGAGGGCCCTGCGTTCGGCGGGGGCCCGATCGAGAGCCACGCTGACCATCGCATCGCCATGGCGTTCGCCATCGCGAGCTTGAGGGCACGCGCGCCCATCCTGATCCGCGACACCGCCAATGTCGCGACCTCCTTTCCCGGCTTCGTCGCGCTGGCGCGCTCCGTCGGTCTCGACGTCGTCGAGTTCTGAGGCCTCGCCATGCCTGAAGTGCCCGTACTGACGATCGACGGCCCCTCGGGGTCTGGAAAGGGCACGATCAGCCGCGCGGTGGCGCGAGCCCTCGGCTGGGGGCTGCTCGATAGTGGCGCGCTCTATCGGCTGGTGGCGCTCGCCGCCCGCCGAGAGAGCGTCGGGCTCGACGATGCCTCGGGGCTCGCCCGGCTCGCCGAACGAATCGATATCCGCTTCGGTACCGGGCCGGCGGGAGAGGAGGCGGTCTGGCTGGGAGATCGGGAGGTAACCCAAGACATCCGTACCGAGGAGGCGGGGAACGATGCCTCGAGGGTGGCGGCCGTGCCGGGGGTGCGCGCCGCGCTCCTGACACGCCAGAGGGCCTTCGCCGTCCCCCCCGGGCTGGTGGCCGACGGCCGGGACATGGGCACGGTCGTATTCCCCGAGGCGCTCATCAAGATTTTTCTCACGGCGAGCCTTGAAGAACGCGCCCTGAGACGTCATAAGCAGTTGAAAGAAAAGGGGGTTGCTGCTACCCTTCCGGCCCTTTCGATGGAGATAGCCGAGCGTGACAGGCGCGATACGACGCGCCCCGTGGCGCCGCTGGTCGCGAGCGCCGAGGCAGTCTTGCTGGACACGACGGGAATGTCCATCGATGCCGTGGTGAAGCGAGTGTTGAGTATCGTCCGCGCGCGCTTAGGACCGTGACTCGCCGGACGGTGGCGATATTGAGGTGCGGTGATCAAGGAGCGAACGCCGTCGTTGTGGGTTACCCCTGTCGCACGCGGGACCCGTGCCAGGAGAGGTCGATAGAGAGCACATGACAGAGACTTTTGCGGAACTGTTCGAGCAGAGCATCGCGAGCCAGCGAATCCGTCCTGGCACGATTTTGAACGGGCTGGTCGTCGAGGTCGGCCAAGATTATGTCATCGTCAACGTCGGATTGAAGTCCGAGGCGGTGATTCCGTCGGACCAATTCAGGAACGAGAAAGGCGAGATCGAGGTGGCTGTCGGCCAGACCGTCGAGGTCGCCTTGGACAGCGTCGAAGACGGCTCGGGTGAGACGCGGCTCTCGCGCGAGAAGGCAAAGCGGGCGAGAACCTGGACGCGGCTCGAGACGGCGTTCGAGAAGCAAGAGGTGGTGGTCGGTACCATTACCGGCCGCGTCAAGGGAGGATTCACCGTCGAGATCGACAACGTGCGCGCGTTTCTGCCCGGCTCCTTGGTCGATGTACGCCCGGTTCGCGATCCGTCCTATCTCGAGAACAAGCCGCTCGAATTCAAGGTCATCAAGCTCGATCAAAAGCGCAACAACGTGGTGGTGTCCCGCCGCGCAGTGGTCGAGCAGGAGTACAGCGCCGAGCGCTCCGCACTCCTCGACAATCTGCAGGAGGGCGCCGCGGTCAAGGGCGTCGTCAAGAATCTCACCGACTACGGTGCGTTCGTCGATCTGGGCGGCATCGACGGCCTCTTGCACATCACCGACATGGCGTGGAAGCGCGTCAAGCACCCCTCCGAAGTCGTCAAGGTCGGCGAGGAGATCGACGTGCGCATCCTCAAGTTCGATCGCGAGCGCCAGCGCGTTTCCTTGGGGTTGAAGCAGCTCGGCGCCGATCCGTGGCAGAACATCGCGCGTCGCTACCCCGCGAATACCCGCCTCTTCGGCAAAGTCACGAACATCGCCGATTACGGCTGCTTCGTCGAGATCGAGGAAGGCGTCGAGGGGTTGGTTCACGTGTCGGAGATGGATTGGACGAACAAGAACGTGAATCCCGCCAAGGTGGTGCACGTCGGCCAGGAAGTCGAGGTCATGGTCCTCGACATCGACGAGGAGCGCCGCCGAATCAGCTTGGGAATCAAGCAATGCAAGACCAATCCGTGGAAGGAGTTCGCTGAGAACTACAACCGCGGCGACAAGGTGAGCGGTCAAATCAAGTCGATCACCGATTTCGGCATCTTCATCGGCCTCGCGGGGGGCATCGACGGGCTGGTGCATCTGTCGGACATCTCTTGGGATCTGCCCGGTGAGGAAGCCGTGCGCAGCTATCAGAAGGGCCAGCAAGTCGATGCCATGGTGCTCTCCATCGATCCCGAGCGCGAGCGCATCAGCTTGGGAATCAAGCAGCTCGCGAAGGACCCGTTCTCGGCCTATATCGCGGAGCATCCGAAGGGCAGTATCGTTCGCGGAACGGTGCGCGAGGTGGATGCGAAAGGCGCCGTCATCGATCTTGGCAACGGTGTGGACGGGCAGCTGCGCGCCTCGGAACTCTCCCGCGATCGCGTGGAGGATGCGCGCCTCTTGCTCAAAGTGGGCGATGAGATCGAGGCGAAGTTCACCGGTGTGGATCGCAAGGGCCGCAGCGTCTCGCTGTCGATCAAGGCGAAGGATATTCACGAGGAACAAGAAGCAATGCAGAACTACCGGACCGATTCCTCCAGCGGAACGAGTCTGGGAGATCTGTTGAAAGAGCAAATTTCCGGCCAGGATTGAAATCTCGGCGCGGCGCGCAGCGACCCAGCGGTCGCCGCGTGCGCTCTCGTTGCAAAAGGCTCTTAGGGATGCTCGCGGATCGGTAATGACGAAGTCGGAACTCATCGAGATCATTTCGGCAAAGCAGAAGCACTTACCGGCGAAGGACGTGGAGCTCGCCGTGAAGCAATTGCTGGAGATCATGAGCGATGCGCTGGCGACGGGCGAGCGCATCGAGATCCGGGGGTTCGGCAGCTTTTCCTTGCATTTTCGCCCGCCGCGACAAGGTCGCAATCCCAAGACCGGCGAGGCCGTGGCTCTCGCCGGCAAGCACGTGCCACACTTCAAGCCGGGCAAGGACCTGCGCGAGCGCGTCAACGACGGCGCGGATCAGCCGATCCGCGACTGAGCGGTCGAGCCCGTACCCGCGCGGCGCGCGATCCGCGATTACTCGAAAGAGCTCTAAGGCGCCCAGGCCCATATGCCCGAACTCCCGCCGCTCGCCTGGTTCCTCATCGTGGCGGCGCTGGTGTTGGGGATTCTCGCCGGCCATTTCGGCTGGGGCCGGCGGTGGCCGAGGGCTTTCGGCAGGCTCCACCCGGACTATCTCGCAGGACTCGACTATCTGGTCTCCGAGCAGCCCGATCGCGCGCTCGACATGTTCTTGAAGCTCATGGACGCGAACGCTGACACGATCGAGACTCATTTTGCGCTGGGCTCGCTCTACCGCAGGCGCGGCGAGGTCGAGCGCGCGATTCGCATCCACCAGAACCTCCTTGCCCGCGAGGCGCTGGCACCCGAGCATCGAGAGCAGGCGTTACTCGCGCTCGCTCAGGATTACCTGCGCGCCGGGCTCCTTGACCGCGCCGAGGGGCTGTTTCTCGAGGTGAGCGCCGCACCCCGCCTGCGCGCCGTCGCGTTGGCGTCGCTCCGCGGTGTGTACGAGCGCCAGCACGAGTGGCCGCAAGCGCTCGAAACCTATCGGCAATTGGCGCGCATCAAGGCCGCACCACCGAGGCTCGTGGCGGCTCACTATTTGTGCGAGATTGCCACGCAGGCTCTCGAGCGAGGCGACATCGACGGCGCGCGCCGCCTCTTGCGGCAAGCGCGCGAGGAAACGACACCCTTTCCCCGCGCCGCGGTCCTGCGTGCGCAGATCGCCGAGCGCGAAGGCAAGCCTGAACTGGCGGTGGGCCTCTTGCGCATCGCCTTGCGCGATTCGCCCAAGCTCCTCCAAGAGGAGCTCCGGCACTTGCTCGATCTCGTGGGCGCCGAACGGCGCGACGCGCTGCTCGAGGAGCTCGTGGCGGAGGCTCGCTCGCGCGACATCGAAGTGCTGAGATCCCTCGTGTTCGCCGCGATCACCGCCGAGCTCGCCACGCTCGCACCGCTTCGCAGCGCGGTCGAGACCGTGTTCACGCAGGATCCGACGCTCAACGCGATGTGGCAGGCGGGCGCCGGACAGTTCGAGCGGATTGCGCCGGAGATCGGCGCGCTGCTCGCGCATGCGGAACGCTATCGCTGCAGCGAGTGCGGCTTCTCCGGCCGCAGCTTCTATTGGCATTGCCCGGCCTGCCAATCGTGGGACAGCTTCGAGACCTACGCCGTTGTTAAATTGCGCTGAGAAACCCGCTATCATGAGCGATGCCCACCAAATTCGTGAAAGCTTGCGTATTTCCCGTCGCCGGACGCGGCACGAGATTCCTCCCGGTCACCAAGGCGAGCCCCAAGGAGATGCTGCCGATCGTCGACAAGCCGCTGATTCAGTACGCGGTGGACGAGGCGCTGTCAGCGGGCGCTGACACCCTGATCTTCATCACAGGCAGCTCCAAGCGAGCCATCGAGGATCATTTCGACAGCAATCCCGAGCTCGAGGGCGTGCTGCAGCAGCAGGGCAAGCAGGAGCTGCTCGATACGCTGCGCGCGATCCTGCCGAGCTGGGCATCCTGCGTGTATATCCGACAGCCGGCCCCGCTCGGGCTGGGACACGCAGTGCTCTGCGCGCGCCCGGTGGTGGGGGAGGCACCCTTCATGGTGCATCTTGCGGACGATTTGATCGACGCCCCGGTCTCATGCCTCAAGCAGATGGTGGACGTCCACTCGCAGTACGGCGGGAGCGTGCTCGGCGTGCAGACCGTGCCCAGACACGACACCGACAAGTACGGCATCGTCACGCTGGAGAAGCCGCTCGTCGGACATGTAGGAAAAATCTCTCACATCGTCGAGAAGCCCAAGCCTGACAAGGCTGCCTCGACGCTGGCGGTGGTCGGGCGCTATCTACTGTCCGCCTCGATCTTCGATGACCTCGCGAAGATCGGCAAGGGCGCAGGCGGCGAGATCCAGTTGACCGACGGCATCGCGCGGCTCATGCATCGAGAAAGTGTGTACGCGTTCGAGTTCGAGGGCAAGCGCTACGACTGCGGGAACAAGCTCGGATACTTGCAGGCAACGGTGGAATTCGGGCTCAAGCACCCGAGCCTCGGCAGCGAGTTTGCAGCCTACCTCAAGGAGCTCGCGCGCAAGCTGGGCTGAGGCGCGGCGGGGGTCGTCCCGAGGCATGCATCCCGAGGAGTATGTCGCCTTTGACGGTACCGGACTCGCCGAGCTTGTGCGCCGTGGCGAAGTCACGCCGCTCGCGCTCGCGGAGGCTGCGATCGAACGAATCGAGTCTCTGAACGGGACGCTCAACGCGGTCGTCGAGCGATGCTATGCCGAAGCATGTGCTGCCGCACGAGTGGCCGGGGCCGAGGCGCCTTTCTGCGGGGTGCCGTTTCTCGCCAAGGATGTGAACATCGAGGTCGCCGGACTTCCGCTCACCTTCTCGTGCCGCTGGCTCAAGGACCTACCGCCAGCGCAGGTTGACTCGCCTCTGGCGGCGCGCTGGCGAGCGGCGGGGCTCACGATTCTCGGCCGCAGCAATACTCCGGAATTTGCCGGTGAATTCGTGACCGAACCCACCTGGCGCGGACCCACGCGAAATCCCTGGAGCCTGGCTCGCAGTCCGGGAGGCTCCAGCGGTGGGGCGGCCGCGGCCGTTGCATCAGGCATGGTGCCGATCGCCCACGGGACCGATTCGGGCGGCTCCATCCGGGTGCCGGCTGCGGCCTGCGGCCTCGTCGGGCTAAAGCCGAGTCGCGGATGGGTGCCCGTCGGGCCGCGCCACGATGAGCTTGCCGGCGGCCTCGACTGCGAGCACGTACTCACCCGCACGGTCAGAGACTGCGCACGGATGCTCGAGGTAACGAGCGGCGCCGAGAGCACCACGCGCACCCCCCTGCGCCCGGCAGTCGGGTCGTTCGCCCGCGCGCTCGAGGAGCCGCTTCCCGCGCTCCGCGTGGGCGTCGCGCTCGAGGCCCCCGGGGGCCTCGAGCCAATCGACGAGATCGGCAAGGCGGTGGAGGAGATCGCCGATCTCTTGGCCCGCTCGGGCCATCGCGTGAGGCCAGTGGCCCTTCCCGCCTCGGCCAACATCGGCGAGCCTGCCGGCATCCTGTGGCTGACGGCGATCGCCGAGGACATTGATTTCTATCGAGAGCGCATCGGGCGCTCGCCAAACGCCGACGAGCTCGAAGCGCTCACCCGGGCTGCGATCGCGCTTGGCCAGCGTAGCACCGCGATCGACTATGTGCGGGCGCGCCGGGCGCTCTGCGCCGCGACGCGCGACATGGCGGAGAAGCTCGCCGACCTCGACGTGCTGTTGTTGCCCACCACAGCCGATCATGCGCCGCGCATCGGTGAGATCGACGGACGCACCGCGGCCTTCGATTTTGACCGCTGGAACGCAGACTCGTACGGCTACGCTCCTTACACGGAGCTCTTCAACGTGACCGGCCAGCCAGCGATCTCGCTGCCGCTCGCGGTCTCGCGCGAGGGTCTTCCGATCGGCATTCAATTCGCCGCCCCGCTCGGTGAGGATGCGCGGCTGATCCGACTCGCGGTCTGGCTCGAGCGAGAACGGCCCTGGGCGGGGCGGCTCGCGGAGCTGCGCCGGCGCTTTCTCTAGGCGGCGCTTTCTCTGGGCGCTCAGAGCTCGGGGCGGCGCAGGGAGGCGCGCGACCAGTCGGTGCGGCTCGCGGTGTGGCCGCGGCTGCGGCTCAGGAGCCGGCGGCCAGCTTTTCAGCAAGCTTTTCCAGGCGCCGCGCGGACAAAATCCACTCGGTGTAGCCGTTGGGCTGGTCGCGGCCCCGGAAGATCAAGTCGCACGCGGCCTGAAAGGCAACATTGCGATCGAGATCGCGGCTCATCGGGCGGTACCCAGGATCGCCCGCGTTTTGCTTGTCCACCACGGAAGCCATGCGACGCAGCGCCGCCAGCACCTCCTCGCGCGAGCAGATCCCGTGCCTGAGCCAGTTCGCGACGTGCTGGCTCGATATCCGCAATGTCGCGCGATCCTCCATGAGCGCGACGTTGTAGTAGTCGGGCACTTTCGAGCAGCCGACGCC
>Ga0187782_10003168_pt1 | contig 12248 bp, 8 predicted proteins | sample 0715_SJ02_MP15_2_FD_132454 | JGI IMG/M metagenome (GOLD analysis project Ga0187782, IMG submission 132454) | Tropical peat soil microbial communities from peatlands in Department of Meta, Colombia - 0715_SJ02_MP15_20_MG | ecosystem: Environmental > Terrestrial > Soil > Wetlands > Peat | place...
GCTACCTGTTTGAGTACTTTTGCGCCAATTACTTCCTCAACAACGGGTATAGCATTCAAAGTGCAGCCAGCTCCGCCGCGCCTATCGGCGACATGATGATTATTGTCGGCGACCAATTGCTCGGCCAGGGCAACGGCAAGTACTTCATGCTCGCTGAGGCCTTCACTGTCTTCCTCGCCCTCATCGGCACCACCTTGGCCTGCCTCAACACCGGCGCACGCGTCACCTACGCCATGGGCAAAGACAACGAGGTTCCCGAGCACTTCGGCTTCCTCCACTCCAAGTCGCTTACACCGCATCGCTCCATCTGGACCTTGGCAGCCATCTCCTGCGTCATCGGCGTAGTTGCTCTTTCCTTGGCCTTCGGCGATGCCGGCGCCCCCACCGACGCCTCCATTGCCGCACTCCCGCACAATGTCTTTTCCAGCTTCGGCTACTCCACCCACGACAAGATGGCTGCTCTGCCCAATTCGCTGCTTGCCATCACCCTCACTTCCAACTTCGGCACGTTCATCCTTTACGGACTAAGCTGCCTGCTGTGCATCATCGCTTATTCCGAACGGCACGACAAACACCTGCTCATGCACTATCTCATCCCGGGCTTCGGCGTGATCGCCAATCTCATTTGCATGGCCTTCTATGTCATCGGCCCCTTCTTCAACCTCGGCACCAAAATGGAGCCCCTCACCGCGCTAGGCATCTCCGCTGTTTGGGGCCTCTACGGCGCCGTCTACTTCCTCCGCTCCTCGAAAACTAAAGGAAAGGCTGTTCTGCTCGAGGCGAAGGAACAGATTTTGGGCAAGGAGCAAGTATTGTTGTAGTGCGCAATCAATCGGTTAGGGCTCTCTGGGTGGCGCCAATTCCCGGCCTCTCGACACGAGGCCGGGAGTTGGGTGGCGCCCAATTGCTGTTTTCGCAATCGTGGTTTTCACACTCTCCAATGCACCGGCGACTTGTTTTCGCGTGACGCTTGGAGATGGTTCTTCGCGGCAAGTTTGACCGGAAGGGCGCTGTAAAGTTAAGGGGCCGGAGGACGAATGCTAAAGGCTGAAGTTCGCATCTCGGAAGTTCAATCGCGTCTTCTGCCTCATGTGGCGGGACACATGTTGGATTTACAGTTCGGCGAGGCAACCGACTTCGGCAAAGTCCGTACCAACAACGAAGACGCTGCCGGTTCCTTTATACCCTCCTCGCGTCAACAGGCACGCTCCCACGGCTTTCTCTTCGCAGTCGCCGACGGCGTTGGCGGCCTCGATCTCGGTGAAGTGGCCTCCGCCACTGCCATTTCTGTCATGACCGAGCAATTTGCCAAGGCGCAACCCGGAGCCATGCTCATCGGTCTGCTCCCGCGCCTCATCCAGCAAGCCAACTCCGCGGTTCACGATTGCACCCTCGCGCCCCAGCACCACGGCCGTAAAATGGCAACTACGCTCGTCGCTTGCGCCCTTCGCTACGACCAGGCCGTCATTTCCCACGTCGGCGACTCGCGCTGCTACCTCGTTCGCAACGGCCAGGCCCGACAGGTTACCCAAGATCACACCCTCGTCAACGAGCAGCGCAAAATGGGCCTCATCTCTGCGGGCGATATCGCCTCCTCCGGCGCCCGGCACCTCCTCATTCGCTCGCTCGGGCCGGAAATGTTCGTCTCTCCCGACACCACCGCCCTCACCCTTCAGGCCGGCGACGTCCTCGTTCTTTCTACTGACGGCCTTCACGATGAAATGACCGAATCCGAAATCGCTTCTATTGCCTCGCAGAAGAAAGACGCCGCCCAGCTCGCCCGCGAACTCGTCGCTCGTGCCGTCGAAATCGACGGCGGCGACAACACCACCGCTCAGGTGATCCGCGTGCGCACCGTCGAGCAGGTCGGCATGTACCGCGGCCGCCCCTACCGCCTGCAAGTCTGAAGTCGAACTAACAAGCTGCTCCCCCTGTTCCTGTTCCCTGTTCCCTGTTTCTTACAACTTCCTTACTGCCGGCGGCCACGTTTCTCGATACAGTAGAGAAAGGTTCAAGCTTCACTGGGGTTCTTTCGGCAATGAGCTTTTACGATGTCCTCGAGCCGGGCTCGAAGATCGATTCCTATCGCATTGACTCGCAGGTCGCCCGTAGCGGCATGGCCACCATCTACCGCGCCACAGATCTCCGTGACAACCGCACCGTCGCTCTTAAGATTCCCCACCCCGATATGGAAGCCGATCCCATCTTGTTCGACCGCTTCAAGCGCGAGGCGGCCATTGGCGAGCGCCTTCACCACCCCAACGTAATGCGCGTCTTCGGCGGCGAAGATCGATCCCGAATTTACATGGTCATGGAGTGGTGCCAAGGCCGCCTTCTGCGCCGCATCCTAGACGAAAGTCGCAATGTCGATGAAGGCCGCCTGCCTCAAGAGCGCGCCATCCGCATCGCTGCCGGTGTCCTTCAGGCGCTTGACTACATCCACTCCAACGGTGTCGTCCACCGCGACCTCAAGCCGGAGAACATCATGGTCGATGACAACGACAACATCAAGCTCATCGATTTCGGCATCGCCGGCGATTCGGCCTCCCGCCGCCTCACCTACGCCAACTTCACCGCCACCCTGGGCACGCCCGACTACATCTCCCCCGAACAAGTAAAAGGCAAGCGCGGCGACGGCCGCACCGACATCTACTCTTTAGGCGTAATCCTCTACGAAATGCTCTCCGGCAAGCTGCCCTTTTCCGGCCCCACCCCGCTCGCCGCCATGAACGACCGCTTGCTCAACCACCCCGTCCCGCCCCGCGTAGCCGACCCCTCCATCTCACCCCAACTCCAGGAAATCATCTACCGCGCCCTCGAACGCGATCCCCAGAACCGCTACGCGCACGCCAGCGACTTCCTTCGTGACCTTCAAAACCCCGCCCAGGTCGGCGTTGAAGACCGTCCCGAGATCCGCGACTGGCAAAAACGCAAAGCCCACCTTCCCCGCAAAATCCTCTACTACACCGGATTGGCCCTCATCCCCGTCGTGATTCTGCTGCTCATGGTGCTCATCGCCAGGAGCCGCTAAATTCAATCTCTCGGCAGCCGCATCCCGTAGCGCCCCCTTTTTTCGTAAATCTCTGTTTTCCACACCCTAAGCCCCAAAATCTTCACGGAATCTTTATGCTTGAAGCAATAGGATTCCAAAGAATCCGAAGTGACTGCAAATTCTGTTTTGAACTGGCGCTTCGGTGGCCGGTCCCAGACTTAATCCGCTGTGTTCGTCTTTTAGCGAAGTTCGGACCCGGGCCATACGGCGTCTTCAGGTATTGTCGTTCGAAGCGGGTCCGCTCACGTGGGCCCTTCTTGGTGTGGTTGCCGCTCGCTTCGGCTGACATTGCTCTGCAAACGCTCCGGAAATTCAGGAAGAACGTTATCATCTACTCTCTTCATTACGGCTTCCGCTGTCTGGCTCTGCCGCCTCCACTCAACCCCTGCCTCAATTCCCTAACCAAGTAGCGAAAGGAGAAGTTAAGAATGTCGCGTACTCCCGATGACGTAAAAAAGCTTGCCAAAGAAAGGGGCGTGAAAATCGTCGACCTGCGGTTCATCGACCTGCCCGGCGTGTGGCAGCATTTTTCCATCCCAATTGAAGACCTTGAAGACGATCTGTTCAGCGATGGCATCGGTTTCGATGGATCGAGCATCCGCGGGTTCCAACAGATTCACGAGAGCGATATGCTGCTCATCGCCGACGCCGACTCCGCGCGAGTCGATCCCGTCCTGTCTGTGCCCACCCTCGATATCATCTGCGATGTGCAGGATCCCATCACCCGCAAGCCCTACAGCCGCGACCCCCGCTATGTCGCCCGCAAAGCGGAAGCTCATCTGAAAAGCACCGGCATCGCCGACATCAGCTACTGGGGCCCCGAAGCCGAGTTCTACATCTTCGACAGTGTCCGCTACGACCAGAACGCCCAGAGCGGCTACTACTACATCGATTCCCGCGAAGGCGTCTGGAATACCGGCCGCGACGAGAGTCCCAATCTCGGATACAAGATCCGCCACAAGGAAGGTTACTTCCCCGTCCCGCCCTCCGACCAGTTCCAGGACCTTCGCTCCGAGATCATCCTGGCCCTCAAAGAAGTCGGCATCAAGGTCGAAGTCCAGCACCACGAAGTCGGCACCGCCGGCCAGGCCGAAATCGACATGCGCTTCGGTCCTCTCGTCCAAATGGCCGACAACCTCCTTTGGTACAAATACATCATCCGGAACGTGTGCAAAAGCCACGGCCTCACGGCCACATTTATGCCCAAGCCGCTCTTCGGCGACAATGGCTCCGGCATGCACGTGCACCAAAGTCTCTGGAAAGGCGACACCAACGTCTTCTATGACGCCAAGGGCTACGGGCTGCTCAGCCAAACCGCCAAGTACTATATCGGCGGCCTGCTCAAGCACGCTCCCGCGCTGCTCGCCATCGCCGCTCCAACCACCAACTCCTATCGCCGCCTCGTTCCCGGCTACGAAGCTCCGGTGAATCTGGCCTATTCGCAACGCAACCGTTCGGCATCCGTGCGCATTCCCACTTACTCCACCAGCCCCAAAGCCAAGCGCATTGAGTTCCGCTGCCCCGACCCCTCCACCAACCCTTATCTCTGCTTCGCCGCTCTGCTGCAGGCCGGTCTCGACGGCATCAAGAACAAGATCGATCCCGGTGAGCCGTGGGACAAGGATCTCTACGAGCTCGAACCGGAAGAGGCTGCCAAAATCAAGAGCACGCCCGGCTCCCTCGGCGAAGTTCTCGACGCCCTCGAGAAAGACCACGCCTTCCTGCTCGAAGGCGGCGTCTTCACCAAAGACGTCATTGAAACCTGGATCACCTACAAGCGCACGAAGGAACTCGCCCCCGTCAACCTTCGCCCCGTGCCTTACGAGTTCTTCCTCTACTACGATCTGTGAGGCGAACTCACTGCGTCCCCACCCTCGCAGCGCGTTTGCATTTGCGGCTAGGGCGGGAATCCTCAAATCGACCGCGGCCAGCATCGCTGGATGCTGGCCGTTTTTTCCCGCCACCGGTGGTTCCTGGCACAGTATGAGCGTGGACTATTCGCGCCTGCGCTCCACGCCGGCTCGCCGCCCTGAATACGTGCACCTCAGTTCGGTTGAATTTTGGTGCGAAAGCTCACGGTCGCTGACAATTTTGAACTCAAGCCTTCCTGCCTGTTCCCTGTTCCCTATTTCCTGCTCCCTGTCTTTTTTCAATCTCCTCCGTCAGCGCCTCCGCCGCATCGATGCACTCGCCGCGGCTCACGTCCCTGTGCGTCACCACGCGAATCGCATCCCGCCCGAACGCGCCCACCAGCACACCTAGCACCTTCAGCCTCGCCGCCAACTCCGCCGCTCCCGTTCCCGCCGTCAGCCTGAAGATCACGATGTTCGTCTCCACGGCATCGACGTCGATCGCGACACCCTCCGTGTGCGCCAGCGCCTCCGCCAACAGTCTCGCATTCGCGTGATCGTCCGCTAACCGCTTCGGTCCTTCTTCCAGTGCAATCAATCCCGCCGCTGCCAGCACGCCCGCCTGCCGCATCCCTCCGCCCAGCGCCTTGCGATACACTCGCGCTCGCGCCATCTTCTCCGCCGAGCCCACCAGCATCGATCCCACCGGCGCGCCCAATCCCTTCGACAAACAAAACATCACCGTGTCGAATCCGCGCGTCAGCGTCTTCACATCCGTGCCCAGCGCCACCGCCGCATTAAAGATCCGCGCCCCATCCAAATGTAGAGGCAGTTTGTGCGCGTTGGCCCCGGCACAAATCTCGTCCAAAACTTGACGGCCGGAGACCCGCCCGCCCGCCAGGTTCGCCGTGTTCTCAATCTCAATCAGCCCCGTCGCCGCGCGAAACCCTCCATGCGGGCTGATCGCCGGCTCAATCTGCTGCCACGTCAAAACCCCGCCTTCCGCCGGCACAGCGCGTATCAGGCACCCCGAAAACACTGCTGTCGTCGCCATCTCATAGTCCAGAATGTGCGCGCGCGACTCCGCAATCACCTCTTGTCCCGGTTGCGTCAGCGTACGAATCGCAATCTGGTTTCCCATCGTGCCCGTCGGCACAAACAGCGCCGCCTCGCGGCCAAACACTTCCGCCGCGCGCCGTTCCAGCAGATTCACCGTCGGGTCTTCGCCGTAAACGTCGTCGCCAACTTCCGCCGCCGCCATCGCCGCGCGCATCTCCGGCGTCGGCCGCGTCACCGTATCCGAACGCAAATCGATCGTTACCACGAGCCCTCTCTTACTCCCTCGTTTCGTAGTCCGTCTTCTGGCTCACGCACATGGCAGCCGCGCGCCCTGCGCAACCAGTCTCTCGCTGATGAACAGCGCGTTCCAATAAAGCAGCACATTTCTTCCGTCCCATTCGGGCTGCTGCTCATACACTCCAAAAATCTCATACCCAAATCCCGCCATGAATCCCGCCAGTTCCCTAAAATCGGCAAACCTTTTCGTGCGCACCACCGGCTCGCATTCGCTCAAAATGAAGTGCACCCGCTGCTCCCCTAACAACGGCGCCGCGCCCGCCAACACCTCCAGGTCATACCCTTCCGTATCTACCTTCAGAAAATCGATAGTCACGATCTCATTCTTCTCTGCAAACCCGGCGATCGTATCTACCACGATCGTTTCCTGCTGGTCCCCCGGCCGCCTCAGCTTGATCGAGCTCGCCGTCCTGGACGGGTTGGCGTTGTTGACGTTGATCGTCGCCTCGCCTGCTTCCGATCCCATGCCAAGCTCATAAGCATGAATCCTCGAGATCCGCCCCGTCGCCGCCACAAGCTCCCGGTACGTCGAAGCCACGGGTTCAAAGCTATAGATTTCGGCTCGCGGAAACTCCCGCACGTACTGAACCGCCGATTGCCCCACGTTTGCCCCGACATCGAACACCACTTTGATTCCCTCGCGTCCAAACCTTCTCGCAATGTCTATATAACAATCCGTTCCATGCGGCAAAGTGTATCGATAGATGCGGCACCCACCGATCCGTTCAACGGTCTCCTTGACCCCTTTCAGGATTGCATTCATTCGGACTCGTTTCCCTCGGAAGTCCACAACCAAAGAACAAATCCATCCTTGGCCGCTCACAGAGCTTGTTCCCTACTCTCCGGCTTCCTGTTCCCTATTGCCTGGTCCCTATTGCTTAATGCCTGATGCCTATTGCCGGCCCCTACGGAATCTGCCCCATCGGCAGCTCCATCACCGGCGTCTGCTTTCCGTCCTTTTCCGCATACGCCCACAGTCCGTGGAAATTTGCCTTGATCCCCGGCTGCGTTTTCAAAAATGCGCTCAGCACCGCCGTCGCTTCTGTCCGCAGCGCCGCCGGGTCCGTCACTCCCGTCGATTCGTACGCCACTCCCAAATCCGGCTCGTGCAGCGCCGTATCCAGCCCCACTCCCTCGATCTTCCACGTCCGGTCGCCGTCCTTCAGCGATAAAGGAAACGCATTCTGCGGCGAAGGCGCGATCTGCGCCTGCTCTTGGCGCAGCTTCTCCAGGTTCGGTGAAGATACAAAATCGAAAGGCAGCTCCAGATAGCGCGCCGCATCGTAGCTGTACCACGCGCTCCACGGATCGACTTTTGCCAACTCCCGCCCCCGCACCCAGTACCACACGGCGTCGTGCCCGTCGAAAACTCCCTGCCGCAGTGTCAATCCCGCCAGCTTCCATGCCGTCGCCGCACCGTCCCACGCCAATACCAGCCCCATCTGCCCCGCCAGCGGAGCTCCCACAGCATCCGCCAGCACCACCGCGTACCGCCCCGGCGGCAACGTACTCATATCGATCGTCACGGTTAGCGAACCGGTCGCATTCGAGCAAAAGAACTGAGTGTCCGCCGTCGCCGCCTGGCTCGCCGCGTCCAGCAGGTACACGTTTCGAAACTGGAATTGCCCCCCTTTGATGAGCGGTGCCGCCTGCTCCACCGCCGCGCGAATGCCATTCCACTGCGAAGCTTCCTCCGGTAACAGCGCCGCCTGCAACGCGCCAAAATCCTGCGCCGTCACCGCGCTCGCCATCCGGCTCGCTACCGCAACCAACGCATCCCGGTCCAACGATCCCAGTTCAGCCTGAGCGGTGCAACTCACTGCCCAATTTGGCACTGGCGTCATCAGCATCGCCGCCAATGCCGGCAAAACCCTCCCCAGCAATCGTCTCCCTGGCAGTTCCTCCACTGCCCTGCTAGCTCTTTCGCGTGCTCGCTTGAACGTCACTCTTTTACCGGCCCTTTCCGAGCGTTCATCGACCACTGCTAGTCTATTACGTAGAGCGGGTGCTCATGGTGGCGGATCGGCGCCTTGACGTGCGGCCCTCGCTGCTCAAACCGCGTAGCGCTGGTTTCAATGCATATGCTTCAATCTCCCCAGTCCGGATTCTCATCGCGTCCTCCATCTCGCGCGCGATTGATCTCCCTCCGGCCTTCATTCGTGCCGCTGCTCGCCGCGTGCGCCGCCGTGCTCGCCGCTCATTTGGTCTTCACCGGATCCCGGCTCGTGGCGCAAACACCTCCCGCGCCAAACCAAGCTGTGCTTCCTTCGCAAAACCAGCCTGCTGCCCGGCAAAAACCGTCATCGGCCGCTCCAGCCTCGCCGCAATCCTCCCCGCAGCCATCGCAACCCGCTCCACCCGCCCCCAACTGGCCAGCCAACGACTCCCCCGCCCCGGCCTCCATTATCTGGGATAGCCATGGCCTCGAAATCGTCGCTTCCAACTCCAGCCTCTCGCAGATCTTGAAAGAAGTCTCGCTGGCAACCGGCGCCAAAGTCGAAGGGTTTGAATCCGACGAACGCATTTTCGGCATTTACGGACCCGGTTCGGCTCGCGATGTTCTCTCGAGCCTTCTCGATGGGTCCAACTACAACGTCCTCTTGATCGGCGATCAGGGGATGGGCACACCCCGGCGCGTTGTCCTCACGCTTCGTTCCGGCAGCACTCCCCAACCCGGCGGAGCCGCTCCAAGCCCCGCCGATACTCCCAACGACGATGACACCGAAGCCGAAGAGCAGGCCCAGCAACCCGAGCAGCCTCCTCCCGGTCAGCAGCCGCCTCAATACCCTCCTGCTCCCGGCATGCCCGTCCACAACCCGCAGCAGATGATCCAAGAGATGCAAGAGCGCCAGCGCCAACTGCAACAGCAGCAACAGCAACAGCAACCGCAAAACTGAGCCCGCGTAGCGATTGCGATCGCCTCACATCCCCTCACGCGCTTTCGCCCGGTGCCGTCTGCACTCAAAATCGCTCTTTGTCGCTGTTTGCGAGCGAGGTGCTCACCCTCGACGTTCATGCCGCAATGCCGGCAGCAACCCCTTGCAATCGCCTCGCGCACCAACCCTTCGCCTCGCGCAGCGTATAGGTCCTGTCTCAAAGCCAATTGCTTTTAGTTCCATGCAGACGCCCGCTTATGAAACGCGCGCCGTCTCCGCCGCCTTCACCGTCTCCACCGTTTGCGCCGGGGCAACCGGTCGCTGCGGACGCATCAGGGCAAACCCGGCGCGCAACACCCCATAAGCCGCCAAAATGCCAAACGCCATCGCGCCCACTGACGCGGAAATTAACATCGCCAAATCCAAAAGACTCACCATTGCTACCGCCCAAGCATTATCCAAGCATTAATGAATCGGGCCCACGGAGCATTCCGCTGCATGGCGAGCGCTTCCGCAACTTATCGATTGCTTATGCGATTGTCGCAGAACTTTCCTCGCGTTGACCCTCATTTCTGTTGCCAAATAGAATACCCCTAGAGCGTTTCTTGCTGGTTAAACTCCGATCGTCACGCTTCGGAGCAGCTGCCGTCCTCATTCAACCGGACCATGCCCATCACTCACATTTCGGTGCGCGGCGCGCGCCAGCACAATTTGCGCGATATCAATGTGCGCATTCCCCGCAACGCGCTCACCGTCGTCACTGGCCTTTCCGGCTCCGGCAAAAGCTCGCTCGCCTTCGACACCATTTACGCCGAAGGCCAGCGCCGTTATGTCGAGACGCTTTCGGCCTACGCGCGACAGTTCCTCGACCAGATCGAGCGCCCCGATGTCGATTCCATCGAGGGGCTCAGCCCTGCCATATCTATTGAGCAAAAGACTACCAGCCGCAGCCCCCGCTCGACTGTGGGCACCATCACCGAAATCTACGACTACCTCCGCCTCCTTTACGCCTCCGTCGGAACCCCTCATTGCCCCAATTGCGGCCGCCCCATCGCCCGCCAGACCGCCGATCAGATCGTCCAGCGCATCCTCGAACTCTCGCCCTCTGAACGTGTCACCATCTTCGCCCCCATCGTCCGAGGCCGAAAGGGCGAGTTTAAGGAACTGCTGGATCAGCTTGACCAGCAAGGCTTTCGCGCTCGCATCGACAGCGAGATTCACGACCTCTCCGAACCCCCAGCGCTCGACCGCCGCAAGAATCACACTATCGAAGCCATCGTCGACCGCATCCTCGTCAAGCCCGCCGAAGACGAATCCAACCACGTCCCGTCCTTTCCGCGTCCTGAGCGAACATCGCCGCAGCGACCGGAGTCGAAGGATCTGCTTCTTGAAGTTCGCGAAAGGCTGGGAACGCAAGACTCTCATCTCACCACCCCCTCGTCAAAGTCCCCCATCGAAACGCGCCTCGGTCAAGCCGTCTCCAAAGCCCTCCAGCTCGCCAACGGCCTCGTCCTCGTCTCCTTCGGCGCCGGCGCCAGCGGCCCAAAAACTGACGAGCAGCTCTTCTCCTCCTCCATGGCCTGCCCCGACTGCGGCCTCGATGTCCCCAAGCTCGAGCCACGCAGCTTCTCCTTCAATTCCACCTTCGGCGCCTGCCCCAACTGTCACGTACTGGGATCGCTCTACGACTTCGACCCCGCCAAAGTCATCACCGACTGGTCCAAGCCACTCCTCGATGGCGGACTCGGTCCCGGTTCCGCCTCGCAGTACCTGCTCAAGCTCATTCACCTCGCCGCCGATCGCTACAAAATCGATCTCGCAAAGCCCTTTGAAGACCTGCCTCCCAAGCATCAGCACATCCTCGTCTATGGCCCGCCCAAGAGCGAAGCGCCGCGCACCGGCTTCCACGGCGTCCTCGCCTACCTTCGCGACAACGCTGAAGACGCGCGCAGCGACAGCTATCGCGAATACATGATGAGCTTCATGTCCGCCGCGCCCTGCCCCGTCTGCCGCGGCAAGCGCTTGCGCCCCGAGTCGCTCGCCGTCAAAGTTGGCGGCCTCTCCATCGCCGACTTTACCGCTCTCCCGCTCAACCGCGCTCTCTCCGCAGCCATCAATCTCCAATTCACCTCCCGCGAGTCTCTCGTCGCCGAGCGCATCCGCCGCGAAATCGCCGAGCGCCTCGAATTCCTGTGCGCCGTCGGCCTCAACTACCTCTCGCTCGACCGCAACGCCGCCACGCTCTCCGGCGGCGAAGGCCAGCGCATCCGCCTCGCCACGCAAATCGGTTCCCGCCTCCGCGGTGTCCTCTACGTCCTCGACGAGCCCTCCATCGGTCTCCATCAGCGCGACAACAACCGCCTCATTCAGGCCCTCGAAAAACTCCGCGACCTCGGCAACACCGTCCTCGTCGTCGAGCACGACGAAGAAACCATCCGCCACGCCGACTACGTGCTCGATCTCGGCCCCGGCGCCGGCCGTCTCGGCGGCAACGTCGTCGCTCAAGGCACGCCCGCTCAAATCATGGCTGCGCCCGCTTCGCTCACTGGCCGCTACTTGAGCGGCGCGGAAACCATGCTGCAGCGGGCCCATCCCCGCCCCCTCACCGGCAAGTGGCTTGCCGTTGTCGGCGCGCGCGAGCACAACCTTCAGGAACTCAATCTCCGCATCCCCCTCGGCGTCATGACCGTCGTTACCGGCGTTAGCGGCAGCGGCAAAAGCACCCTCGTCAACGACATCCTCTACCGCTCCCTCGCCAAATCCATCTACGGCTCGCGTGAGGAACCCGGCGCCCACGACGCTCTCACCGGCGCCGAGCAAATCGACAAAGTCGTGCGCATCGACCAGTCCCCCATCGGCCGCACGCCTCGTTCCAATCCTGCCACATACACCGGCGTCTTCTCGCCCATCCGCGATCTATTCGCCATGCTCCCCGAGGCACGCGAGCGCGGCTACAAGCCCGGCCGCTTCAGCTTCAACGTCGTCGGCGGCCGTTGCGAAGCCTGCCAGGGCGACGGCCAGCGCTGCATCGAAATGAACTTCATGCCCGACGTCTACGTGCAGTGCGAAGTCTGCAACGGCCGCCGCTACAATCAGGAGACGCTCGCCGTAAAA
>Ga0187782_10003169_pt1 | contig 12245 bp, 12 predicted proteins | sample 0715_SJ02_MP15_2_FD_132454 | JGI IMG/M metagenome (GOLD analysis project Ga0187782, IMG submission 132454) | Tropical peat soil microbial communities from peatlands in Department of Meta, Colombia - 0715_SJ02_MP15_20_MG | ecosystem: Environmental > Terrestrial > Soil > Wetlands > Peat | place...
AGAGCGGCTCGCCCATGCCCATGAAGACGATGTTGGAGACCGCCCGCACGCCTTCGCCCGACGGCACGAGCCCGTCGGTTGGGCGCTCTAATCCCGGAAAGTCGCCGAGCCGCCGTCGCGCCACCATGACCTGGCCGGCGATCTCCGCCGTCGTGAGGTTGCGCACGAGCTTTTGCGTGCCGGTGTGGCAGAAGCTGCAGTTCAGCGTGCAGCCGACCTGGGAGGAGACGCAAAGCGTGCCGCGGTCGCTCTCGGGGATATAGACGCATTCGATCTCGGCGGGCTTGGCGCTGGCGGTAGTCTGCGCGAGGCGCAACAGCCATTTGCGCGTGCCGTCGCTCGAGACCTGCTCGCAGGCGACCTCGGGCAGAGCGAGCGAGAAAGCGGCGTCGAGCTGCTCGCGCAGGCCCTTCGAGATGTTGAGCATCTCGAAGAAGCCGCCGGCGCCGCGAAAGTAGATCCAATGCCAGAGCTGCGACGCGCGCATGCGCAGCTCGCGCTCAGGCAGGCCGAGCGCGCGCAAGGCGTCGCCGAGCTCGGCGCGGGTGAGCCCAGCGAGCGAGGGTTTGACGATGGCGGACGGCGCCGGCTCGGCCAGCACGGGGAGGGCGGACATTAGGCCTCGGGAAATTGCTGCGTCATCGCTTCGCTGCGTCCACGATGACCGTTCCGGCTAGTAGCTTGCGTCACCCAATTTGAGGGGCTGAATTGCGAGCCTGGAGGCTCGCGGTCCATCCGGATCTTGGACCGCGAGCCTCCAGGCTCGCTGGAAACCCGTCGATTTGTCCGACGTAGCCCACTAGTTTTGCGCTTCGGACCGGCGATTTTCAAGTCCCGCGGTCTCAGCCCCGCGGTCTTGGCGGCGGGAGCCTCAATAAGAGCCCGGCCTCATGGACAATAGATCGCCGAGCGCCAAATACGCTCCGCGACGACATTTTCGCGCGCCGAGCGATGTTGGGGAGGCCGCGATGACGCAAGCTTGCGCGGAAGCCACTGCGGACGAGGCGCTGGCCGAGCAGCTGCGCGAGACGCGCGAGTTTTCGCTGCGGCTGGCGGCGCCGCTGAGCGCCGAGGACATGGTCGTGCAGGCCATGGACGACGCAAGCCCGACCAAGTGGCATCTGGCGCACACGTCCTGGTTCTTCGAGGCCTTCCTTCTCACGAAGCTTCTTGAAGCCTATGAGGTCTTCGACGAAGCCTTCTCCTTCTGCTTCAATTCCTATTACGAGCAGGTCGGCGCGCGGCAGCCGCGTCAAAAGCGCGGGCTGCTGACGCGGCCGTCGCTTCAGCGCGTTCTCGATTATCGGCGTCATGTCGATCTCGCCTTGAACGAGCTCATGCGCCGCAACGACAGCGATCCTGACGTGCGGCGTCTGATCGAATTGGGAATCAATCACGAGCAGCAGCATCAGGAATTGATGCTGACCGACATACTGGCGCTTTTCGCCGCCAATCCCCTGCGTCCGGCCTATCGCGAGGAGGCGCCGCGCGAGAGCGGCGCGCCGCCGCTTGCCTTGCACTGGCTGGAGTTTCGGGGCGGGCTGGCGGACGTCGGCCATGACGGCTTCGCCTTTTGCTTCGACAACGAGACGCCGCGCCACCGAAGGCTGATCTATCCGTTCCAGCTTGCGCATCGGCTCGTCGCCAACGCCGAGTGGCTCGAGTTCATCGCGGACGGCGGCTACGAGACCGCGACTTTGTGGCTCTCCGACGGCTGGGATCGCGTCACGCGCGAGGGCTGGCGCGCGCCGCTCTATTGGGAAGAACACGATGGGCGGTGGCTCGCGATGTCGCTGCAGGGCCTGCAGCCGCTGGAAGGCGCGGCGCCCGTCGCGCATGTCAGCTATTTTGAGGCGGACGCCTTCGCCCGGTGGGCGGGCGCGCGTCTGCCGACCGAGTTCGAATGGGAGATCGCCGCCGCGAGCGCGAGCCGCGAGGCGAACGATCTCGGCCGCGGCGCCTTGCGTCCGCTGCCGGCGCCGGCGAGCCGCGGCGGGCTGGCGCAGATGTTCGGAGACGTTTGGGAGTGGACGATGAGCGCCTATTCGCCCTATCCGGGCTTTCGCGCCGCGCCCGGCGCGCTCGGCGAGTATAACGGCAAGTTCATGGCCAATCAGCAGACGCTGCGCGGCGGCTCCTGCGTCACGCCGCGCGGCCACACGCGCGCGACCTATCGCAACTTCTTCTATCCGCATCAGCGTTGGCAGTTCATGGGGCTTCGCCTCGCAAAGGACGCGGGCTGATGCGTCCCGCCGTAGCGCCTAGGGCGCTCGTCCCTGAGGCTGGGGACGAGCTTCGAGCGAGCGTGATCGAAGGCCTGTCGCGCCGGCGGAAGGCGTTGCCGAGCCGCTTCTTCTATGACGCGCGCGGAAGCGCGCTGTTCGAGAAGATCACCGAGCTGCCGGAATATTATCTCACGCGCGCCGAGACCGCGATCCTTAAGGCGAAAGCCGAGGAAATGATCGGCCAGCGCTTCGACGGCGCGGTTCTCGTCGAGCTCGGCTCGGGGTCGAGCCGCAAGACCGAGATTCTCTTGCGGCGGCGGCCCGCGCCGCGCGCATATGTCCCGATCGACATCTCGCAAAGCGCGCTCGTCGACGCCGCGTCGCGGCTCAAGGCCCGCTTTCCCCAGCTCGACGTGCGGCCGGTGGTTGGCGACTTTCTGCACGGCGCGGCGCTGCCCCCCGACATCGCCTGGCGCAAAAAAATCGGCTTCTTCCCCGGCTCGACGATCGGCAATTTCACGCCCGCGGAGTCGATCGCCTTGCTGCGCAACATGCGCCTCATGCTCGCTCCTGGCGGGATTCTGCTCATCGGCGCCGACCTCAGGAAAGATCTCCGCATATTGCTGCCGGCGTATAACGACGCCGCGGGGGTCACCGCCGCGTTCAATCTCAATCTGCTCGCGCGCGTCAATCGTGAGGCCGGCGGCGACTTCAACCTCGACGCGTTCCGCCACGAGGCGATTTACAATGCAGTCGAGGGACGCATCGAAATGCGCCTTGTGAGCTTGAGGGATCAGATTGTGAGCGCGGCTGAGCGCCGATTCCGGTTTCTCCGCGCCGAGACCATCCACACTGAGAACTCCTACAAATATGAAATCGAGCAATTCCGGGATATCGCACGGCTCGCCGGCTGGTCCCCGGGCCGTGTGTGGACCGACCTGGCAAACCTCTTCAGCGTGCATGAGCTGCTTTAGGCCGCCCCGTTCACGCGTGAATATGGCCGAAGCGGCCGCTCTCGAAGTCGGCGATCGCCCGTCCGATCTCTTCGGGCGAGTTCATGACGAACGGGCCGCGCATGACGATGGGCTCGTCGATCGGCTCGCCGGAGAGCGCCAGCACGGTCGCTTCCGCGAGGGCCGCGACCGTGACGGCCCCGGGCCCGCGATCCATCAACGCGAAACGCGGCGCCTCGACCGCTCGCTCGCCATTGATCGTCACTGCGCCGCGAAGCACGGCGAGGCCGAGCATGCGCCCTTCGGGGATCATCAGCGACGTGCCGCGTCCGGCGTGGAGACGCAAATCCCAAAGATCGATCGGCGTGAAGCTATGCGCCGGGCCGTGCGTCCCGTGATAATCGCCAGCGATCACGCGCAGCGTTCCCGCGCCGTGCGGCAGCTCCACGCGCGGGATGTCGGCGTTCCTGAGCGTCTGATAGGCCGGCTTGGCGCTCTTGTCCTTGGCCGGAAGATTGACCCAGAGCTGCGCGACCTCGAATGCGCCGCCCTTGTGCGCGAAGTCGCGCGAATGGAGCTCCTCGTGCAGCACGCCCGAGGCCGCGGTCATCCATTGCACGTCGCCAGGGCCGATGCGCCCGCCGTTGCCGGCAGAGTCGCGATGCTCCAGCTCCCCCTCAAAGACGATGGTGACGGTCTCGAAGCCGCGGTGCGGATGCTCGCCGACGCCGCGCCGCCGCTCGCTCGGCATGAAGTCGTAAGGGCCAGCGTAGTCGCAGAGCAGAAAGGGGCTCAAGCGCTCGCCGTCCGCCGCGGCGGAGAACAGCGTCCGAACCGGGAAGCCGTCGCCGACCCAATGCGGCGGGGCGCTTTGGAAGACTTCGGCAATTTTGCGCAAGGCTCGTCTCCTCCAGAGCGGATTTAAATAGTTCGCCATTCGCGCGCTTCCACGGCGATGAATCGGTCTCGATTAAGTCGTTTTGCAACAGTAAGTGCAGGGGAGGATGCGCATTCGTCCGGTTTGAAGACGTCGGCGCAGGCGCCGAGCGCTGGCCGCGCCGACGAGACCGGCGCAGTTTGGTCGGGGGAGGCGTTATCTTGACCGTGCCGCCGCCCAAAATCCTTATCTCCACGGTCGGCTCCTTTGGCGACCTCTTTCCCTTCCTCGCGCTCGGCCTGGCGTTGCAGCGCGAGGGGTTCGACGTCGCGGTCGCGACCAGCGGCGTTTATCGCGAGTTCGTCGAACGCGAGGGTCTCGATTTCGTCGCGGCGCGGCCCGATCTCGACGACGTGACCGAGAAGCTCGGGCTGGACCTCGGCGGCCTGGCGCGGCAAATGAGCCGCGACGACGGATTTCTATTCCAGCGGATCATCTTCCCGTTCCTGCGCGAGAGCTACGACGACATTGGCGCAGCCGCTGCGTCCGGCGCGGTTGCGATCGTCGCGCATTCCATCGCTTTCGCGGCTCATGCGGCGGCGGAGAAGCTCGACCTGCCGCTCTTCGTCGCGCATCTCTCGCCCGTGCTGCATTACCACCCGCAGCAGCCGCCGCTCGGCATGGGGCTGCCGTTCGTCGCCGCGCCGCGCAGCAAGCTCGCGCTCGGCTATAATCGCGTCGCGCTCGCGTGCGCGGCCGAGGTCGCTCATCTCTGGGCCGCGCCGCTGCGACAGTTTCGCCGCGAACTCGGATTGCCGAGACGCGCCCCGTTCAGCTTCTTCAGAGGCGTCCCGTCGCCGTTTCATAGCCTCGGCTTGCACTCGCCGGCGTTCCTAGGCGACCAAGGCGGCGATCTCGTCGCCGGCCACACCTTCTTCGATCGCGGTCCGCCGCGCGCCAAGGAAGAGACGCGCGCGCTTGCGGCGTTTCTGGACGAAGGCGAGGCGCCGGTCGTATTCACGCTGGGCAGCTTCGTCGTGCGCGACCGCGCCGCGCATCATCGGTCATGCATCGAAGCGGCGCAGCGCCTCGGCCAGCGAGCCGTGCTGCTGGCCTCGGACGAAGATGCGGCGCTCTTGCGCGCACAGGCGCCGCCGTCCATCCACGTCGCGGGCTATGCGCCGCATGGCGAATTGTTTCCGCGCGCGAAGATCGTCGTTCATCACGGCGGGATCGGGACGTCGGGCCAGGCGTTGCGCGCCGGCAAGCCGCAGCTCGTCACGCCCTTCCTGGGCGATCAGGCCGACAATGCGGCGAGGCTGGCGCGTCTGGGCGTCGCCCGCGTTCTGCCGGCCAAAGCTCTCACGGTCGAGACGCTGACGCGCGAGCTTCGAGATCTGCTCGCGCGCCGAGATTACGCGAGCCGAGCCGAAGCGCTCGGCGCGCGCGTGGCGCGGGAGGATGGCGCGCAAGCCGCGACGCGCCATATCGCCGAAACGCTTCGCGCTTAGACCCTGAGCGTTGGCGCAAGCGGGGACCGTTCTCAGCGCATTCCGCCGGGTTTCAGCGCGTCCGCCAGCCTCATCTGCGCCGTTCCCGGCTTCAGCGGCTTCTGCTGGCTCTCATGCGGCGCCCATCCCGAGAGCCAGACGATTTCGAAGCTCGCGCGCACGCGGCCGTCGGGGTCCGAGAAGCGCTCCGCGTAAATTTGCGCAGCGCGCAAAAACGTCGCGCGGGCGAGCGGCTTTCGCGCGCGGGCTTCGAGCGCGTTGGCCGCGCCCATTCTGCGCAGGTCGTGGCAAAGCGAGAACATCGAGTCGTAGCGCAGCGTGAAGGCGTCGCGGTCCGTCACCGGAAGCGCGAAGCCCGCGCGCTGCAAAAGCCCGCCGAGATCGCGCACCTCGACGAAAGGCGAGACGCGCGGGCTCGCGCCGCCGCAAGCCTCAACCTCTGCTTGTGTGAGCGCCGCGCGCAGCTCATTGAGGCTCGCGCCGCCGGGCATAGCCGCGAGAAAAAGCCCGTCCGGCGCCAGCGCGCGCCGCACCTGCGCGAAAACGCCAGGGAGATCGTTGACCCATTGCAGCGCGAGGCCGGACACGACGAGATCGAACACGCCGGGCGCGAAGGGCGGCAGCTCCTCGTCAATGACGAGATGCGCGCCCTCCGAGAGAAACGGCGCGGCGCGCAAAGGCGCGATCCCTCGGCTCGCGAGAACCTCCGCGAAATCGCCGGTGGGCGTCGCGAGATCGAGCGCGCGCGGAAACTCGCGGCGGATCGCGGCGAGCCGGTCCGCAAAATCTTCGGCGGCGCGGCGCATCAGGAAGTCGGGGGCGCCGCGGGAGAGGGCCTTCGACAGGCGCGCGCGCGCGAGCTTGCGGTCGAAGATCTGCGGAGGAGCGGCGATCATCGTCCATGAATGACGCTTTCACGCCGCGACTGCAAGCGCGCTCGCTCGACGAAGCGTCCGCATCAAGCTTGGCGAGCCCCGCCATTGCGGTCGCAAAAGGCCTATCGCCGGCGATCGTGTCTTTCGCGCCACAATATAGAAAATTTAAAGGTTACGCCCTAACTTCAGGCAACGGATTCCTTCGACAAACGTTTGTCCAAGGTTAGAATGCGCGGCGTTCGACGAGTTGCGGCCGCAAGGCCGTGCGTGAGGGTGCTTCGATGGTCCAAGCGTCTGTGTTCCGGCGCCTCGCCGGCAAAATGCTCATATCTCTTTTCGCCGGCGCCGGCATGGCGGGTTTCGGCGCCGTCGCGCTCCCCAGCGAGGCCGGCGCGCGCAGCCTCGTGGCCTTCTCGCCGAGCGTCGAGCCCGGCACGATCGTGATCAACGCGCATCTGCGCCGCTTGTTTCTCGTGGTGCGCGAAGGCGTCGCCATCAGCTATCCGGTCGCCGTGCCGAAATCGGGCAAGGAATGGTCGGGATACGCCGCGATCGACGGCAAGTATGTCAACCCCGATTGGGTTCCGCCCCCAATCGTCAAGGCGGACCATCCCGAGCTGCCGAACTATATTCGCGGCGGCTCGCCGCATAATCCGATGGGCGTCCGCGCGCTGACGCTCGACCGCTATCAGGTCGCGATCCACGGCACGACCGCCAAGATGCGCGCCTCGATCGGCACCGCGGCCTCCTATGGCTGCATCCGGATGCTTAACGAGGACGTCGCCGACCTTTACGATCGCGTCAGCGTTGGCTCCCCCGTCATCATGGAGCACTAAGGGCGCAGGCGGGACGGATGATGTCCCCGCGCGGCGGCGCGGCGCGGGAGCGCGGACGGTCTGGGCGCCGTTTTTTCCAAGCGATTACGTGCATAGGCTGCTGTTGGCTGTGGACGGGGCTTAAGCCCATCTGGACCAAAGCGCGCGAATCTCTCACTCTTGGCCTCGAACGAAGCCAACGGGAGCCGGCGTTTTGAAAGCGCGAATAAGTTCAGCGAGTCTCAAACGAATCTTGTATAGTAAATGGAGTGCGATTCGAAGGTCGTCGATCAGCGTGCAACGTTCGGGATTTCGGTAAGCGTCGAGGCGTGGCCTCTTTAGCTTTGCCGTCCGAGTCCCCGAAAGACAAAAAGATGAAGGTTAGCGCATGCTGATCGCAGCAGAATTGGAAACCGACCGCGCGCAACATCCCGTCGATGTGGTGGAGCAGCTCGCGGCCGCCAACGATTGGTCGTTCGACCGCGACAATGAGGACGAGATCTCGATCTCGGTCGGCGGCGAGTGGACCGACTACCACGTCGCCTTCACCTGGCTCGCCGATCAAGAGACCCTGCATGTGAGCTGCGCCTTCGACTTCAAGACGCCGGGCCGCCGCCGCGCCGAGATCGCGACGCTCATCGCGCAGATCAACGAGCAGCTTTGGGTCGGCCATTTCGACCTGTGGCCGAACGAGGGTCTCATCATGCATCGCCACGGCCTCATGCTCTCAGGGGGGATGCAGCCGTCGGGGCAGCAATGCGCCGCCTTGCTCCAGAACGCGCTCACGACCTGCGAGCGCTACTACCAGGCGTTCCAGTTCGTGCTGTGGGCCGGCAAATCCGCTGGCGAAGCGCTGGGATGCGCAACCTTCGAGACGAAAGGCGAAGCGTGAGCGCATTGGCCGGCGCGACCGTCGCCATTATCGGCGCCGGCAAGATGGGATTTGCGATGCTGTCGGGGCTTGCGCGCGGCGACAAGCCTGCGCGAGTCGTCGTCGTCGAGCCGAAGCCCACGCCCGAGGCGGCCGGCTTCTGCCGCGCCCAGGGTTTCGAGCTCATGAGCGCCGTGGACGCCGGCGCGGAGCCGGTCGGCGCGCTGGCGCTGGCGATCAAGCCGCAGACGCTTGAGGCCGCCGCGCCCGAGCTTCATCCGCTCGTCGGGCCGCAGACTCTCGTTCTGTCGATCCTCGCCGGCAAGCGCATCGCCGATCTCTCCGCCCGGCTGCCGGCGCAAGCCTTCGTGCGCGCCATGCCCAACACGCCGGCTGCGATCGGGCGCGGGATCACCGGCGCCTTCGCCAGCGCCGCGGTCAACCAGCGCCAGCGCGGCTTGGCGCAGGCGCTGCTCGCGTCGCTCGGCGAGGTCGAGTGGATCGACCGCGAGGAGCTGATGGACGCGCTGACGGCGGTTTCGGGCAGCGGGCCGGCCTATGTGTTTCTTCTCGCAGAATGCCTGGCGGCGGCGGGCGAGGCGGCGGGCCTGCCGGCCGATCTCGCCATGCGGCTGTCGCGGGCGACGGTCGCCGGCGCCGGCGAGCTCCTGCGCCGCTCGCCCGAGCTTCCGCCCTCGACGCTGCGCGAAAACGTGACCTCGCCCGGCGGCACGACCGCGGCGGCGCTTGGCGTGCTCATGGCCGAGGAGGGCATGAAGCCGCTGCTCGAGCGGGCGATCGCCGCCGCCGCGAGGCGCGCTCGGGAACTTTCCGGCTGAAGGTCTTTTCCGTCCGAAGCTATTGGCCCGCTCGCGCGGCCTCGCTACATAAGCCCCGAGCGCAGCCGGCCGGGCCTCCCGGACCGGCGGCGGGATTATTGGGAGACAAGGTCATGAGCGGCGGCGAAGCGAAAGACACCCAGGACAAGAAGGCGAAGAGCGGCTCGCGCGATGCGATCGTCGACGCGCTGATGCGTCTCGCCGCACGGCGGAATTTCGCCGACATCGCCATTTCCGACATCGCGCGCGAGGCCGGCCTCTCGCTCGCGGATTTCCGCGACGCTTTCCCCTCCAAGGGGGCCGTGCTCGGCGCCTTCTCGCGCCGCATCGACCGCGAGGTGCTGGATCATCTGGGCGCGGAGCACGACGACGAGCCCTCGCGCGAGCGCCTCTATCACGTGCTTGCAGCGCGGCTGACGGCGCTCGAGCCCTATCGCGACGCGGTGATAGGGATCGTCGAATGGGCCGAGAAGGATCCTTTGTCCTCCGCGGCGCTCCACCGCGAGGTCGTCAACTCGATGCGTTTCATGCTGGAGGCGGCCGACATCGACAGCGAGGGGCCGGTCGGCGCCTTGAAGCTGCAGGGTCTGGCCTTCGCCTGGATGCGGGTGCTCGACGCCTGGCGCGACGATCAGCCCGGCGAGACGCATCGCGCCTTGGCCGCGCTCGACCGCGAGCTAAACCGCGGCGAGAAGTTCATCGACCGCGCCGAGGACATCGCGCGCATCGCCGAGCCCTTCCGCGTCATAGCGCATCGCATGTTCCACGGGTTGCGCGGCGGCTTCAAGACTTCTCGCAAGAGCGGCGGCGCTGAAGACTTGGACCATCCGCACGCTGGAGCATGAGCGTTGGGTCAGGTCTGGGCCGCTAGGGGTGCGGCGCCTAATCTTACTGCGTCACAAAACTGCGATGTTGGAGCCCGTCATTGCGACCGCGAGCTTGCGCGGCGGGAAGCAATGACGCGCCACCTTACATTTGCTGTTGGCTTATGACGCAGTGGAGCTAAGCGGGGGCGAGCGGGCCAGCAAGACCGCGAAAGGGAACCAGCGGCGCGCTTCGGCGTTTCTAGTGGGCTACGTCGGACAAATTGACGGGTTTCCAGCGAGCCTGGAGGCTCGCGGTCCAAGATGCGGATGGACCGCGAGCCTCCAGGCTCGCATTTCGGCCCCTCAAATTGGGTGACGCAAGCGACGAGGAAGCAGCCGCTTAGATCTGGGAGCTCACCATGGAACGACGCGCATTTTTGCGATTTCTCGGCATTGGGATAGGTCTGGCGTCGGCGACGACGCAGACACGCGCTTTGAGCCTGCTTGCGCGACCGTCCGCAAACAGCTCTGATTCGGTCCCGGCGCCCGAGCCGGGCGTCGCCACCGCCGAGGACGGGGACGGCGTGCGGATCGAGAAGATCTATTACGGCCATTACCGTCGCGTCCGTCGGCGGGTTTATCGGCGCCATTACCGTCGCGTGACCAGGCGGGTTTATCGGCGTCACTTCTATTAGCAGAGGCTCGCGGAGCGGCGAGGAGCGCCTCCAATTTGCCGCGATGATCCGGCGAGTGGGCGGCGTCACTCAATTTGACGGGTCGGAGTGCGAGCCAGGAGGCTCGCACCAAAACCCCTCGGTTCGAATGACTCGAGCTGCTAGGCGGAAAAGAAGCGCTCCTCCCCGGCGGGAAGACGGAAAAATCTGTCCTGCGGCATCGGGAGTCCCAGCATTTCCTCGCGGGAAAGCTTCGGATCGGCGCGGGTCAGGCCGGTCGGCGTCGCAAAATTTCCTTTGCCTGCGCGGCGTCCCGATGCATCTGCGCGACCAGCGCGTCGACCGACTGGAACTTCGCCTCGCCGCGCAAAAAGCCATGGAACGTGACTTCGACCGTCTCGCCATAGAGATCGCCGGAAAAGTCGAACGCATGGACCTCGAGCAGCGGCGCGCCGTCATCGAAAGTGGGGCGGCGGCCGAAGCTCGCCACGCCTCCGTAGACCGCCCCGCGCGCCTCCAGCGTCACGGCGTAGACGCCGTGGCGCAGCCGGCTTGAGGGATCGAGCGCGATATTGGCGGTGGGAAAGCCTAAGTTTCGCCCGCGCTTATCGCCGTGAAGGACAGGGCCTTCGACAAAATAGGGGTGGCCGAGGAGCTTTTGCGCCAGGGCCACGTCGCCGCGCTCCAAGGCCTCGCGCGTCGCGGTGGAGGACACCGCCGCGAGGCTGCCGGCCTCGTCCTGCACGATGCGCTCGACGATCTCGACCCTAAGCCCGAGCCTTGCGCCCTCGGCGCGCAAGAAGTCGGCGTCGCCCTCCCGCCGCGCGCCGAAGCGGAAGTCGTAGCCCGCGACGATCGCCGAGACGCCGAGCCGCCGCGCGAGCGCCTCCTCGACGAACTGACGGGCGGAGAGGGCGGCGAAGGTTTCATTGAAGCTGAACACGACCATGCCGTCGAGCCCAAGCCGCGCAAGCAGCGCCGCCTTGGCCTCGGGCGGCGTCAGTCGAAAGATCACCGGGCGACCTGCGAAGAAATCCGCCGGATGCGGCTCGAAAGTCACGACGCAGCAGGGCTTGCCCATCTGTCGAGCCAAGGCTTGCGCCCTCGCGACGACGCCGCGATGACCGCGATGCAGGCCGTCGAAATTGCCCAGCGCCGCAACCGCGCCCTTAAGGCCGATCGGCGGCGCGAGCGGGTCGCGGACGACGAGGAAGGAGCGCGGCGCGGAGGGCAGGGCCAAATCCTCTGGAAGGGGCCTCGTCAGAGCACTCGGCTCAAGCTTGCGAGATGGGCGGACGCGGCGCCTGCTCTCGGCTCGGCACCATGACCAGCGCCTCGCCGTCCAGCACCACCTTGCCGTCCACCGAGCATTCGCACTTCAACCTGGCGCGGCGGCCTTTCTCGACGAGCTCGACGACCTCGACGACCACGTTGATCACGTCGCCGATCTTCACGGGCGCGCGAAAGTTCAGGGTTTGAGACAGGTACACGGCGCCGGGGCCCGGCAGATACATGCCGATCACGGTCGAGATCAGCGAGGCCGTGTAGAGGCCGTGCACGATCCGCTCGCCGAAGCGCGTCTTGCTCGCGAAGTGGTCGGAAAGGTGAATGGGGTTGCGGTCGCCCGAGAGGTCGGCGAAGGCGATCACGTCGTCGTCCATGACCGCCTTCATCAGGGTCTCGCGCATGCCGACGCTAAGGTCCTCGAAGTGATAGATTTTGAACGGCGTGGACATCTGGCCTCGCGTGGCGTGGTCTAGCGGCTTGCGTCGGGCAAATCGACGGGTTTCCAGCGAGCC
>Ga0187782_10003170_pt1 | contig 12245 bp, 9 predicted proteins | sample 0715_SJ02_MP15_2_FD_132454 | JGI IMG/M metagenome (GOLD analysis project Ga0187782, IMG submission 132454) | Tropical peat soil microbial communities from peatlands in Department of Meta, Colombia - 0715_SJ02_MP15_20_MG | ecosystem: Environmental > Terrestrial > Soil > Wetlands > Peat | place...
ACCGGCATCGGCCTTGGCTACTCCGCTTACATGTTCGTCCATCACGCCGCGCATCATTTAGATCTCAGGAAAGGCACGTGGCTCTATAACGCGCGGCTGCGCCACAACGCGCACCATTATCGCGACGGCGTGAACTACGGCGTCACGACCGGGTTCTGGGACCGTGTGTTTGGCACCGAGATGGAGCGGGGCTCAGGGCGGATTCGCGCCTGAGCCGATGCGCTGGCGCAGTCCCGCCGGTAAAGAATGAGCGGAGCGCCGAGCGCCCAATCGGCTTCAGATTGCCATCGGACGTTCGGCGCGATGCGTGCGCTACATATCCATCGCCTGCGCGAGCTCGATCGTGCCGCCGGCCTTCAACAGCGGGCAGCCCAGCGCCTTCTTATGCGCATCCTTAAGGTCGGAGGCCTCGATCAGGCTGTAACCGCTGAGCGGATTGGCGCCGCCGCCGTCGACGAGCGAACCGTCCGGCTTCACCGTGCTCGATTTGCCGACCGGATTGCCGCCGTCGATCACCGCGGCGCCGAGCGAGCCAAACCACGCGCCCCAGGCGTCCATCACCTTTTTCATCTCTTCCTTGGATCGGGGCTCGCCGCCGCCCCCGTGATAGGCGAAGACGTATTTGGGCATATGGCGTCTCCAGGTCTTTCCGGGCTTGTTTGCCCGGTTCCTAGAGACTATCGCTAGAGAAAGCCGCTTCCAACGGCGAAAATGCCGTAAAATGCCTCGGGCTCATTGGTAAGTGTCCACAATGGCGACGCTAAATCCACGCGCCGATTCCGCCTTGCGGCGGACCCTGTCGCGGCTCGCAGAAGCGGGCGAACTCCCGGACTTGGCGGAAACCTTCCACAGCCTTTGCGCGACCGCCTCGGCCAAGATTCGCCAGGCCGTGCTCGCCGAAATCCCGGCCTTCGGGGCCTCCGCCAATCCGGCGATCCTGCCGAGCCTGGAGCGGCATATCGAGGAGCATCTCGCCGAGATCCGGCGGCTCTTGGCCGGCGGCGAGGTCGAGGATTTTGCTTTCGTTAAGGCTCATGCGCGCCTGCGCGCGGAGCAGCGGTTTCCGCTCGAGGCGACGCTTGAAGCCTACCAGCTGGCGCGCCGGGTCCTCAATCGGCAGCTCATTGCGGCGAAGCCCGCAAGCCCGGAGGCGACGTTGCTGATCGGCGAATTCGCCACTGAATATGCGAGCCTCGCCTCGGCGATCGGCGCCTCGGAATATGTCCAGCAGACGCGAAGGCTCGCGGACGCCGAGGGCGACCTGCGCACCGAATTGCTCGCGCTGCTCTTAAGCGGCTACGACGAGGCGGATGCGCGCGCCGCGGCGGCCCTTCGCCGCGCAGGCTATCTCGAACAGCGCGTCAGCTATTGCGTGGTCGTCGCCCGCTCGGTCATCGCCGCGGAAATGGAGAGCCATCCGAGAGCGCAGCGGCTGGTGAGCGCGCTCGCCGACGCGGTCGCGGACACCCCAATCCGCAAGCTTGGCGGCATGCGCGACGGCCTCGCGACGATGGTGTTCTCGGATTTGCGCCGTATGTCGGGCTGGACGCCCTCGCAGGCGCGGCTTTCGCATCGTCTCGGCTCCCTCCTGCTCGTCATGGGGCCGGCGGTGCTTGTCGGCGTCAGCGCCGACCATCCCTCGACGTCGTTCATTCCGAAGGCGCTCAACGAGGCGAAAGTGGCGCTCGACTTTACAAGTCCGGCGCGTCGCCTCGTCAGCTTCGGCGATCTGTCGTTGCGCGACCTGCTTGTGCATCGCGGCGCGAACGACCTGCAGTCGGCGACGCCGCGCTGGGCGCCGGCGCTTCTCGAGGCCAACGCGAGGGCGGAAGGCGCACTTATAAAGACGCTGCGCGCGCTCGCCGACGCCGACCTGAACATCCAGCAAGCCGCCCGCGCGCTCGGCAAGCATCCGAACACGATCTATGCGCGGATCGCCCGCATCCGCGAGCTGACCGGCCTCGACGCGCAGCGTTTTCACGACTTGAACGAGCTCGCGCTCGCGGCCGATTTCTGCCGGATGTGAAGAGCGCGCCGCGGCGTTGCGCGAGCGACGCCGCCTAAGGGACCTCGACCTCGGAGGGTTGTCGAAGCGCCGGCGCTTGACCCATGTCGGCGCCCGCCTCGTTTCGCAGGCCGTCAAAGCTGCCTTGCGCGCAGAGCAGGGCGAAGGCGTAGCTGCGGGCCACGTCTTCGAGCCGGTCGAAACGGCCGGGCGCGCCGGCATGGCCTGCGCCCATGTTGGCGACGAGCAGGATCGGCCCGCCGCCGGTCATGCGTTCTCTGAGCCTCGCCACCCACTTCGCCGGCTCCCAATACGTCACGCGCGGGTCGGCGAGGCCGGCGAGCGCGAGGATCGCGGGATAGCGTTGCGCCCTGACATTGTCGTAGGGGCTATAGGCGCGAATGGCGCGGAACACTTCCACGTCGCGAATGGGATCGCCCCATTCGCGCCACTCGGGCGGCGTGAGCGGCAGCGTCTCGTCAAGCATCGTGTTGAGCACGTCGACGAAAGGCACGTCGGCGATGATTCCGGCATAGAGCTCAGGCGCCTCGTTGGCGACGACGCCCATCAGCATTCCCCCCGCGCTGCTTCCATGCGCGATCACCCGCCGCGGATGCGCGTAACCCATCGCGACGAGCGCGCGCGTCGCGGCGATGAAGTCTGAGAACGTGTTGGGCTTATTGGCGAGCTTGCCTTGCTCGTACCAGCGCCAGCCCATGTCCGCGCCGCCGCGCACATGCGCGATCGCGTAGACGAAGCCGCGATCGACGAGCGAAAAGCGGTTGGTCGAGAACGCCGCATCGACAATATGGCCGTAGGCGCCGTAGCCGTAGATCAACGCCGGCGCGGAGCCGTCGAGCGGCGTCTCGCGCTTATAGAGCAGCGACACGGGCACGCGCTCGCCGTCTAAGGCCGAGATGAAGACGAGCTTGGCGACATAGTCGGAGGCGTCGAAGTCGGCCGGCGTCTCCTGCTTCTTGCGCAGCATCCGCTGGCGCCCGGCCATGTCGTAATCGTAGATTTCCTGGCTGCAATTGAGCGAGGAATAGGCGAAGCGGAACAGGCTTGCGTCAAACTCGTAGACGATTTCGAAACGCAAGACATAAGTCTGCGCCTCGAAGCCGATCTCGTGGGACGAACCGTCGCGAAGATCAAAGACAAGAAAGCTTGGGCGGCTCTCGCCGCGCGTCAACAGCACGAGATGGTCGCGAAAGAGCGTCGCGTCTTCGATGAGCCGCCCTTCCCGATGCGGAACGAAGACCTGCCAGTTCTCTTCCTCGGGCGCGACGACGGGCGCGGTTACGATACGGAAATCGCGGGCCCCGTCGCTATTCGTGAGGATGTAGAAACGGTCGCCGTGGTCCATCGTCTGATAGCGATGGCCGGAGCGGCGCGCCGCGAGGAGCCGCGGCGGGCTTGAGAGATCGGCGAGATCGACGACATGATCTTCGCTCGCGTCATGGCCATGCACCGAGACGATCGCACGCCGCCCGAGCCGCGTGCTCTGGATCGAGAGAAACCATGCCGGGTCCGCCTCTTCGAAGACGACGGCGTCTTCCTCGGCCGACGCGCCGAGCTGATGTCGCATCACCCGCCAGGGACGGTGATGATCGTCGAGCGCGACATAGAGGAGGCTTCGCGAATCCTGCCCCCAGACGATGCTGCCGGACGCGTTTTCGATCCGGTCGACGAGGTCGAGGCCGGTGTTCAGATCGACGATGCGGATCGTCGCGAGCTCCGATCCCGTCTCGTCGGCGCTGAAGGCGACGAACGCGTGGTCGGGAGAGTGGCGCGTCACGCCGAGCTGAAAGAATGCTTTTCCCTCGGCCCGCTTGTCGCCGTCGACGAGCGCCGTCTCGCGCCCGCCCTCGCGCGGCCGGCGACAGTAGAGCCGGTGTTGCCCGCCGGCGCGGAAGCGCGAATAATATAAGAAGGGCCCGTGCCTCTGCGGGACGTCGCTGTCGTCTTCCTTAAGGCGCGTGCGCATCTCGCGAACGAGTTGCTTCTGCAGTGCGCGGGTCGGCGCCATCACCGCCTCGGCATAGGCGTTCTCATCCTCGAGCGCGGCGCGGATGTCGGCTGGCAGAACGCTCGGATCGCGCAGCACTTCGCGCCAGTTCTCGGCCCTAAGCCACGCGTAGTCGTCCCTCCAGGCGAGGCCGTGCGCCTCCCGCGTCGTCGGGCGACGCGCGACGATCGGCGGCTTCGGCGGCGGCGGCTTATGGACGGACATCGTTTGGCGGCGGCCCTCGCTTCGTCATTTTTTGAGGGCGCGCTCCTTCGCACGTCCCGGGCGACGCGAGAAGCCTAAGGCCGCGCCTCAGCTTTGCGACTGGCGCTGGGCGTCCTGGATTAGAACGGAGACTTCCATCGTCTCCTCGCCCCCGCCGATCCGCGCGCCGCGCACCGGAGCGGCGCCGAGATAGTCAAGCCCGATCGCGACGCGAATGTAGGCGTCGTCGGGCGAACGCTTGTGCGCCGGATCGAAGCCGACCCAGCCGAGATTATCGACATAGGCCTCGGCCCAGGCATGACCCGAGACCCGCGCCTCCACCCCGTCGGAGCGGCGGATATAGCCGCTCACGTAACGCGCCGGCGCGCCGAGCGCGCGGGCGACCGAGACGAAGACATGCGCAAAGTCCTGGCAAACGCCGCGCCGACATTTGTAGGCTTCCGCCGCGCTGGTCCCGGTATTGGTCGCGTCGATGTCGAAAAGCATCGATTCGTGGATCTCGCCGAGCAGCAGATGAAGCCGAGCGAGCGTCTCGGGCGCCTTGGCCGTGATCAGGCGCGCAAGGTCCATGATCCCGCCGTCGGGGGCGGTGAGCGCCGTCTCGCGCAGGTAAAGCGCCGGCGGAAAGCGCTCGACCGCGCCCCGCGCGACGCCCGTCGTGTCGAAGGTTTCGACCTCGCCCTCAACCGTCGTCGTCAGCGAGTCGAACGGGCCGTCGGCGGAGAAACAATGCTCGATATTGCCGAAGGCGTCCTCGCGCCGCAGCAGACGGCCGTCGCGATTGATCTCGATCCGCCAATCGCGAACGTGCTGGCTCTCGCAATTGCGCGGCGTGAGCCGCAAGCGCTGGATGGCGAAGCGCGCCGGCTCGGAATAGCGGTAGGTCGTGTCGTGCCTGACCAGGATGCGCATCGAACGCCGCTTTAGCCGAAGAGATATTGCTCGGCGATAAGCGCGCCGAGCCGGTTGTTGTCGGCGAGGAACGATTCCAGGAACTCGTGCAGCCCGCCCTGGAACAGCGAATCCATCGTCAAGAGATCGAGCCGCCCGAACGTCGCGCGCGCGTGCCGTTGCGCCGGCCCCTGGCGGCCGTGCGAGCGCCCGAGCCGGTCGAGGTCGCCGACGATGTTCTCGTAGCACGAGATGAGCGAGCGCGGCATCTCGCGCTTCAGCACAAGCAAGTCGGCGACGAGCCACGGGCGAAGCGACTGCCGGTAGACCCAATGATAGGCCGTGTTCGCCGAGACGGCCCTTAAGATCGCGGCCCATTGGAAGTAGTCGAGCGATCCGCCCACGACCTCCTTGTCGGGCAAAAGCACGTGGTATTTGACGTCGAGGAGCCGCGCGGTGTTGTCCGCGCGCTCGATGAATTGGCCGAGCCGCGAGAAATAGAAGGCGTCGTTGCGCAGCATCGTTCGATCGGCGCCGCCGTCGTAAGCGAGCGAAATGCGGCGCGCCAGGTCGATGACCTTCGCCAATCGTTCGCCGTCGCCGCGGTCGGGCGTCGCCTCCAGCGCCTTCAATTCGAGATAGCCGGAATTGACGGCGTCCCACATTTCCGCGGTCAGCGCCGTGCGCACCGCCCGCGCGTTGGTGCGGGCGTGATCGATGCAATTGCGGATCGAGCTTGGATTGTTTTGGGCAAAGACCAGGATCCCCACCGCCTTCGCTTCGTCGACCGGTTCGTCTGCGCCGGCTTCCGGCAGATCTGCGCCTGCCGAGTCCAGGACGCTTTCCCATTCGCTCTGCGCGCCGCCATAGGCTTTGGGCAAGGCGGCGAGGCGGCGCGTGGCGACGATCAGGCGGGCAAGATGATCGGCGCGCTCGAGATAGCGGGCAAGCCAAAAGAGATTGTCGGCGGTCCGCGAGAGCATTGACCGTTAAACCCGCCAGGCGTTCGAGGCTTCAGGCCGAAGCGAGCATGTCATCGATCACCCAGGTATCCTTCGTGCCGCCGCCTTGGCTTGAATTGACCACGAGAGAGCGCTCTTTCAGCGCGACGCGGGTCAAGCCGCCGGGCACGACGCTCACGCCTCGCGCGCCGTAAAGCACGAAGGGGCGAAGATCGACATGCCGCGGCGCGACGCCCTCGGAAAGGCAGATCGGGCAGGTCGACAACGCAAGCGTCGGCTGAGCGATATAGTGATCGGGATGAAGCTTCAGCTTCTCGGCGAAGCCTTCGCGCTGCATCTTGGAGGCGCTCGGCCCAACCAGCATTCCGTAGCCGCCCGAGCCGTTGACCTCCTTGACGACGAGGGTCTCCAGATTGTCGAGGACATATTTGAAAGCGTCCGGCTCGCGGCAGCGCCAGGTCGGCACGTTCTTCAACAGCGGCTCTTCGCCGAGGTAAAATTTCACGACCTCCGGCATGTAAGTGTAGATCGCCTTGTCGTCGGCGACGCCGGTCCCGACTGCATTGGCAAGGGTCACATTGCCTGAATTGTAGGCGCCCATCAGCCCGGCCACGCCCAGCGCCGAGTCCGGCCGAAAGGCGAGCGGGTCAAGGAAGTCGTCGTCGATGCGTCGGTAGATCACGTCGACGCGGCGCAGGCCCTCGGTCGTGCGCATATAGACGATGTCGTCCTTGACGATCAGGTCGCGGCCCTCGACCAGCTCGACGCCGAGCTTGTCGGCCAGGAACGAGTGCTCGTAATAGGCGGAATTGTAGAGGCCGGGCGTCAGCACGACGACGGTCGGGTCCGAGCCGGCGTTCGGCGGCGCGACGGAGCGCAAGGTCGATAAGAGACGATCCGTGTAATTGTCGATCGGCGCGACCTTGTGAACGGCGAAGAGTTCCGGAAACAGCCTGATCATCACCTCGCGGTTCTCGAGCATATACGACACGCCCGAGGGCGTGCGCGCGTTGTCCTCGAGCACATAGAACTCGCTCTCGCCGGTCCTGACGATGTCGATGCCGGCGATGTGCACATACACGCCGTGCGGCGGCGGCCGACCGACCATCTCAGGGCGGAAAGAAGGATTCTGATAAATCAGGTCGGCGGGAACGATGCCCGCCTTCACGATCTCGGCCTGGCCGTAGAGGTCTGCGAGAAACAGGTTGAGCGCCTTGACCCGTTGCGCCAGCCCCGCCTCCAGCACGTTCCATTCCGAACGCGCGAGAATGCGGGGCAACACGTCGAAGGGAATGAGCCGCTCGTTCGATTCTTCCGCGCCATAGACGGCGAACGTGATGCCGATGCGCCGGAAGACCAGCTCCGCTTGCGCGCGGCGCGAGGCGATGACTTCAGGGGGAGCGTTCTCGAGCCAGCGCCCGAGCGCCAGATAGGGAGAGCGGACCGCGCCGTCGAAGCCGCTCATTTCGTCGAAGGCGGTGATCGTCCCCAAATTCGCCCCTTCTCGCGCAGAACCGCTCAAGGCCCGCGCTGAACTCTCGTCGAAACAAGAGCAAAATACAGGCCAAAGGGCAATCGAAGACGCAAGCGTCCGCGCGGGCCTTGCGGCCGCATCCCTTCGACGGCTTTTGATCCCCCTCCTGGCGCCTCGCCAAGGCCGAGACTATCGTTTGAACTTCAAAAAGCGGATTTGAGATGGTCCTCTCGACTTGGGGCCGCCCAGAATCGCCGGCCTCACGCGCAAGAGACGCTTTTTTCGTGACGAAAATGATCCGATCCATCACCCTCGGCGACGGCGCGTTGGCCTTGGCGCTCGGCCTGCCGGAGCGCGGCATGCCGGAGATCCTTGGCGTCGGTCGCGACGCGGTCGGCGCCGCCTTTGTCGCGGAGCGGGCGCGTCGCACGAACGGCATGGACCGCGCCGTCCCCGCCGCCGTGCTGCTGCCGACGGGCGGCATGGGCTTTTTCGGCTGGCCGGCCATCGCCGGCCATCGCGACGGACGCGACTTTGTCGTCGAATTTTCAGGCTGGAGGGTCGAGGACGCCCCAGATGGCGCGGTCTTGAGCGCCGAGGACGCGGTCGCCAAACTCGGCGTCGAAATCCGGCTGACGAGCCGAGGCGGGGCGCTGACGAGCGCAGCAAAAATCGCCAATCGGGGCGAGACCGCTTTCGTTCTCGATCGCTGCATGGCGGGAAGTCTGGTCTTTCCCGAGGGACCGGCGACGCTCACCCGTTTCGTCGGCATGTGGGGATGCGAGTTCCATCGCGTCGACGAACCGCTCGGCGCCGGCCTCGTCCTCAGCGAAAACCGGCGCGGACGCACCTCGCACGACCGCTCGCCGAGCCTCATCCTGTCGAGCCGCCGGCAAACGCTTGCCGTCCACCTCGGCTGGAGCGGAAATCACGTTCTCTCGATCGACACGCTCGACGACGGCCGCCGCCTCGTTCACGCCGGCGAATTGTTCGAGCCGGGCGAGATGCGGCTTGAGCCCGGCCGATCTTATGAGAGCCCGACCGTCTATTTCGCCGACGAGCCCGCAACTCTCGTCGAGCGCGTGCGCGGCCTCATTCCCTGGCCCGGCGGCGCGATGCGGCCGCGGCCGGTGACGATCAATACCTGGGAAGGCAATTATTTCAATCACAAGCTCCCTTCCCTGATGGCCCAGGCCGACGCGGCGGCCGAGCTCGGCGTCGAGCGCTTCGTGCTCGACGACGGCTGGTTCGGGCGGCGCGACGCCGGCAATGCGAGCCTCGGCGACTGGCGCGTCGACCGGCGCAAATATCCCCAAGGGTTGAGGCCGCTCGTTGAGCGCGTCAGGGCGCGAGGCATGGAGTTCGGCATCTGGTTCGAGCCGGAAATGGTCAATCCGGAAAGCGATCTCTACCGCGCCCATCCCGATTGGGCGCTGCAGATCGCCGGCCGCCCGCTGCTCTTATCGCGCTCGCAGCTCGTGCTCGATCTCTCGCGCCCTGCGGTCTTCGACTACCTCTTCGGCTCAATCGACGCGGTGCTTGGCGACATCTCCGTCGCCTGCATCAAGTGGGACATGAACCGCGATTTGACCCATGTCGCCGGCGCCGACGGGCGCGCCGCGACCGCCCGCCAGACGCGCGCCGTCTACGCGCTCATCGACCGCGTGCGCGCCGCATATCCTGATATCGAGATCGAAACGTGCTCGTCGGGCGGCGGACGGGCGGATTACGGCGTCCTTCAGCGCGCGCACCGGATCTGGACCTCGGACTGCACGGATGCGCTTGAGCGGCTTGAGATCCAGCGCGGCGCGCGCATGCTCTTTCCGCCCGAGATTATGGGCGCGCACATCTCGGCCTCGCCCAACCATCAAACGCATCGCCGGCTGAGCCTTTCCTTCCGCGCGCTCGTCGCGCTCGCCTATCATCTCGGCGTCGAGATGGACCCGCGCGCGCTGAGCGACGAAGATCGGAGCGAGCTCAAAGAATGGATCGCCTTGCACAAGCGCCTTAGGCCGCTTCTCCACAAGGGCGCGGCGCAATTCGCGCTCGAGCCCTACGACGGCCGCTATGTGTGGGGCGCGGCGGACGACGACACGATCGTCGCCATCGTCGCGCAAGGGCCGGCGATGCCCGGCGAGCAGCCGCCGCCGCTTCGCCTGCCGGCCGCGCGCGTCGCAAAGGGCGCTTGGCGCGTCGCGCTCTGCCGCCCCGAGGCGCCGGAATTCGCGCATGTCTCCTCAAGCCAGCGCGATCTCATCGCCGGACGCGTCGACCTCTCACGCGAGAGCCTCACATCGGTCGGGCTGCCGCTGCCGCGGCTCTATCCCGAAAGCGGCTTCCTGCTCGAACTCAAACGCGTCGCGGCCACATGAGCGGCGGCGGATGGCGGCGTTAGAAATGCGAGAAGACGGTGAGCCCGCCGCCGCTTGACCACGCGCCCTACGACATCGCCATCATCGGCGGCGGCGTCAACGGCTGCGGCGTCGCCCGCGACGCGGCCGGCCGGGGCTTAAAGGTCTATCTTTGCGAGCAGGACGATCTCGCGAGCGGAACCTCGTCGGCCGCGACCAAGCTCATCCACGGAGGCTTGCGCTATCTGGAATATTACGAGTTCCGCCTCGTGCGCGAGGCGCTTTTGGAGCGCGAGAGGCTTTGGGCCATTGCGCCGCACATCGTCCGGCCGTTGCGCTTCGTCTTGCCGCATCACAAGGGCCTAAGGCCCGCGTGGATTCTGCGCGTCGGCCTCTTCCTTTACGACCATCTCGGCGGGCGGAGGCTGTTGCCGGCGACGCGGACCTTGGACCTCACGAAGGACGCGGCCGGCGCGGCCCTGAAGAAAGGCGAGTTCCGCCTTGGATTCGAATATTCGGACTGCTTCGTCGACGACGCCCGCCTCGTGGCGCTCAACGCGCGCGACGCCGCCGACCGCGGCGCGACGATCCGCACGCGGACCAAAGCGGTGACGGCCGATCGCGGCCCCGATCTCTGGTCCTTGACGACCGAGGACCGGCGCGGGCCGACGCGCGAAACGATCCGCGCCCGCATCCTCGTCAACGCCGCCGGGCCTTGGGTCGCCGACGTCGCGAAAATCACGAAGCGCAGCGACGCCCGCGCCGGCGTCAGGCTGGTGCAGGGCTCGCATATCGTCGTTCCGAAGCTCTACGACCATGATCGCTGCTACATCTTCCAGAACGCGGACAACCGCATCATTTTCGCGATCCCCTACGAGGGCGATTTCACGCTGATCGGAACGACGGACCGCGATTATGTGGGCGATCCCGCGAAGGCTAAGGCGAGCGAAGAGGAGATCGCCTACCTCTGCGCCGCGGCAAGCGAGTATTTCGCCAAGCCGATCGCGCCTTCCGAGGTCGTCTGGACCTATTCAGGGGTCAGGCCGCTTTACGACGACGGCGCGAGCGAGGCGCAGGCCGCCACGCGCGACTATGTGCTCGAACTCGACGAATCGGGCGCGCCGCTCATGTCAATTTTCGGCGGGAAGATCACGACCTATCGGCGGCTCGCCGAGCACGTGCTTGAGAAACTCAGGCCGCATATCGGCGCCGCCGCGGACAAGCGCGGCTGGACGCAAAACGCCGCCCTCCCCGGCGGGGATTTCCCGATGCTCGGCGTCGACGCGCTGGCGAACGAAGTACAGCGCGCCCACCCTTGGCTCGACCCGCGCGAGGCCCGCCGGCTCGTCAGCGCCTACGGCACGAAGGCGAAGGAGATCTTGATGGGCGCCGCGGGGCGCGCCTTCCTCGGACGAGACTTCGGAGCAGGCTTGAGCGAGGCGGAGGTTGACTATCTGATGCGCGAAGAATGGGCGGAGCAGGCCAAAGACGTCTTGTGGCGACGCTCGAAGCTCGGCCTGCGCCTGAGCCAGGACGAGATCGCCGCGCTTGAGGCCTTCATGGCCGAGCGCCGATCGCGCCCGGCGGAAACCTGAGGATTTTTAAGTCCGCGCGGCTTTTTCTATTCGTCGCGAAAAATCCGCTCGCGGCGCTCGTGACGCTCCTGCGCCTCGACGGAGAGAGTGGCGATCGGCCGGGCGTCGAGCCGGCGCAGCGCAATCGGATCGCCAGTCTCGACACAATAGCCGTAGGTGCCGTCATCGATCCGGGCCAAAGCGCTTTCAATCTTGCCGATCAGCTTACGCTGGCGATCGCGCGCCCTCAGCTCGATCGCGCGGTCGGTTTCGGAGGATGCGCGGTCGGCGACGTCGGAGTGGTTTTCGCTTTCGGACTGCAGCGCGGCGAGCGTCTCCTTGCTCTCCGCCAAAATCGACTCTCGCCAAGCGAACAATTTTCTCCGGAAATATTCGCGCTGGCGCTCGTTCATGAAAGGCTCGTCGTCCGACGGACGGTAGTCCGTCAAGAGCGAATCAGAATCTGCCATGCACGCGCTCCCAGAGAGGCGCAGGCCTCCTACTTATGATCTTGACGAACGTCAACAATTTCGCCGCGTATTTCGTGTCGCACGCCTGAAGCGACGAACCGCTCGGGCGTCGCGCTTTGCAACGCCGGCGCACGCATGCGATGAGGCGGAAGTTAAAAAAGATTGCTTGGCAAGCCGGCGCGCCATGATCCGCTTTCTCGTCCGCGTCGTCGGGTTCTTCGCGCTCGCGGGCGCTTTCGTCGCGGCGGTCATCGACGGCGCGCGATCGCTCGCCAATCAGGACAT
>Ga0187782_10003171_pt1 | contig 12244 bp, 16 predicted proteins | sample 0715_SJ02_MP15_2_FD_132454 | JGI IMG/M metagenome (GOLD analysis project Ga0187782, IMG submission 132454) | Tropical peat soil microbial communities from peatlands in Department of Meta, Colombia - 0715_SJ02_MP15_20_MG | ecosystem: Environmental > Terrestrial > Soil > Wetlands > Peat | place...
ACTTCGCCCTCATGGTGCGCCCGCCATCGTCGTCGATCGGCGCGACACGACGCTGCTTTCCGCATGGACCCAAACGCTTGCCATGCGAGCCAGCGGCTCAAGTTGCAACCTGACGCCCAAAGCTCTCGCCTTGAAGTTGGCGCTGGTCACATAGCACCTGCATCGTGGCGGCATCGTGTCCGCGCGCCTGAATTTTTCACCGCCAATCGCCGATCGCGGCCTGCACCAGGGCGAGCGCGGCGACCGCCGCCGTGTCGGCGCGCAGGATGCGAGGCCCCAGCGACAGACGTATAACTACACCTGATCTCCTAAGAATTTGCTCGCGCTCGCCCGCGTCGAAGCCGCCCTCGGGGCCGATCAGCAGGGACACGGCCGGCGGCGAAAAACGCTCCCCCGCCACCGGCGCCGCGGCGCTGAGCGCGGCCAAGGGATTGGCGACGGGAGCGTCCTCATCGCAGAAAATCAGGAATCGGTCAGGCGCGAGGGAGGCGAGATAGCGCTCCAGCTCGATGGGCTCCGCCATGGCCGGCAGATGCAGCAGGCCGCATTGCTCGGCGGCCTCGATGACATTTGCGCGGAAGCGGTCGACGTTCACGCGGCGCATTTGCGTGCGGCGCGTCAGCACGGGAACGAGCCGGTCGGCGCCCATCTCGGCGGCCTTCTGCGCCATATAGTCGAGCCGCGCCTGCTTGAGCGGCGCGAAAGCGTATTCGAGATCGCCGCCCCGGGTCTGCGCGCGTGTTTGCTCCTTGACGTTAAGACTCGTGGCGCGGCGGGAGACGAGCGCGATCTCCGCGCGCCACTCGCCGTCTCGCCCATTGAACATTAAGATTGAGTCGCCCGCGCGCAGGCGCAGCACGTTCAGCAGATAGTTTTGCGCCGGCGCCGACGGCTCGACGCGCGCGCCCGCAAACAGCGGCGCCTCGACGTAAAGGCGCTGCGCGGCGAAGTCGTAGGTCGACAAGTGCGCGACGGCTCAGGCGCCGTTGCCGAGCGTGCGCGGGGCAGGCGAGAGCACGCGCGCCTGGCCGCCGACGATCTCCAGCACCGACAGCCCGCGGTCGCTCGTCCCGTCGGCCCGGAAGCGGAAGACGCCGTCGGCGCCGTTGAAGCCCGACGGATTCGTCAGCACGCTATCCGAAAAGCGTTGCGAGCCCTGAGACTTGGCGAGCGCGATCGAGAGCGATACGGCGTCATAGGCCTGCGTCGCGATGCGCGGCGGATCGACGTTGAACTTGGCGCGGTAGCGCGCGGCGAAGGCGTTGAAGCCGCTGTTGTCCGGCGCCGAGAACCATGCGCCCTGCAGAGCCTGGTTCTTGAGCGCTCGCGGGTCGTTCCACAGCCCCGTGCCGATGATCTGCACGCGCGGCGCAGCGAGGCCCGCCGGCGCAAGCTCACGCGCGACGGCGACCATGCCCTCGGCAGTGTCGGGGATGAATAGCGTGTCGATCTGCTCGGCGACAGCGCCGACGCGCTTGACCGCCTCGCCCGGCGCGCCGGGCTTGTAACGCTCTATCGTCACGACGCGCAGCCCGTGATTGGCCGCGCTCTGCTGGAAGGCGCCGAGCGCGATCTGGCCGTAGTCGCTCTCGGGAATCAGCGCCGCGGCCGATTTCTTGCCGCGCTGGGCGGCGAAGTCGACGATGCGCTCGACGTAGTTCTCCACGAGAAACGACAACAGATAGGAGCCGCGCGACGCGGCCGAGCTGTCGGTGGAGAAGGCGATGACCGGCTTTCCCGCCGCTCGGGCGACGCGCGCCGCCTCCTTGACGTTTTGGGCGAAGACCGGCCCCAGGATAATTTCCGCGCCCTCGCCGATCGCGGCCTGCGTGGCGGCGGCGGCGCCCGAGACCGACGAGTGGTCGTCCTTGACGAGGATGCTCACGTCGTTCGAGCCGGAGTCGGCGTAGGCCAAGGCGGCGGCGTTGCGCAGGGCGGCGCCGACGTTGGAGGGGCCCGAGGCTTGCGTCAGCGGCGCGATGAGCGCCAGCTTGATCGGACCGGAGCCGATCACCTCGCTAACTTCGGCGGTCGGAGCGTGCGACCCCGGCGCCACGGTTGGCGCCCCCGGGACCACGGGAACGCCGAAGCCGCCAGTGTTGCAGCCCGCGAGCGTCCCGGCCGCAAGGACGAGGAGACACGCGGCACGCGCTCCGGCGCCGGAAAACGCCGTTCGATCGGATTCGCGCATGTCCGTTCTTCGCCCCTAAAGCCTCGTGAGTCGCCGCCTTGTGAGGTGGATACATTAACCGACTTCGCCCGGACGAATCAAATCCAACCGACCGAGCGCGCTGTCGCTGGCCCCGATGCGATTTCTCGATTAGAATTCTCGCGTCATGCAACCGGCGGCGCGCAGCTGCCCCATCGCGAGCGCAACGAAGCGGCGACGCGCGAATCCAATGTCCATTTTTGGTAAAAGCGGAGCGAGCGAAACGAACGGTCTTCAAGCGATCGAGGACGCCGTCTGCTGCAATTTGCGTGCGCTCGGGCTCCATGCGCGGGCGACACGCTTCGGGTCGGGCTTTTGCGAGATCGTCGCATCCTCCTCGCCGAGGCTGATCACGACCCCCGACGGGAAAGAGGCCTCCGGCCTCATGCTGCTGCTCGCACAAAAATATGATCCTCCTTTGCTCGTGTTCGAGGAGATCAACTCGCTGCGGCGGGGGCTCGGGAGGGCGATGGTCTCAGCTGCGCTCGACGGCGTTTCGGCGCATCCCGGCGTCTTCCGGCATGTCCGGGTCAACGACCTCTCGCCATTTCAGCAGGACGGGCGCAGGTGGTGGGAAAACGTCGCCGATCTCCATCCCTCCTTCGAGTGGATCATCACCCATGAGGAAGATGCGCCTCACGTCTTCCAGGCGGCTCCAGCATGAAAGCGTTCGAGCTTTTGCGGCGGAGATTCGTCGCCGCCCCGCCCGCGAAGGCCGAAGGGGGCGAAGACCTCGCGCAGTCGGCGGACTTCGCCCGAAAGCAGCGGGCGCTGGCGGCGCTCGCCCTCGCGTTCGGCTATGATCCCGACAAGGTGAGCCTTCGCCCGCAGCTCGCCGCGTGCAATTATCTTGGGCAGAGCTTCAGGGCGGAAGGAGAGGCGTCTCCGGACGGGCGGATCGAGATCTATTATGATCCCGCCATGAGCGATGCGCGGCTCGGCTGTTGCCTCGCGCACGAGCTCCAGCACGTCAGATATTTCGCGGTGCGCGAGGCTTTTCGCGCCGAGCCGGAGGACGGCCCGCTGCATCGGCGCTTCGCGGCATTTTCCGCGGATCGGCTCGCGGCGCAGCGCGGCGTCTCCGACTATTCCAACGAGCACTGGGACGCCTGGACGGGCGAGAAGCCGCCTCAATTGTTCTCCGATGAGCTCAACGTAGGCGGCAGCGAGCCCATCAACGAGACCATCGCCGAGGTCGCCAAGGCGCTCTACAATTGGGGACTCGATGTGCGGATCGACCCGCTGTGGAAGGAGCTGCAGCGGGCGATCGACGAAGAATATGAGAGGTTGGGTTGATTTTCTTTCGTGAGCCGCTTCGTGTCCTTCGCGTCTTCGTGGTAGAATTTCTCGCCACGAAGACGCGAAGGACGCCAAGGGGAGGCAAGGATGCGAACGCTGTCGACCATGCTTATCGGACTTGCTCTCGCCTTTTCCGTCTCGCCCGTTGTCGCCCAAAGCGCGCTCCCCTCACTCGGCGAGCACATCGCCAAGGGCCAGTGCGTCGCTTGCCACCAGGTCGCGCCGGACATTGGGGCGAGGGACCTCAATTCCAAAGCCCCGAGCTTCGTCGACGTCGCCAACATGCCATCGACGACCGAACTCTCGATCAAAGTGTTCTTGCGCTCGTCGCATCGCTCGATGCCGAACTTCATTTTGAGTCCGGAAGAGGTTGACGCGATCGCCGCCTACATCCTTAGCCTCAAGCAGAAGTGACGGCATGAAGGTTCTGGTGCTGACGGGCGCCGGCGTCTCGGCCGAGAGCGGCCTCGGCACGTTTCGCGACAGAGCCGGAACAGGAATCTGGGCGGAGCTCGATCCGATGAAGCTCGCGACTCCGCAAGCCTTCGCTGAAAATCCTGCGCTGGTGCAAGAGTTCTACAATGCGCGCCGGCGCAATCTGCTGGGGGCAGCGCCGAACGCCGCCCATCTCGCGCTGGCGCGGCTGGAGGCGGGGCTTAGCGATCGCGGCGGCGCGGTCACGCTCGTCACGCAGAACATCGACGACCTGCACGAGCGCGCAGGGTCGAGCTCGGTCATCCACATGCACGGCGAGCTGCTCAAAGCCCGCTGCACGCGCTGCGAGGCCGTGTCGGTATGGCGAGACAGCATCGGCGAAGAAGATCTTTGCCCCGCCTGCGCAGAGGCGGGGCGGCTGCGCCCGCATGTCGTCTGGTTCGGCGAAATGCCATTGTTCATGGAGGAAATCTACGCGCGGCTCGCCGAGGCCGACCTTTTCGTCGCCATCGGCACGTCGGGATCGGTCTATCCGGCGGCGGGTTTTGTCGGGGAGGCTCGCGCGGCGGGGATCAAGACTTGCGAGATCAACCTGGAGCCTTCCGACAACGCCCACGCCTTCGACGAGCGGCGCTATGGCAAGGCGTCGGAGGCGGTTCCGGCCTGGGTGGAGGAGGTGGTCGGCGAAAACTTATGCAAAATTTAGGGCTGAGCGGCCGACTCGCAGGCGAAATGGCGGCGCCACGAGAGGTCCCTGAACTTCAAATTTTTGATTTTGCTATTCTAACCTTGAAATGGGTTTGTTCTGCCAAAATTCAAAATCGCGGGACAAAGGATATTCCTAGGCTGGTGAGCGCCCCGCGGTTCGATTAGAATACAAGTGAACCGGAACGCACGAGGCAAATCAATAACCCCATGTCCGCCGCTTTCACCGTGCGCCTCGATGAGGCGACGCTCGGCGTGCTCGATCAGCTCGCCGAAAAAACCGAACGCTCGCGCAACTGGCTCGTCGCCAAGGCCATCGAGGATTACCTCGCCCTCAACGCATGGCAGGTCGGCAAGATCGAAGCGGGGATCGACGCTTCTGAAAGCGGCGACTTCGCGAGCGAAAACGAGGTGACGCGCGTCCGCAAGAAATTCGCGGTCAAAGAGTGAGGCTGCGCTGGACAACTACGGCGCTGCGCGATCTTGAAGCGATCGGCGACTGCATCGCCCGCGACAATCCCACGGCTGCGGCGCGCGTGGTGACGAGCATCCTCGACCAAACCGACATGCTGGCGAAGCATCCCCATATCGGGCGGCCGGGCCGCGTTCCAGAAACGCGGGAACTCGTCGTCGCCAACACCCCTCACATCGTTCCCTACCGGGTGCGCGGCGACGTGGTGCAAACCCTCGCCGTGATGCACGGCGCGCGTCGCGCGCCGGACAGCTTCAGCTGACCCCGCGCAGCCCAGACTTTCGCGCCGGGGTATGTTTCTACTGCGGCACAAAACTGCGATGTTGGAGCCCGTCATTGCGAGCGAAGCGAAGCAATCGAGGGCCATACCAGCAACGCTTGGAGCTTCTCGCATCGGCGTAGAGCGCATCTCTCGACGAAGATTGGCCCTTGACCCTGCTTCGCTTCGCTTCGCGCGCAATGACGCGCCAGATCACCTTTGCTGTCGGCTTATGACGCAGTAAAGGTAGTCAACGCGCCGGAATCGAGACAAAGTCAGTTCCATCCCCAAAGGCAGACATTCGCCCTTATCTCCTCGAAGCCCGTCCAAACACGCTGGAAGCAGTCTTGGCCGAAATCATAGCCCTTGTAGCAGGTTGGGCATTCTCGCCAGCGCCATCCGGGATGTGCCGGCCGCACGATGATCGGGCGGTCGTCATATATCGTGGTCGCGGCCGCGGTCTGCGCCGTGCTCGCGAGGCAAACAAGGACCGCGGCGCCGACCGTCACTTTCATCAGATGCTTCGCCGCCATAGTTACCTCCCCAATTCCGCGTTAGCTTTCAGCCGGATTGACTTAGAGCGCGAAGAGTCTGTGGGGAGAGGGTGCACGGGAGCCGAAAGCCCCCAACGGCCCGCTTGCGGCAACGGCAAAGTTCGTTCTATATAACGAACATTCGGACGAAACAACGAACGCGGCGCGACACGAGGCCACAATGTCCAACCCCGCAGCCCCGACCGGCGCGACCTACACCGCCTTCGGGCTCAAGGCCGAGGCCGAAAAGATCGCGCCGGGGCTGCATGTCGTCGCGACGCCGATCGGCAATCTCAAGGATATCTCCTTCCGCGCCCTCGGAACGCTGGCCGCCGCCGACGCTGTCATCGCCGAGGACACGCGGGTGACGAGCGTCCTGCTCGCCCATTACGGCATATCCACACCGCTTGTCGCCTATCACGAGCACAACGCGCGCGTCATGCGCCCGCACCTGATCGCCCGTCTCCAGGCCGGCGCGGCGCTCGCGCTCGTCTCCGACGCCGGCACGCCGCTCGTCTCCGACCCCGGCTACAAGCTCGTGCAGGAGACACTGGACTGCGGCGTCGCCGTCACCTCAGTTCCGGGCCCCTCCGCCGTGCTCGCGGCGCTCGTCGTCGCAGGCCTGCCGACGGACCGCTTCTTCTTCGAGGGCTTCCTGCCGCATAAATCCGGACCGCGCCGCGCTCGCCTCGCCGAGCTCTCGCGGGTGCCGGGGACTCTCGTCTTCTTCGAGAGCCCGCGCCGGCTCAGCGAGACGCTCGAAGACTGCCTCGCGGCGCTCGGCGACCGCGAGGCGGCGATCGCCCGCGAGCTGACGAAGCTCTTCGAGTCCGTGCGCCGCGGCAGGACGGCGGAGCTGCTCGCCGCGCTCGCGCAGGAGGAGCCGCCGAAGGGCGAGATCGTGCTGCTCGTCGCCCCGCCCCGCCCCGGCGATCTCGAGACCAGCGAAGCCGAGCTCGACGCCAAGATCGAAGCCGCGCTGGAGACGCATTCCGTGAAGGATGCGGCGAGCGTCGTCGCGGCGGCGACGGGCCAGCCGCGCCGCGAGGTCTACGCCCGCGCGCTGCACTTGAGCGCGGCGCGCGAAAGATGAGCGAACCCAAGCGCCAAGCGGCGCGCGCGTTCGGTCTGCGCGCGGAGACCCTCGCGGCGCTGTGGCTGCGCCTCAAGGGCTACAGGGTGGTGGCGCGGCGGTTTCGCGCGACGGGCGGTGAGGTCGACATCATCGCACGCCGCTTCGACACGATCGCCTTCGTCGAGGTCAAGGCGCGCGGCGTCATGGAGGACGCGCAAATCGCCATCACGCCGCAAAAGCTCAGGCGCGTGAGCGTCGCCGCCAGACGCTGGCTGGCGCGAAACCCCGCCCTCGCCCAATGCGCGCTGCGCGTCGACGCTGTCTTCGTCGCGCCGCGTCGGCTGCCCTTGCATGTCGAGAACATCGCCCCGCTCGACTTCGGCTAGAGCGCGAAAACATTCGACGGCATGGCGCGCCGCGCTAGTTAAAGCTCGAAGGCTTGCTCCAATCTCCGCAGCAGCCTCGGGTGCGCCGTCACGAGACGTCCGGGCGCCGCGCGCAAGCCAGACCCCATGGGGCGGGGTCAGCGCGCAAAACTGACCTCGAAACGCAGGAAGGAATCGCACAATGATCGAGCGGCGCTGGACCGCCGACTTGCTGGCCACGATCTTCGGCCTCATTTTCCTCGCCGTCGGCCTGCTCGGCTTCACCAACAATCCCATCGTCTCGGCTATCGGCTTCTTTGCCGTCAACGACGCCCATAACTGGGTCCATGTCGCGAGTGGCCTGATCTTCCTCGCCGGCGCCGTCCTCAGGATTCCGGCGATCACGATCCGCGTCATGGCCGCGCTTTATCTGATCGTCGCCATCACAGGCTTCGTCATCACTGACCGAATGATGTTCGGCCTCGTCGAGATGAACGTCGCCGACCGCTGGCTGCATCTCGCCATCGCGGCCGTGCTGCTGTTCGTCGGCTTCATGGCGCCCGCGCGCGAAAGCGTGCGGCCCGCGCATCTCTGAACTAGCTGAGCCGGAGGGGGCGCGCGCAGGGCGGGAATTCCCGTCCTGCTTTTTTGCGTTTGCCAGAGCCGCGCGCAAATGGAATAACGGCGGCGAGGCCGGAGCCATCGGCCGAAACTCGGAGCAGGAGTTCAATGACGCGTCTCGCCTTGCGCCAGCTTGGCCATCTCGATCGCCTGGAGGCCGAGAGCATCCACATCATGCGCGAGGTGGTCGCCGAATGCGAGCGCCCGGTGATGCTCTACTCGATCGGCAAGGACTCGGCGGCGATGCTGCATGTCGCCATGAAGGCCTTCTATCCGGGCAAGCCGCCTTTCCCTCTGCTTCATGTCGACACGACCTGGAAGTTCAAGGAGATGATCGAGTTCCGCGACCGCCGCGCCAAGGAGCTCGGCGTCGATCTCCTGGTTCATATCAACCAGAAGGGGCTCGACATGAACATCAGCCCCTTCGAGCACGGCTCGCAGCTCCACACCGAGATCATGAAGACCGAGGCGCTCAAGCAGGCGCTCGACAAATATAAGTTCGACGCGGCTTTCGGGGGAGCGCGGCGCGACGAGGAAAAGTCGCGCGCCAAGGAGCGCGTGCTGTCGTTTCGCACCGCGCAGCATCGCTGGGATCCGAAGAACCAGCGCCCCGAGTTCTGGCGGCTCTACAACGCGCGCAAAGGCCCAGGCGAGAGCCTGCGCGCATTTCCGCTCTCCAATTGGACCGAGATGGACGTGTGGGACTATATCGCGCGCGAGGACATTCCCGTCGTGCCGCTCTATTTCGCCAAGAAACGCCCCGTCGTGCGCCGCGACGGCACGTGGATCATGAAGGACGACGAGCGCATGAAGCTGCGCGAAGGCGAGGTCGTCGAGGAGAAGATGGTGCGCTTTCGCACGCTCGGCTGCTATCCCCTGACCGGCGCGATCGAAAGCAATGCGACGACGCTCGACGAGGTCATCGCCGAGATGCGCGCGAGCCGCTCCTCGGAGCGCCAAGGCCGGCTGATCGACCACGACGCCGCGACCTCCATGGAGCAGAAGAAGCAGGAAGGGTATTTTTGAGTCGGGGGCCCGCAGGTCGGCGCAGGCCCGAGCCTGCTCCCTCTCCCCGCTAGCGGGGAGAGGGAGCAGGCGGGAGCTGTCGCGCGGGGATCAGTCTACCTGCCGATCTGGCGGCTGATCCCGTTCTCCTGCTGATTGAGCGCGCGCTGCTCGGCGCGGGTGATGTGGCCGTGGTGCTGACGCGCCATGAAGCCCTCCTCGCGCCGCACGAAGCGGTCCTCGCGATGCAGCCTCCGCGCCTGCTTGCGGGTGATCTCGCCTTCGCGCAATTCGCGATTGATGCGATGGTTCTGATGCGCGAGGCGGTGGTTGACCTCGGCGCGGCGCGGATGACGCTGCGCCCAGGTCGAGGCCGAGGCGCTCGTCGCGCCCATCAGGGCGACCGAGGCGGCGATCAGCGCCACGCGAAGGGTCTTGGAGGTGAAGATCATCGTGAACTCCTGAGTTTCGTCGTCATCGACAGGAGCGACAATCGCTCCGCCGCGCTGAACACGGGCTGAAGCTGTCATTCATCTCCGGTTCAAGCGGCTCGGCTCGGGGCGCGGGAATACATTGATCGCCCGGGCGCCAGGGTCTAGTCTCCGAACGGAGGCTCTCGCCGCGACGGGCGGCGTCGAACCGCAGGAGGAAGCGATGTTCCTAATACTGCTCGGTATTGCCGTCGTCGCGGGTCTTTGGCTGCTCAGCACATACAACGGCCTCGTGGCGATGCGCCAGCGCACCGGCCAGGCTTTCTCCGACATCGACGTGCAGCTCAAGCAGCGGCATGACCTCATACCCAATCTCGTCGAGACGGTGAAGGGCTATGCGGCGCATGAGCGCGAGACCTTCGAGGAAGTGACCAAGGCGCGCAATCTCGCCGCCTCGGCGCAGGGACCGGCGGCACAGGCGGCGGCGGAATCCGTGCTGACCGGCGCGCTCTCGAAGCTCATCGCCGTGGCCGAGCAGTATCCCGACCTCAAGGCCAATGCGAATTTCCAGCAGCTGCAGAGCGAGCTTGCCGATTTAGAGAACAAGATCGCCGCCGCGCGCCGTTACTTCAACAACGCCGTCGCGGAGTACAACTCGGCGCGCGAAGGGTTTCCGGGCGTGCTGCTCGCCGAGCGCTTCGGCTTCAGGCCCTCGGAGTTCTTCAATCTCGAGGAGGGCGAGCGCAAGGCGGTGCAAGAGGCGCCGAAGGTGCAGTTCTAGCGGCGGGCATTCGGGCCTTCATCGACGATGACGCCAGCACGGCGATAGAGAACGACGATGTTCAAAGCCTATGGGCTCTACTCGCATATCCAGGCCAACCGGCTGCGCTCCGTGCTGCTGCTCGCCTCCTTCGTCGCGCTGCTGTTCGCGCTGATGTTTTCCTTCGCGCTGATCTTCGAGGCGTTGCAGGCCGATCGACCGCTCGACGCCATCGTCGGCAGCGCGATCTTCGATGTGAAGCAGGGTTGGCCGATCGCCATAGGCGGCGCCGCTCTTTGGTTCTGCATCGCCTTCCTGTTCCACCAGGCCATGATTGATTTCGCGACGGGGTCGGCGAGCGTGTCGCGCAAGGAAGCGCCGCGGCTTTACAACCTGCTCGAAAACCTGTGCATCTCGCGCGGCGTGCCAGTGCCGGCGCTCAAAATCATCGACGACGGGGCGATGAACGCCTTTGCGAGCGGCCTGCGCGAGAGCAATTACAGCGTCTCGGTGACGCGCGGCCTCCTGGATCATCTGACCGACGCCGAAGTCGAGGCGGTGCTCGGGCACGAGCTCACGCATATCCGCAATCGCGACACGCAGCTCATGGTGATCGCGACGATATTCGCCGGCATCTTCGCCTTCGCCGCAGACCTGACCTTCCGCAACTGGAATTTTCCCTATGGGTTCTCGCCGCGCGCGCAGAGCTCGCGCGACGACCGCGAGCGCGGCGGCGGCGGCGCAGCGCTCGCGATCCTCATCGCGCTCGCGATCATCGCCATCAGCTTCGGCGTCTCGGTGCTGATCCGCTTCGCCCTCTCGCGCTCCCGCGAATATCTTGCCGACGCGGGCTCGGTCGAGCTCACGAAGAACCCCGACGCGATGATCTCGGCGTTGCGCAAGATCGCCGCGAACCCGACGATCCCCGATATGCCCTCGCGCATGCACGCCTTCTTCATCGAGAGTCCCGGCGTCACGTCCGAGACCGGCTGGCTCGCGACGCATCCGTCGATCGAGGACCGCATCGCGGCGCTCGTTGAATTCGCGGGGGGCGGCGACTTCACAACGCCGAGCCTGCCGCAAGGGCCGGAGGGCGGCGAGCTGCCGCCGCCGCAATCGGGGCCATGGGGATGAGGTTCGCGTATTACTCGATCCCTCGGATCGCTTCCGCCAAAGCGGCGTCGTCCGGCTCGACGAAGCTCGCGTCCTGCGTCCACACTAGCACGCAGCGAACACGCTTTTCTGGATAGAGCGGCGCGAGCGCGGCGCAGTAAAGCGCGAGCTGGCGCAGCTCCTGCGCGCTCGGCGCCGCGCGCGGCGCGCCGGTCTTGAAGTCGGCGATGAGCGCTTCTTCTTCTGTGATCGCCAGCCGGTCGATGCGCCCGACGATCTCGCGCGCGCCGCGCGGCGTCGTGACGGTCGCGGCGATCTCGATCTCGGCCATCGATTGTGGACCGAAGAGTCGCGCGAGCGCCGCGCTCTCGACGATCCCGACTGCGGCGCGCGCGATCGTCTCCGCTTGGTCGGCGGAAAGTCCTTGCGCGCGCCGTTGCAGGAAGCGCCGCGCCGCCTCCGGTCGTTGCTCGGCGGGCGCCTGCGGCAGATATTGCAGCAACGCATGCGTCAGACGTCCGATGAGGAGCCGTGCGCCTTCGTCTTTCGTCGGCGCGGCCGCGACGGCCCGCGCGTCGTCGGCGCCCGCGAGCGCGCTCGAGGGCCGCAACGGCCGCGCTGGCGGCGGCTCGAAGGGCGCGGGGCTGCGGGCGAAGGCCGGGATTTCCACGGCAGCCGCCGGCGCCGGCGCGGACGAAAGCGCGAGCGGCTGCGGGGCGCCGGGGCTGCGCAAGATCATGGTCCCTCCCTCCAGCGGATCGGGCAGGGCACCGAATCCGGGCTCCAAGGCGGCTCGGATCATCTCGTACCAGCAGCCGTCAGTGGGGCCGTTGGCGCCGTGATAGCCGGCGACATAGAGCCGCTCCTCGGCGCGCGTCAGCGCCACATAGAGCAGGCGCCGATACTCCTCGCGATCGGCCTCCCGCTCGGCCTCGCGCGCCCGCGCGACCGCCGCCGGATCC
>Ga0187782_10003172_pt1 | contig 12244 bp, 20 predicted proteins | sample 0715_SJ02_MP15_2_FD_132454 | JGI IMG/M metagenome (GOLD analysis project Ga0187782, IMG submission 132454) | Tropical peat soil microbial communities from peatlands in Department of Meta, Colombia - 0715_SJ02_MP15_20_MG | ecosystem: Environmental > Terrestrial > Soil > Wetlands > Peat | place...
CGTCATTCTCGTTCTGGACCAGGAAGGTGCCGCCATATTTGACCAGCGCCACGGCGCGGTCGAAGAACGGGCCGGCCGCTCCGGTGATCTGCGCCGCGGCGAGCGTGGTCTCGGAATTGGACACGCCCTCGACGCCGACGGGGCCGACATAGCCCATATAGGTGAGGAACTGGCCGTTGGTGGAGAGGTGCAGCGAGCCTTCGGATTTCGAGCTGAAGCTCGTCGTGATGATGGTGCCGCGGGCGCTGTTCTGGGTCAGCGGAAAGCTGGCGAGGCGAGGCGAGAACGGCACCGTCAGGTAGCTGTCGAGAAAGATGCTGCCTTGGATGCCGCTTACATTGGGATCGTTGAAGATCGTGGGGAAGGTCTCGCCGGCGCGCGCCGGATTGGTGTCGCCGTTGTAGACGATGCGGCTCACCACCAGGGTGTTGGGGATGAAGGTGTTCTGGGCCATGCCCGGCGCGAGCGCGCCGCTCATCGCCAGGGCCGTGCCGGCCAAGAGGCCGGCGCGCCCGGCGAGGATCGTCTGACGAAACATGCGGGGTCTCCTCCGAAATCAGGTCTGGCGGCGGAGACAAGCTATCGGCGGGATATGACGATCCGATCGTCAAGGCGTGACGGTTTGATGATGACGGCGAGTCCTCGGAAACAAAAAGGGCAGCCCGCGGGCTGCCCTTTGGCCGGAGGGAAGGGACCGGCGTCAGGCGGCCTCTTCCTCGGAGCCCTCCGCGGTCTGGACCGGGCCCGAATCCTGGCCCTTGGCCTCGACGTCGCGGTCGACCAGCTCGATCACCGCCATGGCCGAGGCGTCGCCGTAGCGGAAGCCGGCCTTCAGCACCCGCGTATAGCCGCCGGCGCGCGCCTTGTAGCGCTCCGCCAGCGTCGTCATGACCTTGTCGGCAAGCTTCGCGTCCTGCAACGTGGCGATGAGCTGGCGGCGCGCGTGCAGGCCGCCGCGCTTGCCGAGCGTGATCAGCCTTTCGACCACGGGGCGAAGATCCTTCGCCTTGGGCAAGGTGGTGGTGATCTGCTCGTGCTTCAGCAGCGCGTGGGCGAGATTGTCGAACATGGCCTTGCGGTGGGCCGAGGTGCGGCTGAAGCTGCGGCCGCGCAGACGATGACGCATGGCGGGACCCTCGCGGCGCTCAATAGGGCTCTTCGAGGCGCTTGGCGAGCTCCTCGATGTTCTCGGGCGGCCAGTTCGGGATCTCCATGCCGAGATGGAGCCCCATCTGCGCCAGCACCTCCTTGATCTCGTTGAGCGACTTGCGGCCGAAATTGGGCGTGCGCAGCATCTCCGCCTCGGTCTTCTGCACGAGGTCGCCGATATAGACGATGTTGTCGTTCTTGAGGCAGTTGGCCGAGCGCACCGAAAGCTCGAGCTCGTCCACCTTGCGCAAGAGGTTCTTGTTGAAGGGCAGCTCGTGCGCCGGCACTTCCTCGGTCGCGGCGCGCGGCTCCTCGAAATTGATGAAGAGCTGCAACTGGTCCTGCAGGATGCGCGCGGCGAGCGCCACCGCGTCCTCCGGCGTCACCGCGCCGTTGGTCTCGATGCGCATGGAGAGCTTGTCGTAGTCGGTGCGCTGGCCGACGCGGGTGTTGTCGACGCGGTAGCTGACCTTGAGCACCGGGCTGAAGAGCGCGTCGACCGGGATGAGCCCGATCGGCGAATCCTCGGGCCGGTTCTCGGTCGCGGGCTTGTAGCCCTTGCCGGTCTCGACCGTGAATTCCATGGAGATCCTGGCGGCGCTGTCGAGCGTGCAGATCAGCGCGTCGGGATTCATCACCTCGATGTCGTGGCCGGTCTCGATCATGCTGGCGCGGACCTCGCCCGGCCCTTGCGCCTTGAGGCGCATGCGCTTCGGCCCCTCGCCATGCATCCGGAGCGCGATGCCCTTGACGTTGAGGACGATGTCGGTGATGTCCTCAAGCACGCCCGGCAGCGAGGAGAATTCGTGCAGCACGCCCTCGATCTGCATCGAGCTGATCGCCGCGCCCTGCAAGGAGGACAGCAGCACGCGCCGGAGCGCGTTGCCGAGCGTCAGGCCGAAGCCGCGCTCCAGCGGCTCGGCGACGACGGTGGCGACCCGCGTCGGATCGTCCCCGGGCTCGACCGAGAGCTGCTTGGGTTTGGTCAGCGCTTGCCAGTTCTTCTGAATCACGAGCGGAACCTCATGCCGTTTGGCGCGACGGGGACGCCGCTGCCATCAATTCCGGACGCGGCGGCCGCCGGGAGAGCGGCAAGCGCGTCCACGCGGCGCGGCGCCCGGGCGCCGGCCGACCTGCTCAGACCCGGCGCCGCTTGGGCGGCCGGCACCCATTATGCGGGATCGAGGTGACGTCGCGGATCGACGTCACCGCGAAGCCCACCGCCTGCAATGCGCGCAGCGCCGATTCCCGGCCGGAGCCGGGCCCCTTGACCTCGATCTCGAGCGTGCGCATGCCGTGCTCCATCGCCTTGCGGCCGGCATCCTCGGCGGCGACCTGCGCGGCATAAGGGGTCGATTTGCGCGAGCCCTTGAAGCCCATGGTTCCCGCCGACGACCAGGCGATGGTGTTGCCCTGCGCGTCGGTGATGGTGATCATGGTGTTGTTGAAGGTGGCGTTGACATGCGCCACGCCGGACGTGATGTTCTTGCGTTCGCGACGGCGCAGACGCGGCGCTGCAGCAGGCTTCGCCATATCTCTTCCAATCCCCGGGGATTACTTGGTCACCGTCTTCTTGCCGGCGATCGGCCGCGCCGGCCCCTTGCGGGTGCGTGCGTTGGTATGCGTGCGCTGGCCGCGCACCGGCAGCCCCTTGCGGTGGCGCAGACCGCGGTAGCAGCCGAGATCCATCAGCCGCTTGATGTTCATCGCCACCTGGCGCCGGAGATCGCCCTCGACCGTGTGGTCGCGATCGATCAGCTCGCGGATGCGCAGCACCTCGTCGTCGGTCAGCTCATGCACCCGGCGCTGCTCCGGAATGCCGAGCTGGGCGCAGATCTTCTCGGCCGTCGTGCGGCCGATGCCGTGGATGTACATGAGCCCAATCGGAACCCGCTTCTGGCTCGGGATGTTGACGCCAGCAATACGCGCCACCTGCGCTTCTCCTTAGGTGTGATGTCCGGCAATGCAAAGCCGCGGCAGAACCGAGGGCGCGCATTATAGGAATCTGCGGCTCAAAGTCAATGGTCTCACAGGCTTAGGCCCTATGTAGCGATTTCCCGGATTTTTGCAACCGGGACGCCCGGTCCAGCCGGCAGCTTGGCTGGGGGGCCGATCACCGCCCCTTGGCGGCCTCCGCGAGCTCGACGCTGAATTGTGCCTGGAGATCCATGGCGATGCAGACCACGACCAGGAGGGTGGTGCCGCCGAAATAGAACGGTAGCCCGTATTGCGCCACCAGGATCTCCGGCAAGGTGCAGACCAATGCCAGATAAAGCGCCCCCACAAGGGTCAGCCGGGTGAGCACGCCGGTGAGATGGTCGGCCGCCTGCCGCTCCTCCTCATAGCCTGGAATGAAACCCGCATAATTGCGCAACGTCTCCGCCACATTCCTCGGCCGGAAGATCAACGCCGTATAGAGGAAGCAGAATCCGCCGATCAGCACCGCATAGGCCAGGAGGTAGCCGGGTTGTCCGCGGCTGAGATGGGCGAAGAGCCAATCCATCCAGTCCGCCTGAGCCTCCACGCGGTAGCTGGCGAAGGTCGCCGGCAGCAGCAGGAGCTGAGGGACAATGAAGAGAGGGATGATCCCCGCCTGATTGAGCTTCAGCCGGAGATAGGCGCCCTCGCCCTCGAACATCCTGTCGGCGAGGAGCCGCGGGCGGTAGTGCACCCGGATGCTCCGTTGCGCGCTTTCCATGAACACGATGAAGACGACGATGGCGGCGGCGAGCAGGAGGAACAAGAGGATGAACTGTGTCGACAGCGCACTGATGCGGCCAAGCTCGAGCAGCGAGCCCAGTGCCGCCGGCATGCGCGCAACGATGCCGGTGAAGAGGAGAAGCGCATAGCCGTTGCCGATGCCACGCGCGGTGATCTGCTCGCCGAGCCACATCAGGAAGACAGTGCCGCCGGTGAGCGTGATCACCGTGGTGAAGCGGAAGAACAGGCCGGGATCGATCACCGGCGAGCGCCCGCCGCCCGCGCTTTCGAGCCCGACGGCGATGCCGTAGGCCTGGAGGGCAGCAACCACGACGGCGGCAGCACGTATGTATCGATCGAACGTCCTGCCGCCCCTCCGGTTCAACGCGCCGAAGCGTGGCCAGAGCGCGCCCAGCAGGAGCGCCCAGAACGAGACGGTGAGGTAAGGCATGATGTGGAGGGCGAAGATGCTCATATGCCCGAGCGCGTCGCCCGAGAACATGTCGACCTTGCCGAGGAAGCCGCCGCCGTTGCGGCCGAACATGTCCTGCAGGACATAGAGATCGATGCCCGGAAGCGGGATGTAGGTGCCAAGCCGGTAGATCACCAGCGCCCCGAGGGTGAAGAGCAGCCGCTGCGCCAGCGGTGCTGGGGCGTCGCCAGCCCGCCCGGTCACGGCCGGGCGAGGATCGCCTCGATCTGGCGGCCGACCTCGTCGATATCGGCCATGCCGTCGACCGAGCGCAGCACGCCCTTGCCGCGGTAATAGGGCAGGATGGGGGCGGTTTGCCGGCGATAGGCCTCGAGGCGGATCTTCACCGCCTCGGGCTGGTCGTCGGCGCGGCGGACGAACTCCTTGCCGCCGCAGACGTCGCAGACCCCGTCCTGCTTGGGCCGGTTGAAGCTGTCGTGATAGCTGGCGCCGCATTGGGCGCAGCTAAAGCGGCCGGCGATGCGGTCGATCAGCGCCGCCTCATCGACCGTCATCTCGATGACCGCATCGAGCTTCAGCCCCTTTTCCGCCAGCATGCGATCGAGCGCCTCGGCCTGCGGCACGGTGCGGGGAAAGCCGTCGAGGATGAAGCCCTTGCCGCCCTTGAGGGCGTCGATGCGCCGGGCGATGAGCTCGATGATGATGTCGTCGGAGACCAGCTTGCCGGCGTCCATCACCGCCTGGACCTTCTGGCCGAGCGCACTGCCGGATTTGCGCTCGGCGCGCAGCATGTCGCCGGTGGAAAGCTGGGCGAGACCCAGCTTCTCCTCGAGGCGCTTGGCCTGGGTCCCCTTCCCTGCGCCCGGAGGTCCCAGCAGGATGATGTTCACCCGCGCCTCCCGCGCAGCTTCGCCTTCTTGATCAACCCTTCATATTGATGCGCCAGCAGATGCGAATGGATCTGCGCCACCGTGTCCATGGTGACGCTGACGACGATCAGCAGGCTGGTGCCGCCGAAATAGAAGGGCACGCTGTATTGCGACACCAGGATCTCCGGCAGCACGCAGACCGCGGCGAGGTAGAGCGAGCCCACGACGGTGAGCCGGGTCAGCACGTAGTCGAGATAATCGGCGGTGGTCTTGCCCGGGCGGTAGCCCGGAACGAAGCCGCCATATTTGCGCAGATTGTCGGCCGTCTCGACCGGGTTGAAGACGATCGCGGTGTAGAAGAAGCAGAAGAAGACGATGAGCGCCACATAGAGGAAGATGTAGATCGGGCTGCCGTGGCGCAGATAGATGCTGAACCAGCCGATGATGCCGGTTTGATCGCTGCCGCCGAAGCTGGCAAAGGTCGCCGGCAGCAGCAGCAGAGAGGAGGCGAAGATCGGCGGGATGACGCCCGAGGTGTTGAGCTTCAGCGGCAGATGCGATGCCTCGCCGCCGAACATCTTGTTGCCGACCTGGCGCTTGGGATATTGCACCAGGATGCGCCGCTGCGCCCGCTCCATGTAGACGATGAAGGTGACGACGCCGACGGCGAGCAGCAGGAAGAGCACGATGAAGATGGTCGAGAGCGCTCCGGTGCGGCCGAGCTCGAGCAGCGAGCCCAGCGCCGCCGGCATGCGCGCGACGATGCCGGAGAAGATGATGAGCGAGATGCCGTTGCCGACGCCGCGCGCCGTGATCTGCTCGCCGAGCCACATCAGGAAGACGGTGCCGCCGGTGAGCGTGATCACGGTGGTGAAGCGGAAGAACAGGCCGGGATCGATCACCGGCGAGCGTCCGCCGCCCGCGCCTTCGAGGCCGACGGCGATGCCGTAGGCCTGGACGGCGGCGAGGAGGACGGTGCCGTAGCGGGTGTACTGGTTGAGCTTCTTGCGCCCGACCTCGCCCTCTTTCTTGAGCGCCTCGAGCTGCGGCGAGACCGCGGTCAGAAGCTGCACGATGATCGAGGCCGAGATATAGGGCATGATGTTGAGCGCGAAGATGGTCATGCGACCGAGCGCGCCGCCCGAGAACATGTCGACCATGCCGAGGATGCCGCCGGCGTTGCGGCTGAAGATCTCCTGCAGGATCTGCGGATCGATGCCCGGCAGCGGAATGTAGGTCCCGAGGCGGTAGATCACCAGCGCGCCCAGTGTGAACCAGATGCGGTTCTTGAGCTCGGTCGCCTTGGCGAAGGCGGAGAAATTGATATTCGCCGCAAGCTGTTCGGCGGCTGACGCCATCGATCCCTTCCCGGGGGCCTTCCGCGCCCCCTAGCGTTTAGGCCTCGGCCGGCCGGGCGCCGGTCACCACCACTTTGCCGCCGAGCTTCTCCACCGCGGCGACCGCCGCCTTCGACGCGCCCACCACCTCGATGGTGAGCGGCGTCTTGAGCTCGCCCTTGGCCAGAAGGCGCACGCCATCGCCGACCCGGCGCAACAGGCCGGCGGCGACCAGGGCGGCGCCGTCCACCGTCACATCGGGCTTGAGCCGGCCGGCTTCAAGGGCCACCTGCAGCCGCCCGAGATTGACGATATGGAATTTCGGCTGGAACTCCTTGCGGTTGAAGCCGCGCTTGGGCAGCCGGCGGTGCAGCGGCGTCTGGCCGCCCTCGAAGCCGTTCAAGGCGACGCCGGTGCGCGCCGTCTGGCCCTTGCCGCCGCGGCCGCTGGTCTTGCCCTTGCCGGAGCCGATGCCGCGGCCGACGCGCTTGTAGCGGTAATGCGCGCCTTTGTTGTCCTTGATTTCGTTGAGCTTCATCGTCCACCGCCTTCGCCCGCGCGGATGCCGCCGTCAGCCGGCCTCGACCCGCACCAGATGCTTCACCCGCTCGATCATGCCGCGCACGGCCGGCGTGTCCTCGAGGACGCGCCGGCGCCGCAGCTTGTTGAGGCCGAGCCCCTTCAAGGTGGCGCGCTGGTAGCTCTCGCGCCCGATCGGGCTGCCGATCTGCGTCACCGTGACCGTCTTCTCCGGCGGCTGCCTGGGCTTGGGCTGGCGCGGCGCCTTGGCCACCAGCGCGGGCTTCGCCGGCTTCGGTTGCGCCGCCCGTGCCGCCCGCGCCGCCGCGGCCCTGGCTTTCTTCGCCGCCTTCTTGGCGGCCTTGCGCGCCGCCTTCTCGGCTGCCGCGGCGGCGAGGTCGCCCTTGGGCGCCGCTTTGGCCTTTGCCGCCTCCGCGGCGGGTTTCGCGGCCTTCGCCTTGCCGGCCGCCTCGCCCTCGGGCTTCGTCTTCTTAGGGGGCTTTTTCTTGTCGTCCTTCTCTTCCGCCATGGCCTACTCCCGCGCCTCGGCCGCGTTGTCGCGCCGGCCGAGGATCTCGCTCACCTTGCGGCCTCGCCGCGCCGCCACCGAGCGGGGGCTCACCGAGCGGCCAAGCGCCTGAAAGGTCGCCTTGATCATGTTGTGCGGGTTGGAGGTGCCGACCGATTTCGCCACCACGTCCTGCACGCCCAGCGCCTCGAAGATGGCGCGCATCGGGCCGCCCGCGATGATGCCGGTGCCGGGCTTCGCCGCGCGCACGATGACCTCGCCGGCGCCGTAGCGGCCGATGATGTCGTGATGGAGCGTGCGGCCCTCGCGCAACGGCACGCGCACCATGGCGCGGCGCGCCTGCTCGGTCGCCTTGCGGATCGCCTCCGGCACCTCGCGCGCCTTGCCGGCGCCGTAGCCGACGCGGCCCTTGCCGTCGCCGACGACGACGATGGCGGCGAAGCCGAAGCGGCGCCCGCCCTTCACCACCTTGGCGACGCGATTGATGCCGACGAGCTTCTCGACGAATTCGCCTTCCTCGCGGTCGCGATCGCGGTCGCGCGGCGCCCGATCGCCCTCGCCGCGGCCGCGGCCGCGGCCGCGCGGGCCTCGCTCGCCGCCGCCCGGCGGCCTGCCGCCGCCGGGGGGCCTTGCGCTGCTGCCTGGTGCACGTGCCATGAAGCGCCTTTCCTAGAAGCTGAGGCCGCCCTCGCGGGCGGCGTCGGCCAGGGCCTTGACCCGGCCGTGAAAGAGATAGCCGCCGCGGTCGAACACCACGGCGGTGACGCCGGCGGCCTTGGCGCGCTCGGCCAGCAGCTTGCCCACCGCCGCCGCCGCCGCCCGGTCCGCGCCGGTCTTGAGGTCCTTGCGCAGGTCCTTGTCGAGGCTCGAGGCGGCCGCCAGCGTATGGCCGCGCGCGTCGTCGATCACCTGCGCGTAGATGTGCCGTGAGGAGCGGAACACCGCCAGCCGCGGGCGCCCCTTGGCGACCCGCGAGATGCGATAGCGCACCCGCATCTGGCGGCGGGCGAAGAGGGATTTCGCTTTGCTCGTCATCGCTCGGGCCTCGCTATTTCTTCTTGCCTTCCTTGCGGCGGACGTGCTCGGACGCATAGCGGATGCCCTTGCCCTTGTAGGGCTCGGGCTCGCGGTAGGAGCGCAGCACGGCGGCAATCTGCCCGACCTGCTGGCGGTCGGGCCCGGTGATGGTGATCGAGGTCGGCTTCTCGCAGGTGATCTTGATCTCGCTCGGGATCGGGAAGGTGACGTCGTGGCTGTAGCCGAGCTGGAGGACGAGATTCTTGCCCTGCACCGCGGCGCGATATCCGACGCCCTCGATCTCGAGGTTCTTGGTGTAGCCCTTGGAGACGCCGTTCACCATGTTGGCGATGGTGGCGCGCATCGTGCCCCAATGCATGCGCGCGCGCTTCGTCGCCGATTTCGGCGTCACCGTCACCTTGCCGTCGGCGACGGAGGCGCTGACCTCGCCGCTCAAGGGCAGCTTGAGCGTGCCGAGCTTGCCCTTGCAGGTGAGCGTCTGGCCGGAGATCTCGACGGTGACGCCCTGCGGGATGGCGACGGGGTTCTTGCCGATGCGCGACATCACGGCACCTCAGAACACGCGACAGAGGATCTCGCCGCCGACATTGGCGGCGCGCGCCTCGTTGTCCGACATGACACCTCGCGGCGTCGACAGGATGGCGATGCCGAGCCCGTTATAGACGCGCGGCAGATCGGAGACGCGCGAGTAGATGCGCCGGCCGGGCTTGGAGATGCGGGTGATCTCGCGGATCACCGGCTCGCCGTCGACGTATTTCAGCTCGATCTTGAGCTCGGCCACGCCCGGGCGCACTTCCTCGCGGGTATAGCCGCGGATGTAGCCTTCGCGCTGCAGCACCTCGAGCACGTTGGCGCGGATCTTGGACGCCGGCGACTGCACCATGGGCTGATGCGCGCGCTGCCCGTTGCGGATGCGGGCGAGCAGGTCGCCGAGCGGATCGGTCATCGACATGCCGTATCTCTCCCTTACCAGCTCGACTTGACCATGCCGGGGATCTGGCCGGCCGAGGCGAGCTCGCGTAGCGCCAGGCGCGAGAGCTTGAACTTGCGGTAGACGCCGCGCGGCCGGCCGGTGAGCTCGCACCGGTTGCGCACGCGGATGGCGGCGGAGTTGCGCGGCATCTCGGCGAGCTTGAGCCGCGCCGCGAAGCGCTCTTCCGGAGCGAGCGAGCGATCCTCGGCGATCGCCTTGAGCCGCGCGCGCTTGGCCGCCAGGCGCTTCACCAGCGCCGCCCGCCGCTTGTTCTTGTTCACCGAACTCGTCTTCGCCATGGGGCTTGCCCTTTAGTTGATGAACGGCATCGAGAAGTGGCGCAGCAGGGCCTTCGCCTCCGCGTCGGTCTTCGCCGTCGTGACGATGATGATGTCCATGCCGCGCACGGCATCGACCTGGTCGTAATTCACTTCCGGGAACACGAGCTGCTCCTTGAGGCCCAGCGCGTAGTTGCCGCGGCCGTCGAAGCTCTTGGGAGAGACGCCGCGGAAGTCGCGCACGCGCGGCAGCGCGATGTTGATGAGCCTGTCGAGGAACTCGTACATGCGCTGGCGGCGCAGCGTCACCTTGCAGCCGATCGGGAGGTTCTCGCGCAGCTTGAAGGTGGCGATCGATTTCTTGGCGCGGGTCACCACCGGCTTTTGGCCGGAGATGACGGCGAGATCGTTCGCCGCGGCGTCGACCTTCTTGCCGTCCTGGGTGCCCTCGCCGACCCCCATGTTGATGACGATCTTGTCGAGCTTCGGCACCTGCAAGGCGTTGGTGTAGCCGAACTCCTTCATCAGGGCCGGCTTCACCACCTTCTCGTAATGCTCCTGGAGACGTGTCTGCATCGCTTCCTCACGCGTCGAGGACTTCGCCGGAGCGCTTGGCGAAGCGCACCTTGCGGCCGTCCCCGAGGATCTTGTAGCCGACCCGCGTCGGCTTGCTGGACTTGGGATCGATATGGGCGACGTTGGAGACGTGGATCGCCGCCTCCTTCTCGACGATGCCGCCGGTCTGGCCGGCGCCGGGCTTGGTGTGGCGCTTCACCATGTTGACGCCCTGCACCACGACGCGGTTCTCCTCGCGCAGCACGCGCAGGACCTCGCCGCTTTTGCCCTTGTCGCGGCCGGTGACGACCACGACCTTGTCGCCTTTCTTGATCTTGAACTTCATCTCAGAGCACCTCGGGCGCCAGAGAGACGATCTTCATGAACTTGCGGGAGCGCAGCTCGCGCGTCACCGGCCCGAAGATGCGGGTGCCGATCGGCTCGCCCTGCTTGGTGATGAGCACGGCGGCGTTGCGGTCGAAGCGGATGGCGCTGCCGTCGGAGCGGCGAATCTCCTTCGCCGTGCGCACGATCACCGCCTGGTGCACGTCGCCTTTCTTGACGCGGCCGCGCGGGATCGCCTCCTTGACCGAGACGACGATCACGTCGCCCACCGTCGCCGTCTTGCGCTTGGAGCCGCCCAGAACCTTGATGCACTGGACGCGGCGCGCGCCGGAATTGTCGGCGACGTCGAGATTGGTCTGCATCTGGATCATGGCTGGTCACCCCCCGGCGCCGGCCGCGGCGCGGGCGGCCTTCTTGCGCGGCGCGCGCGGCTTCGCCGGCTTCTTCGCCGCGGGCTTGGCCTCCGTCGGCGCGGCGTCGGCGGGCGCCGCCGCCGCTTGGTCGGCCAGCACCACCCAGCGCTTGCGCTTGGAGATCGGCCGGCTCTCCTCGATGCGCACGGTCTGGCCGCCCTTGATCAGGTTCTGCTCGTCATGCGCGGCGTATTTCTTCGAGCGCATGATGAATTTCTTGTAGACGGGGTGCATGACGCGCCGCTCGACGCGCACGATCACGGTCTTGTCGCGCGCGTCCCGCATCGCCACGCCCTGGAGTATTCGCTTCGGCATCGCCCTTCTCTTTCCCTATCCCCGCGCGCGCTCGGCGAGCACGGTCTTGATGCGCGCGATGTCGCGCCGCACCTGGCGCACCCGCGCCGTGTTGGCGAGCTGGCCGCTCGCCTTCTGGAAGCGCAGGTTGAAGCGCTCCTTGGCGAGCTGCTCGAGCTCGCCCTTGAGTTCGTCGTCGGTCTTGGCGCGGACGTCCGCGGCCTTCATATCGCCTCCTCGCCCAGACGGGTCACGACGCGGGTCGCCACCGGCAGCTTCGCGGCGGCGAGGTCGAAGGCCTCGCGCGCGGTCGGGCCCGGCACGCCGTCGAGCTCGAACATGATGCGGCCCGGCTTGACGCGGCAGACCCAGAATTCGGGCGTGCCCTTGCCGCTGCCCATGCGCACCTCGGCCGGCTTCACCGACACCGGCACGTCCGGGAAGATCCGGATCCAGATGCGGCCGACGCGCTTGATGTGGCGCGTGATGGCGCGGCGCGCCGCCTCGATCTGGCGCGCGGTGATGCGGCCGGGCTCGGTCGCCTTGAGGCCGTAATTGCCGAAATTGAGCGCGGTGCCGGCCTTGGCCTCGCCATGGATGCGGCCCTTATGCGCCTTGCGGAATTTGGTTCGTATCGGTTGCAGCATGGGGTGCGCCTGTTCTTAATCCCTTCGTTGCCCTTAAGCCGCGTCCCGGCGCGGCCGGCCGGCCTCGCCCTCGGCCATCTTCTTGTCCTGCGCCATCGGATCGTGCTCCATGATCTCGCCCTTGAAGATCCACACTTTCACGCCGCAGGTGCCGTAGGTGGTGAA
>Ga0187782_10003173_pt1 | contig 12240 bp, 8 predicted proteins | sample 0715_SJ02_MP15_2_FD_132454 | JGI IMG/M metagenome (GOLD analysis project Ga0187782, IMG submission 132454) | Tropical peat soil microbial communities from peatlands in Department of Meta, Colombia - 0715_SJ02_MP15_20_MG | ecosystem: Environmental > Terrestrial > Soil > Wetlands > Peat | place...
AGGTAGGCGAGACGAATGCGGTCATGATCCGCTCGCGGCGCTGGAGGAAGCGGCCGCATGGAAAATTTGCGCGCGGCGTAGTCCTCCGTGCACCGCAGCTGCAGCGACGGCGACAGCGAGTGCCAGGTGAACGAGACCGGTTCGTCCGCCGGCTCGCCGCGGGCGACGCGGGCGACGATCTCGGCGGAGATTTTCTCGTAATCGGTCCAATCGCAGGAATTCATCCTCGATTGAAGGAGGTTTCCGAGCACCCCGGGCTGATCGGGAGCCAGAGCCAGGAGCTGCGCGTAGGCCGCCGCCGACTCGCTGAACCGGCGCATGGCGTTGAGAAGGCCGGCCTTGTTGTTCAGCGCCTCGCGGTAAGTCGGCCGCAAGGCCAGCGCCCGATCAAAGCTCTCCAGCGCTTCCTCGGCGCGGCCGACATCGAACAGCGCCATCGCCCGGTTGTTCAGCACGTCGGCGCTGTTCGGCTGCAGCTTCAGCAAACGGTCGAAGGCTTCCAGCGCGCGGGCAGGCTCGCGCTTGCGTATGCCGATGACACCCAGCATGTGCCACGCGCCGGGATGGTCGCGGTCGACTTTCAGCGCCTTGCGGCAGAGCGCCTCCGCCTCGTCGAGCCGCCCCTGAAGGTAGACCGTGACGGCATGCTGGAAGATCGCCGTGGATTTCGGAAGACCGGCCATGACGGCCGGACCCTACTGGCGCCTCCGGCCGGCGGCCAGCGCTTCCTGCCGACGCCGATGTCCGGAAGGCCCTGGCGGGGCGGCCGCGCAAGCGCGTCATCGTCGTGCCCAATCGCCTGGACAACTTTGTTGTTGTCGTCGTCTGACGATCAGACGATCGGCTGAACGTCGAAGCTTGCCGGCGCCTCGCCCCTTCGCCGGCGCTCGTGTATGGCAGTGAAAGCAGCCTCGATGTGCCGGCAGAAGCGCGGCGTGTCGAACAGCGCCGCCGCCGTGCGCTGCCGTTCGAGTTTTTGCCTGAGCGCGGCCAGGCGCGCGGGCGCGCTTGCCAGCGCCATGGCCAGCGACTCGTAGTCTGCCAGGCTTTCGGCGATCAGCTCCGGCAGGCCGACCGCCTTCAGCAGGCTGCCCGACACGCGCGATGCGAAAGTCTCTCCACTCAGCGCCAGCAGCGGCAGGCCGGCCCACAGCGCGTCGTTGCCCGTGGTGTGGCTGCCGTAGGGGAAGGTGTCGAGGAAGAGATCGGCGAGGCGATGGCGGGCGACGTGCCGTTCGACCGGCACCCGGGGCGCAAACACCAGACGCGCCGGTTCGACGCCGCGGCGCGCGGCCTCGCGCTGAAGATTGGCCGCGGCGGAAGGATGGTTGTCCAGCAGCCACAGCACGCTTCCCGGTACGGCCTGCAGCAGACGCATCCAGACATCGAACACGTCCGGCAGGATCTTGAAGGCGTTGTTGAACGAGCAGAACACGAAACCCGTCTCGGGCAGGCCGGCGGCCGCCCGCGTCGGCGGCTCGCCTGCGAGGCGGCGCTTGCGGTCGTTCACCATGTAGGTGTCGGGCAGGCGCACGACCTTCTCGGTGAAGAAGGCGTCGAGCCGCTCGGGAACGACATGGCAATCGGCGAGGATATAGTCGTGATAGGTAGTCCCCAGGGTGCCCGGGTAGCCGAGATAGTTCACCTGAATCGGCGCCGGGCGATGGGCGAGAATTCTCGGCCGGTAGCCGGTGGTGAAGCCCGTCAGGTCGACGACGATGTCGGCGTCGAGGCGACGGATCTCGTCGGCGGCTTCTTGGTCGCTCGCCGCCGCCACGTCGATGAAGCGGTCGAAGCCGGCGCGCAGACGCGCCCGCATCTCGCTGCCGTCGTCGGGACCGTAGGCCACGCCCGAGACCTCGAAGCACGAGCGGTCGTGCAGTTCGAACAGCTCGGCGACCAGCATCGCCACGGTATGCTGGAAGAAATCGTGCGACAGATAAACCAGGCGGATGCGTTCGTGCGGCGCTCGCGCCGGTGACGCAGCCGGTGCGTCCAGCGCCGGATATTCCGCCGCGGCAAACGTGCGCGCGCATTGCAGTTGAACGGCGGGCGAGGCGGTGTGCCACATGTTGGTGAGCGGCATGTCGACCCGCTCGCCGCGCATGACGCCATCGGCGATCGCGGCGCTCAGCGGAGCAAATCCCGTCCAGTCGCAACAATGCAGGCGTGCCGCCAGCAGCAGGCCCGCCCCATAGGGTTGGTTGGGCTTGACCGTCATCAGCCGCTCGGCGGATACGATCGCCTCGTCGTAGCGCTTGAGGTCGTGCAGCACCAACACGCGATTGTTGAGCGCGTCGGGAAAATCCGGCCATATCTGCAGGGCGCGGTCGTAGCATTCCAGCGCTTCGCTCGCCCTGCCGAGCGCGCGCAAGACGTTGCCGCGGTTGGCGTGCGCCAGGGCGAAGGTGGGGTTGAACTGGAGGGCGCGGTCGTAGCTCGCGATTGCCTCCGCCAGGCGATGCAGCTCCTGCAGCGCATTGCCGCGATTGTTGAGCGCCTCGGGATAGGCTGGCCTGAGGGCCAGGGCGCGGTCGTAGCTCGCCAAGGCCGCCTCGTGCTTTTTCAGGGATTGCAGGGCGAGGCCGAGGTTGGAATGGGCGTCGGGCACCGAGGGATTGAGCGCGATCGCCCGACCGATCAGATCGACGGCCTCGTCGGGCCGTCCGCGCTGCCATTGCACCAGCCCGGCAAAATGCAGCGAGTCAAAATGCGTCGCTTGCTGCGCCAGCACGGCTTGATAATGCGCCTCCGCCTCCTCCAGCCTGCCCTGCTTGTGGCATTCCAGGCCCTTGAGAAACGTGGCGGTGATCGGATCGGCGCCGTTGTTCATCGCCGCCATCTTATCCGATCTTGAGCGCGCGCCCACACTCGACGAAACTTGTGCTCAATCGTCGTCATGAAAATCGAACCGCGCCAGGTCGAAGCCTTTCTCAGGAAGCCGGACGCCAAGATTCGCGCGGTCGTGCTCTTCGGCAGCGACGACGGCCTGATCGCCGAGCGCGCGCGGCGGCTCGCCGGCACGGTGTGCGAGGACCTCAAGGATCCGTTTCGCGTCGTCGACATCGCCGGCGACGTGCTGAAGGGCGATCCGGCGAGGCTCGCCGACGAATTCGCCGCCATGTCTCTGATGGGCGGACGCCGGGTGATCCGTGTGCGTCCGGCCGGCGAGGAGTCGGCCAGGGCGCTCGAGAATCTGGTCGAGGCCGGCGCCGGCGATGCGCTGATCATCCTGGAAGGCGGCAATCTCGCGCCGCGCTCGGCCTTGCGCGGCCTGGCCGAGAGCGAGCCCTGCCTGGCCGCGCTGCCGTGCTATCCCGACTCGGATGAAACCCTGGAAAGCCTGGTCGAGGCCGCCGCCCGTGCGCACGGCCTGTCGGTCGAGGCGGACGCGCTCGACTGGATCGTCGACCGGCTGGGCGGCGACCGCGGCCAGACGCGCAGCGAGATCGACAAGCTTGTGATCTACAAGGCGTCGGACCCAAGCAAGACCATCACGCTTGCCGATGCGTTCGCCGTCATGGGCGACACCGCGGCAATCGGCGTCGACGATGTGATTGCGGCCGCCTTCGACGGCGAGCCAGTGGCGCTCGATCGCGCGCTCGATCGTGTCTTCGCCGAGGGCGGCAATGCGGTGCAGCTCGTGCGATCCCTGCAGCGCCATGCCGATCAGCTCCATCTGGTGTCGGGTCATGTCGCGGCCGGGGCGAACTTCGAGGCGGCGATGGCGCGCGCCCGCTTCCTGCCGCGCGGCGGGCCCGTGCGCCAGCGTTTCGAGCGCCAGGCGCGCACCTGGCCCTTGCCGCGGCTGAGTGCGGCGCTCGAAGCGCTGCTCGAAGCCGAGCTGCAGTGCAAGACGACTGGCTACCCGGACGAAGCGATTGCCCGACGGGTCTGCCTCGCCATCGCCCGACGGGCGCCTTCGGCCCGTCCGCGGCGTTAGCGGCGTGTCAAGCGCTCGACCACAAGGTCGAGCTGCTCGTAGTCGCGAATCTCGAGGGTGAGCGTGGTCGCCTCGCCTTTGCCGGTCATCGCAAGATTGGCCTTGAGGCCGAGCGCTTCCTCGATGCGCCGCTCCAAGGCGCGCGTGTCGGCCGATTTCTCGCCCGATTTCGCGGCGCTATTCCTTGCGCTGCGCGTCCTGGCTTTTTCGCCTGCGGCAAGGCGCTCGAGTTCGCGGACACTGAGCTTTTCCCTCGCCGCCCGCTCGGCCATCGCCGACGGATCGGCGAAGGCAAGCAACGCGCGGGCGTGGCCGGCGCTAATCCTGTCCTGGCGCACCATGTCCTGGACGTCGTGCGGCAAGTCGAGCAGGCGGAGTGTATTGGCGATGTGGGGTCGGCTCTTGCCGACGGTGCGTGCGACCTCTTCCTGGGTCTGGTTGAAATCGCTCATCAGGCGGCGATAGCCGGCGGCTTCGTCGATCGGCGAAAGGTCGGCGCGCTGGAGGTTTTCGACCAGGGCGATTTGCAGCGAATCGAGTTCGTCGAGGTTGCGCACCACGACGGGCACCTCGTGCAGCTGTGCCATTTGCGCCGCCCGCCAGCGCCGCTCGCCGGCGACGATCTCGTAGGCGTTGGGATCGCCGTGCACCGGCCGCGCCAGGATCGGCTGCAGCAGACCGTGCTGGCGCAGTGAATCGGCAAGCGCCTCGAGGCCGTCGAAGGTCGTGCGCGGCTGACTGGAACTCGGCCTCAATTGCGCCGTCGGCAAGGTGTGCGGTGTCCGGTTTGTCGTGGCCCGCGGCGCGGGGGCAGCATGTGCCGACGGCGGCGCGAGCGCGGCAGCCATTTCCTCGTCGTCGCCCAGCAGGGCGGAAAGGCCGCGGCCCAAACCTCGAAGTTTTTGCGCTGATGTTTTTGGAGCCTGACTCATGCGGTGACCTGTTGCAGGGCAGTGGCGCTGCCGCGCCGGCGGCGGATGAATTCGCTGGCAAGAAGGATGTAGGCTTGCGCCCCTGCGCAGGCATTGTCGTAGATCAGCACCGGCAAGCCGTGCGAGGGCGCTTCGGCGATACGCACATTGCGCGGGATGGTCGTGGCGAAGACGAGATCGCCGAAATGCTTGCGCACATCGGCTTCGACCTGCTGGCTCAAGGTCATGCGACGGTCGACCATGGTGAGCACGACGCCGGCGATATACAACTTGGGGTTGAGCCTCTTGCGAACCCTCTCCACCGTGTTGTAGAGGGCGCCGATGCCCTCGAGCGCCAGGAATTCGGCTTGCAGCGGCACCAGCACCGCATCGACGGCCACCAACGCGTTCAACGTGACGAGCCCCAACGACGGCGGGCAATCGATCAGGATGGTCGTCCATTTCTGACGCGCGACGCCGCCTTCGGCCTCCAGCGCGTCGGCCAGGCGATATTCGCGGCGGTCAAGATCGATCAGCTCGATCTCGGCGCCGGCGAGCGACACCGAGGCCGGCATGACAGATAGGCCAGGGATCTGCGAGCCGCGCACGCAGTCTTCGAGCGGGGCCAACCCCAGAACGAATTCATAAGTGCCTGGGGAGCGCGCGCTACGGGCAATGCCGAGGCCGGTCGAGGCGTTGCCCTGCGGGTCGAGGTCGATCAGCAGCACTTGTTCGCCGACGGCCGCCAAGGCCGTGGCGAGGTTAATCGCCGTCGTGGTCTTGCCGACGCCGCCTTTCTGGTTGGCGATCGCGATCACTTGCGTGGCCACCTGGGGGCTGGTGGGCGCGATAGTGATGGACTCGGAGGATGACCGCGTTACGGTCTGTGGCGCTTGCATGAGGGGTAGCGTCAATCTCCCAAGATTTTGTGGCCTCGGTCAATTCCGCCTGCCAGCCCTTGCCCCTGTGAAAAAGGCAAATAGCGTTGGCCGCACGGTAGCGATCGGCCCAGACCAGCAATTGTCCTAGCGGCGCCAGCGCCCGCGCAGTCACGATATCGGCCAGCGCAGGCGGCACTTTTTCGATGCGGCCGACAACGATTCGGGGTGGATTTTCCAGGCCCATGCGACGGGCGGCCTCGCCCAGGAAAGCGGCCTTGCGGGCATCCGCCTCGATCAGGGTCACCTTGAGCTCGGGCCGCAAGGCCGCCACGACCAGGCCGGGGAAGCCGGCGCCGGAACCTAAGTCGATCAGGCTTTTGGCGTCGCCAGGGATCAGCGGAAGGAGTTGGGCGGAATCCAGGATGTGGCGGGTCCAGACATCGTCCATGGTACCCCGCCCCACCAGATTGATGGCCTTTTGCCACTTGGCCAAAAGCCCAACCAGGGCGTCGAGCCGGCCCCATGTTTCACGTGAAACGCCTGGGATGAGTTCGGCGAGCTTACGCCGCGCGTCGGCGCACATATTTGAGCAGGGCGACCAAGGCGACGGGCGTCACCCCCGAAATGCGCGCGGCCTGCCCCAAGGTCGCGGGTCGATGGGCCATCAACTTCTGCCGGACTTCGTTGGACAGGCTGCCAACCGCGCCATAGTCGAGATCCGCTGGAAGTTCCAAGGCCTCGTCCCGTCGATAGGCAGCGATATCTTGGCGCTGTCGCGTCAGGTAGCCTTGATAGCGCGCGTCGATCGTCAGCTGTTCGGCGACGTCGCGGGGTACCGCTGCCAGCTGCGGCCACAGGGTTGCCAACTGGCTCCATGACAGGTCTGGATAAGCCAGCAATTCCAATGCGTTACGAACGACGCCGTCACGGTTGACCGCAATCCCGTGGTGGGCCAACGCCGACGGGCTGATCTTGAGGTTTCGCGCCAATTCACCTGCGTTCTTGAGGGCCAATTGTTTCACGTGAAACATTGTTGCACGAGCCGAGCCGACGCAGCCAACGGTCATGCCTTTGGGCGTGAGGCGCTGGTCGGCATTGTCGGCCCGCAGCCACAGGCGATATTCGGCGCGCGAGGTGAACATCCTGTAAGGCTCTGTAATGCCGAGGCTTACAAGATCGTCGACCAACACCCCGATGTAGCCATCCGCCCGATCGACGTTGAATGGCGCCGAGCCACTCGCCGCCAGGGCAGCATTGAGGCCGGCGATCAAGCCCTGCGCCGCCGCCTCTTCGTAGCCCGTTGTGCCGTTGAGTTGGCCCGCCATGTAAAGGCCGGGAATCCGGCGCGTCTCCAGGGTCGCGTGCAACTCGCGCGGGTCGATGTGGTCGTACTCGATGGCGTAGCCCGGCCGCAGCATGGTCGCACGCTGCAGGCCGGGAATTGTGCGCAGCATCGCGAGCTGGACCTCACGCGGCAGCGACGTCGAGATGCCGTTGGGATAGACCGTCGGGTCGTCGAGCCCCTCGGGCTCGAGGAAGATCTGATGGCGTTCGCGGCCGGCAAAGCGCACGACCTTGTCTTCGATCGAGGGACAATAGCGCGGACCGACACTTTCGATTTGGCCGGAGTACATTGGCGCGCGACCAAGATTGGCGCGAATGATCTCGTGTGTGGCGCTGGTCGTCTCGGTGATGTGGCAGACGACCTGCGGCGTGGTGATTTCGCGCGTGAGATATGAAAACGGCAGCGGCGGTCGATCGCCCTCCTGCACTTCGAGCGCGCTCAGATCGATGGTCCGCCCGTCGAGCCTGGGCGGCGTTCCGGTCTTCAGGCGCCCAAGCGTGAAACCGAGGTTATACAACTTTTGCGCGAGCAACGTCGATGGCGCTTCGACGGCATTTGGCGCCAGATCGAGCGACGCGCCATCGCGCTGGCCGCGCGCGCGGCCAGCGGGAATCTTGACTTCGCCCAGATGTATCAAGCCCCTGAGGAAGGTGCCAGTGGTCAGAACCACTTTGCCGGCGGCAATATCGGCCCCCGATTCGGTCGCCACGCCAACACACGTTCCGCGTGTATCCAGGAGAATGTCGGCGACCGCCTCGGCCCTGATCTCGAGATTTGGCTGCTCGTTGAGTAGCGCCTGCATCGCTTTCCGATAGAGCTTGCGATCGGCCTGGGCACGCGGGCCGCGCACCGCCGGGCCCTTGGAAAGGTTGAGCGTGCGGAACTGGATGCCGGCCAGATCGATGGCGCGGCCCATGACGCCGTCCAACGCATCGATCTCGCGCACCAGATGGCCCTTGCCCAACCCGCCGATCGCCGGGTTGCACGACATCTCGCCGATCGTGTCGCGGCGATGGGTGAGCAAAAGCGTGCGCGCGCCGAGGCGCGCCGCCGCCGCCGCCGCCTCGCAGCCGGCATGGCCGCCGCCCACCACGATCACATCATAGGAAAAACCCAACATCGCGAGCCTTATAGCACGACGGCTTTTGCTTCGGCCGTCGTGCCTCGTCGTTGCAGGGGGCGGCGGTCAAGGGTCTCACTTGCCGATGCAGAAATCGCGGAAAATGACGTCGAGAAGTTCATCGACCCGCACCGTGCCGGTGATGCGGCCCAGGGCGCGCATGGCCAGTCGCAAATCCTCAGCGGCAAGGGCCACTTCCGTGGCGGCAAGCGCACGGCCGAGCGCTGCCTCGGCCTCGATCAGCGCCTCGCGATGACGCGCCCGCGTGAGCGGCGGCGCCGCACCCGCCTCCATGAGCAGGCCGGCCGAGCGCTCCAGCCGCTTCAGGAGCTCGGGCAGGCCGTCGCCCGACTTGGCCGAGAGCGGCACGATGCCGACGCCGTTGGCGGCCGCCAGGTCGATCTTGTTCACGACCACGATGTCATGCGCTGCATCCCAGCGTTCGGTAGCAGCCGTCAGCTCGGCCATCGCCGCCTTCCAGTCGGTCGTGGCGTCGAGCACCAGCACGCGCAAGTCGGCGGCCGCGGCACGTGCCTTGGCCCGGCGCACACCCTCCAGCTCGATGGCATCGCCCGCCGCACGCAGGCCCGCGGTGTCGGCCAGCACCACCGGCCAGCCACCGAGGTCGAGATGAACCTCGATCACGTCGCGCGTCGTGCCGGCACTTTCCGACACGATTGCCGCGTCGCGCCGCGCCAGCAGATTGAGCAGGGAGGATTTGCCGGCGTTGGGCGGGCCGATGATGGCGATGTGCAGGCCCTCGCGCAGCCGCTCGCCGCGCCGATCCTGGAGATGCGCGGTGATCTCGCTCCGCAGCAGAGTCACGGCGCGGCCGACCTCTTCGCGCACGCCGGCCGGCAGGTCCTCGTCGGGAAAATCGATGGCCGCTTCGAGATGGGCGAGCGCGCGCAGGCCAAGGGTGCGCCAGTCCTCGTAGAGGCGGTGCAGGGCGCCATCCATCTGCTGTACCGCAAGCCGCCGTTGCTGCTCGGTCTCGGCCATCACCAGATCGGCAATCGCCTCGGCTTCAGTGAGGTGAAGCTTGCCGTTCTCGAAGGCGCGCCGGGTGAATTCGCCGGGCTCAGCCAGCCGACAGAAATCCAGCTTGGCGATCGCGGCGAGAGCGGCGTTCGCCACCGCGCGGCCGCCATGCAGATGCAGCTCGGCCATGTGCTCGCCGGTCTCGCTGTTGGGCGCTTCGGCCCACACGACGAGGCCGTGGTCGATCTCCTCGCCGGTCACTGGATCGATCATCGGCCGCAGCACCATGCGGCGAGGCGGCGGCAGCGCGGGCTCGCGCGCCGAACCGCCGCGTTCGAAGGCATGCGCTTCGGTGAGGTAGATGAGCGCGTCGGCCGCGCGCGGCCCGCTCAGACGAATGACCGAAAGCGCGCCCGGTGCCCATCGCGTGGGCGTGGGCGTGCCGAGCGCATAGATCGTGGTCCGTTCGTCCATCAGCGCCGCGTCGTCGTAGCAGGCGTCGCCGTCGTCGCGCCGCGCACCGTCGGCGTCGTGCCCGGCAGCGGGCGCACCGTCACCTTGTCGGCGATCCTGTCGTACAGCGCCTCGGGGATCAGCCGGCGCTCGACCAGCTCTGTCCTGGCCTTGAACGGCCGAGCCCGGATGATGGCGTCGGCACGCACCTCGCCGATGCCTTCCAAAGTCATGAGATCGTCGCGACTGGCGGCATTGAGGTCGACCAGGCTGGCTGCGGGCAGAGCGGCCGAAGTCGTCGTCGTCGTCATCGGCCGCGCCGACTGAGCCGAGGCAGCGCGTCCTGCCGCCAAAACCGCGATTCCCACGATAAACCGCCGCCGCCGCACACCTGCCTCCATGGTTCCCCCCTCGATGGCGAGAGAGGTGGCTTCCAGATAATATCCCGACGGCATGGCAACGCCTTACGAATCAATCCCCGACCGCCGTGAGATCGTGAGCCGGCGCTCCCTAGAGCACGCCCTGGCGCGCCTGGTTGAGGATCGGCCGGCGGGCGACATCCCGCGCCCCGACGTCCTGGCGCTGTTCCGCCAGGCCCTGGCGACTGGCCGGGCCGCAATCCGCCGCCGCTTCGAAGGCACGGCAGCCTTGCGCAACGACGGCCCGGCGGTGCTGGTCGCCACCTCCTTCCTGATGGATCAGTTGATCCGCGTACTGTTCGATTTCGCCGACAATTATGCCTATCCTGCCGCCAATCCCAGCGCCGCCGAGCGGCTGGGCGTGGTGGCGACCGGCGGCTTCGGCCGCGGCGAACTGGCGCCGTTGTCCGACATCGATCTGCTGTTCCTGCGGCCCTACAAGCAGACGCCGCGCGGTGAACAGATCGTCGAATTCATGCTCTATCTCCTGTGGGACATGGGGCTGAAAGTCGGCCATGCCACGCGCACGGTCGACGAGAGCATCCGCTACGCCGAACGCGACCAGACCGTCCGCACGGCGCTCCTGGAGGCCCGCTACGTTTGGGGCGACCGTGAGCTGTGCGACGAGCTGGTGAGAAAGTTCGCCCTGAAGTTCCTCGGCGGCGACGGCCGCGACTTCGTCGAGGCCAAGCTCACCGAGCGCGACCAGAGGCACCAGCGCATGGGCGATTCGCGCTACGTCGTCGAGCCCAACGTCAAGGAAGGCAAGGGCGGCCTGCGCGACCTGCATCTGCTGTTCTGGATCGCCAAATACCTCTATCGCGTCACCAAGCCCGCCGAGCTGGTCGCCAAAGGCGTTCTCACGCCAGGCGAAGCGCGCCACTTCGAGCGCGCCGGGCGATTCCTCTCAACGGTGCGCTGCCACATCCACTACCTGACCAACCGCGCCGACGATCGCCTTTCCTTCGACCTGCAGCGCGAGATCGCGGCACGGCTCGGCTACCAGGACCGGCCGGGCAGCCGCGGCGTCGAGCGCTTCATGAAGCATTACTATCTTCATGCCAAGACAGTGGGCGACCTCACGCGCATCTTCGTCGCCGCGCTCGAGGACAGCCGTCGCCGCAAACCCCGGCTCGCCGCGCTCTGGCAATCCCTGCGGCCGCGCCATCTCGAGGGCTTCCGCATCGACGGCCAGCGGCTGAGCGCCGCCTCGCCCGACATGTTCGAAAGGGACCCGGTGGCGATCCTGCGCTTGTTCCAGGTGGCGCAGGAAAACGACCTCGACGTGCACCCGGCGAGTTTGCGCCTGATTACCCAGAACATCCGCCTGGTCGACCGGCTGCGCAGCGACCCCGAGGCCAACCGCCTGTTCATGGCCATGCTGACCTCGCACCACGATCCCGAGACCACCCTCAGGCGCCTCAACGAAGCCGGAGTATTCGGCCGCTTCATGCCCGACTTCGGCCGGGTCGTGGCGCAGTCGCAGCACGACATGTATCACACCTACACCGTCGACGAGCACACGATCCGCGCCATCGGCATCCTGGCCGAGATCGAGAAGGGCGCCTTCAAGGCCGAACATCCGCTCTCGACCGAGCTGGTGCACAAGATCGCCTCGCGGCCAGTGCTTTACTTGGGGCTGCTGTTGCACGACATCGCCAAGGGCCGCGGCGGCGATCATTCGGTGCTGGGCGGCGAAATCGCCATGCAGCTCGGGCCGCGGCTTGGACTGAGTGCCGCCGAGACCGAAACCGTCGCCTGGCTGGTGCGCTATCACCTCGCGCTGTCGTCGACCGCCTTTCAGCGCGACCTCATGGACCCCAAAACCATCGAAAGCTTCGCCTCGCTCGTGCAATCGCCCGAGCGGCTGCGTCTGTTGCTGGTGCTGACGGTCTGCGACATTCGCGCCGTCGGCCCCAATGTGTGGAACGGCTGGAAGGCCGCCCTGCTGCGCCAGCTCTACTATGCCGCCGAGCGGCTGTTGTCGGGCGGCACCCTGGCAGGCGGCCGTGCCGAGCGCATCAAGGCGGTGCAGGCCGAAGTCGGCAAGCACCTTGCCGGCTGGACCGAGGCCGAGAAAGACGAGCATTTCGCGCGCGGCTACCCGGCCTACTGGCTGTCGTTCGACGCCGACACCCTGGTCCGCCATGCCGAGATGGTTCGCCGTGCCGAGCGCGATCGCCAGCC
>Ga0187782_10003175_pt1 | contig 12235 bp, 14 predicted proteins | sample 0715_SJ02_MP15_2_FD_132454 | JGI IMG/M metagenome (GOLD analysis project Ga0187782, IMG submission 132454) | Tropical peat soil microbial communities from peatlands in Department of Meta, Colombia - 0715_SJ02_MP15_20_MG | ecosystem: Environmental > Terrestrial > Soil > Wetlands > Peat | place...
AGGCGCTGGAGGCTACGATTTTGCTGGCGCGGACGGAGGGGATTATTCCGGCGCTGGAGTCGGCGCACGCGGTGGCGGAAGTCGTGAAGCGCGCGCCTGGGATGAAAAAGTCGGATGTGGTGATTGTGAATATTTCCGGGCGCGGGGATAAGGATGTGGGGATTTTGCGGGAGAAGTTGAAGCTGGATTGAGTGACAAGTCTTCACCACAGAAGACACACAGGATCACAGAGGAAAGCGGTTTTCGGCGAATGCCTTTGACTTTCTACAAGCATCCGGCGCTGGTGGCGTATCTGACGTGCGGGGATCCGGATCTGGCGACCACGCGCGAGATCGTTCTCGCGGCGATTGCGGCTGGGGCGGATGTGATTGAGTTGGGCGTGCCGTTCAGCGATCCGGTGGCGGATGGGCCCGTCATTCAGCGGGCTAGCGAGCGGCCGCTGCGCAACGGAACGTCGCTGGCGCAGGTGCTGACCTTGGCGGCAGAGATTCGGGAGCAGGCGCAGTCGACCGGGTTGATTGTGTTTTCGTATTTGAATCCGATCTTGAGCATGGGTCTGGAGAAATTCTGCAAAGTGGCGCGGGCGGCGGGAGTGGATGGGGCGCTGGTCACGGATTTGCCGGTGGAAGAGGCGGGAGAATATTTGCGGGCGATGCGGGAGCATGATTTGGCGCCGGTTTTTCTGGCGGCGCCGACTTCGCCTGACGAGCGGCTGAAGAGAATCGCGGGGGCGTCGCGCGGATTTGTGTATGCTGTGTCGCGGACGGGAGTGACGGGGCAGCGGCAGCAATTGGCGGATGACGCGAGGAAGCTGGTGAAGCGGCTGCGGCGTGTGACTCGTTTGCCGATTGCTTTGGGATTTGGGATTTCGACTGCGTCTCAGTTTGCAGAGGTTGGCGAGTTTGCCGATGCGGTGGTGGTGGGCAGTGCGATTGTGGAGACGATTGAGCGGAATCGCGGACGGGAGGCGGCAGCGGTGGGAGAGTTTGTGAAGGAGCTTTCGGCTGTCAGCTCTCAGCCGTCAACGACTGCGCGATAATCGCGAGTTTCACCAATCCCACCTCTCGCAAAATCAGCGAGAAGTGGGGCATCCACGGCACTAAAGAGAACGCGGCGATTAAGCGCTCAGCGAGGAAGTGCAGAGGTCCTTCGCTTCGCTCAGGATGACAAGGATGGGCAGGACTGATTGCTGAGGGCTGAAAGCTGACGGCTGGTCTTATGGATATCGAGGATTGGCGACGGACAATTGACGAGCTCGATCGGCGGCTGGTGGCGCTGCTGAGCGAGCGGGCGCGGGCGGCGGTGGAGATTGGGAAGCTGAAGCGGGATACATCGATACCCATCTATGAACCGGACCGGGAACGGATGGTGTTTGAGAATGTGCAGCAGGCGAATGCGGGACCGCTGCCGGGTAGGGATCTGGTGCGGATTTATGAACGCATCATCGACGTGATGCGGAACATTCAGAAGGAAGAGATTGTGACCACTCCGGAGCCGGGTGAGGCGGAGACGGAGTTGGAGTCGGATGTGAATGACTAATAGTCGCGAGTCCCGAGTCCTGAGTCGCGAGGAAAACAGTTGTGCTCAGGACTCAGGACTCGGGACTCAGGACTGAAAGAGATTTCCATGATTGTGGCGATGCAGGAAGGTGCGGACGAGAAACTGATTCAGCAGGTGATTGAGCACCTGGTGAAATTGGGGTTTGAAGTGCACCGCTCGACCGGGGCGCGGATGACCGTGCTGGGGGCGGTGGGAGCGGGGATCGAGTTCGATATCCGCAACCTGGAGTTGCTGCCGGGCGTGCAGGAAGTGCATCGCATCAGCTCTCCGTACAAATTGGCGGGGAGAAGTTTTCGGCCTGAGGGGACGGTCGTGCAGGTGGGGAAAGACGTGGCGATTGGCGGCAACGAGGTGGTGGTGATGGCGGGGCCGTGTTCGGTGGAGTCGCGCGAGCAGATCTTTACAACGGCAGAGGCTGTGGCGAAGGCGGGCGCGAAAGTCTTGCGGGGCGGGGCGTTCAAGCCGAGGAGCTCTCCGTATTCGTTTCAGGGGCACGGCGAAGAGGGGCTGAAGTTGCTGCGCGAGGCGGGAGAGAAGTTCGGGTTGCTGGTGATCAGCGAAGTGATGGAGATTTCGCAGATTCCGCTGATGCTGCCGTACGTCGACATTCTGCAGGTGGGCGCGCGCAATATGCAGAACTTCAACCTGCTGCGCGAACTAGGTAAGGTGCGCAAGCCGGTGCTGCTGAAGCGCGGGATTGCGGCCACGCTGGAAGAGCTGCTGCTTTCGGCGGAGTACATTATGTCGGGCGGAAATTACGAGGTGATCCTGTGCGAGCGCGGGATTCGCACCTTCGAGACTTACACGCGCAATACGATGGATATTTCGGCAATTCCGATTATTCACAAGCTGTCGCATCTGCCGATGACGGCGGATCCGTCGCATGGCACAGGGCGGCGGGATAAAGTTGCTCCGATGGCGCGGGCTTCTGTGGCCGCGGGTGCGGATGCGTTGCTGATTGAAGTACATTGCAATCCGGACAAGGCGTTGTCGGACGGGGCGCAGTCGCTGTTTCCCGAGCAGTTCGCGAAGTTGATGGATGAGCTGCGGATGATTGCGCCGGCGGTGGGGAGAAAGATCGGGTAATTGGGGAATTTGGTAATTGAGTAATTGAAAATCCTGCTCGCGATTACTCAATTACCAAATTACACAATTACTCAATCTCCTCATGGCCATTCGGCAAATCACGATTATTGGGACCGGGCTGATTGGCGGGTCGCTGGGGCTGGCGATGCGGCGGAAGAATTTTGCCGGGCGCATTGTGGGGTGCGATCGCGAGGGGACGCTGGAACATGCGCACATGTGCGGCGCGATCGACGATGGCGTGGTCGATCCTGGGGAAGCGGTGCGCGGTTCGCAGCTGGTGGTGCTGGCGACTCCCGTGCTGGCGATTTGCGATCTGATTGAGCGCGTGGGGCCGGTGTTGCCGGCGGACGCACTGCTGACCGATGTGGGCAGCACGAAGGCAGCGGTGGTGGAGCGCGCAGAGAAAGTGTTCGGGAAGAAGGCGGGGAAGCGGTTTCTGGCCGGGCATCCGATGGCGGGGAAGGAACTGAGCGGAGTCGAATATGCGGATGCAGAGTTGTTTCACGGTTCAGTGTGGTTTGTGACTCCGCTGCCGGAACAGAATTTGAACGAGGGATTGTTCGCGGAATTTGCGGGGTGGATTGACGCGATTGGAGCGCGGCTGGCGATGTTGCCAGCCGAGGAGCACGATCGACTGTGCGCGTGGATCAGTCATGTGCCGCAGATGATGTCGACGGCGCTGGCGGCGGCGCTGGTGGAGGAGTTTGGGGCGGAGGCACCGCTGCTGCCGGCGGGCGGGCGGGCGCTGCAGGAAATGACGCGAATTTCGGCGAGTCCGTATTCGATGTGGCGGGATGTGGCGATCAGCAATCGGAAGAATCTGGCGGATGCGCTGTGGAAGGTGGAACAGCGGCTGGCGCATATCCGGGAGAATCTGGCGACGCGGGAGTTGGCGGAGGAGTTTGAGTTGGCGCATGAGCTAAGGCGGGCATCGACGGCGAAGAAGAGATAGGTTCACCACGGAGGCACGGAGACACAGAGAAAGACAATGGAAGATTGTTGATTTTCGGTTGTTGATTGAAGAGCTGCGGGCGTGCGCTCCCGATAGAGTTGGCACACACGAGGTCTTTTCGCCTTCAGCTCAGGCCAGGCTCTTCGCTCCGCTTGAAAAACGGCTGCGCTCATGACGCCATCTGAATAGTAAGGAGCAGTGCAGCGTACATTACAAAACCTATGTTTCGATCCGATCTTCTAAGCCGCAAACGCATTTTGATTACGGGCGGCGGTACCGGCCTGGGCAAAGGCATGGCTGCACGGTTTCTGGAGCTGGGGGCGACGGTGTACATCTGCGGGCGGCGGGAAGAAGTGCTCAACGCCACCGTTGCCGAACTTGCCACCAAGGGTTCGATTCATGCTGTCGCCTGCGACGTGCGCAATTTAGAGGCGGTCGAGGCCATGATTGAACGTATATGGACGGGCGGCCCGCTCGACATTCTGGTAAACAACGCGGCGGGAAATTTTATTGCGCGCACGGAAGAACTTTCTCCCGGCGCGTGGAATTCGGTGATCGGGATTGTTTTGATGGGCACACTGAACTGCACGATGGCGTGCGGGCGGCGTTGGCTGAACTCGGGGCACAAAGGAACCGTGCTGAGTATTTCGGCGACGTATGCGCCGGTGGGTTCGGCTTACGTGGTTCCATCTGCCGTGTCCAAGGCGGGAGTTGAGGCGTTGACTCGCAGTCTAGCGGTGGAGTGGGGCGATCGGGGGATTCGCATGAATGCGATCGCTCCGGGGCCGATTCCTACGCAGGGGGCGTTTTCGCGCGTGCTGCCGCGGCCGGAACTGGAAACGCTGGCGCTGGAGCGGAACCCACTGCATCGCTTTGGGACGATCGAGGAACTGGCCAATCTGGCGGCGTTTCTGGTGAGCGATATGTCGGGCTACATCAATGGCGAAGTGATCCGCATGGATGGCGGCGAGTTTTTGCAAGGGGCGGGGGAGTTCAGCAGTTTGGGGAGGGTTTTGAAGGATGAGGATTGGCAGGCGATGAAGCCACGGAAACGTCATCCTACGTCGCGTTCGCAGCCAGCGGAAGAATGATTTCGTTACAAAACTCTTTCTAACTTTACTCGCTGCCGCACTTCTCCAGGCAACTTCGCTGGGCCCATGCGGTTTTTACAATTGGGGGTTGCACGATAGAGGTGAACGATGCGGACAGGAGTCAAGTTTAGATACGCCGTCTCGATCGTTGTACTGTTGTTCACATTTGCTGCGCAAAGTTGGAGTCAAGGCGCTCCGGCAGCGCCGATTCCACCGCAAATCTATTCCGCCAAAACGGCTTTCATCTCCTATGCCGGAATTGACGATCCGACCGTCGCTGCGGAAATTGCAAAATTCACCAAGGCTGCGAACGGGCTCTACGATCAGTTTTTTTCACGCATGCAAAGTTGGGGAAGATACCAGCTGGTTTCCAGCCCGGCCGACGCGGATCTCATATTGGAGATCTCGGTGAGCTATGTGCCGACGGTGGCAGATGGCCGGCCTCGACTGCATCTCCGGATTGTGGATCCCAAGACCCAAGTCTCTCTCTGGGCCTTCTACGAGGGATTTCAAAGAGAGCCTAAGTATTTGGATAGGGCTCTAAGTAAGGTCCTTACAGATGTTCAGGCAGTCGCAATGCAGCCGCCCGCCGCAAAGGCAAACAAGTAACCAAACAAAAGCCCAGACGCAAGATCGGGTTACGTGTAAGGAGAAAACACTATGCAGTCGAAAATTAACATCCTCGCCGCTTTATTTGTGATGGCTACCCTGGCGGCTTGCTCCCTGCAGGCACAGACGCCGGCTGAGCCTCCCGCGGCGCCGGTGCCGTCGCAGATCGTCAACGCGAGGCGAGTATTCGTCTCCAATCCGAACAGCGAACAGGATCCGCGGATTTCGAAATACTTCGGCGGGCCCGACGGCCTTTATAACCAGTTTTATGCCGATGTGAAAGGCAGCGGACGATTTGAGCCGGTGGCGGCTCCTACGGATGCAGACCTGATTTTTCAGGTCACGATGGGCCTGCATCCTTTTGTGGCCGGCTACGCGGCGCTCCGATTGTCTGTGCTCGATCCTAAGACCAACGTTCTGTTGTGGACGATCTCTGAGCCGGTTGATCCTGCGTTTCTGACCAAGAACGCTCGCAAGAACATAGCGGTTTCGCTCGAACGGCTGGTGGATGATTTGAAGGCGCTGACGCCCGGCAAGTGAGGGACTAGTTCTGGTCCTTCTTGGGCATGAGGATCGCTTTCAGGATCAGGTTGACCACGCTTAGAACGATCGCACCCACGAAGGCAGCGAAGAATCCGCTCACGTGAAAACCGGGAGAGAGCAGGGCTGAGGCCAGCTCGAGCATGAGTGCGTTGATGACGAACCAGAACAGGCCCAGCGTGAGCAGCGTGAGAGGGAACGTCAGGACCTTGAGGATCAGTCCGAGCGTGGCGTTGATGAGCCCGATGACCAGCGCCGCGATCAGCGCGGCTTTCACTCCACGCACGGAAATGCCGATGCCCAATTGCGCGACGATCCAGACGGCGAGCGCGCTCAACAACCAATTCAGAAGCATTCGCATGGCGGCCGCCTTTCGAGAATGCAGAAGCGAGAAGTCAGAATGCTGAGTCAAGATGCAGAGATCAGTCAACGCTCTCGAGAAATCCGTATTCTGACTTCTGCACTCTGACTTCTCTCTTCTGACTTTATGGAATATACACGCGGGAGAGTTTGGAGCGAAGCATTATTGAATTAGAATCACGACAAACTGTATTTGGACATTGAAGTGAACCTGACCGAGATCGAGACGCGCGCGCTGGGCTCGCTGATTGAGAAAGACATCACCACGCCGGATTATTATCCGCTGTCGCTGAACGCGCTGGTGAATGCGTGCAATCAGAAAAACAATCGCGATCCGGTGATGACGTTGGATGAGTCGGCGGTGCGCGGTGCGCTGAGTTCGCTGCAGGAAAAACGCATGGCCGGGCCGGCGAGCGGGGCAGACAGCCGCGTTGCCAAGTTTGAGCATCGTTTGCAGGAAGTGTTTAATTTCGACCGGCGGGAAATTGCGGTGGTCTGCGTGCTGCTGCTGCGCGGGGCGCAGACTCCTGGTGAACTGCGCGGGCGGACAGAGAGAATGTATCACTTCGACGCACTGGAAGATGTGGTCGCCACGCTCGACCGATTGGCGCAGCGCGAGCCGCCACTGGCTTGTGTGTTGCCGCGGCAGCCGGGGACGAAGGAATCGCGGTACATGCATTTGTTCTCGGGAGTGCCGCCGGCGTACGATGCGGCGGAGGCCGCGCTGCCAGCGGCTGCGACTGCCGGCGGCGGGCATTCGGCGGCTGACCGTTTAGCGCAGGTCGAGGAAGAAGTTGCGCAGCTTCGAAGCGAGCTTGCGGATGTGCAAGCGCAACTTGCGGCGTTCCGCAAGCAATTTGAGTGAGCTGGGCGCATAGGCGGGGAACTTTTTGTCGCCGTCTGACGTATCACCATCCAGAAGCGGCGGAGGGTCTCTATGATCAAGTTTCTGCTGTGGTGCATTCTGTTTGTTCTGTGCTGGCCGCTGGCGCTGATGGCGCTGGTGTTGTATCCCATTATCTGGCTGTTGCTGCTTCCGTTTCGCATTATTGGAGTGGCGGTGCACGGTGTACTGGAAGTGATCTATCTGGCGATCACGCTGCCGTTTCGGTTGCTGGCGGCGCCGTTTCGGGTGTGATCGGCGCAGCGGTGATTGCCACGGGCTGAAGACCTTCACTTTCTTACGGCTATCGCGGCGCTGAAGCGCCGCTCTTCCACGGTTGATTCCGCCGTTGTGCTGTCAGTCAATGCACAACGATCCTGTCGGGCTTTCCTTGCCCTGGCCGCATGATGTAGGCTCATCTCAAGATTGAGTTGCCCGCCTGGGGGTTCTATGCGTCGACGTGAATTTCTGATTCGCTCTCTCACTACCGCCGGAGTTGCCTGGCTTAGTCCGAAAGCGATTTTCAGCGCGATTGCTTCGCAGGCATTGCCCGCCAAATTTGCCGCTTACGATACAGTCACGCTCGGGTCAACCGGGATCAAGACGAGCCGGCTGGCGATGGGCACCGGGACCGTGGGATCGGGACATCATTCGCATCAGACGGCGCTGGGGGTAAAGGGACTGTCGGAGCTGCTGCTGAATGGATACGATCACGGGCTGCGGTTCTTCGATGCGGCGGACACGTATGGAAGCCATCCGCATGTGGCGGAAGCGCTGAAGCATGTGCCGCGCGAAAAGGTCACGGTGTTGACGAAGACCTGGTCCCGCAACGCGGCGGACGTGCGGGCCGATCTCGACCGCTTCCGGCGCGAACTGGGCACGGACTATCTCGATGTTTGCCTGATCCATTGCGTGACCGAGGGCGACTGGACCGACCGCTATCGGGGCGCGATGGACGTGCTTTCGGAAGCGAAGCAGAAAGGGATCATTCGAGCGCACGGATGCTCGTGCCATTCGATTGAGGCGCTGCGGGCGGCGGCGAAGTCGCCGTGGGTGGAAGTGGATTTGGCGCGGATCAATCCGGTGGGCGCGATCATGGATTCGGATCCGGCAACGGTTGTCGGAGTTTTGAAAGAAATGAAAGCTGCAGGGAAGGCTGTTGTGGGAATGAAGATTCTGGGTCAGGGCGCGCTGCGGGATCGGCAGGATGAGGCGATCAAGTTCGCGCTGTCGCTGAGCGTGCTGGATGCGTTTACGATTGGCGCGGAGAGCAAGCAGGAGCAGGAGGATTTGGTGCGGAGGATTGCGGCCGCGTGAGGCCCCCGGGCTAAAGCCCGGATTCTTTTTGAGATCGCTGACGCGGCGCTGAAGCGCCGCTCTTCCACGGTGGCTCGAGCACTACCTAGCTCTCCATCGTCTTCAACTGCCGGCTCACAATCAATCGCGCTTCCGTTGCTTTCTGCACATCTTCTGGCGTCAAGCCTGGAGCGATTTCTTCCAAGAGCAGACCTTCTTTCGTGACGCGGATGTAGGCCATTTCGGTGGCGATGGTATCAACTACGCGGACGCCTGTCAGAGGCAGCGTGCATTTTTTCAGAATTTTGGGCGCGCCGTCTTTTGTGGTGTGCTCCATGGCGACGACGACGCGGCGGGCGCTGGCGACCAGGTCCATGGCTCCGCCCATGCCTTTGACCATTTTGCCGGGGATCATCCAGTTGGCGAGGCTGCCGGTTTCGTCGACTTCCATGGCGCCGAGCACGCTGAGATCGATGTGGCCGCCGCGAATCATGGCGAAGGATTCGGCGCTGGAAAAAAACGACGTGCCGGGCATTTCGCTGACGGTTTCTTTGCCGGCGTTGATCAGATCGGGGTCTTCGGCGCCTTCTAGCGGATATGGGCCGATGCCGAGCATGCCGTTCTCCGACTGCAGGGTGACGGTCATGCCGGCGGGGACGTGGTTGGCGATCAGCGTGGGCATGCCGATGCCGAGGTTGACGTAGAATCCGTCGCGCAGTTCGCGGGCGATGCGGCGGACGATACGTTCGCGTTTGTCGGTGTCTTTGGCGGGCATATCGTTGTTCGTCTCTCCGGCCTGGTCATTCTGAGCGAAGCGAAGAACCTATCCAACTCGGCAGTGGCGGCGCTACCAGCAAGTACATAGGTCCTTCGCTTCGCTCAGGATGACAACACAAAAATGATGACAAACTATGAAGCTTTGCGTACGGTGCGGCGCTCAATTCTTCGCTCGTACAGCTCGCCCTGAATGATGCGCTTCACGTAAATCGAGGGCGTGTGAATCTGGTCGGCGTCGAGTTCGCCGACTTCGACCAAATGTTCGACCTCGGCGATGGTGACTTTCGCCGCCGTCGCCATCATGGGATTAAAATTGCGCGCTGTCTTGCGATAGATCAGGTTTCCGGCTTTATCGCCTTTCCACGCTTTGATGAGCGCGAAATCCGCGGTGAGGCCGCGCTCCATGACGTAGAGGCGGCCGTCGAATTCGCGCGTCTCTTTGCCTTCGGCGATGATCGTACCCACGCCGGTCGGCGTGTAGAAGGCGGGAATGCCGGCGCCGCCGGCGCGGATGCGCTCGGAAAATGTGCCTTGAGGAATCAGTTCAAGGTTGAGCGTACCCTTCAGCACCATTTCTTCGAGTAGCTTGTTCTCGCCGACATAACTGCCGATGTGGTGGACGATCTGCCCCGCGGCGAGCAGGAGGCCGTTTCCGACACCGTCGATGCCGACGTTGTTGCTGATGGTGTGAAGATTTTTTGTGCCCTTTTTCTCTAGGGCGCGAATCAGGTTCTCGGGCATGCCGCAGAGGCCGAAGCCGCCGATCATGATGGTCGCGCCGTCGAACACGTCGCGGATGGCTTCGTCCGCGCTGGCTACCACTTTATTCATAGCTTGGAAATTCTAAATGAATTTCACGACGGAGACACTCTTCGACTTTGCTCAGGGCAGGCTCCGGCACGGAGATAAAAAAGCGAGGGACGCAGGGACGCTGCTATGCTGATTGCGAAGGGGCATGAAATCTCTCTACGAAAATTTGCCGGCGGTGAAGATCGGCGGGTGGCATCTGGTGGGACGGGTGCTGTTTGGGCTGCTGGTGTTGATCGCCGTAGCGGTGGGAACGAGCGTCGGGCTGCTGCTGGTGTACACGATCGATCTGCCGCAGGTGGAGGCGCTGGAGGCGTACCGGCCGAGCTCGATCACGGAGCTGTATGACGATCATGGAAAGGTGATCGGATCGTTCGCGCTGCAGCGGCGGGTGGTGGCGACGTACGACGATTTTCCGGCGGTGCTGCGCGATGCGCTGGTTTCGATTGAAGACAAAGACTTTTACAGCCACACCGGGATCAACATCTGGAGAATTGCGGGCGCGGCGTATCACGACATTGAGTCGGGCGGGAAGGTGCAGGGGGCGTCGACGCTGACGATGCAGCTGGCGCGCAATCTGTTTCTTTCGCCCGACCGGCGCTGGCAGCGCAAGGTGCAGGAGGCGCTGCTGGCGATTCAGATCGAGCGGCGTTTTACCAAGTCACAGATCTTTACGCTGTACGCCAATCAAATTTTTCTGGGGCACGGGGTATATGGGTTCGAGGCGGCGTCGGAATTTTATTTCAGCAAGCCGGCGAAAAACCTGACGCTGGAGGAAGCTGCGCTGCTGGCGGGATTGCCGAAGGGGCCCGCGATCTATTCGCCGATCAGCCATCCGGATCGAGCGCGGAACCGGCGCAATCTGGTGATCAACGCCATGCTGGAGGACGGCAAGATCACGGCGGCGCAGGCGGCGGGGGCACGGATGAAGCCGATGGATCTGTATCTGGCGCATGATCCGAATTCGCTGGCGCCGTATTTTGTGGAGGAGATTCGGCGGTACCTGGAAGGCAAGTACGGGGCGGATCAGGTGCATGAAGGCGGGCTGAAGGTTTACACGTCGCTGGACGTGAATTTGCAGAAGGCGGCGAATCAGGCGGTGTTGGACGGGGTTGCGGTTTACGAGCGGCGGCATGGATGGAAAGGGCATCTGGAAAATGTTCCGGATGAAGGCGCGGCGCTCGAAAAATATGTGCATCCGGACTGGGACGACGAACCGGAAGTGAATGGATATGTGCACGGGCTGGTGACGTCGGCGGGAACGGGAATCGCGACGCTGAAATTTGGGCATTACACGGCGGCGCTGGGGCAGCAGGATGTGGCGTGGACGCAGCAGAAACTGGCTGACATTTTGAAGACGGGCGACATCGTCTACGTGAAGATTCTCGCTCTGGGTGCGAATGGCGCGGCGCGCGTGAGCCTGGAGCAGGATTCGGGGGCGCAGGGAGCGCTGCTGGCGATCGACAACACGACGGGTGCGATCAAAGCGCTGGTGGGCGGACGGGACTTCAATGTGTCGAAGTTCGATCGGGCGACGCAGGCGCTGCGGCAGGTGGGCTCGTCGTTTAAACCCTACGTGTATACGACGGTGATTGATGAAGGGGCGAGCCCGGACGATACGGTTCTGGATGAGCCGGTGACGTTTGAGACTGGGTCGGGGTCGCCTTATTCGCCGCACAATTACGATGAGAAATTTGAAGGCGTGATTACGCTGCGGCGGGCGCTGGCGCAATCGCGCAACATTCCGGCGCTGAAGCTGGCGAACAAAGTCGGCATCAAGGATGTGATTGGATATGCGGAACGATTCGGCATCACGGCGAAGATGCCGCCGTATTTGCCGGTGGCACTGGGGTCGGCGGAGATCACGCTGATGGAGCAGACGTCGGCGTACAGCGTATTTCCGAACGATGGCGTGCGGATGGCTCCGCGCTACATTACGCGCGTGACCGATTACGAAGGGCGGGTTTTAGAGGAGGATTTTCCCGATGCGAAGGATGTGATCAAGGAACGGACCGCGCGCATTATGACTTCGATGCTGCAGGGGGTGGTGCAGCATGGCACGGCGATTGCGGCGGCGAAGTTGCCGTTTCCAGCGGCGGGGAAGACCGGGACGACGAACGACTTCACCGATGCATGGTTTGTGGGATTTTCGCCGACCATGACGTGCGGAGTGTGGGTCGGCTATGACGAGAAGAAATCGCTGGGCGCGAAGGAGACGGGGGCGCATGCCGCCTTGCCGATCTGGATGAACTTCATGACGGTGGCGATGGCGGG
>Ga0187782_10003176_pt1 | contig 12234 bp, 12 predicted proteins | sample 0715_SJ02_MP15_2_FD_132454 | JGI IMG/M metagenome (GOLD analysis project Ga0187782, IMG submission 132454) | Tropical peat soil microbial communities from peatlands in Department of Meta, Colombia - 0715_SJ02_MP15_20_MG | ecosystem: Environmental > Terrestrial > Soil > Wetlands > Peat | place...
GCGCCGACCTCGTGCGCCAGTTCGTCGATGAAGGATTCGAGATAGAGCGCGTTGTGATTGATGTTCACGCCGCGCCAGTAGCCCGGCGGAACCGCCGGATTGCGCATGGCGTGCTCGATCAGCAGGTTCGGGAAATCATAGCCGAGCTGGGCGTCGCCTGTCGCCACGAGGCCTTGGAGCGCGGCGGGGTCGAGCCCGTCCTTGATCGCCTCCGGCCGGGTGCTCGCGGTGATGGATTGTCCGGAAACACGGACGCGCAAGGCGATGAGCTGGTTGTTTTCGTCGAAGGCGCCGGTGAGCTTGGCTTGCGTCACCGGATGATATTTGCCGTGCCGCATGTCCTCTTCGCGCGACCACAGCAGTTTCACGGGCGTGCCGGGAAATTGTTTGGCGACGAGCACGGCCTGGGTCACATAATCGGTGAACCCACGCCGGCCGAAGCCGCCGCCGAGAATGACCTTGTGGACCTCGCATTTTTCCGGCGGCAGGCCGGAAGCGGCGACGACCGCGGCGAATGCGGCCTCGCCGTTTTGCGTCCCGGTCCAGACCTCGCAACGCTCGGGCGTATAAAGCGCCGTGGCGTTCAGCGGCTCCATCGCGGCGTGATTTTGATAGGGATAGCTGTAGACTGCCTCGACCGTCTTCTTGGCGCCGGCAATTGCCGCCTTCGCGTCCCCGACCTTGTTGCCGACGACGGCGGGCGCGCTCTCGTCGAGGCCCTGGCTGAGAAAAGAGGCGATGCTTGCGCTGGACAAGGCGGCGTTCGGCCCCTCGTCCCAGACGATCGGCAGGGCGTCGAGCGCGGTCTTGGCGCGCCACCAGGTGTCGGCGACGACCGCGACCGCCGTGTCGCCGACCTTCACGGCCTTGGGAGAGCCGGGCAACCCTGCGATTTTCGTCTCGTCGAAGCTCTTCAGCTTGCCGCCGAACACGGGGCAATCCTTGATCGCGGCGTTGAGGAGTCCCGGCAGCTTCACGTCAATGCCGTAGATCATCTTGCCGGTGGTCTTGTCGGCGGTGTCGAGCCGGAGCAGGCCCTTCCCGGCGATCTTCCAGTCGCGCGGATCCTTGAGCGGCACTTCGGCGGGCGGCGTCAATTTCGCCGCGGCTTCCGCAACCTTGCCGAAGGTGGTGGATCGGCCGGATGCGGAGTGGGAAATGACGCCATTCTCCGCCCGGCACTCGCTCGCCGCAACCTTCCACTCCTCGGCGGCCGCCCGGATGAGCATTTCGCGCGCGGTCGCGCCGCCCTTGCGCACATAATCTTGCGAGCCACGGATGCCGCGGCTGCCGCCGGTCGAAAAATCACCCCAGGCCCGCTTGCGCGCGTAGCTCTGGCCGGGCGTCGGATATTCGGTCGTCACCTTCGACCAGTCGCATTCCAGCTCTTCGGCGACGAGCTGCGCCAGTCCGGTGAGCGAACCCTGTCCCATCTCCGAGCGGGCGATGCGAATGACGACGGTATCGTCCGGACGCACGACCACCCAGGCGTTGACCTCGGGCGCGCCTTCGGCCGCGAGCGCGCCCTTCGGGCCGCCAGGTATGTCCAAACCGAGCGCGAATCCCGCGCCGAGGGCGGCGCCGCCGACGATGAAGCCGCGTCGGGACGGTGAAAAAGCCTGCGTCATCTTCGTCTCCCTCAAGCTTTCGCCGCGGCGTGAATGGCCGCGCGCACCTGCTGGAAACTGCCGCAGCGGCAAATATTGGTGATGGCTTCATCGATGTCGCGATCGGTCGGATGCGGCTTGTCCTTGAGCAGCGCCGCCGCCGCCATCAGCATTCCGCTCTGGCAATAGCCGCATTGCGGGACGTCGTGATCAATCCAGGCCTGTTGCAGGCGATGCAGCGCGCCATTCTCGGCGAGGCCTTCGATGGTCGTGATCTTCTTGCCGACGACGTCGCCGACGGTGACGCTGCATGAACGGACGGCGGAGCCGTCAACGTGGACCGTGCAAGCGCCGCATTGGGCGATGCCGCAGCCGTATTTCGTGCCGGTGAGACCGACGTTTTCCCGGATCGCCCATAAAAGCGGCGCGTCGGGCTCTATGTCGATCTCCGTCCGCCGCCCGTTGATCAAAAGCGCAACCATCGCCCGTCTCCGATTCCGACCATTTTAGTATACTATGGCCGCCGCCGATCCGCCAATCCTCCGTCGCCCCTCTCACGCAGCGCGAATTTCATCATGCTAACCTCTCAGCATTCGAGATCACCAGAGCGAACATGGCCAACACGCTCCTTCTCACCGGTCTGCTTGCTGGCGTATCGCTGCTCTACGCTACCGCAGGGCAGGCAGGCGGGACGGCGTTCGTCGCGATCATGGCCTTTGCTGCATTCCCTCCCGCGGAAACCTGTCGCGACCTGGATCACGCCATGCAACTGCCGGAGCGTGAAGGCCGCCGGCACGTGCACCCGGCGCCACACCATCGGGCTGAGCCCCAACAGCCATACCTTGAACTGCAGTATCGAGCCGGACTTCTCGGACACGGAGCTGGGAGATCGGCTGGTTCGCCTGGGCAAAGGGGGCCTCCTACGCCGCGCTTTGCTCCATGCTACCCCGAGAAATTGAGGCCGTCAGCCGCCCACCCCACACTTCCTCATGGTCTCCTCACTCGCCGCGGCCAAAAAGGCGGCGCAAGAGCCGCAAAGGCCACCCAAGCAGCGCCAAGGAGCCAATAAACAGGGCGCCGGTTTTGAACCTGCCAGGGGTTGACCTGGTCTAATATTGCCCAATGTTTGAGTGAAACCTTCTGAGGCGGCACGAAGCGATTTGCTAAATCGTGGCGGAGCGGCAAGAGCTTTTGGAGAGAACACAATGAAGAAAATGGCGAAGCTTGTGTTGTGCATGGCTCTAATTTTCGCGGGATGCGCTGCCTCAGACGCCGCTTTCGCTCTCAACCGTCGCGCCGTCGCCGGAGGGGAGGAGCAGGTTCGTCAACTGCTGACGCTGATGGACACGGACCGGAACGGAATGGTTTCGCGGGCAGAATTCATGCGGTTCATGGAGGCCGAGTTCAACCGCCTCGACATCGATCACAACGGCGAACTCGACCCGGCAGAGTTGGCCCACACGCAAATTTGGGTGGCGGGCGCAGGACGGGTTGAGCAGCTTTTGCGGCTGATGGACAAGGACAGAAACGGCAAAGTTTCGCGAGCGGAATACATGCAGTTCATGGAGGCCGAGTTCAACCGCCTCGACGTGGACCGCAGCGGCGAACTGAGTCCCCAGGAGCTTTCTCACACCATCCTGCGCGCCAGTCCCATGCATGTGAGCCCTCACAAGTAGGATCCTGCGCTGGGATTGCGTCCGGTTTCGAATGCCTCGTTTCGTGGGGGGGGGGAAGAATGCGCGCTCCGGCGAGATGGGCAGCTAGATTCTCGCTACCAGTTGATTCTCAATCTACGGTACCCAGTAAGGCAAAGCCGGTTGCTCCGGCAATCGACGTCGCATCGGCGCGTGCTACGACTCGCGCATAACCCTCAGGTCGGCAGGCGCCAAAGCGGCCATACGCCGCCTTCTGGACTTTGTGCTCTGTTTACGCTGTGCCGGCTGGCATGTGGTTGAGAGATAAGGCGGCGATCATTTCTTTCAATTTCGGGCGCTGGCCTGGGCTTTTTGTCCGCGGCGACCGTCATGCGGAGATGTAAAGGCGACGAATCCCGTGTGACCACTCGTCAATCTCAAAGCGTTCTCCATTTATGCCAACAAAGCGAAGGGTCTGCCCTCGTTGCGAGACGAAGCGCCTCTGGGTATCGGCGGCAAATTCTCGTACAAAGCTGAGGCTGTGTCCGGAGTGATTCCGCTTTCGGCGCAAGCTCGCCAGCGCGTAAGCGACGGGTCGACCCCCATCTCCAGAGGAGTTCGAAGAATGGGGACCGCCTATCCAACAGCAAATCTAATCTCGAGTGAGCATCTCGAGGGCGCCACGGTGCATGACCCGAGCGGAAAGGAGATTGGCCGGATCGATCGTCTGATGATCGACAAAGCTTCGGGGCAAGTCCGCTATGCGGTCATCGACTTTTGCGGCTTCATGTGCTTGCGCCACGGCAATCATGCGGTGCCGTGGAGCGCAATTGCCTATGATAAGGAGGCCGATCGCTACACGACCAACGTCACAGAGGGCCTGCTTGAGTCTGCGCCTGAATTCACAGACGAGAGCTGGAAGAACCGGGACTGGGAAATGTTGGTTCATCAACACTACAAGACGCAGCCATACTGGGAAGGGCAAGACGCTGCAATTTGATCGGCCTGGTCCGCCTGCTTCCCAGCAGCACATTGCCGCCGGAAAGAAACTGGCGGCAATGTATTTGTTGATTTTTGATCAAAACCTGCAATTTGAAGTCATCGATGACGAGTATACGCCACGAACATGACGCGCAGGCTTGGCACGAAGGCGTTTCCCAGGCGATGTGCTTTTGTAATGGGGAAGCGCGCCAGGCCCACGATGCCTTTAGCTTCTGCTCCGCTCATGGCCGAGGTGCCCCAGTTGGATTGGCGCTATGTTCATCCGGGAAAAAAACGATCTGTTCGCTACCCGGGATGAGCAATGGCGAAGCTAACAGTTGAGCAGGATATGAAGCTGGGCTCCCCTCTCTCGATCAACTGGAAGACGCGATCGAGGCGGCTCATGCATCGCTCAAAATGGTGAGGTGGGCGCAACTCAACGTAGCCCGTTTCACTGGCGGTATTCTCGGAAATGAAATCAGCGCGAAAATCCGAGGCGTGTCGCTGGATATCGAAAGGTTGTGGGAACTGGGTGAAATTTCATGCAAAGTGATGTCTAGCGAGACCCACGCGCTTTCGGATTTCATCGACAGCCACAACCATAAAATCATCGATGTCATTGTGGTGCACTACGAGCCTGCGAGGCCGACCTGAGTCTAGCCATCCGACGATCACTCCGAAATTGATGGGAGTCGCGCGAGCGCTAATTGCAGCAAGGCAACCGCTTGAGCCGTGCGCAAAAAGATGCCCTCACTCCCGAGCCTAGTTATCGCTGCAAGCGCCCTCTTTGCCGCTTCGGCCGGCTACGCGCCGCCCGACGTTTCGAGCTTTGCGTTGACCGCGCTGGCCCTCCCGCGGTGCTATCCGTTGAAACGCGACGCGGATAGCCAGCCTCACCTGCTATTGGCAGCGACGAACGCCAAACCCGCAGCCTTCAATGAGGCGACCGCTCCCGCCATTAGCGGCGACGTTCGTGTTTCTATCAAGGAATGGCGCACGCCCACGCCTCGGTCGCACCCGCATGATCCGCTTGTGACTGGCGATGGAGCCATCTGGTACACTGGCCAAATGGCCAATCTTCTCGGACGCCTCGACCCAAAGACCGGACAGTCTCGAGAATACCGTCTGAGGACGCCGGACTCAGGCCCGCACGGGCTCGTTGCTGACGCAAACGGTGCGATCTGGTTCACGGCAAGCTTCAAGGGCTACATCGGCAAGCTCGACCCCGCCACTGGCGACCTGCGAGAATTCAAGCTGCCGGACCCCGCAGCCCGAGATCCCCATACTCCGGTCTTCGACAAAAAGGGGATACTGTGGTTCACTGTGATGGGCGGGAACATGCTTGGCCGCCTTGATCCGGCGACCGGCGAAATCAAGCTTGTTACCTCGCCGACCCCGCATTCGCTGCCCTATGGTTTGCTGGTGAATTCCCAAGGCGTTCTGTTCTTCGCAGAGTTCGGAGCAAACAAGATCGCGCGCGTCGATCCAGCGACGATGGGGATTGAAGAGTTTACCCTGCCGAACGCCGACGCGCGGCCCCGCCGCATCGCGGTCACCAGCGACGACGCGATCTGGTACACGGACTATGCCAGGGGTTACCTAGGCCGTCTGGACCCGAAGACGGGCAAAGTCTCGGAGTGGCCGTCGCCCGCAGGGCCGGACTCCGGCCCCTATGCCATCGCCGTCGTCGACGACGATATCTGGTACGCGGAATCGGCGACGTCGCCGAATATGCTGGTGCGCTTCGATCCCAAAAGCGAGAAGTTCGAGCGGTGGCCGATACCCTCGGGCGGCGGAGTCGTCCGCAACATAGCGACAACGTCCAGCGGAAATCTCGCGCTCGCATGCAGCGGGGTCGACACGATCGCGTTCGTCGAGATCGCTAAAGGAGCGAACTGAGCAATTGCGAGCAAAGCTGTGAACTGGAGCACTTGCACTAATCCAGTGTCCTTTTCCGGCTCGTTTTGCGCTCAGATGGGGAGCTGTCACACATGCCGCGCAATTTCGACGACGCCTATTCAACGCGTACCAAGAGCATCGCCGACAATCTCGGAAAAGAACTAAAGCGCATCGCGATCAGCGCGTCATGGCGAGAGGCCGAAAAATTCGTCGATTTACTCGGGGTCGCCCAGGCGGTTTACGCAATCGAGGATCCCGCGCCGACGGAGACCAAGGAAGCGCAAATGTTGCGCGCCGCAGCGTTGCGTTTCGAGCGGCTGCTCCGTCGTAGGCGGGAGAAGCTCTTCAAGGAAAGCCCTTTCATGACAGAGGACGCGAGAGCGCGCTTCGACAAGGATATAGAAGTCGTGCGCCGCTATACTCATTTGCTCAACGCCGAGGCTCGAGTCGCACTGGCCGTGCGCGACGCATTCGACGGCGCAAATGAGTCGTATCCCCGAAATCACAAAATTCCCACTAGCCTCAGCGAGGACAGTCCGCTCATCGTTTTGACCTGCGCCGCGTTGGAGTACACGCCCCTAAGGGACAAAACCCCGGAGGCCCTGCGGAAAGCGCTGGAGAAATGGCCGGTCCTCCGCCGCCAAGAGAAAAAGGTTTAAGTTCCGGACGACCGCAGCGGTTGCCCTCCCGCCAGGCATTGGAAACGGCCCGGAAGAGTTCGTGGGCGCGGCCGTTTTCCCACGCAGCGAGATGAGTTCCATTCAGCTGCAGGTGGGAGGCATATTGCCGACGGCGTTGTCGGCGCCATCGGCTTGGTCGGCAAGGCTAATCGACTATGTACATTTCGGTCCACTGAGCCCGCTGGGCATCAAGGAAGAAGCTTTGGGGAACTGCGATGGACGAGAGCAGCTTTAATATGGCCGTGCGCAAATTTCTCAAGGAAGTCGGCGTCACCTCGCAACGCGAGATCGAGCGCGTCGTCCGAGAGGGAAAAGTCGAGGGGCTCGAGTTGAGACTGCGCATGACGCTGACGGCCGAAAACGCACCGCTGAAGCATGTTGTCGAACAGACCATCGACCTCCGCTAAAGCCCGCCTTGCTAGGCCAGGAGCAGAAGCTCGGGCTAATGTCGGAACGCTCTCAAATTCCCGCCCCGAGCCGGGATGGACTTTCGGGCTCGATGCCGCCTCCGCGGAATTCGAGACGTCTGGCGTGGTCGGTGGAACCATGTTTTGCTGGCGTCGGTCGCGCTCTGGCTCGAGCCCCCCGATTTCGAGAGGAGATGTCTCCTTTGGCGGCGCCAATTTGGAGCGGATCTGCCGAAGAGCCCCTTTGATCAGTGATTCTGTAGTATCTCCGGGAGTATTTCCTCGACCGAGTGCGGCGAAATTCGGAGATCTTCAAATCCGGGCATCTCTGGCGACGACACGGTGTCGACCTGCATCAGTTCTACTTGATTGCGAGTGATGGGCGGGCTTGGGAGCATTTCCGCGAACCAAGCCAGCGTGTGCCAAGCGGCAAATGGGATAGGAACTAACATGGGCTTGAGGTTGGCTTCGCGGGCAACGACTCTGAGCAATTCTTCATAAGAGTAGACGCGAGGACCGCCAAATTCGAAGGTGATCGAATGCACGTCCTTCCGATCCAGCGCCCTAGCGATTGCTTCCGCCACATCCTCCACATAAGCGGGCTGCAGTCTCGTTAGACCGCGCCCGAACATCGGATAGATTGGAAGCCGGCCGAGGAGCTTGATGATGGCGGTGAGAAATGAATCGTCCGATCCGAACATCACCGCCGGGCGAATGAGAATTGCCTCTGCAAACGCGGCGCGAACCGCCAGTTCGCCTTCGCCACGCTTGCGGATGTAGAGCGATGGCGAGCCGGCATCGGAGCCGATTCCTGAAACGTGCGCGAGCCGCTCCACTCTGGCTCGACGTGCTTGATCTGCCACCCGTTGAGCAGCCTCGACATGCACGGAATGAAAAGTCTCGCCGCCATGCTCGACGTAAAGACTGACGGCATTCACAAGGCCGTAAGCGCCAGCAAGTGCATTGGCGATTGACTGCTCATCGTGAATGTTGGCCTCGACCGAGCAAAGTTGCGGATCATCAAAACCAAACAGCCTATGCCCTCGATCCGGATGCCTCGACGCAATTCGAACAAAAAACCCAGCCTTACGGAGATGCCAAACCACCCGGCGCCCGAGAAACCCGGTTCCCCCGAACACCACGATGGAGCGCTCGTGCATGGTCGCCCTGGCTCAAATTCCCCTGCCTACGTCGGAGCAGCCTCGATCGTACAGATAACGCGGACGGCATCGCCCCCAACTGCACGCGCCTTGTCTGGATCGGCGTCAGTGCGATGGTAAATCCCAGTTCCGTGCGCGATGACGGGACCGCCGCGCGCCACACCGTACAGCTGGAGCGCGCCGGCCTTGAACGCCTTCGAGAATCTTTCGGCAGGCGTCAGGTGAGATCGAATCGGTCGGCGTTCATCACCTTGGTCCACGCCGCGACGAAATCCGCCACGAACTTCGCCCCCGCGTCGGCTGAGCCATAGACTTCGGCAAGTGCGCGCAGCTCGGAGTTCGAGCCGAAGATGAGGTCGACTCGCGTGCCGGTCCACTTCAGCTCGCCGCTCTTGCGGTCGCGTCCCTCGAACACATTCTCGTCCGCGGTCGCTTTCCACTCGGTCCTCATGTCCAACAGGTTCACGAAGAAGTCGTTGGTCAGCGTTTCCGGCCTCTGCGTGAAGACGCCGTGCTGCGACCCGCCGTGGTTCGCGCCCAGCACCCGCAGGCCGCCGATAAGCACCGCCATCTGCGGTGCGGTCAGCGTCAGCAGCTGCGCCTTGTCGATCAGCAGCTCTTCCGCCGGCACCGCGTATCTGGCCTTGAGGTAGTTGCGGAAGCCGTCCGCGACCGGCTCGAGATAGGCGAAGGACGCAACGTCGGTTTGTTCCTGCATCGCGTCCATGCGGCCGGGCGCGAAGGGAACGGTCACGTCGTGGCCGGCCTTTTTCGCGGCCTGCTCGACGCCGGCCGACCCGCCAAGGACGATGAGATCGGCGAGCGAGACTTTCTTGCCGCCGCCCGCCGCGCCGTTGAACGCCTTCTGCACGCCCGAAAGGGTTTCGAGAATCCGCGCCAGTTGGCCGGGCTGGTTGACGTCCCAATCCTTTTGCGGCGCGAGGAAGATGCGCGCCCCGTTCGCCCCACCGCGCTTGTCGGAGCCGCGGAAGGTCGAAGCCGAAGCCCAGGCGGTCGTGACGAGCTCGGCGATCGAAAGTCCCGAGGCGAGGATTCTGGCCTTGATATCCGCGATGTCCTTCGCGTCGACCAGCGCATGATCGACGGCGGGAACGGGATCCTGCCAGATCAGCTCCTCCGCCGGGACCTCCGGGCCGAGATAGCGTGCGCGCGGCCCCATGTCGCGATGCGTGAGCTTGAACCACGCGCGGGCGAACGCATCCGCGAATTCATCCGGATGCTCTAAGAAGCGCCGGGAAATCTTCTCGTAGGCCGGATCCATCCGCAAAGCGAGGTCCGTGACCAACATGGTCGGCGTATGACGCTTCGACGGGTCGAAGGCATCCGGAATCGTGGCGGCAGCGCCCTTCGCCCTGAATTGATTGGCCCCAGCCGGGCTCTTCTCCAGCTCCCATTCATATTTGAACAGGGTCTCGAAAAAGCTGTTGCTCCACTTCGTCGGCGTCGCGCTCCAGGTGACTTCCGGACCGCCGGTGATCGCGTCTTTGCCTTTGCCCGTGCCGAACCTGCTCTTCCAGCCGAGGCCCATCTCCTCGATGGGCGCAGCTTCCGGTTCGGGACCGACCAGCGCTGCATCGCCCGCGCCGTGAGCCTTGCCGAAGCTGTGTCCGCCAGCGATGAGCGCAACCGTCTCCTCGTCGTTCATCGCCATGCGCTTGAAGGTCTCGCGAATGTCGACGGCGGCGGCAACCGGATCTGGCTTGAAGTTCGGCCCATTCGGATTGACGTAGATGAGGCCCATATTCACGGCAGCCAGCGGATTCTCGAGATCGCGGACGCCGCTGTAGCGCTCGTCGCTACGAGGATCAGGGAACCAAGCTTTCTCCTTGCCCCAGTAGACGGCCTCGTCGGGCTCCCACACGTCGGCGCGACCACCGCCGAAGCCGAAGGTCTTGAAGCCCATCGTCTCGAGCGCGACATTGCCGGCGAGGATCATGAGGTCGGCCCAAGAGATCTGCCGGCCATATTTCTGCTTGACCGGCCACAAGAGCCGGCGCGCCTTGTCGAGGCTCGCGTTGTCCGGCCAGGAGTTGAGAGGCGCGAAGCGCTGCTGGCCGGCGCCCGCGCCGCCGCGGCCGTCGCCGACGCGATAGGTGCCAGCGGCGTGCCACGCCATGCGAATGAAGAGCCCGCCATAGTGGCCGAAGTCCGCCGGCCACCAGTCCTGGCTGTCCGTCATCAGCGCCGCGAGGTCCTTCTTCAGAGCCTGGAAGTCGAGCTTCTTGAACTCCTCCGCATAGTGGAACCCCTCGCCCATGGGATTGGACAGGGGCGAGTTCTGGCGGAGAATCCTAAGGTTCAGTTGATTCGGCCACCAGTCTTTGTTCGACCTCATGCCGACATTCGTGGTCCCGTGCACGACCGGGCACTTGCCCGCGTCCCTGTCAGTCTTCGCGTCCATCTTTCTCTCCGACCGTGTTCCAGTCTTCGTCGAATTGTTCGTATGAACCCTGGCCAGCCGCTTCCTTCACTCGCTCGTTCGCTCATTGCCGAATATTCCTGGAACAATTGGCTCAAGAGTACGCCGGCTGAAGCGCGTCCTAAGCTAAGCGCGAGCACTAGGGGAATGACTAGCGACATAGGGCGCTGCCGAAGGTCCGCCAATGTCGCCCAATCGGAATGGAGGGAACAAAGCGTCTGATTTCGCCAGCTCGCTAGTTCCGTCATCCGAAATGATCGCCAGTCATGCGCATCACAGCAGTTCGCGCAGATCATCCGGCGTGTCTTGGAAAAGCGCTGACGCGGCTTCAAGCTGCGCCACGTCGGCTTCGAACTCCGCCCGCTTCTCGCCCGCGAGAGTCGATGCGACCGCCGACTTCAAATCCTTTACTCATTCCGCGGATTCGGCGCTGACGCCTGCGACGAACGCCGCCATATCCGCCGGTTCGGCCGCCCTCTCCACTTCGCCGCGGGCGCTCACCACGGTGAGGGGTTTGACGACGCCCGTCTCGACACGCTGTTTCTGACCACGCCGATCGCTTGGAAAGGCGCGCTGGCCCAATACGCCGGTCGCCTCCATCGACTCCACCACGCCAAGCGCGAGGTGGCGATCTACGATTATGTCGACGAGAACGTGCGGGTTCTGGCGCGCATGGCGGCAAAGCGAAGATCCGCCTATCAAGCGCTGGGGTATAGGGTGATCGCCGCCCCACAGCTCGACGCACTGCAGTCGCTGCCGATTTTCAAAAGAACTCGGATCGAAAGCCTCTGAATTTCGACATTGCTTCGCCACCTTTATGGTGGTAGGGTGTAGCCATCGAAAAGCGCCGACCGACCCATGATCTCGACGCCATAAAGCTGTCGATCGGTTCGGTCGAAACGCTCGCGATCACGATTTCGGCCATGCGGGACGCCATCGCGCTCGGCTTCGACCGTGGCGGCATCGCGCAAACGATCAACAGCATCGAGCGTGCGATGTTCTACAAGTCGATGACGACGCTCAAAGACCATCGCCTTTGGCAGGACGTCTATCATGTCCCGTGGCAGGGGCTGACGCTCTACATCAAATTCCAGGCGGACGTCATAACCGAGTTCTCGGTGGTTTCGTTCAAGGAGAAGTGAAGATGGCGACGGGGAAGCAAACCCTTCCGAACACGATGATCGCGCCGGACACCGGTGAGGTCCTGACACGGGGCGTTCGGCCGTTCGTGGTCTCCTACAAGGGCGAAAGCGTCAGTGTTGATCTTCCAGCCTATTATCCTGTCGGCGACGGCGACGGCGTGGTTGTTGGAGACGACATGGCCGTCGTCGACGAGGCTTTGCGTGGGCTCAAGGAGAAGATTGAAGGCCTGCCCTCTCCCGCCACGATCCGCCGCGTTCGATTGAGGCTCAATCTGTCGCAGCGC
>Ga0187782_10003177_pt1 | contig 12231 bp, 11 predicted proteins | sample 0715_SJ02_MP15_2_FD_132454 | JGI IMG/M metagenome (GOLD analysis project Ga0187782, IMG submission 132454) | Tropical peat soil microbial communities from peatlands in Department of Meta, Colombia - 0715_SJ02_MP15_20_MG | ecosystem: Environmental > Terrestrial > Soil > Wetlands > Peat | place...
ACCTTTGAAAAACGCGGCGATCAAGGCCATGGAAATTTGAAGCTGCTCGTCCCCATGCATCCCGGCAAATGCAGTTGTACATAAAGCATATAAGAGATCTCGCTTTCTGATCATCCGTCCAACGGCTTCAACCCTGCGCTTTCGCCGCGAGATAGGCGACGGCCTTCTCCAGCGTGTAGAGCTTGTTGTAGTCCGCTTCGGGAACGTCGATCTTGGTGCGCCTGTGGATCGCGGCGACGAGATTGGCGAAATCCATCGAATCGAGATCGAAGGTTTCGCGCAAGTCGTCCTTGTCGCGCGCCGAGGCGGGATCAGCCTCTGGAGCGATCTCGCAAATCAAGTCCAGGATCAGGCGTCTCAGCTCGTCGTCCGTCATAGCTTCTCTGGCTCCTGTAGCAGGCGCGCGACCGTTGCGAGATAAAGCCCGCCGAGATGCCCGTCGGTGACCCTGTGGTCCGCGGCGAGGCTGACGGTCACGAGCGGACGACTCTCGACGCGGCCGTCGACGACCCAGGGGCGAGCGGCGACGCGCCCGAAGCCGACGATCGCCACCTGCGGCGGATAGATCACGCCGGTCACCGTCTCGGCGCCGCGCTCGCCGACGCTGGTGACGGTGATCGTCGGCGAGGCGAGCTCCGAGCCGCGCAGCCCGCCGCGCCGAGCGCGTTCGACGAGGTCGCGCATCGCCGCCATCAGCTCGGCGAGCGACTTCTTGTCCGTGTCGCGAATGGCCGGCGCAATGAGCCCGCCGCCGCGCAGCGCGATCGCCCAACCGACATGAACGCCTTCGCCGGCGACGAAGGCGCCGTTCTCATAAACGCCGTTGAGCTTGGGCTGCTCGTGCAGCGCCAGAGCGGCGGCTTTGAGGAACAGAACGGCCGGCAGGATGCGATCGATCGGCTCTCTCTCGGCGTTGAAGCGCTCGAGCCAGGCCAAGGGCCGATGGAGGTCCATGGTTTCGGTGAGGTAGTAGTGCGGGATCTCGCGTTTCGAACGGCTCATGGCGGCGGCGATGGCCTTGCGCATCTCGGCGAGATCGAGACCTCTCTTGACGGGAGACGTCGCCTTCGGAATGAGAGCCGCCGCTTCGACGTCAGCCAGACGGATCGATCCTTCAACGCCGGTCCCTTTTATCGTGGCGAGATCGAGACGCAATGTCGCCGCGCGGCGACGCGCGACGGGCGCGACTTTCCTTCGCGAGGCGGAACGCGGCGCCGCGCCGGCCGTCGCGGGCGCGGGCTCTGCGGCAGCTTCGCGGATCGCCACGGGCGTTCGTGCGGCCACCGGGACGGGACCGCTCTCTGAGGGCGTGGAAGGCGCCTCCTCTCCTGGCCGATCGATCCGCGCCAAAATAGTTCCGACCGGCACGCGCTCGCCGACCGGAATGAAAATGTTCGACACCACGCCGTCGACGAAAACCTCGACCTCGATCGCGCCCTTCTGGGTCTCCACCACTGCGATCACGTCCCCGGATCTGACGCGATCGCCGAGATTCACGCACCATTCAACGAGTGTTCCGGCCTCCATGTCGGCGCCGAGCGCGGGCATCTTGAAGTCGCTCATGATGGACGCACGAGTTCACGCGCTGCGGCCACGATGGCGTCCACTTGGGGCAGGCAAGCGTCTTCGAGATGCGCAGCGTACGGCATGGGGACCTCACGCCCGCAAACGCGGCGCAACGGCGCATCGAGCTCGAAGAACGCCTCTTCGGCGATGCGCATGCCGATCTCGGCCGAGATTGAACCGCTGCGCCAGCCTTCATCGACGATGACGCAGCGACGCGTCTTTGTCACCGAATCGAGGATCGTCTTAGCATCGAGCGGCCGCAGCACGCGCAAATCGACGACCTCGGCCGAGATGCCGTCTTGCGAGAGACGCTCCGCCGCGCCGAGCGTCTTGAACAGGCTGCCGCCATAGGCGACGAGGCTGACGTCGGCGCCGCTCCGGCGCACCTTGGCCCTGCTGACGTCGACGGAGGCGATGGCGGCGTCGAGATCGCCTTCCATATTGTAAAGCATCACATGTTCGAAGATGATCGTTGGATTGGGGTCCTTGAGCGCTTCGATCAGCATGAAGCGCGCGTCCTCGATCGTCGCTGGAGTCAAAATGCGCAAGCCTGGAATATGCGCATACCAGCCTTCCAGACTGTGGGAGTGCTGCGCCGCAACGCGACGCCCGCCGCCCGTGGCCATGCGGATGATGAGCGGGACCGCGAATTGCCCGCCAGACATATACGGAATGGTGACGGCGTTGTTGAGGATCTGATCGAGCGCCAGCAGGCTGAAGTTCACGGTCATGATCTCGACGATCGGCCGCATGCCCGCCATCGCCGCGCCGATCCCGGCGCCGACGAAGGCGCTTTCGGACAGAGGCGTGTCGCGGATGCGCTCTTCGCCGAACTCGTCGAGGAGCCCCTTCGTCACGGCGTAGCAGCCGCCGTAGCGCCCAATGTCCTCTCCCATCAGGAAGATACGTGGATCTGCGGCGAGAGCCTGGCGCAGCGCCTGCTTGCACGCCTCGCGGTAGGTCATGCGCTCTGCAACGGGTTGTTGCGGCGCGTTCACGCGGGGACCTCCTGCATCGTTACGAACCGTTCGAGCTCGGAGACCGGCTCCAAGGCCCCGGCGTCGGCGAAGGCCACAGCCGCCGCAACTTCCGCGTCAATCGCTTTCTCCATCTGCAAGACTTCTTCGGCCCTGATGAGATGGTTCTCCTCCAGCCAGGTCTGATAACGAATGATGGGTCCTTTCTTGCGCCATTCCTCGACCTCTTCCTTCGATCGGTATAGCTGCGCGTCGAACATCGAATGCGCGCGAAAGCGGTACGTCCGGCACTCCAAGAAAAAGGGGTCGCTTGTGGCGCGGATTTTGTCGATCGCGTTGCGCGCCGCGCTTTCCACCGCGACCACGTCCATGCCGTCCACCCGCTCGCCTTCGATTTTGTAGCTCGCCGCCTTGTGCACGAAATCCGTGTCGGCTTCGGCGCGCTCGACCGCCGTCCCCATGGCGTATAAATTATTCTCGCAGACAAAGAGAATCGGCAGGCGCCAGAGCTTGGCGAGATTGAGGGTCTCGTGGAACTCGCCCTCATCCGCGGCGCCGTCACCGAAGAAGCACGCCGTCACCGCCTTTTTGCCCACCATCTTGTCGGCAAGCGCGACGCCGAGCGCCAAGGGCAGGCCGCCGCCGACGATGGCGTTTCCGCCATAGAACCGGGTCTGGCGATGAAAGAAATGCATCGAGCCGCCGCGTCCACGGCAACAGCCGTTGAGCTTGCCGAACATCTCGGCCATCAGACAACCGGGATCGACGCCGCGCGCCAACGCCTGGCCATGCTCGCGATAGGTCGCGATGACTGCGTCCTGCGGCGTCAGCGCCTCCATTACCCCGACCGAAACCGCCTCTTCGCCATCATAAAGATGCAGGAAGCCGAGGATCTTCTGCGCCTGGTAAAGTTCGACGCACTTGGCTTCAAAGCGCCGAATGCGGATCATCGCGTTCAGCAGGTGGCGCAGGTGAGCATGGTCGAGATGCACCTTGTGGGTCATCGTTCGTCGCTCTCCAGGGTCGAGAGGTCCCCCTCGGGGAGGCCAAGCTCGCGCGCCTTCAGCAGGCGCCGCATGATCTTGCCACTGCGCGTCTTTGGCAAATTGGCGCGGAACTCGATCTCCTTCGGCGCAACCGCCGCGCCCAGCCGCTTGCGGGCGTGGCCAAGCAGCTCCTTGAGCATGGCCTCGTTCGCCTCATAGCCGAGCTTCAACGCGATAAAAGCCTTGACGATCTCGCCTGCGACCGGGTCTGGCTTGCCGATCACGCCCGCTTCGGCGACCGCCGGATGCTCCATCAGCGCGCTTTCGACTTCAAACGGCCCAATCAAATGGCCCGACGATTTGATCACGTCATCGGCGCGGCCCACGAACCAGAAATAGCCATCCTCGTCGCGACGCGCCAGGTCGCCGGTCAAATACCAGTCGCCGACAAAACATTTGCGGTAGCGTTCCTCTTCATGGAGGTAGCCGCGCATCATCGACGGCCAGCCGCGCTTGAGCGCGAGTTCGCCTTCCTCGTTCGGCGTGTCGACGATCTCGACGCCTCCATCCGCGCTTCGTCTCGCGATGCCGGCCTCTATCCCCGGCAAGGGGCGCCCCATCGATCCCGGCCTGATGTCCATTGACGCAAAGTTGGCGATCATTATTCCGCCCGTCTCGGTTTGCCACCAATTGTCATGAAACGGCAGGCCGAACGCCTCCAGGCCCCAGACGACGGCCTCCGGGTTTAGCGGCTCGCCGACGCTGGCCATGAAGCGCAAGCTGCTGAGATCGTAGTCTCTGACTGCCGCCGTCCCGACCTTCATCATCATGCGAATGGCGGTCGGCGCGCTATACCAGACGCTGATCCGCTCTTGCGCCAGCACGCCGTACCAGGTTGGCGCGTCGAACTCCGCCTCCACCACGATGTTCGTCACGCCGTGCAGCAGCGGCGTGATCACGCCATAACTCATGCCGGTCACCCAGCCGGGATCCGCCGTGCACCAGAAGCGATCGCCTTCATGCAGATCGAGCGCATAGAGGCCGGTGACATAGTGGGTCGCGACGGCTTCGTGCACATGGATGACGCCTTTGGGACGGCCGGTGGTGCCGCTCGTGAAATGCAGCAGCGCGGGGGTTTCTGGATCGGTCGGCGGAATTTCAAACGTTTCCGACGCCGCCGCCATCACGCTTCGCCACGACAGCGTGACGCAGCCGTCCGTCTCGCCGTCAACAAGAATCACATGTTTGAGGTTGGGCAGCCGGCCACGAATAGCGGCGACCCTGCGCCGATAGAGCGCCTCGGTCGTCACCAGCACGCGGGCTTCCCCTATCTCCATTCTCGTCGCGAGCGGCTCGGGCCCGAAGGCCGAGAATAACGGCGAGACGACGCTATTCGTCTTCAGCGCGCCGAAAACGGCGATATAAAGCTCCGGGAGACGGCCGAGCAGCACGAACACCGCCTCTCCCCCTGCGACCTCGAGGCCCCGCAGGACATTTGCGAAGCGGTTCGTCGCGACGGCGAGTTCCCCAAATGTGAGGTCCCTGCGCTCGCCTGTCTTACCGACCCAGCGAAGCGCGACTTGATTCTTGCGTTTTCCCTCGGCGTGGCGATCGACCGCCTCATGCGCGATATTCAGGCCCCTTCCACCGGGGAGCCCGCTCAGCCTCGCGCGCGCCGCTTCCCAGGTGAACGTGGCGCGAAGAGCGTCATAATCAAGGAGGTTGGGGGAGACGCGAAACGAGCCGGGATCCTTGCGGATCGTCGCATAGCGGGTCGCCTCGTCAACACGGCCCATGTATTCTCCCCCGCGGGTCACAGGCAATAAGTTATGATGACGCCTGGGCTCGGAGCAATGGCCTTTTAAGGGCAGGCGATTTCGCCACAGAGGCGCAAATTTTGGTCCAGCGCTCGCCGCTCATGGCCAAGACACGGTTAGCGACTGCGCCGACGCCTCCTGGCCGGCCTTCGAATGCGACCCCGAGACCTGTTCCGCCAACTCGACGGAAGCGACGGCGGAAGCGTTCGGCGTTCACAAAGGGTCAAGGTTGGAATCCTGGTCTGCAGCGACCGTGAAGCCGCCAAGGCAAAAGTCGTGCTGAACGCCGACTACGACCCAGGCGTCGGATTGACGGAACTCCGTAAGCCGGGCCTTGATAGGCCGTCTTTTCGTCCATCGCCGACGCGGCGGGCGCCCGGTCCGAGGCGCCTTGACGTCAGCTGGTTCCGTGGCTGGGATTGGCTAATGACTTCGACCTCCGATGATCTCGCCAGCGCTCGCGTGAGCCTCGCCGACAAGGTTCGGTTTCTGAGCGCTCCCGAGAGCTATGCGCGGACGCCGGAACAAGTGCGCGTCGTAGAAACGCACATGTCTTTCGTATTCCTGGCGGGGGAAAGGGTTTATAAGCTCAAGAAGCCGGTCCGCTTCCCATTCCTGGATTTCTCGACGCTGCAACTGCGCGAAGCCATGTGCCGGGAGGAATTGCGACTCAATCGCCGGCTCGCCGCCAATGTTTATCTCGACGTGCGTCCGCTGACGGCGTCGCAAGACGGCGCCCTCAAAATCGGCGGCGATGGCGTGGTGATCGACTGGCTCATCGAAATGCGCCGCCTGCCGGCCGAGCGGATGCTCGACCATGCGCTGAAGCAAGGTCCGGTTTCCGAAATCGATATCGGCCTTCTCGCTCGGAGGCTCGCCCGATTTTACCTTGGCGCCGATCGATCGACCATCTCAGCCGGCGATTACGCCGATCGCTTTTTACGCGAGCAGAAGAAAAACCGTGAGATTTTGACCAGTCGCGAGTTCGCCCTCGATCATGGCCGCTCGGCGAGCGTGCTCGACCGGCTCGACGCGCAGCTTGAAGCGGCTCGCGCGCTCCTGGAACAACGCGTCCGGGCTGGCCGCATCGTCGACGGTCATGGCGACCTGCGCCCCGAGCACATCTGTTTCTGCGACGACATTGTGATTTTCGACTGCCTCGAGTTCAACGCCGAATTGCGCCAAGTCGATCCATTCGACGAACTCGCCTTCCTTGGCGTAGAGTGCGCGCTTCTCGGCGCGCCCGCATTCGGACAAAAGCTTCTCGACGCGGTCAGCCGATCGTTGGACGATCCTGCGCCAGAACGGCTGATCCAGCTATACGCCGCTTCGCGCGCCATGCTGCGCGCGCGGCTCGCTCTCGCGCATTTGTTGGACCCCGTTCCTCGCACGCCCGACAAATGGGAGCCGCTGGCGAGCCGTTATCTCGCACTCGCCGAGGCGGCGATGGCGTGATTGGTTGGCGGGCGATGCGCGCGCGCCGCGCCGAGAAGCTGCGCCAAAAAAGCGCGGTTTTGGACAGGTCTCGCTCCCGTGAGCCGGATCTCAAGCGCCGGCCTCCAGCAGCTTCGTGATCGAGCCCCCCGAGTGGCAACATCGGATCGCCTGCGCAAGGAGAGGCGCGACGCTCAGAACCGTCAGATGCGACTGCAATCCTTGCGTGCTCATGAAGCCCGGCAGGGGAACAGTGTCGGTGATGACGATCCGATCGATTTTCGCGCCTTCGAGCACAGGAGCGGCATTTGGCGAAAATACGCCATGCGTCGCTGCGCACCATACCTCTTTTGCGCCGTTTTTTCGACAGGCGGCCGCGACGCGGGCCATCGTGCCGCCGCCGCTGATGAGATCGTCGAGCACGATCGCGACGCGCCCCGAAACGTCGCCGGCGAAAATCTCGCCGACCACTTTACCCTCGCTGCGATGCTTGTCCAAAAAACCTTTGGCGATGGGCCGTTCGAGGACTTTCTCCATGCGTTCGCGAAACAATTCCGCACGCTTCTCGCCGCCGAGATCAGGCGAGACGACCGCGACGTCCTTTTTGCCGACGAGCCGCGCGAAATGACGCGCAAACAGCGCTTGCGCGTCGAGATGTTCGGTGTCGCAGCGGAAGGCGTTCTGAAAGGCCGCGAGATTGTGAGCGTCGAGCGCGATCACGCGGTCGGTTCCCATCGCCTCGAGCAATTGCGCAAGATAGCGGGTCGTCACGGGATCGCGTGGTTTTGTTTGCCGGTCCTTGCGCTGGTAACACAGATAGGGAGCGACGACCGTCACGCGTCCGGCGCCGGCGTCCTTCAAAGCGCCGACGAAAAACAGCAGGCGGCACAGCTTGTCGGCGGTGCTCGAGTCTTGCTCGCCGTAAAGGCTGGACAGGACATAGACGTCCTGGTTTCGGACGTTCGCCATGGGCCTGATCTTGAACTCGCCGTCCTCGAAACCACGTTCTTCGTGCGGCGCCAGGGCGACATGCAGCTGCGCCGCGACCTTTGCCGCCAGCTCGCGGTTTGATCCGAGCGCGAACAGAGAGACGCCGTGATCGAGCGGCTCAGACACGGCAATGGCCGGCGCACCCTGCCGGAAGGCTTGAACCGAGAACGCACAGAGAAACGCGTCGATCTTCACCCCGTCTTCCGAGAGAGGCGCGATCAGAGCTTCGACCGCCGCGCTGTCTCGACCGTGTTCCTTGGCGATGAACTGGGCCATAAATGGCGTTCCAGAGCGTCGCGCCTCCTCGAACAATCGGCGCAAACGAACGGCCGTGCGGCGATCCCTCGCGCCGCTGAGCCGGCCATCTCCGCCGATCGGACCAAGGAACGCTTCTGCGGCGCTCCGATGCCCCGCCGCCAATGCGTAATCCCGTTCGCCCTCGATCGTCCGAAACACGATTGCGGATCGAAACGCGTCCCGATGCTCGGCGATGTCGCTTGCGCGCGGCGCCGGCGTCTTGCCGCGCAGCGCATGCCATTCCTTCAAAATGCGGGCGAGACCTTCTTCTCCAGGCGACAGGCCGAAATCCAACCTGCTGAAGAGCCGCAGAAGAGGCGGAGGCGTCATGGCCATCGTCGTCACTTTTTACCCCTTCGCTTCGTCCGCCACGCCCTCGACGCGGCGCTCGCCCGTTCTTGGAATGTAGGTCCGGGACTACGACAATGAAAGGCTTTGAGAGCCCACAGCCTCTCCGCGTGCGTCGAATGATCGCTGGCGCTCACTTCACGCCTTGCGCCTGACGCCGGGGAGAAGGTCTCACGAGCTCGATGATCTCCTCCGTGATTTCTTCCTGCCGCTTCTGACGATGGCGAGCCTCCAGTTCTTCTAACGATTTCTGCACATTGCTGCGGGCCGCGATCATGGCCTGCATGCGCGCTTCGTTTTCGGCGGCGAAGGAGAGCACCGCCGCCTCGCACAACTCGGCGAAGACGTATTCCTGCGCAAGACTCTCGATGAGCGTCTCAGGCGGCAGGGTGATGAGCGGCGACGTTGGTCGGCGGGCCAACGGGAAGCGCGCGAGATCGAGAGGAACGAGCGATCGTTCGACGATTTTCGCGCCCGCGCTTCCCGGCGCGCCGTGGATGAGCGTCACGCGCGCCGCTTGGTTCTCGTCGAGACGCTGATACAGCGCTCCAGCGATGCGATCGGCGAGCAAAGGCGCTTCGTCAACGCGCGACGCCATCGGCGCCGTCCACGACGACTGCAAGCCTTGCTCTTCGGCGAGCGCTTCGCCGCGCTCGCCGACGATGTAGAGAGCTGCGCGCTCCGCGCTCGATCTTGTCACGGCCCGTTTGGCCGCGGCGAGAATGCGGTCGTTGAAGGGGCCAACGAAACCCTGCGCCGAACAGAAGACCAGAACAATGCGTCCGCCTGGGGATCTTCGAGCCGCGTCGCTCTGTCGGCTCGGGTGCTCCGTCATAAGCGCGAGCGCGGAGCCGATCGATTCGCCCAACGCCTTGGCGTAGGCGCGCACGCCCTCGAGCCGCAACTGCGCTTCGCGCGTTCTTGCGGCGGCTACGCCGCGCATCGCCGCTATGACGCTTTCCAGTTGTCGCGTGGCGACGATATGGGCGCGGATATCGCTTAGCCGCTCGCTCATGGCCGAGGCGCGCCGAGGCCTTTGGCGAGATCCTCCACCCTGGCGACAAGGTCGTCGCGCATCGCCTCGTCGAGCTGCGCGCCCTGCGCAAGCGCGACGACGCTATGCGGCGCCGTGGCGTCGAGGTGCGCGGGAAGCCTATCTCTGAGAGCCGGGATGGCGTCCGCGGGCAATGCGTCCATGACTCCGGCCTCCAGCGCGGCGAGCAGCGCGACCTGGTCTACGAGGCGCAGCAGGGCGAAGCGCGGCTGGATCAGCAGGGCGCGGATGCGTTCGCCGCGCGTCATGTCGCTCTTGATGTGCGCGCTGGACATCCCGCCGAAGCGCGTGAACATTTCGAGCTCGAGAAACTGGCTGTACTGCAGGCGCAGCCTTCCCGAGACCTGCTGTAGCGGCTCGGGCTGCGCCTTGCCGCCGACGCGGCTGACGGAGAGACCCACATCGACGGCCGGGCGGCGATTTGCGGCGAACAGGCGCTGGTCGAGCACGATCTGGCCGTCCGTGATCGAGATCAGATTGGTGGGAATATAGGCCGAGAGATTGCCGGCGTCGGTCTCGGCGATCGGCAACGCGGTTAGAGAGCCGCCGCCGAATTCCCTCGACAGCTTGGCCGCACGCTCGAGCAGCCTTGCATGCACATAGAAGATGTCGCCGGGATAGGCCTCGCGGCCGGGCGGCTCATGCGTAAGCAGGGCAAGTTCCCGATGCGTGGCCGCATGTTTGGTCAAGTCGTCGATGACGACGAGCGCGTGGCCGCCGCGATCGCGGAAAAATTCCGCCATGGTCAAGCCGGCGAAGGGCGCGATCCATTGGAGGCCGGGCGGCGCCGCGGCGGAGGCGACGACGAAGATCGTGCGTTCCATCGGGCCTTTCGCCCGCACCGCTTCGATCGCGCGCTCCACTGCCGTCGCGCGCTGGCCCACGGCGACGTACACGCAAATGATGTCCGAATGGCGCTGGTTGATGATGGCGTCGATCGCGATCGAGGTCTTGCCGGTGGCGCGATCGCCGATGATGAGCTCGCGCTGGCCGCGGCCCAAGGCGAACATCGAGTCCACGACCAAAATTCCGGTCTCGACCGGCTCGCTTACGAGGTCGCGCGCAATGATGCTCGGCGCCGGACGCTCGAGGGGATGAAACGCCTCCGCGGCGATCGGCTCGCCGCTATCCAGCGGACGTCCCAGCGGATCGACGATGCGGCCCAGCAATCCATGGCCGACCGGCGCGCGCGCGACTTCCCGCGTCCCGAACACGCGCTCGCCCGCCTCGATCGCCTCGCCTGCGTCGAGCAGAACGACGCCGATGCGATCCGGCTCGAGCGCCAGCGCGAAGCCCGTTTGACCGCTCTCGAAACGCAGCAGCTCGTTTAGCGCGGCCTCGGGCAAGCCGGACACGAAGGCGACGCCGTCGGCAAAGCTCTCCACGCGCCCGACAGTCTCGACTTTCGGGCCGAGATCGACCCTCGCGACCGCCTCCCGACCGCGCGTGAGCCAATCGGACGCTTCATCCGGCACTTTCCTGCTCCGCCAGCAACGTCGTTTTGATGCGATCGAGATCCGCGCGCAGGCTGTTGCGGATGCTGGTGTGCTGATCCTCCAGTTCGAGGCCCGCGAGCAGGGCCGGGTCGGCGCGAAATCCGAACTCCAGCGGGCGCCCGAGAGCCTTTTCGAGCGCGGTCCGACAGAGCGCTTCTTCCTCGGTGGTGAGCGGACGCGGCGCGGTCAGGATCGCGGCGCCGGGCCGGCAAAAGTCCGCGCGGATCTCGTCCGGGAGAGCCGCGATCGCGCCGACGAGGCCCTCGACGAAACCTGAAACGAGCGTGGTCTGCGGCAGACGCTCGAGCAGGCGCCGCGCAATGTCGACTGCAAGGAGATTCGCGCGCTCGGCTTGCGCGCGCCACTCCGCCTTCTTGCGGCGCAAGATCTCGGCTTCCGCCTCGGCCCGCAAGCGGGCTGCGTCAGAGCGCGTCGCCTCGAGCAGCGCATTTCTGGCCTCGTCCGCCTCTGCGGCGGCGGCGCGGATCGACGCGGTCCGGTCCGAGGCGATATTGTCGAGGGCTGCTTGGGCTTTCTGCTGGAGCGCGCGCGCCGAGGACTCGGCCGAGGCCGCCTCGTCCATGAGCTTGGCCGCCGCCGCCTTGCGGTCGGCGAGGATCGACGCCATCGGGCGAAAGAGAAACCGGGACAGCAGCCAGATCAAGACGAGCGCATTGACCGTCTGCAGCCCGAGCGTCCACCAGTCGATCTGCACGTCCGGGCGCCTTACTTCGCGAAGGGATTGGCGAAGAGCAGCAGCAGCGCGATGACGAGACAGTAGATCGCCATCGTTTCGATCATGGCGAGGCCGACGAACAGCGTGCGCGACAAGACGCCCGCGGCCTCGGGCTGGCGCGCGATCGCATCCATCGCCGCCGCGACGGCCTTGCCTTCCGCGAGCGCGGGACCGATCGCTCCGAAGGAGACGGCGACGGCTGCGGCGATGACGCTGATGTATTGAATGTCGTCCATTTCGCAGCCTTCCCTCGCTGTTGAGCCGTCGCGCCCTCAAGGCCCGTGTCCGTCCACCGCCGATCCGATGAATACCGTGGCCAGCGTCGCGAAAATATAGGCCTGCACGGCGCCGGTGAGCAAATCCAGGGCCATCAGCGGAATCGGCACGAGAAGGCCGGCGAGCGACAAGACAACGCCGACGACGAACACCCCGCTCATGATATTGCCGAAGAGGCGCACGATCAGCGAGAAGGTGCGGGTCACCTGCTCGACGAGATTGAGCGGGATCATGACGATGCTCGGCTCGGCGAA
>Ga0187782_10003178_pt1 | contig 12229 bp, 10 predicted proteins | sample 0715_SJ02_MP15_2_FD_132454 | JGI IMG/M metagenome (GOLD analysis project Ga0187782, IMG submission 132454) | Tropical peat soil microbial communities from peatlands in Department of Meta, Colombia - 0715_SJ02_MP15_20_MG | ecosystem: Environmental > Terrestrial > Soil > Wetlands > Peat | place...
AATCCTGTTTTGCCGTCGATGACCAGCTCAGGAATTCCGGTTATGGCCGGCGCGAGCACGATCTTCCCGCGAGCCATCGCCTCCATCAGGACCAGCGGAATTCCCTCGCTGCGGCTGGTCAGCACCACCACATCGGCGCTGTCGTACAGCGACTCCATCTGCTCCTGCGGGACATACCCCATCAAATGAACTCGCCCGTCCAGACCGCTTTCGCGAATGACTGACTCCAGCCTCTCCCGCTCCGGCCCCTTACCCGCTATAAAGCATTCGAAACCGATGCCCCGCCCGTGGAGCAGTTCGCATGCGTGCACAAGAAACGCGTGATCCTTCACCCTATGCAGGCGGCCAATCGTCAGCAGGCGCAAAGGCTCATCGCTGGCCTTAGGCCGGGCAAACGTGCTGGCGAAGGCGGGAATGTCTGCTCCCAAGCGCGATACCACCACTTTTTCGGGTTCAACCTCGGAATATTGTCCCAAAATGTAACGCCGGTTGTAATCCGAGCACGTCAGGCAAAAAGCACAATTCTTGAGCTTCGCATCGAGGTAAGCTCCATGCATCAGAAGGTCGGACCCCAGCAGCGTCAGACTGAACTCAACTCCGAGCAGCCGCGCCGCTGTCATCGCGATCCACGAGCCAAAATACCCGTGCACAACGTGAATGTGCCTAACGTCCTGATCTTGCAGCCGGACGGCGTAACAAGCGCCGAGAAACGTGTGTGCCAGCGCCCTCACACGCTGCCACGGCGTCTCGCGTCCCCACAACACAACGCGCTGGACCAATGGCGCAATGCGTTTCCACCGTCGTAGGCAAAGCCACATCGCCCGAAACAGCACAGACAGCCCAGGAGGTAGCAAGACGATGTCCACACCTTCGCTGCTCCGCGGGCGCCACGCGCTGCTGGCGATCACTTGAACTTCCCGGCTCCGCAGTTCCGCAATCTCATCGGGAACATAGGGCTCGAAGGCCGAGGGAAACTCATTCGCCAGATAGGCGACAGTCAACATCGCGGCAGGACCTCCGCTCGGCGCTGCTGCGCAGCCAGCATGCCCGCCAGCGTGTACAGCAGTCCGTTCACGAACTGATAGCTCATCACCACCACGGCGGCATTGAGCCAGTACACGGCCAGCAGGATCGGCCACAGCCGGTGAAAACACCGATCGAGAAATCCGTTTTTTTCATCGGCGGGAATGACGCCGCGCCCCAGCCGCCACATCTCCCACATCAGCCACAAGTACAGGCTCAGCCCGAGGACACCGTGCTCCACCAGCAGCTCCAGGTAGGTGTTGTGCGGGTATAGCGACTTTTCCGTGTACCCGGAAACATGCCGCGGCAACTCTGCCGGCATCGAGTGAAAGCCCCATCCCAGCCACGGGCGCTGCAGAAACATGTCCCATCCACCCGCGTACACCGCTGCGCGATAATCGACCGGGCCGCGTTCTTCCAGCCGCTCCACGACGGCCCCGCCGAAATCCTGGGAGTTCAGAACGATCGCAAGAGCTACGGCAGCCACGACTGTGGCAACCATGCACGCCAGTCGAAGAACGCGGTTCTTTGACAGAAAGACCAGAGCTACAACCGTCCCGTAAGACGTCAGCCAGACGGCGCGGGTCATCGTGGCCACAATCGCCAGGGGCACCGAGGCCAGAAGAACCAGCATTTTCGCCCCGGGAATGCTTCCCCGCCGATACGCATGCACCGCCAGCAGGCCCAGAAGGTTTAACGCCACGCCGTTGGTTACGGCCTGCAACAGCGGTCCACGCGCGCGATCGGCGTGGAATCCCAGGCTCTCATCCAGAATGTAGCGCGGGAAGATCAGCCAATTCGCGCCGACAAGAAAAGCAATGGCGGTAAAGCTGAGATAAGCGAGCACCAGCACGCTGAACCACTCAAACTGGCGAAAGCGAGCCTCGCGGGTAAATACAAGACCTGCCAGATGAAACAATGTGAAAGGCACGATGAACTTCGAGGCCAGCAAGCTCCAGGTTTCCTGATCGAACGATTGACCCGCCACACTGACCAATGCCAACACCGTCAAGCCGATCATCGGCCAGCTTGCCCGCTCCAAGAACAGCAGCTGGCGCGTCGCCAGCGCCCGACCCACAACCCCCACGAATAAGAGCCCGAACGCCAGACGATCAATTTCATAAAACTGAACGTCCGGATGCCTGAGAAGCATTGCAGTCAGCGCCGCCAGAAACAGGAAAGAAGGCGCGGCCATCAACATCTGCGCCGGGCGCAGCGCAGCCTCGATCCCCCATCCTGCTAAGACCGTGCTGTGGCCCGCCGCTGGCGACTCCCGCATCAGTCGCCGCTCCCGTGAACCACCGCCAGAAATGTTCTCAACAGGATGCGCATATCCAGGCCGAGGCTCCACGTGCGGATGTACTCCCGGTCCAGTTCCATGCCGCGTTGAAAGCACGGATCGCGCCGGGCCGTGACCTGCCACAGTCCGGTGATTCCCGGCGTTACGTCCAGCCGTGCCAGGTGTTCGATCTCATACTCGGCAACTTCGTCCACGGGATGCGGCCTGGGCCCGACCAGGCTCATCTCGCCCTTGACCACGTTCCACAGTTGCGGCAGTTCATCCAGACTGTAGCGCCGCAAATACCGGCCCAAACGCGTAATGCGGGGGTCGCCGGCAATTTTGAAGATCGGTCCCGTCCTTTCATTGCTCTGCCGCAAGGCGGACTTCAGTTCGTCCGCATTGCACACCATCGTCCGGAACTTGTAGCAGGAGAACCGCCTCCCTTTCCGCCCTGCACGCTGCGCACAATAGAAAACAGGCCCCTGCGAATCCAGTCGGATCAGCACTGTGATTACCGCCAGCAGCGGCGACAAGCCGAACAACACCGCGCCAGCCCCCAATACGTCGATCAGTCTCTTCACTACCAAACCTGCGGTCGGCAATTTCTCGGCATGCAAACAGATCAGCGGCACCCCCCCGATCTGTTCCCTCTCATCGCCAGCCGGATTGCATCCAAACAGATCTGGAACGATCTCCACGTCGAGCCGCAGGCGCCGCGCCTCCGACACTACCCGCAGGGCCAGTTCCCTGTCTTTGGGCAAGGCCAAAATCACCTCATCCACGAATCCGGTTCGCGCCAACCTGGGCAGATCGGCCACGCGCCCGATCACTCCGTTCCCCAGCGGTTTTTCGTCATCCAGAAATCCGCAGACTTTGCGCCCGGCCTCCCGGTATTGTTCGACTTTGGAAGCCATGGCTCGGGCCGATTCGCTGGCTCCCACAATCAGCACGTTCCGCGTGTCATCGCCCCATCTCTCCGCTTTGCTTCGCTCGTAGCTTTGCCATCTCCACATCCACAGCGCCCCAAAATGCAATAAGCCAGCCGAGCAGAACAGGACACTGATGGACCAGGGAGCACCTTGCAAACGATAGGCAACACACAAAACCGCCGTCGCCAGGAACACCGATTTGGCGAGAATCCAGCTCTTCTGCTTCCGGTCGTGATTCGCCGCATGCAACCCCTCGGTGTGGCCGATCAGCGTAATCAGCGCGGCATGCAGGACGGCCATTCCCAGCATCGAATTGGGCGCGCCCGCCGCATACTGAAACAAACGCACACCAGGGAAAAATAGGCGCAAAGGCACCAGCAGCGCCCCCACCACCAGCCAGTCCAGCCCCACCAAGGCGCAGTCCGCCGCCATCGCGCGCACCCACTGCCAGGCATTGCGGCTTTGCAATGGACCAGGCATCAGGATTTCCAAAGGATGGCTGGCCGGCGCGACCTGGCGGTTTCGGGCTGACGCTTTTACCGCTTTCGGGGGCTTCCTGGCTCCGGGGGACACTGGAGTTTCGCCCGGGATCAGTCGCGCCCATTCCGTTTCTGAGTGCTCCGCCCGGCGCGAATTGAGAGGAATGGAGGACACGTCAGCTCCGTCGGCCCCGTTTCATAACCTGCGGTAGATTCCGTCTGGAATTGGGAACTCCCGGTCGCTGAGCACGGTCCCCAGAAGTCGCACCTGGGCTGCCGACAGCGCTTCGCGGATCTCGCGGGCGGCGGCCCGGCGCGTGCGCTGCGCCGAGAGTACGAGAACCATCCCATCTGCGAACTGCGCCATCGCTGCCGCTTCGTTCGAGGCCCCGCAAGGGACCGCTTCCACAATCGAATACTCGAACTGTTGACGAATTTCTCCCAAATACGTGTGCAGCGAAATGGTGCTGCCGGCCACTTCGTCGGTTTCATGCGCCGGGACCAACCACAGGTTTTCCTGCACGCGAGTAGCAATCTGCCGCAGCGGCGTGTTTCGCTGCTTATGCGCAGATTCGCCACACTCTCCCGGCCGGCTCTGCCCCACCACCGCGACCTCGCGCAGCGTCTCCAGCGCCAGAATCTGGCCCACGTTCATGCAGATAGAATGCACTTCGGTTTCCGGCTCCACAGCACTGAAGACGACTTGCCGCAACGGCGCGGCGTTCGAACAAAAGACTTGCCGCACCAGACCACGAAGCTGCTCCTGGGCGAATCGGACGGGGTCCCAGGTTTGGGAAGGCGGGACGCTCCTCACCGGGGACGAGGCATCTTCGCTTTCTGCCGTCCGCCCTCCGGCGACAACGCTCCACAAACCCGCACTCAAGACTCCCGCCCTCATGCCGTGATTCTCCCCGGTTCCTTCTTTGGCAATGAGGCCAGCAGCGGCGCCTGCAAGTACACCCGCACGTCCTCGGGAGTGCGAAAGACAGGGTCAAGATAGTCCGCCGTGAATGCGGCTCCCGTCCCCGCCGCGCCGGCCGCGATCAGACCCACCGCGAGCACCATCCACGCCGACCACTTCGGCAGCGCCGGCGCTATCGGCTGCTCGGCAATCGCCACGTTGACGATCCCGCGTTGATCCAGCGCGTCGTTCATTCTGGCCTCTTCCTGCTTCTTGACGTAAAGCAGATAGCTTTCTTCCGCGGCTTTCTCCACGTTGAGCAAGTCTGCTTGCGTGATCGCGTCCTCTCCCAATCGCTGGGCCATCTCCTGATACGCGGCCTCTTGCGTTGCCGTGGCAGATCCCCGTGCCTGCAGTGCTTTCTGCTGCAATCGAGCCTGTTCCAGCTGCGACTTCGCCCACTCATAATGCGGATCTCGGTCGGTGGTCTCGTCTTTTACCGGCGTTAGGCGCTCGGCGGCTATCGCCGTCTCCGCTTGCTGGATCTGTTGATCCACTTCCTGCACCAGCCGGTGATTCGGCTCGAACTTGGTGAGCAACTGAGTCCGCTTCAGCTGAAGATCCAGTAAGTTCGACTTGAGCGCCCGCAACAGATCAGGGTTGTCAGCGGTGCGGAGTTGAGTGGTGGAGCGCTCGGGCAACTTTGCGAGATCGCCTTCCAGCTCGGCAACTCTTTGCTCGGTCTCGGCCAAGTCGATCTTGGCTTGCCGCGCGTTCGCATCCAGCTCGCTCAATTTCTGCAGGACAAGGTCGCGCTGCAGCCCGGCAGACACGACTCGATGCGAGGCCGCGAACTGCAGCAGCGTCCGCTCCGAGTCCTCCAGCTGCCGCCCCGACTCGGCCATCTGTTGCTCATAAAAGCCAAGCTCGCCTCCCGGCCGATGCACCGCCATGTGCTTTTCCACGTACACGCTGCCCAGCGACTGCAACACCTTCGCCGCGACCTGGGGATCGTCGGCCGCGTAGCTGATGGCAATCAAGTTCGTTTTCTTGACTGGCTCCACGCTTAGTTTGTGAGCCAACCGTCTTGCGGCCCGCTCGATTCGCTCGGCTGGTCCCTCGCCGGGATGCAACAAGCGCAGCCAGTCGGTCACGCCGACGCCGGTCTGCTTCACCACGCTGCGCAAGACTTCGTCGTCTCTCAGCAGTTCCACCTCCGAGTTCAACTCTTCTTCCGTGATCGCCATGCGTGTCAGGTCTAGCGGAGCGTTTTCCCCCGCGCTGACGGGCGCATCCGCGCGACCGCGCCGGACCAGCACTTTCATCTTGGCCTCATACTTCGTTCCTGTCAGCGCATACACAATGGCCAAGACCAGCACCAACGAGGAGACGCAGACGAAGACCCTTCGTCGGCGAAACAGCACCATGGCCAGTTCCCGCAAGGTTGGCGTTGGGGAGTCGATTCTCCAGCGAGTTGGATCTTCGTCCGGCATGCGAGTGAGGAAAGATTCAAAACTGTGAGGAGCTCATATACATGGCCACTGAGGGTTTGCTTAAATAGCGGGCAATCTTGGCAATCGCACTTTGCGGAACGAATACCATGTCTCCCGGCCGAACATGCTCATCTTCCTTCAGGTTTCTTGCCCGGAGCATGGCTTTCAGGTTGAGCAGACGTGCTTCGACCAGGTCGTCATTCACTCGGCGAAAGAGCACGACCTGCGAGTGCTTGGCTTGTGGCGTCAGCCCGCCTGCGATCTCCACCGCTTCCGCGACGGTCGTATCCGAACGCAGCTCATACTTGCCCGGCTTCCCCACTTCCCCTCCCACGATGAAGTAGGGCCGCTCAAAATCCTTCAGCGCCACCGCGGCTTGCGGATCGTGCAGATATCCGCGATAGGCCTTTTCCACCGCTTGGCCGAACTCCGCCAGGTTCAGTCCCTCCGCTTCTACCAAACCGGCATCTTTCAGCATGACGTAACCGTCGGGCTGCACGGTGAGGGTCTGGTTAAACTCCGGCGCCACCGTGAAGGTCACCTCCACGATGTCACTGGGTCGTAACCGGTAGAGCGGACGGTGCTCCCCTCCGAGTGTGGGGTTTCCCAGACCATCCGCTCCACCGGGTTTTGCGGCCGTTGCTCGACTGCTTTCCGCTTCGGCTCCGGTTAAGCCGGAACGAAAAGTACCCATGTCTCCGCCCAGGTCTGCTTTTTCACCCTGTGCGAACACGACCGAAATGCACCCGAAAACCAGCAGCGTGACTGCCGTGAACCGCATATCCAACAACAGACTCATGCATCATTCCTTCCGTTCACTGTCGCGTCGAACGTCACTGGCTTCGCTGATCTCTCCCGGCAAGGTAAGCCAACGCCTCTCAGCCCACAAGACTCAGTAAGTAGCGCCCACAAAAGTGGAATCCCTTCCGCATTCGGAACAACGCCAGTTCCGGCAACGAGATCTTCCTGAATCAGTTGTTTACGGATTGATGGGCGCAGGCGTCTGCGGTCTGAGTCGTCGAATGCAACCTCTTCCACAGGAGTACCCACAAAAGTGGACTTGCATGTTTGCCGGATCACAGGATTTGCACTTGCGTTGGCGCGCTCCAAATCCTGTTCCAGATAGCCAAAACGTGATCCACCGGGCAGCGCGCGGTGTTGGCATAGTGTGTGGCGAGATTCCAATTCTCGTCCGTCGCGCCTTTGCGCAAGCACTTTTGCACAACGCGAAGCTTTCGCGCTGACAATTTCACCTCTGCAACATCCACTTTCCCGTTTTGAAAGCAACCACCAGATTTTTCAGCGAGTTTCCTTGTGGGCGGGCACTCCTGCTCCCTACAATCGCCATATCGCAATTATGTTTCGGATCTGCATATATGAGATCAACACCCGCCGCCGCTTCCAACGCCACTGGAGTCCTCATCGCAGATTCCAATCGCATGCAAGCTCAGTTACTCATCAATGCGCTCCGGCGCCGTTCCGAGTTTCGCATTACCGCCTGTCCGTTAGACGCGGCTGCAATTCTTCAAGCCGTCGACTCCAAGCCGCCGCACGTGGCCATGCTGGCGGTCAATCAACGGGCTCACGTTCCCGAAGCCATCGTGACCCTCCGCCGTTTTCATCTTGCCCATCCCGCGGTCCCCAAGGTCCTCCTCGTCGATGCTTCCGACCGCGAACTGGTGGTCGGAGCATTCCGTTCCGGAGCCCGCGGCATCTTCTCCGTCAACGAGGCGAACCTCCGGCTTTTGTGCAAATGTTTGCTGCGCGTGGCCGCGGGGCAAATCTGGGCCAACACCGAACAGCTCAACTACATCCTGGAACTGATTTCGGAAGTCCCTTCCCTGCGCGTGCTCAACACCCGTGGCGCGCGCCTGCTGACGCCGCGCGAAGAACAGGTTGTCGCCCTCGTGGCCGAAGGACTCGGCAATCGCGAAATCGCGCGCGAACTCAACCTCAGCGAGCACACCGTCAAGAAATACTTGTTTCGCATCTTCGAAAAACTCGGCATTTCCACGCGCGTGGAACTGGTTCTCTACGCCGTGAATCATGGCGATCCCCGCCAGGCCGAGTGGCTCCCGGCCGGCAGCCGGGTTCCGCCCAGCGCCTAGTTTCCGCTCACAATTCCGGAATTTGAAATCTCCGGACTCCGTGTGTATAACTTGGAACGAATCCTGTGCCCGACGATACCGTTTCCAACCCGGCTCCCGCGCGCAAACCTCGCGGCTGGGGCCTGGTCGCAGCCGGACTCCTTCTTCTCGCGCTGGCGCTGGTCGTGATCTACACCAGCCGCCCCGCGTTCTCCAGCCCGCTCGCCATTGTGGTGGTTGCCGCCATCGGGCTCGCCGCTCTTCTGCTGCAGCTGCGACTGCGTAAAGACTTGAGCACTACCATCCGGGCTCCCTTGTGGCTCAATGTGTTGGGATTGCTCTTCGCGCTGGCTGCCGTCTTTGCGGATGTCCTCCGCCTCAGCGCCAATAGTATGTTGATCGCATCTCTGGGCGCGGTGATTTGCTTCGCCGTCAGCGGAGTTGTGGTCCTGCACGCTCTGCGCAAGCGGAGAAGGTAGCTAGAGCAGGTTTCAAAGTTTCAAGGTTTCAGAGTTCCAAGGTTTCAAAGACAAGAGCGATCAAGTCCGTGGTAACCACGAACGGCACCAGGGTTTTGTCTTTGAAACTTTGAAACCTTGAAACTTTGAAACCTCAAACTATCCCTTCTTAAACTCCACTGCGACGGTCGTCTCCACCACGGCTGGTTCGCCATTGATCCGGTAAGGCTCAAACTTCCACCAGCGCAGCGCGTCCATGGCCGCGTGCGCCAGCACTTCGGGACCATTCAGCGCCTTCATGCTCACCACGGATCCATCCCGCCCCACGACCACATCCAGCGCGATCACCCCTTCCAGATTCTCCTTCCGCGCCTCTGCCGGATACACCGGCTCGACCCGGTGCACCACCAGTTTCTGCATCACTTCCGCCGGAACTTGCGCGCGCGGCTCCTCCGTCGCGGCGTTCTCCGAATTCTTCAGTCCGGCTTCCAGTTCTTCCCACCCGCGGTTCCATTTCCACCAGAAGACCCCTGCTGCGACGATCAGCAAAAGGCAGAACACAATTGCTCCCGCCCCACGCCACCTTTTCCGATGCCTGCGTGGGATCGAACCATGACCAGAAGAATCGTGTTTTTCTCCGGTTTCAGGTTGGCGTGTCTCCGTCAGGCCGTGCAGGATCGCAACGTCGGCTTTCGAAGCAGGCGTCACCTCAGCTTCGGCCTTCGCCGTTTTCGCCCAGTCCCGAATGGCGGCGCGCTGTTCGGCCGACATCGCCACAAACTCAAGGCCGCAGCATAACTTGTCGTGATATCGCACCGTCGCCCGGGTCCGCAGCGGCTCGAGGCCAGGCCACAATTGCATTTCAACTCCCACGCTCTCTCCCGGAAGCAGTTCTCCGGCAAGCACAACCCCCACGCCGCGCTCGCACACATTCACCGAGCGCCCCGGCACCGTATCTGGAATTCCCGACCGCAAGACCGTCACATCGAGAGGCTCTTGCAGGCGAAACCGCGGTAGCCGCCGGCGCGACGGCCGCTCCCACACGGGTATTGATGCCCCTGCTGCCATCATTCCAATCTAGTCCTGAGTCCTGAGTCGCGAGCAACCGCCCTTCCTCACGACTCAGGACTCGGGACTCAGCACTATTTACCGTCTCAGCTCCACGACCTCGTTCCCTCGCGCCACCACCACCACACTCGCCATCCCGATAAACAACCCATGCTCAACCACGCCCGGCATGTCGCTCAATGCGCGCGCCAAAGCATCCGCGTTCTGAATCTCCCCAAACCGGCAATCCAGAATGTGGTTGCTTTCGTCGGTCAGGTAAGGCGTTCCGTCGGCATTTGTTCTGACCCGCACATCGGCCCCCATCGCTGCGATCCGCTTCGCGATGAGCGCCTCGGCAAACCGGATCACCTCCACTGGCAACGGAAACTTCCCCAGCTTCGCCACCTGCTTCGAAGCATCCGTCACGATCACAACCTGCTTCGAGGCCGACGCCACAATCTTTTCCCGCAGCAGCGCCCCGCCCCCGCCCTTAATCAATCGCAATTGCGAATCGAACTCATCCGCTCCGTCCACGGTAACGTCGATCTGCTGGCATTCATCGAGCGTGGTCAACGGAATCCCCAAACTCAGCGCCAGATCGCGCGACCGCTCTGAAGTCGGAATGCCCCGAATCCGTAGCCCGTTCCTGACCTGCTCTCCCAACAACTTGATGAAATATGCTGCGGTCGAACCCGTCCCCAGCCCCACAACCTGGCCATCTCTCACGAACCGCAAGCTGGCCCGCGCTGCCGCTTCTTTTTCCTGATCGTTCGCCATAGACCTTCAGTCAATCGTGGAAGAGCGGCGCTTCAGCGCCGCGTTCAGCCCGCGGAAGAATCCGGGCTTTAGCCCCTGCTTTACAGTACCTTCTCCGTGTAAATCAAATACCCCGCCAAGGCCATCCCGAACAGCACCGTCAGAATCGTCACCAGATCCAGCACAAAACCCGCCGGCTCAAACTTCCCCTGATCCAGCAGCGCCCGCGTCTTGCGATAGCGAATGAGCCCGGCAACCACCATCACCACCCCCGCGACAATAGACCCCGCCCCCATCCACACCGAAAGCCCTGCCGTGCGAATCACATGCCCGCTCAGCGCGGTCAACTGCCGCATGGCAATCGAAAACCGGCCAATGGCGAATCCGAAGATCACAATCGCAGCGCCGGTTCGCACCCACGCCAGAAATGTCCGCTCGTTCGCCAGATGATCGCGCGCCCGGTTGGGATTGAAATTAGGATCGTAGTTGCGAGGATCACTCACCATAGATTCGTTCTTGTTCGCCGCCAGCATTATTCCACAGCTTTGGCGATCGGGGCTGCCCATCAGAGTACACTACCCGCGGAGAAACCCCATGCTTTCGAGTTTCATGAAGCTCGCATTGGTCACCGCCCTAATCGCCAGCTCTATCGCGACCGCTGCCCAATCCGCCTACCAACCCTCGCCCGAAAACCTCCAGGCCCGCCGCGCTTTTCAGGACATGAAATTCGGCATGTTCATTCACTGGGGCGTTTACAGCGTGCTGGGCGACGGCGAATGGATCTTCCACAATCGCAAGCTCACCGTCGACGAATACAATCGCCTCCCCGCCTTCTTCGATCCCGAAAAATTCGACGCCAAGGCCTGGGTCGCACTCGCCAAAGCCGCCGGCATGAAGTACATCACCATCACCTCGCGCCATCACGATGGCTTCGCCATGTTCGACTCGAAAGTTTCCGACTGGAACATCGTCGCCCGTACGCCATATAAGAAAGATCCGCTCAAGATGCTCACCGACGAAGCCCACCGCCAGGGCATCAAGCTCTTCTTCTATTATTCGCAGCTCGACTGGCACAATCCCGACTACTACCCGCGCGGCGCGACTAACTGGAATAACGGCCGCCCCGACCACGGCGACTTCAACGCCTATCTCGACACCTACATGGACGGCCAACTCACCGAACTGCTCACCAACTACGGCTCCATCGGCGGCATCTGGTTCGACGGCATGTGGGACAAGCCCAATGCCGACTGGCATCTCGCGAAGACCTACGCGCTGATTCACAAGCTGCAGCCCGCCGCGCTCATCATTCCCAACCATCATCAAACTCCAAGGCCCGGCGAAGATGTGCAGACCTTCGAGCGCGATCTTCCGGGAAGCAATACCGCCGGATTCAACACCACTTTCATTAGCACCGAACTGCCGCTCGAAAGCTGCGACACGCTCAACGACAATTGGGGATTCAACATCGGCGACAGCAACTACAAAAGCGCCGAAGAAGTGGAACGCCGCCTGGTTCGCGCCGCCGGCAACAACGCCAACCTGCTGCTGAATATCGGCCCTTACCCGAACGGAGAAATCGATCCGCAGTTCGTCACGCGCCTGCACGCAGTCGGCGAATGGCTCGCAAAATACGGAGACTCGATCTACCGCACCCGCGGCGGTCCGATCCCCCCGGGCGACTGGGGCGTCACCACACAGAAAGACAACAGGATTTACGTTCACGTCCTGAACTGGGGCTCCCCGCTGCTGGCCCTCCCGCCTGTGTCGGGAA
>Ga0187782_10003179_pt1 | contig 12226 bp, 11 predicted proteins | sample 0715_SJ02_MP15_2_FD_132454 | JGI IMG/M metagenome (GOLD analysis project Ga0187782, IMG submission 132454) | Tropical peat soil microbial communities from peatlands in Department of Meta, Colombia - 0715_SJ02_MP15_20_MG | ecosystem: Environmental > Terrestrial > Soil > Wetlands > Peat | place...
AACAATCTCCGCCCCGGCCGGCTGCTCTAGCGTGAACTGATCGTCGGTTAAGGAGACATTCACTTCCAGCTTGAGGATGTTGAGTGTGACATCGTAATTCTCGCGCGGGCGGTCAATTTCAATGGTCGCCGGAAATAACGTCCCGTTGAAGTCCTTGTAATCCTGATAATGCGCGTCGGTGACCACGTTTCCCTGCTGGTCATAGATCCGCTGCCGATGGGGCAGCAAATCCGCCCGGCTGAAGTCGATCCGGCGTGATAGATACCAACCCTGTGTTCCATGGTGGATCACTTCCAGTTCATAATCCGGCTGATCCACGTGGTGTCTCTTCGTGTCAAGAACCGTCTCGTACCCGTTTTCGGGAACCGCAATATCGTCCGGCGCGATCTGCTGGATCAGCAACGCCTGATAAACGTACTGCGGCCGCATGTTTTCCATCCGCTTGTCGGGCTGATAGCTGGTCTCATTGTCGGGGCCGACGACGAACTTGTTTTTGGGTGGAATCCAGAGCTTGAACTCTTTGCCGTCGCTCACCATGTCGAATGCCGTATTGCGAACGACTGGCATCAGGCCCTTCATGCGCAGCATGTCGGGTTTGCGCGCCAGCACGTAGCCGCGAATTGCCGTGTAGTCTGTAATCCGGCCCGTCTTTGGGTCTCCCGCCGAGGCATTGATATCGACAGTTGCCTGCATCGACTGAATCTTGCCTGCCTGACCGTTGACGTAGTCGATGAGTTCCTGCTGAGTGGCTGTCTTGAGAGGGGAGTTGGAGAGTTGCCGGTCAGACTGACGGGTGCGGAAGAGACAGCCTCCAACCGGGAATGTTAAGGCCAACAGACAAAGTGACGCCAACCACCGAAAATGAAGACGAAGCATTCCTATCCTGACACCTGGAAGAGTTGGCTAATAATTGATCTGATTAGTATACGGCAGCTAAGGTTGCAGAGTCTTAATGAAGACCGAGCGCTCGTCGATAGGCAGTCACGTTGCGGTCGTGTTCTTCAAGGGTGCTGGCGAAGCGGTGATGCCCATTGCCATCGCTAACAAAATAAAGAAGCTTCGTATCGTCAGGGTGCAGAGCAGCCTCGAGCGCAGTACGTCCCGGATTGGCGATCGGCCCCGGAGGTAAACCTGGGAATCGATACGTATTGTACGGAGACTTCACCGCCAGGTCGGCGTGATGCAAACTTCCCTGATAGGTTCCTGTCAGCTGCTCCGCATAAATAACGCTGGGGTCGGCGTCGAGCGCCATTCCACGGGCCAGCCGATTGTAGTAGACGCTGGCGACTCGTGGCCGTTCCTCGGGAGCTGCCGTCTCTTTCTCGATGATCGACGCCATCGTGACGATCTTAGGAATATCTGCATTTGAGCCTGGCGTATTCGACCCAGGCGGGTTTGTCTGAGAAGATATCAGGCCAATCTCATGCGCCACCTGGCGGAATTGCTGCACCATCATCCCCGCCATTTCTTCGAGGCTCTGGGTACGGGTGAACTGGTACGTGTTCGGGAACAAGTAGCCTTCCAGCGATTGGGCGCCGGGCGCAATATCCGCGACGAGGTTCGTCCTGGTTTCCGCGACATGGAGAAAGTCCGCCGCTGAACCTAGACCGGCTTCTTCCATCGCCTTGGCAATGTCAAACATCGTGAACCCTTCGGGGATCGTGACCACGTGGAAGTAAATGTCACCGGCGGCAATGCGGGAATACACCTGGGGCAGCGTGGCCTCACGTTCAAATAAATATTCGCCCGCCTTAAGCTTTCGCTTTCGGTGGGTGGCGTGCCAGACTCGGAACGCCAGCTCACTTCGAATCACGCCCGCTTTTTTCAACTCGGAGGCGATGCGGCGAGTGGAGTAGCCGGGCCGCAGCATGACGAACTGTTGCCCGGCCGGCTGCACCGGGACATACATTTGCCAGGCCGTAACCCCCGCCACAGCGATGGCGGCTACCAGCACGAGTGTGATCAGTACGCGCAAGATTCAGTTTAGATGCTCGCAACAGATTGCAACAAAACGGGGAGGGTGGGAAGCTGACGGGAGTAACGGGAAGGCAGAGGTCAGAAGTAAGAATGCAGAAGTAAAAACCACGATCGCATACGGCGCACCTGGGAGCTCTTACTTCTGCATTCTTACTTCTGACTTTTGCCTTCTGACTTCTGACTTGCCTTTCTCATTCTCCCAGCCAATCTGCGTATGGTTTCATCGACTCGACGTGGTCGAAGACGATCTTGATCGCTCCGGTAATGGGGATGGCCAGTACGAGCCCGACTGCGCCCCACAATGCTCCCCAGAAAAGCAACGCAATCGTAACCGCCAGCGGATTGAGCCGCAGCCGTTTTCCCAACAACTTCGGGTACAGGACGTTGAGCGCGATCAAATGCAGCACCAGCACGCTGAGGACGACCAGAATCAGGTCTCCGGCTTCAAGCTGGCCAATGCCAACCATGACCGGAGGCACCATCGCCAGCACAACTCCAAGATAGGGCACAAGACTGAGAAACCCGCTCAGAAAGCCGACGAAATAAAAGAATGGAACGTGCAACAATCCAAAAATTCCCACGCTCACCGCTGAAGTGAGCAATCCGATCAACAAATTTCCGACGATGAAGCTTTGCAGCATCTTCCCGATCAGCCCCAGCGTCACGAACGCGATATGCCGGTGGTGCAGCGGGAACAGCATGACCGTTGCCGAGCGAGCATGGCTGTGCCAGGTCAGCAGAAAGTACGCCAGGAACGGAACGAACGAAGCGGCAAGCAGAATGTCGGTCAGCGTGCCGGCGCCGCGCGTCAGAACGTCGGACCAGCTGCTCACCTGCCGCACTAGAACAACCTTCGATCCTTCCGCTTCCGGATCCTCGACCACTTCTCCAGTCTTCTCGATCTTCTCGGCCTGTTGGCGGAACGGCTCAAGCATCGAGCGGATCTTCTGTGAATACTTCGGAACCGTGTCAGCAAAGACAAAAGCCTCGGTGTAGGAAACGGCCGTGATTCCATAAAGCACGGCGAGAAATAGAGCCATGCTGCTGAAAGCCGCCATGCCCCGGGGCATCCGCATGTTCTCGAGCGCCTGCACCAGCGGGGAGAGCATGAAACTAAGGAGAACGGAAAAGAACAGAACGGCCAACACCAATTCGCCGTAATAGGCGAACAGGATTAGCAAAAAGATACCAAGCAGGGTCAGCGACCAATGATGGGGCCGGGTTGGCGTGGCGGGTTCCATTTTGCTACCGCGCAATCATTCTGCATCAGCCACTCACGAATTGCAGCAACCAAGTGCAAAGTCAGGAGTCAGATTATTGAAGAAGTGAAGGCCTAGCTGTGATCAACCACGCCGATCCTCAACTCACAGCCATGGCTTAAGCCGGCTCTGACTTCTGCATTCTAACTTCTGCCTTTTGACTTCATTTGACTTCTGCCTTCTGTCTTCGCATGATCGTTGCATGCAGCCTTCTCGGCGCGTGCTTGCGCTCGATGTCGGTTCGAAGCGCATCGGAGTCGCCGTCTCCGACCCGCTCGGCATCACGGCACAGGGACTCGAAACCATCCAGCGGCAGAATAAACGACGCGATTTTGAGGCTTTGCATGCAGTGGTGAAGCACTACGACGTCGGCGAGATCGTTGTAGGGTTACCCCTCCGCCTGAGCGGGGCCGAGGGGACACAATCCGAGAAGATGCGCCTTTTCGCCGACCAACTTAAGGAGCATCTTGGATTACCTGTTCATCTTTGGGATGAGCGCTGGACCTCGACCGAAGCCAATCGACTGCTTCGGGAAGCAAATCTCTCCATCGAAAAGCGCGGCAAAGCGGTTGATCGCATGGCGGCGGTTCTGATTCTGCAGTCCTGGCTGGAAGCGCGAAGTTCGGGAGCCGATCACGGCCAGACTCAAGACAACGCAGTATAATCCGCCACGACGAGGTTAGTTTATGGAACATAGAAGCGCAGTTCCCAGGGGCGCAATCATCCTCATGGCGGCGCTCGTTATCGCGATCGAGTCCCTGCATATCGCTCACCGCTGGGCGCGATATGACGGATACTGGAAATTTATCGCGGTGGCGTTCCTTGTGCTTTTGCTCTTGCTTCCGGTGCGAGCGTTTTGGGGCTGGGGAAGGAAAAAGCTGGAATGGGATCAGTTATTTCTGGTTTACACGTTAGTTATGCTCGCAACGAGTCTCTTTACCGCGAAGTGAGCCCTTACGAAGATCGCGCTCGAAGCTTTTTACTTCTTCAATCTGACTTCTGCCATTCGGATCCTTCGACTTCCCTCGCATATCGCTCGGGGCGCTCAGGATTTCGGCTGCGGGCTCTTCCACCCCATCGGGCCAAAACCCGTCCCGCTGGGGGCCAGGGCTCCCGTCGACTCATTTCGCTCGCTGCGACTCACGCCCGCAAACGCCTCAACTTCTTCAATCTGACTTCTGACTTTTGACTTAGGTTTACGAGGCCAGTTCGCCAATCTCCGGCAACCGCAGATTGCTTTTCGTTAATGCCTTGCTCAACGCCTGCTCAATCAGGGTTTCCGTGCAATTTCTTGAGATCGCCATTTCGCTCACCAGGAGATAGCGGGCGCGTTCCAGCATCTTTTTCTCACGAAAAGAGAGCGACTTCTCCTGAGCCAATACCAGCAGGCTTTTCAGCACCATGGCCACGTCGGCGAGCGATCCGGTGCGCATGCGCTCGGAATTCTCTTTGAACCGGTCTTTCCAGTCGCCAGCGTTCGAACATTCGCCAGAGGCGAGATATTCGACAATCTTTTGCACTTCTCCATTGCGCACCACCGGACGGATCCCCACGCTGCCCACATTATGGAATGGCACCCTCACCTTCAGGTTGCTGGCGGCGATGCTGAGCACGTAAAACTTTTCGATCTGCGAACCGATGGTCAGGCTGGCTATCTGTTCGACGATTCCGACACCGTGATTGGGATAAATGACCTTGTCGCCAATGTGGAAAACGTGGTCGTTACTCATGGAGGGGGCCCCGATCCGAGGGGCAAAGGACAACAACAGTCTAGCCGAGAGCGGTGCCCAAGGCAATCTGAGGACTTTGGAGGAGTGTGGAGATGCCTCCCACCGCGAACAAGGCGTTAGTTGGCCGCGTTGAGATCGCCGTATCTTATTGGTTTTAGGATGCTTGAATGTTCTCAAGCCTTCCACCAGACGCGGACTGATTTACAGTCGCGTGGCAGGTTCGGGAAGATCAGCGCCGGGCACGTAAGCATTCAGGAACTCGATGGTCCATTGCGGCCGGATCGAAAACGCCGTCAGACTCGCCGGAATCACCACCGCGTCTCCCTTGGCGAGCGTTACGGGAGCTAGCCCTTGCGCCTCGACGATTCCACAGCCCTCCAGCGCGACCAGAATATGAGCCGAGTTCTTGCCGGACTCGTCAGTCGTCACGAACTCCTGCGGCGTTTTCAGCTCGAAGAGGTCCACGGCAAAGTAGGGCGCGGCAATCATCGATGACTTTCGATTTCCGCTTTCCCCCGGATTGACCGGGGCAGGCCGGATCACCTTGCCCGAGACGACCCGTTCTTTGATCGAAGCCAGACCGCGTTCCAAATGGAGAGGCCGCGGGCGGCCATAGTCGTAAAGGCGATAGGTTGTGTCGGATTGCTGTTGCGTCTCAACCAGAACTGGGCCTGGTCCCAGCGTATGGACGGTTCCTCCCGCGACATAGATCATTTCGCCCTGATAGACGTTGACCCAGTGCAGCATCTCTTCCGCGCGCTTCTCATGAATCGCCTGCTCGAACTGCGCCCGCGTCACCCCGGGCTTCAACCCAAGCGCGATCTGCGAACCCGGCTTGGCATGTGCCACGTACCAGCATTCGGTCTTGCCCCAAGGCTCGCCGAAGCTCTGCGCTGTGGCATCGTCAGGATGCACCTGCACCGACAGCTTCTCTGCCGGAAATAGGAATTTCATGAGCAGCGGAAACCGTTGCGGATCGCGCGCTGCCGTGCCCACCAGTTCCTTTCCGAACTCTTTACTCAGATCGGCCAGCGTTCGATTGGCAAGCGGCCCATTCGTCACACGACAGTTGTCGCCTGTCAGCCACGCCTCACCAATCTTTTCGCTGAATTTAGCATTCGGGTAGATCGGCGACAAATCCATCGCCCCCCACGGACGCGGGTCAAAGGCAGGAGACATGAGGAGTGGGTAGAGTTGGGACATCGCAAGAGGCAGCTTCTATTGAAGCATGGATAAGCGGTGGGCTGGAAAAGGTGACGGCATCCACCCTGTCTTTCTCAAACTAGTCGCAGCAAGTAGGATACCGGCTCCACGTACGATCACAGCGCCGCAAAAAACTTGTGCATCCTCTCTAATCCGCGATCCAGCTCCGCCACCGTCGTCGCATAAGAGATGCGAATGTGATCCTTGGTCCCGAAGCCTTCTCCGGGCACCGTCGCCACGTGATATTCACGCAGCAGCTTGCTCGCGAGTTCCGAGGCCGAGTTCACTCCTCCGCGGCCTATGAACGCCGACACGTTGGGATAGGCATAAAACGCCCCTTCTGGCGACGTGCACTTGATCCCCGGAATCGTTCGCAAGCCCTCAATCACATGATCACGCAACTTGATATATGCGAGCCGCATTCCCTCCACACATTGCTGTGGACCTTTCAGCGCGGCAACCGCAGCCTTCTGCACAATCGAGGTTGGGTTCGACGTCGATTGGCTCTGCAGCTTCTGCACGGCGGAAATAACAGCCCCCGGGCCGAGCGTGAAGCCCAGCCGCCATCCGGTCATGGCATAAGTTTTCGAGAGCGAACCGACCACCAAAAACCGATCCCGATATTCCCGCAGCGAGCCCGCCGAAAAGCGCTCGTCCCCATAATTCAAATACACGTAACACTCGTCGGAGATCACCCAGATGCCGCGCTGGTGCGCCAGCCGAACCACCTCTGTCATATCGGCCGCGCTCATCACCGCGCCCGATGGATTCGAGGGCGAGTTCAAGATGATCAGCTTCGTCTTCGGAGTCACCAGGCGCGCCACCATATCAGCCGTCACGCGAAATCCCTGCGACTCGTCGCTTTCGAGCAGCACGCACTTTCCGCCCGCATAGCGCACCATGTCTTTGAACGAAACCCAGTACGGCACCGGCAAAATGACCTCGTCGCCGTGATCCACCAGCACCGAAATCGCATTGAACAACGCGTGTTTGCCGCCTACGGATGCATACGCCTCTTCGCGCCGGTAATCGGAATCGAAATCCACCGCATGCCGGTGCACAATCGCATCCTTCAGTTCGGTCGTTCCGCCCACCGGCGTGTACTTCGAAAAATTCGACTGGATGGCCGCAATCGCCGCGTCTTTTACGTGTTGCGGTGTGAAGAACGCCGGATCGCCGCCGCCGAAATCGACCACGTCAATTCCTTGCTGCCGCAGCTTATCGGCCTCGGCCACCACAGCCATCGTCGCCGAAGGTTCAATCCGGTTGATGCGCTCCGACAGTTGCAAAGGACGGGTTACAGGACTCACTACTGTGCTCATGATTTCCTTTTTCGGGGCTTAACGATGGAAGCTCTAACCTTTGACGCTTTCACTGTTGATGCTTTGCCCCTCGGTGCGGTGGCAGCAGGTTCCAGCGTCGAACGCGCGGCGTCGGCTGAAAACTTGTGCGCTACATCTATCTTCTCACGTAATTTCTGCGCCACCAACGGAGGCACGAGGCAATCAATCGCTCCGCCGAGCTGGGCAATCTCGCGCACCAGCCGCGAACTCAAATACGAATATTTTTCGGCGGGCATCATGAACACTGTTTCGAGGCCCGGCTGCAGCTTGCGGTTCATGAGCGCCATCTGCAGCTCGTATTCATAGTCGCTGATAGCGCGAATGCCGCGAAGCACCGCGCCCGCTCCCACGCGCAGCGCATACTCCACCATCAGCCCGTCGAAGGTGTCGACGCTTACGTTATCGAAGTCGGCGGTGAGCGCCTCCAACATTTTGCGGCGCTCGGCCAGGCTGAACAGAGGTTGCTTTTCCGGATTGCCGAGCACTGCGACGACAAGCTCGTCAAAAATTTTGCTGCCGCGCTGAATTAGATCGAGATGGCCGTTCGTCGGCGGATCGAACGAGCCGGGGTAAATGGCTTTCACGCGTTTCACGGGCCCTCATTGTTGCGAGCCTGATTGTATGCGGGGAGAAACAGGGATGGCAATGAGTGAAGCAAGGTGAGAACGATGGGTGCCCCACCCTTGCCGCGTTGTTTGCGGCAGGGTGGGGCTCGAAGCCTGACAGTCGGCTATCTTCTGGCTGCCGGCACCTTCGTCGACTCCGCCGCTGTCGGCATCGTCGCGACTTTTCCGCTCTGCGCGGCCCCGGCCGCCTGCGCCGAAGCCGCCCCCTGCGGAGCCGCCGTTACCAACCCCAACGCCTTCCGCACCTCGCCGTCGATCTTCGCCAGCACATCTTTATTTTCTTTGAGGAACGCCCGCGCGTTCTCGCGGCCCTGGCCGATTCGTTCGTTCTTGTAGCTGAACCACGAGCCCGATTTCTCCACGATGTTGTTGTTTACTGCCAGGTCGAGCAGGTCGCCTTCGCGCGAAATGCCCTCGCCATAAAGAATGTCGAACTCCGCCTCACGGAACGGCGCGGCCACCTTGTTCTTCACCACTTTCACGCGCGTGCGCGAGCCGACGACGACATCGCCTTCCTTGATCGCAGAAATGCGGCGAATGTCGATGCGCACCGACGAATAAAACTTCAACGCCCGCCCGCCCGTCGTCGTCTCCGGATTCCCAAACATCACGCCAATCTTCTCGCGGATCTGATTAATAAAGATCAGGCACGTGCGCGACTTCGATACCGTTCCCGTCAGCTTGCGCAGCGCCTGCGACATCAGTCGCGCCTGCAGCCCCATATGGCTGTCGCCCATCTCGCCATCGAGTTCGGCCTTCGGCACGAGTGCCGCCACCGAATCCACCACCAGCACATCGATCGCGTTCGAGCGCACCAGCGTCTCGGTAATCTCAAGCGCCTGCTCGCCAAAGTCAGGCTGCGATACCAGCAGATTATCGACATCCACGCCCAGCTTCTTCGCATAGCCCGGATCGAGCGCGTGTTCGGCGTCCACAAACGCGGCCATGCCGCCCATGCGTTGCGCTTCGGCAATCACCTGCAGCGCGATCGTCGTCTTGCCCGACGATTCCGGCCCGAAAATCTCAATCACGCGGCCCCGCGGCACTCCGCCCACGCCCAGCGCGGCGTCGAACGAAATCGCGCCCGTCGAGATCACCGAGATCGGGACGATCGCTTCTTTCGATCCCAACCGCATGATCGAACCCTTGCCAAACTGTTTTTCTATCTGTGAAAACGCGAGATCGATTGCCTTGCTGCGCTCGTCGGCCATGATGGCGGCTCCTTGGAGCTATCAGCCATCAGCTCTCAGTCTTCAGTTAAACCGGTGTGGTTTACTGATGGCTGACAGCTGAAGGCTGACGGCTTGAAATATTCATACACCCGCTGGCTGGAGTGAAAAGTGCGAGCAATCACATCAGTTTTGGTCAGTTTAGCACGAGGAGAACAGAAAGCGAAACTTTTCAGTTGCCATCCCAGATTCACGTCGGACCGGACGACTTCATCCACCACGAACCATGTAGGCCCGGACGCCTCATCCGGGCGGCCGAGCGTAGCTCGGCAAACATTCTCCCTCGAGGCACGCTGTTCTTAAACAGATTTCCTCCGTGCCTCCGTGGTGAACCGGTTTCCTGTAGACTTCCCCCATGGACGCCCCGCACAACGGCGCCAGCCACATCAATCTGGGCGGCCCCGCGCTCTATCTCGTCGCCACTCCCATCGGCAATCTCGAAGACATCACCTTCCGCGCCGTCCGCACGCTCAAAGAAGCCGACCTCATCGCCTGCGAAGACACGCGCCAAACGCAAAAGCTTCTCGCCCATTACGGCATTAAAACGCGCACAGTGAGCTATCACGAGCATAACGAGATGACCAAGGCCGCCGAGCTGGTCGTCGACCTCGAAGGCGGAGCCAAAATCGCGCTCGTCACCGACGCCGGCATGCCCGGCATCTCCGACCCCGGCTTCCGCCTCATCGCCCTCGCCATCCGCCATCACGTCCCGGTCGTTCCCATCCCCGGAGCCTCCGCCTTTCTCGCCGCCCTCGTGGCCAGCGGCCTGCCGACCGATTCATTCCGCTTCAGCGGATTCCTCCCTGCCAAATCCGGCCAGCGACGCAGGCTGCTCGAGAGCGTGCGCGAATCGCCGAGAACGCAAGTTTTCTACGAAGCTCCGCACCGCCTGCTCGAAACGCTCGCTGATGTCGTCGACACTCTCGGAGCCGATCGTCACATCGTGGTCGCCCGCGAAGTAACCAAGCTGCACGAAGAGTTTCTCCGCGGACGCGCCGACGAGGTGCTCGATCAGCTAAAGAAGCGCGGCGAAGTGAAAGGCGAAATAACCCTGCTGATCGCCAAAGCCGAGAGCGGCGCGCCGGGCTCCGAAAGCCGAGGTTCAGATGGCGAGAGCCGGGCGTCAAAAGCCGAGAGCCGGACCGTCAGCGTCGCCAAACGACTAAAAGAAATCATGGCGGCAGAAAAGGTCGACGAAAAAGCCGCCCTGAAGAAGATCGCCAAAGAACGCGGCATCGGCAAAAGCGAAGCCTACCGCGAGTGGCAAAGAACCAAGTAAGGGTGTTCCATTAAAGCACCGAAATAAAAATCGGCACATATTCGTTCTCGACTATACTTCTTGAACTGTAGACAATCTTTCCATTGAGACCGAGCATCCAATGAGTCCCGTTTTGACCGTTCATTCAGGGGATCCAGAAAAGGCAACCGAAGACAGGGAAGCCGGCTGTCCGATGACCCGCAGTGGCGACATGTACTTCTCCGCCGATGTTGAAACTGACGGGCCAATTCCCGGCCCATTTTCTATTCTCTCCTTTGCACTTGTCTTCGCAGGTTCGTACGACGGCATTCGATTTCTCGCTCCTCAGAATTATCAAGTGAGCTTTTATCGCGAACTCAAGCCGATCTCAGGAGATTTCCAGCCAGATGCATTGCAGGTTAACGGTCTCGATCGTGATCGTCTTGTCAAGGAGGGTGAGCTACCTGACAAAGCAATGACCGATGCTGCCAAATGGATCCGCCAGATAGCGGGAGAGGCGAAGCCGATTCTTGTCGCCTATCCGCTAAGCTTTGACTGGTCGTGGTTGTACTGGTATTTCACGATGTTCTCGGCGTCGGGGTCTCCCTTCAATCACTCCCTTTGCTTCGATATCAAGACGGCATTTGCTGTCAAGGCTGGAGTCCCCATCTCTGAGTCTGGCAAATCAAAGCTACTGCCTTCCCTGAGACCTCAAAGCAAGCACACGCACCACGCGTTGGAAGACGCGATCGAGCAGGCAGAGATCTTTGCTCGTGTTTTTGAGTGGGAGGGAAATCGTGGGAGAGATCCTCGAACGCAGGCGCAGGGAGACCGCTGAACGCACTAAGACTCTTCGTGACGAACTCGATGATGCCGAGAGACATTGTTCCAGCGGTGCTTGTGTCTACGTCATCGGTTCCTACGGGCGGAAGGAGACGAGTCAGTTCAGTGATTTAGATCTTTTCATCGCTGGTTACGGAACGCTCGAAAAGCCTAAGCTGAGTCGGCTAGACGAAATCCTAGTGAAAGCCGATCTAATCGAAGCTACCAGAAAACTGAGTCTGCCCCCGTTCTCCGGTGATGGTGAATACGTCAAGCACTATACCGTCGATGAACTCTTAAAGTCGTTAGGAACACCTCAAGACGACTCCAGTAATACTTTTACCGCGAGATTATTGCTATTGCTTGAAAGCGCTCCTCTAATCGGCGAACGTGCCTATCGTCAAATCACCAGCGATGTGATCGCAAAGTATTGGGGGGACTATGAAATGCATAAAACCAGCTTCAGCCCAGCGTTCTTGGCTAATGACATTCTCCGAATGTGGCGAACTTTCTGTGTCAATTATGAAGCTCGAACGGAGCGAGAACCCGAAGAACAAAGGGCAAAACGCAGACTCCACAATTACAAGCTGAAGCACAGTCGGCTATTGACCTGCTATTCGGCATTACTCTATCTGCTGTCGGTGTTTTCCAGAAATGGGACAGTTAGTCCTCTCGACGCCGCTGCAATGATTTCACTAACACCGACCGAGAGGCTCGAATGGATGCTGTCTCAACGTGAATTGGCGAGTGCTCATGGCAAGATCACAGAACTCTTAGTGCTCTATGAAAAATTCTTGGAG
>Ga0187782_10003180_pt1 | contig 12225 bp, 9 predicted proteins | sample 0715_SJ02_MP15_2_FD_132454 | JGI IMG/M metagenome (GOLD analysis project Ga0187782, IMG submission 132454) | Tropical peat soil microbial communities from peatlands in Department of Meta, Colombia - 0715_SJ02_MP15_20_MG | ecosystem: Environmental > Terrestrial > Soil > Wetlands > Peat | place...
CAGCGCGTCGTTATACCGCCCCAGCTGATAGTACGAACCCGCCAGGTTGTTCATGCTTGTGAGCGTGTCGGCGTGGTCGGTGCCGAGGACAGCCTTCCGACGGACGAGGGTCTTCTCGTAAAGATCATGCGCTTCGCGTCTTCGGCCGGCGGAAGAGTAGCTATTAGCCAGGCGATTCATGCTCTCAAGCGTTTTGGGATGATCGGCGCCGAGTTTTGCCGTATAGAGCCTGAGCGTCTGCTCCGCAAGCTTGACAGCCTCGTCCAATCGCCCAAGGTGCTCATAAGCCCTGGCTAAGCTGAACATCGCGCCAAGCGTGTCGGGATCGTCGGCCCCGCGGTGCCGTGAGTAAAGCGCGCGCGCCGCCTCCGCCTGTTCGGCGGCCCTGCGCGAGTCGCCCAAGAGAATCAACGACTGAGCCAGTGTCTCCCGCAGCCGAGCCTCGATGAGTGGCTGCGTCGCGAAACTCTTTGACACATCGGGCAAGGAGCTCTCGATCGCCTTGCGCAGAGTGACGTCACGGCCCAAGCCACCACGTTCCCCCTTGGGCCGGGCGGCGGCAAGGATTCGGTTTTCTACGAACGACAGGACGGCATTCGTCTCCCCCTCGCGAACCAGCGCATCCTGTCTGGCCTTCTTCTCCGCTTCGGCGGAATTCCTTGCGGACTCGGCAGATTTTCTCGCAGACTCGGCAGCGTCTTTTTCGGCACGGGCGGCAACGAGGGCGTTCCTTTCGGCATGAATAGCCCGCAGCGCCTCCCATGAGGCGACGCCCGTTCCTGCCACGAGAGCCAAGGCAACCGCGGTCACGGCCAAGGCCGCGCCACGATTGCGCCGCAGGAGCTTCTTGAGCCGGTAGGCCGTCGAGGGCGGCCTTGCCGTAATTGCCTCCTCGCGCAGATAACGCTCGACGTCCTCTGCGAAGCTGCCGGGAGTGGGATAGCGGCGATTGCGATCCTTTTCCAGGGCCTTCATCACCACCCAGTCGAGGTCGCTCGCCAGCAACTGCACCAGCCGCTTGATCTCCAGCCCGCGATTGCCCGCCACCATGGTGGCCGTGTCGCCCAGCGAAGAAAGACGCGTGCTCGGACGTGGCGGCTCTTCTTCCTGTATCAGCTTCTGCATCCGGGCGTAACCCGCCTCGCGCAGTTGTTTCGCTTCGAGCGGCGTCGTCCCGGTCAAAAGTTCGTAGAGCAATACGCCGAGCGAGTAGACGTCGGTGCGGGTGTCGATGTCCAGGCCGCTCATCTCGGCCTGCTCGGGACTCATGTACTCCGGCGTGCCGATCATCTGGCCGTAGGCGGTAAACAGCGTCTTCTCGGTCAACTTCTGGACCGTGGCTTTGGCAACGCCGAAGTCGATGACTTTTACGACCGGCACGCCGTCATGGAGCGTCACCAGCACGTTCGACGGCTTGATGTCGCGGTGAATGATCCCTTTGTGGTGCGCGTGCTGGATCGCATGGCAGACATCGACAAACAGCTTGAGGCGCGCCTCGGGCGGCAGGTGGTTCTTGTCGCAATACTCCGTAATCGACACGCCTTTGACCAACTCCATCACGAAGTAAGGATGCCCCGCAGCAGTTGCCCCGGCGTCGAGCACCTTGGCGATATTCGGGTGATCCATCAGGGCCAGCGCTTGCCGCTCCGACTCGAAGCGGGCGATCACTTGTCCGGTGTCCATCCCCGGCTTGATGATTTTGAGAGCGACCATCCGCCGGACGGGCTTCTCCTGTTCGGCCATGTAGACCACGCCGAAGCCGCCTTCGCCGATCCGTTGGAGCAGCTTGTAGGGGCCTACGGAGGCGCCGACTTGATCCCGCGACGAATCGCCGATGAGAGTGGACGCGAGCACTTTCGGTGGAACTTGGAATGCGCCGTCTGGCTCGCTCATGAGTAAGTTCACTCGATGCTCAGGTGGGCTTCGACCGCGCCGCCACCGGTTAATTCTGTGGCTCAATCGGCACTGACGCAACAGGCAGCTAAAGCCGGTGGACCAAACCGGGAGGGATTTTGCGCGCGCAATTCCTTGCCGCCGGACTATCTCCCTAGCTGTCCGGAACCGGACGAAGCGCGGCGATGACAGGTAGACCGGGCGGCGCGTCCTTCGAGGCAAACACCGGTTGGCCGATTCTCGGAGATTGACTTGACGCGAAGTTCTCGATCAGTCGGTGTAGAGCCTGGTCTCGTCCGGGAATTTCTCGTCTTTCAAAATCTGCTCTTTCTCCGCGAGGAATTTTTCTAATGGCGGACGCTCCTTGAGGCCAATCGCCCGTTGATACGCGTCAGCCAGTGTCAGCAAAGTGCTTTCGTCGTAGACGCGGCCCGCCAGCATCTGCGGCTGAGGCATGAGGAGCCCGTCCTTCTTCTCGAGCTTCTTCGGAAACGCCATCACGGGATGTCCCGCGACGTGCGTGTAGAGGCCCAGCTCGAATCCGAAATAGACGTCGATGGTCTGCATCAACGTGGCGAGGCGCTCCATCAAGATGGCCCGCATTTGATTGAGCTTCAGATAATCGACGGCCGACAGCAAATGTCCGTAACTCCAATACCTCGGCCAACCTTGCACTCCCTTCGGCTCGCCACGTCGCACGAGGGCGTCGAACGAGGCACCCGATTCAATCGCGACAAGCCCTTCGATGAGCTCGAAGGTCAGACCATAGTCCTCCAGAGGCTTCGTCGATTGAATCGGGACGAGTTGGACGCCGAGGTCACGCAGCACCCGAAGCTCCTCGCGAACGTCGGCTTTTCCCGTTTTCGGTTCGTATCCGACGCGGATCGTCGAGAGGTCGCGCAAAGAGGGCCACGCGTAGGGGCGATCGACGGAGGCCGCGTCCCGCGGATCGGCCCCGTGAATCGCGGAAAGCACCAGACCGCAGTCGTCGGCAGTTCGGCAAATCGGCCCGGCCGTATCGAGCGACCAGCAAAGCTGCATGCAGCCGTATCGGCTCACGCGTCCGTAGGTCGGTCTGATCCCCACTGCCCCGCAGCGCATCGAGGGGTTGACGATGCTGCCGTCGGTATCTGTCGCGATTGAAAAACCAACCAGACCGGCGGCCGTTGCCGACCCGGACCCCGATGACGAGCCGGCGGTGCCCATTCGCGGATTCCAGGGATTTCGAGTCATTCCGCGAAACCAGAGCTCACCCCCGCCGGCAAACGGATTGGTCGCCAGCTTGGCGATCAGCACCGCTCCCGCGTTTTCCAGCCGCTCGGCCACTGCCGCCTTCACATCGATCGTGCGATGACGGTATTGCGGCGCGCCCCAGGTGGTCGGATAGCCCGGATAGGCGATCACATCCTTGACGCCCCACGGAATGCCGTGCAGCGGTCCGCGATCTTTTTTCTCAGCCAGTTCGCGGTCGGCCTGCTTGGCCTGCTTGAACGCGAGGTCATCCATCAAAGTGACGACACACTTGAGAAGCGGGTCGTAGCGGCGGAGCCGGTCGAGATAGAGCTTCGTCAATTCGACGGACGAAACCTTTCGGCCGCGCAACAGCGCCCCGAGGTTGCGAACCGAAGAGAACGCGAGCTCCTCGTCGGTGCCGGGCCGTGACGCGACCTCCGCTTGCTTCGAACGCGGCACGTTCTGGTAGCCGCGCGGGTCGGGTTGTGACGCGGGAGTCGTGAGCGGTCTGAAAACCAGCCCTGGCTGCTGCGAATTGTCGAGCTCGATCGCGCGCACGCGGTTCATCGGCCCGCGGAACTTGTTCAGACTCTTCGCCGCCGCTTCGCGCTGTGCCGGCGTCAGGGTGATTCCGGCAACCCACTCGGCATCCGCAAGCATCTGCGGCGTGAAAGGTGCTTCCCCCGCCTTCGCCGCCAACGCTCGCCGAAAAACCGTGGTTCCAATCCCCGCCGTTCCGAGAATGGCAAGCGCTCTTCGCCGGGTGAGCATAATGCGAGTTCCTTGGACAGTGTTGACGACAACGGGATTGGAGTCGCTGAACCTCGGCGCGGGCGCAATTTGTAATAAGCTGGGAATGAGCGAAATCAATCACATCAACAGCGCGTCGCTTGGGTTTCTAGATAATGGGAAGCGTCGGCAAGCGGGACTCTCGGCTTTAAGAAGGTCGACTCTCTCGCTTGTAATTGGCGTATGGGCGGCTTTTGGCCCCACGTTGCGTTGTTGACCGGGATCCCACCGCTTTGCTTCAGCGCTCCAACTTTTTCGACAACCGTTATTGACCCAAAGACATGCCAATGGCATACTCCCGCTGCGGTTGATGTCTGCTAATGGCTGGCAGCTTCAATCAGGCCATGAACGCCTCTCGGTGCCCCGACGCACGGAGAGGTTTTTTGTTGCGCCCTTACGAAATGCCAAAAAAGGTCCCAGTCATGATTGCGCCGGTGTTCCCCGAAGCAACCAATCCGAAGACACGAGCATTTCCTCGAGTGGGCGAGTCTTCCAGTGCCCCTTCAATGGATGAATTCATCCGTGTCGCCGTCGAGCGACGCTTGGGGGCGACCGGATACTTTCCGCTTCGCGTGGTCCGGTGCGTGGTTGAGGATGGGGTCGTTTTCCTCTACGGCAACCTCCCGTCGTTTTACATGAAACAGCGAGCGCAGGCCGTCGCACTGACTCTTGGCTTTGTTATGCGGGTCGAAAACCACTGCGAGGTTGAGCCGCACGAGCGAGCTGCCGCCTGACGCGCTGTCCAGTGAGAAGGTATGGTCAGTCAACTTCAAAATTCACGGCAATGGCGCGACACGTGTTTGTGAACGCCGCTGACCCAATCATTATCAAAAACCTCGAAGCACGCGTAATCGATCGCGGCGGCGGAAGATGCGATGTCGTGAGCGCTCACTTGGCGGCACATTTGTAAAAATGGTGCTCCGGTTGGAGACAAAGATGGCCGAAACGATTCTTCGCTTCCCTGGCGACCTCGCAGAGCTGATTGTCGCGGAGATTTATCGACGCGGAGGCATCGTGCGCGTCGGGACCGGACGCCGTCCGGGACCCGATCGTGACCTCTATGAAGCTCTTGCAGCGTCCCTGGAAGTGTCAGCAGAAGAAAGGAAGCGCACTTTCTTTGACACGGGCACTGAAAGCGAGCGCAATTGCTGGGACTACAATATGCTCGTAGCCGTCGCACGCCTCAGGCAAGGTCGAGGTCGCCCCCCCTCGATCATGAATGGCACACCCCTAGGCACATGGAAATTAACGCTGGCAGGGAAGCAGTGGGGAAAGCAATTGGCTGAGGCGCAGCAGTCAATTCAGCTCGCCCCTCACGCTTAAGTTGGTCTTGCTGTCGAAATTCGGTGATGCGGCCCTCCCCACTGTCAAATTGCTCAGTAGGCCGCGATCATCATCTCGATCGCGGGGCGCATTTCTTTCCGCCACTCGGCTTCCAACGCCGGTGTTATCTCGGGATCGTGCTTTTGCACGGCTTCGCACAGGGCGTCGAGCCAGAGGGGGTAAAGCTTCGGGTGAATGTCATGACCCCGGCGATTGTGCGATTGGGCGAGGTCCATAACGAAGCGGCACGCGGCAGGATCGCCGGTTCGAAGCCTCAGGGCCATCAGAACTGACGCCACAACCGCCTGCTTTTGCTGCGTCATGTCAGTGTTGGCAAATTTGGGCGGGATCTGCGCGGACTTCGCAAAAAAGCGGTCGTAAAAGGTGTCAAAGAATGCGGCAGACGCCTCGCAGCGATGGTAGCTTTCGAGGACGGCTGTGTGAGTTGTCGTGCTCGATTTCATTGGATTCCCTGCACTCGATTCGCCGACAGAGCTTGGGACGAGGACGTGCAATCATTCGGCCGATGCCTTCGCGGCCAAACTCGAAACGTCGCGGCCGAGCCGACGGTCGCGACGTCCGGGGTCAAATCGATTCAATGCTCACTCTCTCCGGGCCGCGCTCGCGCCGGTGGCTACTTGAGCGAAACCAGCTTTCGTCTCGTCTTGTCGCACAACGGTGTGACTCCGCCTTTTTCACCAACGACATCGGCCAGCGACGTTTCAGAAAACGCGGATTCTGTCATTGCCAACACCTGGTCGAGTCGGCGATGAAGTGGGCAAAGTCGTCCGCCGTGCTGTGGAATGTCAAGCGGACAGGTATGAATCCGACGAATCGGATCGACCGCGTTCACGACCTGCAGCAATGAGATATCGTCGGGCGACCTGACGAGCGTAAAACCCCCGTTCGGGCCCCGCTGAGAACGAACGAGCCCGGCACGCGTCAGTCCCAGCATTACCTTGGAGAGATACGCAGGCGGAACACGGGTGACTTGGGCCAACGCTTCTGTCGTCTGAGGTTCGGGCGACGCGTTGGCCAAACAGACCATGGCCCGTAAAGCGTATTCGACGGTTTGGGACATCATGTGTGTGAAATCCTCAATCGGATGGACATTCGACTGCATTGCGCTTCACTGGGGACAACGCACTCGAATGTCGGCAACTAATTTGCCGCGGTGACGTCGAGGAGATACGTTTCCTGAATCACGCGCTCTTCGTTCGCCTCGTGCTCGACACAGCGACGAAGGAACTCCTCGAAGTCCTTGCGAACGGCCGCCCACGACGGCACCGACTCCCCGGCAAAATGGGCGCCACCTGCGATCCGCGCGACTGCGTTGGCAAGCTCGGCATGTTGTCGCTTGAGCTGCTCGACCGTGCCGGCCCGCCATGGGGCGATCGTGAGCACGTGCGAGTAATAGCCGCCCATCTCCTCGTGCACGAAGTGCTCGCTTAGTTTTGCGACAAGTTCGTCTAGCAGCGTGATCACCCGCAAACACTGGACGGGCTCCGCTTGAAGTGCGGTGAGAATCTGCTCGTAAAGCTCGGCGAGGGCCTCGTGTTCGTCGCCAATCGCATCGAGCGCCTCAGGAGTCAGCGGGGTGAGATTCATGACGGTGCCTTCGATGAGGAAACGCCAAGCGTAATACGTATATTTGGATGTTGATATCTTAATCTACAGTTTACGCGACCCGAGGACCACGCGTCAAGTCAAGCATCCCGAGCACGAACCTGCGGGGCCACTACCGGCGATTCTGGCCCGTCTCTCGCTGTCGGGTTGGCGGAGTCGGCATCGTCGCTGCCCCTAGTGTCTCAATGCCGGGAAGCTCGCCAGACTCCTCTCGCACAACCATCCTGGCAATCGCGGGCATGAGCCGACGCATGACAGTGCGCAGCGTGCTACGGTAAAGTTGCAACAGCGTCGATTCGACGCCGAGGTCCCTTGTCGAATCTGACTGTCTCGACTGCCGAGGTTGCGTTGTCTGCGGTCCGCCGACTGTTGCTGATGTGCGGCATCGTGATCGGATGCGTCGCGGCAGTCCTTTACGCTGAGGCTCGGATCGCTCCGAAGGTCACCTTGCTGGTCTCCGAGCACGGAGCTTCCTGGATTCGCCGGCAGCGCCCCTTCAATCTCGGCGGTTGGGGCCCAACCAAAGAGCAGGTTCTTTTTCGCAAACAATTCACGACCGAGAGGAGTGGTGGTCGGCATGTGGTGACGGTACGCGCGTGGTGGTCGTTCAAAATGCTTTTGGACGACCGTCCAATCTTCCAGTCGGATCCCAGCCGCGAAAGTTGGAAGGTACCACACGACGTTGAGTTGCCGCCGATGGCTCGAGGAGACCACTCGCTCGTGATCATGGTGGAGAACCTCTTCGGCCCGAGCGCACTGCTCGCCTATTGCGATACTCTCAACCTCCGCACAAATCGGGACTGGGAAGAATGGCACGAGAAGGACGGCTGGCAACGCGTTGCGACCGTCGACGACGTCCAGTTGCCGGAATTCTCGGACCGATTCGAATCACCCGCTCGGGCCCTGGCGTCGACTCTCTGGTGGCTTGGTCCGCTCTATCTGGCCCTGTGTGGCGGGCTGATCTGGAGTGGTAAACGGCGAGCCGACACATCGGGGTTGCCAGCCTGGTTGACGGCCTCGCGGTGCCGTTGGATTGTGCTTGCCGCCTGGCTCGTTCTCGCGGCAAACAACTTCACGAAATTGCCGGCCGGGCTCGGTTACGACCTGTCGGGGCATCTCGACTACGTTCGGTTCGTCGTCGATCGGGGTCAGCTTCCCGATGCGCGCGATGGGATCGAGATGTTTCAAGCGCCGCTGTTCTACGTCGTGGCGGCGGAAATCTATCGCCTGTTGGTGCGGTTGGTCTCCGGCGATACGGCGTTGCTTTGGCTGCGTTGGCTGCCGCTCTTGTGCGGAATGGCGCAGGTCGAGATCTGCTATCGGGCCGGGCGTTCGATCTTTCCGGGGCGCGAGGATCTGCAGGCGCTGATGGTGGTGTTGGGCGGGCTCTTGCCGATGAACGTCTATATGTCGCAGTTCGTGAGCAATGAGCCCCTCTCCGGAGTCCTCACGGCAGCCGTGCTGCTTTGGGGCTTTCAGGTGTGCCGAGAACCGGCCATCGCGCAGCGGCCACGGTCGCAGTGGTGGGCGGGCGTGATTCTGGGGCTGGCACTCATGGCCAAGATGTCGGCCATGCTTTTGGTGCCGATTGTTGCCGCGGTTCTGGTGGCGAGTAATCGGCAGATCGGCTGGAAAAAATTGTTGGCCGCCGTGACGCGCTGTTTCGCAACGGCGGCCCTGATCTCGGGATGGTTCTACGTACGGAACTGGCTGCGGTTCGGCCAACCCCTCGTCGGCGGGTGGGATCCGGTGAGCGGCATCTTTTGGTGGCAGGATCCCGGCTACCGCACTCCTTGGCAGCTGGCATCATTTGGCCGCTCGCTTTGGCACCCGATCCACGCCGCTTTCTATTCGATCTGGGACGGTTTCTACTCAACGCTTTGGCTGGATGGCAACCTGAGTTCGATGGGTACCTGGGAATCCCGTCCACCCTGGCATCAGACACTCTTGCTCGCGGCGCCTTGGCCCGCGCTGTTGCTCACGGCTGCGATGGCCATCGGCTGGCTTCGCGGGTTACGCAGCCGCGATGCCGAGTTACGACGCTCGCTGGAATTTGCCGGAGCGTGCCTACTTTTATACCTGGCGGCATTTACGCTCTTGTGCCTCGAAGTCCCCGTCTACAGTGCCGAAAAGGCGTCGTACACGCTGGGTCTGACGCCTGTCTTTGCCGCCCTGTGCGTGTCGGGTTTGGACCTCCTGCCGCGGCAGCGCGTCATCCGATCGGCAGCCGGCGCCTTCGTTTTCTGCTGGGCGGCGCTCGTGTACGGAACGTACTTCGTCACCGGCGGAAGCTTCGGCTTCAAATAGGCGCTCGAATTGCGCAACGCGCCGGTATCTGCGACGGGTCACGGGGAATGCTGGGCTGCCGGCGTGAGGGTCACGGTTGTCCGCTTGGCAGGATTGAGGATATTGACCGGCACCCCGCTGCTCCAAAGAACGCGGAGCACGTCGACCGAATCGAGGCTGCCAATGCCGAAGTGTGTCACCGGTCTCTGAACGATTTGGGTCTGAGAGACGCCGTTGAACTTGAGGCACAGAGTCGATCCCCTCCCAAAAGGGGGAATCCGGGCCTCCGCCGAGCCCTTTGCTCCCACGGCATGTGCTTCGAGGCGGACGTCGATCCAGTTATTGGCGTTCCCCCCTTCATTGCGCAAAAGAGCGAGCCGTCCTGTGCTCTGGCCCGGCTCGGTTTTCACGAGAACCAGGTCGCTGTCGCCGTCTTGATCGAAGTCGCCGAAGTCGGCTGACGAAATCGTCCCGGCCGCGAGGAACGGTACCACTGCTGCGGGCTCGAAATGACCCTCCGGACTCCCGTGGAAGCAGCGCACCGCGTCTCGGTTCCAGGCGAGGAAGTCGGGGCAACCGTCGTTGTCAAAATCGAAAACCAGAACATGATCAAACGCAAAATCGGAGACTGGTTCGACGCCGATGATGTCGACCCGGCCATGCTCGATTGTCGACGTCAGCAGCAGGACCGTCCCATGTGGAGTGCTGGCGAGCAGATCCCACGAACCGTTCGAGTCAGCATCCAGAACGGCCAGACTTGTCGCCGATCGGACGTCATTGTCTTTGACGACGAAACGTTGAGGGCGGAATCGGGCCAGGCCCCGCCCTTTGAAAAACCCGATGTCTGTCGGCGAACGGGAGGGAGCAGCCGGGCCGGGCGCAAGCAGATCGAAGTCGAGATCGTTGTCCCAATCGACCGCGACCAGCGAATTCGTGCCGACCTGTGCCTGCGCAAGCCCGGAGCGCGCAGTGATGTCGCGAAAGCCCATTTTGCCCTCGTTGTGCAACAGATGCAGCGAGGCCCCCACCGCATTCGGAACCGAACAGGCAACGACCAGGTCGTTTAGACCGTCGCCATCGACGTCGAGGGTCAACACGGAGACGACCCCGTTGAGCTTGTCCGCCGCTGGAATCGGAACCGTGTGCAGTGCACGCGCTTTCCCACCGGCCTTGGCGCGGCTTTCGAGCCCCAACAATCCAGCCGGCCCGAACAGCACAAAGCCATCATCGACCGAAAGGAAGTGGTTGTAGGCGTCGTGGGGCAAGTGCGTCGGGGCGACCGAGACCCACTGGTCGCCGCCGCCACGGCCGAAAATCTCGAAAGCCTCGCTGCGAAGAACTGCTAGCTCGAGTTTCCCATCCGAATTCAAAGCGACAAACTGCGCCTCGTACGCGTCCACGACGTTCGCGGCAGGGCCCGAAAGTCTGATCTCCTGAAATTGAACCGGATTTGCGATCGAGGGCAGTCGTCGGTCGACGTGATGCTTTTGGTAATACGGGTGGGAAAAATCGGACACGACGTGCCACAACAGGCCGCGGTCGATGCGCCGTCGATCTGCATCGCATTCCGGCAGGGCCCGAGCCATTTGATCGATGGCCGCGACAGTCGTGGCCACACTTTGCCAGTTCCCCGCGTGCGCGGCCGTCTTTGCTGCGCCAAACTGGAGATCGAGACGGCGGGCCAAGTCATCCCCACGATCAGCCAGGATTGGAGCCACCAGCTCGTAGACTCGGTTCAAGGCGTTTGCGATTTCGGCGTCCTTGCGGCGCGCTACGAGGCTTAGCCACTCGAGCTGCACGTAAAGATTGTCGGGCGCGAGCTCCTTGAGCCCTTTGAGGGTCCCTTCGCTCTCGGCGCGGTCGTGACCGGTTCCTGCACACTGGGCCTGGTATAACTCACACAACAAAACAGCATCGCCCGGCGCCGTTCCGGCGGCAATGTGCTGCTCGAAGATCCGCTCCTTGGAGTTGCCCCGCGCTTGGGCCAGCTTGGAGACCAGGTAGCGACGCTCGGGAGATTTTGGCTCGAGCGACGATTCCAGATTCATCGACGTTTGAGCCCGCTCGACCGCTTCCTCATACGCGGTTGGATCGCGCTTCGAATCGAGGGCTTGCAAGGCCATCAGGCGTTCGATCGTCCAATTGCGGCCGAGCGGCTCGCGCGTTCCTGCAGTAGCCAGGGTCAACAGTGCCGGATCGGCTTGCTCGAACCGGCCGTTTTCGAGATCGGCGAGCGCCGTGTTCTTGAGTTGGATCAACTCCTCCGCTGATTTGGTGTCGAGTTGTTGCCTGGCCTTCACGGCGTCCTTGCCGATTTCTTCCGCCGTGCGGCCGCGACCAAACCAGAAAAACGCTGCCGCGGCGAGGCACAGCAGGATGCTAAGCGACCAGAAGACCTTTTGAGAGGGCGTCATTCGTCGTCAGCCGATGCAGAAGGGCAAACATCTCTCACCATAGTTGCGCATTTGAGGACAGTAAAGCAGCGATCCAACCGGCCTGCGAAGCGATGAGAAAGAGTACAAATCGAACGTCGGCGCGAGGCACTCGACCAGTGTCGCTGGCAGATTACTATCAGCCTGGTGTTGACGGCGAGAGTCGTTTTTTTTCTTCCGCTTTGGTTGCCAGGGCTCTTCGACCATTGCCGCGCTGGCCTCGCGCATGCTACCGTTTTGCCGACCCTTTCCCCATCTCATTAGAAAGGCGAGACCGAAATGGCGAAAAAGGGAAGTTTCAATTTGTCCCAGACCATCCGAGACTTCCAAAAGGCGCACCGAGGCGTATCGGCAAAGGATGCTTTGGCCGCGATCCAGAAGTCGCACCCCAGCCAGAAAATCAACGAGGGGACTTTCAAAGCCACCTTTTACAAGCTGTCCGGAGGGGGAACGCGCCGCGTGAGGCGGCGAAAGCCCGGACGCCTCGTCGGCGGTCACGGCTCCTCCGAACATATCATGCGAGCCGGCATCCAATTCATCCGCCTGGCAGGCGGCGTCGAGGAAGCCAGGGAATGGCTGGTCGGACTCGACGCCCTGCTGGAGACCGCGAAAGAGATCGACTAGCCCGTCGAAGAGCCGTGAC
>Ga0187782_10003181_pt1 | contig 12221 bp, 9 predicted proteins | sample 0715_SJ02_MP15_2_FD_132454 | JGI IMG/M metagenome (GOLD analysis project Ga0187782, IMG submission 132454) | Tropical peat soil microbial communities from peatlands in Department of Meta, Colombia - 0715_SJ02_MP15_20_MG | ecosystem: Environmental > Terrestrial > Soil > Wetlands > Peat | place...
AGAAGCCTTGCGCGCCTACACCTGGGGCTCGGCCTATGCCTCCTTTCAAGAGAAAGTTCAGGGGACGATCTCGCCTGGAATGCTTGCCGATGTAGTGGTCCTTTCTGAAGATCTGTTTCGAGTCCCGCCCGAAAAAATCAAAGACGCGCGGGTGGAAATCACCATTGTGGGAGGCAGGGTAGTTTACGAAGCAGGCAATCGGTGAGGCGTTGGTAGGGGCAGCCTTTGTGGCTGCCCACCCAGGGCGGCCACAAGGGCTGGCCTTACAACACGGTGCGTGCACTGCCCACGTCGTAGGGTCCTGCCGGCGCGCGACGGTTGCCTGGGGCGGCCAAAAAGACCACCCCTACAAGGCGATTCGCACACCGCCCATGGAATGCCCTATAAGAGCCGCGGGCCACAAAGTCCGGATGTCCGCGCGAACAAGGTTGTTTTTAGATTTGCGCTCCGGGTCGGAAGTATGTAATATAGCGAGTTCGGTGAAGAAGCGCCGGATGGATTTAGTTGCAGGCGCCTTCACGATGGATGGAACCGCAATGTCAATGTGGCGGGAAAAGAAAACTCGTTCGGCGGAACCGCTGAAGGTGGAGCACGCGGCGCCTCCTTCGCCTCCCCGACAGGAAACGACTATGAATGAGATGACTGCAAGGTCGCCAAGCCCCACGTCTACTGGTGCGCGCCAGACGGTTCTCGGACAGACGGTAGTGCTGAAAGGCGAGTTAACAGCAGACGAGGATTTGCTGATTGAAGGGCAATTCGAAGGGACCCTCTCCCTTGAACAACATTGCTTGACAGTGGGCGCCAATGGCCAGGTCAAGGCGGAAATCCACGCTCGCCAAGCCGTGATCCTGGGCACACTCACGGGCAAGGTTGTGGCGCGGGAAAAAGTCGAGATTCGCCGCAGCGGGCATCTCGTCGGTGACCTCGCGACCGGTGCGGTCGCCATCGAGGAAGGGGCCTACTTCAAGGGTAGCATTGAGATCCTCCGGGAAGAGGCTCAGCAGGTTTCGCGAAGCGCCCCCCTACAGAGGCCCTCGGAGGCAGACGACTAGTTCCCTTTGGGCAGACGAAACGCGAACGGTCGAAACGGGCCGGGGCGCTTTTCCCACACACTTCATTGCCCATTGCCAGGTCATCCTGAGCCTGAAGCGTTGCCAAGCGCAAGGCTTGTGATGTTCCGAACGAAACCATTTCATGACTCGCGGGGCTCTTCCGCAACTCCCCCGGCAGCACCGAGTCGTGCCCTCGAATGGTTGTGGCAGAGTATTCGAGATGTAAAGCACCCGCATATTTTGGATTGCGGCGCCGCGCACCAAGCGACGCTCGATGTTCTCCTGAAGCGTGGGTCGAAGCTCTACATCACCGACCTGGTAACTCTTGCCCGGGAATCAGACCGCAAGTTTATCCGCCGCGTTGGCAAAACGACGGTGTTTCTGATCGATGAGTTCCTTGAGAATCTCCCCTCCATTCCTCCTGATTCCTTATCAGCAATTGCCTGCTGGCACCTTCTGGACCTACTTCCCCGCGCGGCGCTTCCAGATTTGGTGGCGCGGTTGTGGTCGTATCTTCGGACAGGCGGTGTACTGTTTTGCCTGCTCCGCGAACCCCGTCTAGACAAGGGGGCGGGAACCCGTTGGTGGTTTGAAAGCCTCATGGCGCTGGGCTCCGAGGTCGAGAGAAAGGTCCCTTTTCCAAACCCGGTAATTACCAATCGCGAAATCGAGCGTCTGGTTCCCAGCGGCAACGTCAAGACCTTCCTCACTCGCCTCGCTCATAGGGAGATTCTCGCCATCAAATAGAGCAGTGGTTAGCGGCTTGTTCTTTGGCTGCCGTGTAATTCCGAGCGTAGCGAGGAATCTCGCTCTATTCGCAAGTCGAGGAGTCGAGAATTCGAGGGTCGAAGGGTTCTTAACTCCTCGACTTCTTGACTCTCGACTCTTCGACTTCTGTACCTGTCCGAAAGTGGACACTCGAATCCCAAAAGCGAACACTCCGCACCTGACAATTGTTGGAGAAGATCCTATAACTCCTACCTATCAAACGAGTTAGGCATCCTCTGCGATTGGTCTACTTCTTGCGATGATAAAGGCTGAGAGCTGAAAGCCGAAAGCTGAGAGCTTGCCCAGCGATGAGGTGTTCTGATGGAGACTGTAGTGCTGGACCCAGAGAAAAGCCGAACTTGTTCCACGGCACGAATTCTGATTGTGGATGATCAGCCGGATGTGGTCGAGGCCCTTCGCCTCTTGTTGAAAGGGGAAGGCTATGAAGCCGAAGGGGTGACCTCGCCTGCCGCTGCCTTGCAGGCGATTGCGAATCAAGACTTCGACCTTCTGCTGTTGGACCTGAATTATAGCCGCGATACCACCTCGGGTTTAGAGGGCTTGGACTTGCTTTCCCGCATCAAGGCCACAGACAGCATTCTGCCCATCGTCGTCATGACCGCCTGGGGCAGCGTTGAGTTAGCCGTGGAAGCCATGCACCGGGGGGTAGGGGATTTTGTCCTGAAGCCGTGGAATAACCGGCAGCTTCTCGAAATCCTGCGAACCCAGCTCGAGCAAGGCGCATCGCGGCGTCGGCAGTTGCAGGATGAGGAACGGGAACGGGAAGACGTGGAAGCTGTTCAGCGTGGATTTCTCCCCAAGGAGATCCCACAACTGGCGGGGTACGAGATTTCGGGCGCTTGGTTGCCGGCGCGTGTTGTAGGGGGCGATTATTTTGATATCCATGCGTTCAGCGAAACCAAGCTTGCCATGTCCATTGCCGACGTCTCAGGAAAAGGAATGCCCGCGGCGCTGCTGATGTCTAACTTGCAGGCGGCGCTCAAGGCCACGGCTTCGGAGCAGGTGCCCCCGGAGGAACTCTGCGGCAAGGTGAATCGGATCATTTGCGACAATGTTTCGCCGGACAGATTCATTACCGCTTTCTATGGCTTGCTTGACGGCGCCCGCAAACGCTTGCTCTTCACCAATGCGGGCCACAATGCGCCCATCTTGGCGCGTCGGGATGGTTTGTGCCTTCGCCTGGGCGCAGGTGGCGTGCCCCTGGGATTGTTCCCTGATTGGAACTACGTGAGGGACGAGATTGAACTCGCTCCCGGTGACCGACTCGTACTTTTCACGGATGGAGTGACGGAAGTCAGCGGCGCGGCAGGGGAAGAATTTGGCGAGGACCGCCTGGTCAAAGTTCTCTTGGAAAACCGGCGCCTCAACGCGAAAGAATTGCAAGAGAGAATTCTGGCCGAAGTGGCCAAATTCAGTGGCGGCCGATTTGAGGATGACGCCACGCTCGTGGTGGTAGCAGTCAAATAACTCGAAAATCGAAATCCGAAACTCGAAATTCGAAGATCGGGGTCGGGTTTCGGTTTTCGAATTTCGGTAATCAAGAAGGGACTCCTCATGACTACTCTCATTCAGGATACTCGGTACGGCTTACGCGTGCTCGCCAGGAGTCCGGGCTTCACCGCGGTAGCCCTGCTGGCCCTGGCGCTCGGGATTGGCGCCAACACGGCGATCTTCAGCGTGGTGAATGGGGTGCTCTTGCGGCCCCTGCCTTACCCGGAGCCGGGACGGCTGATGAAGATCTACGAGAAGACAGCGGACTTCAGCCAAAGCAGCGTCTCCTACCCGGATTTCCTCGACTGGCAGGGCGAAGTACGCTCTTTTGCGGGCATGGCCGCATACCGCAGGAATGACTTTAACTTCACCGGTTCGGGCCAAGCCGAGCACCTGCAAGGCGAGCTCGTCTCCGCCGGCTTCCTGCCCGTCTTAGGTGTGAGCCCATTGCTGGGCCGCAACTTTTTGTCCCAGGAGGACCAGGAAGGAGCCCGCGGCGCGGTCATGCTCGCCTACGGTTTCTGGAAGCGACGATTCGGCGCCGATCCGAGCGCACTTGGCAAGACCCTGACTTTGAATGCCAAGGCTTACACAGTGATTGGGGTCTTGCCCCCGAACTTCCGCTTCAGTGGGCAGGCCGAAATCTACGTTCCCTTGGGCTCCTGGGGCGAGGTAGGGCTGCGCGACCGCGAGAATCATCCCGGGCTGAACGTGGTGGCACGGCTCAAGCAGGGCGTAACCATGGCTGCCGCCCAAGCCGAGATGACCGCGATGGCTCGCGCCCTGGCAGAGAAATACCCGAAATCGAATGCGGGAGAGGGTGCGACGGTGGTCGAGATGAAGGACGACATGGTGGGATACATCCGGCGCACTCTGCTGCTGTTGCTGGGCGCAGTGGGATTCGTCCTGCTGATCGCCTGTGCCAACGTTGCGAATCTGCTGCTGGCGCGCTCGAGTGCTCGAAGCCGTGAGTTTGCCATTCGCGCCGCGCTGGGTGCAGGCCGCCAGCGTGTAGTGCGCCAGCTTTTGACGGAGAGCGTGCTGTTGGCGTTGGGCGCGGCCCTGGTGGGCTTGCTGCTCGCCAGTTGGGGAACGCGCCTCGTCCTGACGATGGTGCCGGACACCTTGCCGCGCACTCAGGAAATTGGACTCGATCCATACGTCCTGCTTTTCACGCTACTCGTCTCGATTCTTACCGGTGTCCTGTTCGGTCTTGCTCCGGCTTTCCACAGTTCTCGAGTCAACCCGCAAGAATCTCTGAAGGAAGGAGCGCGCGGCGGCGGAGGCCGCCATCGCACGGAAGGGCTATTTGTGGTTGTGGAGGTGGGCTTGGCGGTGGTGTTGCTCGCGGGCGCCGGATTGATGATGCAAAGCATTTGGCGCTTGTTCCGGGTTGACACCGGCTTCGATCCCCACCACGTGTTGACAACCAATCTGGCGCTATCACCTACCGTGGAGGCCAGCCCGGCAAGCATACGCCTGGCCTTTCGCCACATACAGGATCGCGTGGCCGGCATCCCGGGCGCCCAGGCAGTTTCTATGACCTCTCTAATTCCCCTAGGCGACGATGATAGCGAGATTCCGTTCTGGTTGGGGACGGGCCCCCAACCGCCACCGGACCGCACGTCTTCAGCCCTGTTTTATATTGTGACCCCTGACTACCTCCGGGTGATGGGCATTCCGCTCAAGGAAGGGCGGTTCATCGACGATCACGATACGCTCGCATCCGCGCCCGTGGTGGTGATTGACGAGGTCATGGCCAAGAATCTATTCCCAGGCCAGCATGCGGTCGGAAAAGTGTTTAGCTTGCCGATCCTCGGGGTGGTGCAAATTGTGGGCGTGGCCGGGCACGTAAAGCACTGGGGTCTCGATTCCGACGACGTGGCCAAAATCCGGGACGAACTCTATTTCCCCTTCACGCAGATACCCGACAAATTCATGTCAGGGGTCGTGACGGGCATGACGCTGGTTCTGCGAACCGCTCCCGACCCGCTGAGCATGGTGTCGGCCGTGCGAGCGCAGGTGGCGGGGCCCACGGAAGATCAGCCCATTTTCGACGTCGCGAGCATGGAGCAGATCATTTCGGACTCGCTCACGGAGCGGCGCTTTGCCATGTTGCTGCTGATCATTTTTGCTACCACCGCACTGGTCTTGGCGGCAGTTGGAATTTATGGCGTGATGTCGTACGCGGTCAGCCGGCGCACGCATGAATTGGGCGTGCGCATGGCCTTGGGCGCACCGCGCCGCGAGATTCTAAGGCTCGTGGTGCGGGAAGGGATGGCGATGGCGGCGATCGGCACGGTGGTTGGCTTGGCCGCCGCGCTCGGATTGACGCGATTCCTGGCAAGTCTGCTGTATGGCGTTCGGCCCGCGGACCCAGGCACGCTGGGCGCCGCTTCGTTTCTGCTGGGAGGCATTGCGCTGCTGGCCTGTTACATTCCCGCCTGGCGAGCAACCCGGGTCGACCCGCTGGTGGCGCTGCGGTACGAATAGGTGTCAGGTGTCGGGTGTCAGGTCTCAGGGAAGAGGGAACGGGGAAGAGGGAAGAGGGAACAGGGAACAGGGAACAGGCAACAGGGAACAGGTGACAGGGAAGAGAACAGCGGACCGGTCTCGTGATGCCAGCCCTCTCCGGTTGACGCGGTACTATCCCTCTCCCCCCTTGGGGGAGAGGGTGGCCCGCAACCGGCGTTTTCTTCAGCCGGGGCGGGCCGCGTGAGGGGGCCTTCCGTGGCTCGGAATGACAGCGCATTTCAAAGCAGCAAGTGGCAGGAGTGCCGGTAAAGCTCGAATACGTGTGAGGAGGCTTTCATGTCAAAGCGTATTTTTCAGTTGCTGCTGGTCGCCTGTCTGGTTACGGGCGCGTTGTGGGCAGCGGACGACCCGTTCGTAGGCAAATGGAAACTCAATCCCTCCAAAATCAAACTCACCGACGAAATGAAGGTTACGGCCGTCGGCGCAAACAAGTACGTTTTTGACTTTGGCGGAGGCGATCCTGAGACTATTGTGGCCGACGGGACGGACCAGCCGGGTCACTTCGGGACGACCCTGTCCGTTACCGTTGAAGGGCCCCGGACGTGGAAGGTGGTCAGCAAGCAGGGCGGTCGTACCCTTGTTACGGCGATTTGGACACTTTCGAGCGACGGCAATACGCTCAATGACGACTTCAGAGGTAGGTTAAACCTGAACTATGTGTACAAGCGGACATCGGCCGGCTCAGGGTTTGTGGGCACGTGGGAAAGCACGAGCGAGCAGGTGAGTTCGGCCGTCGAGATTCAGATCCAGCCCTATGAGGGAGACGGCCTTTCCTTCAACACTCCCGGGGAACACGAGATTCAAAACATAAGATTCGATGGGAAAGATTATCCGGACGTGGGCCCGCATCTGCCGGCTGGCTATGCGGCCTCGGGACGCAGGGTGAACGAGCGCACTCTGGAATTGACCGACAAGCTCGACGGGAAAGTCCTGGACACCCGGCAGATCCGGATTTCTTCCGACCTCAAGACCTTGACGATGACCGTGCATTACGTGCGCCGAAGCAGCCCTAACATCCGTGTGTTTGATCGCGAATAAGACAGTGGGCTGCCGCCGTGGCTACAACTTGTGTTCGGGATCGGGAAGAGCCGATGACGCTCACCGGCCCAAGCGTAGCGGGCAACCGCTGCATATCAGGTGGGGGGACAAGAGGATATGTCTCGAATCACACGCGCAGGAGTTCGGGCTCTGAGGATTTGTGCGATTCTGCTGGGCTGCCTCAGCGTTACCCAGGTCGCTGCCAAGGCTCAAATGTTTGCGCTCAGTGACACCAAGGATCTCGTCCTAGTTAACGTGAAGGCCGGCGCGGTCGAATACAAGGGGCGAAAAGCTGTGCGTCTTACAAACGACACGGAGAAGGACGGTTTCGCGCTCTTGCGGGGCACGGATTTTCAGGATGGCGTAATCGAAGCTGACATTGCTTTGAAGATTACCACGCCGCCGGGCGTGAGAATGCCCGGCTTTGTCGGCATCGCCTACAGGGCGCGACCAGACGCATCGCGCTACGAACTCTTCTACCTGCGGCCGGGGAATTCAAGCTCATACGACCAAGCGATGCGGAACCATTCGGTGCAGTACGTCTCCGAGCCGGACTTCGACTGGTACAAACTACGCCAGGAGTGGCCTTGGGTTTACGAGGCCTATGCGGACTTACAAACGGAGACCTGGACGAAAGTCAAGATTGAGGTCAAGGGCCGCTCGGCCAAGCTTTATTTAAACGGATCCGGGCAGCCAAGCCTCGTCGTGGACGGCCTGAAGGGAGAGGATTTGCGGGGTGGGATCGCGCTGTGGGGTTACCAAGGCGAGGAGGCGTATTTCTCAAACGTCCGCATCACGAACTCCACTCCGCTGCCTGTGAAGAATGGCTCGGATGCCAGCGGCACGTGGCAGGTGACGTTTTCGAGCTATGCCGGAAATTTTGACGGTACTCTGCAGCTCAGACGCGAAGGCAGTAAAGTGAGTGGAACTTGGTCGGGCGCCCTGGGTAATGCTCGCCCCGTTTCCGGAACGTGGCGCGATGGCTACGTCGAGTTCAGCTTCAACGCGCAATGGCCAAGCCAAGGCCCCGGAGATGCGGGAACTGGTGCCGCAAAGCTCGCAGGTTGGATCGACGGCGATTCTGGTGGCGGGCGCATGAGAGTGGAAAATCTAGCTGATGGGCGATGGACGGCCACGCGGAAGCCGTAGCAAATCGAGGCAACGCACGCTGCGATGCGACAGAGAATCAAGGCAGCAGGGGGCAAGAGTAGCAGGAAGACTCGGATACTCTCAAGGAGGATTTCATGTCAAAGCGTACTTTCCAGTTGCTGATGGTTGCCTGTGTGGTTACTGGCACGTTATGGGCAGCGGACGATCCATTCATAGGCAAATGGAAGCTCAACCCGTCCAAAAGCCGATTCCCCGACGAAATGAAAGTCAAGGCAGCCGGGGCAAACAAGTACGCCATTGACTTTGGCGGCGGTGTGGAGACGGTCGTAGCCGACGGCTCGGACCAGCCCGGCCATTTCGGAACCACCCTGTCCATCACCGTCGAGGGGCCCGACACCTGGAAAGTCGTCCGCAAGAAGGATGGCCGCACGCTCCTGACAGGAATTTGGAAGCTGTCCAATGACGACAAGACGCTCAGCGACACCTACAGAGAGAACCAACCGGACGGGTCGACGCTCAGCATGGACTATGTGTACAAGCGGACGACGGCCGGCTCAGGTTTTGCGGCGACGTGGGAAAGCGTGAGCGAGAAGATGAATTCGGTCTACGAGCTTCAGATCCAGCGCTACGGGGGTGACGGCCTTACGTTCATTACTCCCGCTGAAAAAGAGACTCGAAACCTGAGATTCGATGGGAAAGAATATCCGGATGTGGGCCCGGATGTGTCCCCAAGCTCTGTGTCCTCCGGACGCCGGGTGAACGAACGCACTCTGGAAGTCACCGACAAGATCAAAGGCAAGGTGACGGACATCCGGCAGATCGAGCTTTCTCCTGATCTCAAGACTCTGACGATGACCGTGCTCCCCGCGGGTCAAAGCAAGCCAAACGTCCTTGTGTTTGATCTGGAATAGGAGAGCGGACTGGCGGCTTTGAGGTGTGAGATCAGGCTGTCAGCCGTCAGCTATCAGCTATCAGCAAAAGCACGGAGTCATCGCGCTCGCTGAATGCTGAAAGCTGACAGCTTTGGAAGGGAGGAATCATGGCTAAATTGGAGCGAGTTCGAGAGGTTTTGAGCAAACCGTTGGAGCCCGAATACGTCAAATTGAGGGCTGAGGCTGGATGGAAATTGGTGGCCGTGGAGTGGGAACGCGAGGTCGAAGAAGCCGAGAAGCCGCCACGCCCCGCCATCGAAGAAATACCGTACGGTCTGCGGGTGGGGGATGACTGCATGCACCTGGTCGAAAACCCCGCCGAGACCGAGGTTCTCATCCGGATGTTGGATGGCATCGTACAGGATTTGCCCTTCTCTAAAATCGCCGACGAGTTGAATCGCAGCGGCCTTCGCACTCGCAGCGGGACTAAGTGGGAGCCCGTGCTCGTCTACAACATGCTCCCGCGACTTATTCAGGTCGGGCCGCGTATTTTCTCCAGCGAGGAATGGCAGGCGCAGAAGAAGCACGTGGTCAACTACGGTGGGTAGTCGGAAGGGCAGTGGCTAGTGCCTAGTGCTAAGTGTCTACTGACCACTAACCACTTGTCCGTTGCGAGGAAAACGATGAGCACACTGCTTCAAGATTTACGCTACGGCTTGCGTATGCTCGCCAGGAACCCGGGCTTCACGGCCGTCACGATCCTCACGCTGGCGCTAGGCATCGGAGCCGACACGGCGATGTTTTCGGTTGTCAACAGTGTGCTCCTTAATCCGCTGCCGTTCCCGCAGCCCGAGCGGCTTGTTTCACTGCATGCGAGCAAGCCAAACTTTGAGCGGGGGTCGATCTCCTATCCGAATTTCCTCGATTGGCAAAAGGAAAACAGAAGTTTCGCCGCCATGGCTGTCTTCCGACCCATTGCCATGACCTTCACTGGTAGGGGAGAAGCGGAGCGAGTGCGGGCGGAGTTCATCACCTCAGATTTCTTCTCTTTGCTTGGCGTTAAGCCTGTTCTCGGCCGCACATTCAGGGAAGGCGAGGACCGGATTGGCGCCGCTCCTATTGTGCTGCTCAGCGAGGGCTTCTGGCAGCGCAAGCTCGCATCATCTCGTGAGGTCCTTGGCAAGACGCTGACCTTGGACGGCCGCGGTTTTGCCATCGTCGGCGTGATACCTGCATCTTTCCACGTAGAAACAGTATCGGCGGGCCTGCTGGATCGGGAGGTGTACGTGCCCATAGGCCAGTGGAATAACAACGCGCTCTCATATCGCGGAGCCGGCCTCGGAATCCACGGCATCGCCCGGCTCAGGCCTGGTGTAACACTGGAACGGGCGCGAGCGGACATGGCTCTCGTAACGCAAAACCTCGCCCGTGCCTACCCGGACGCCGACAGGGGCCTTGGCGCGACGCTGATTCCGCTCAAGGAACTGATCGTGGGCAGCGTCAGGCCGTTGTTGCTGGTGCTGCTGGGTGCGGTGGGATTCGTGCTTTTGATCTCTTGCGTCAACGTGGCGAATCTTCTGCTCGCACGCTCCACTGGGCGGGCGCAGGAATTCGCCATCCGCGCGGCGCTGGGTGGGGGCCAGGGACGAATTATCAGGCAGCTTCTGGTGGAGGCCACGTTGCTGGCCGTGGCGGGCGGGGGACTCGGGCTCTTGCTCGCTTCCTGGGGTACACAAGCTGTGCTCAGCTTGCTGCCTACCGCTCTGCCGCGTGCTCAGGAGATCAGCCTCGACGCCCGCGCCTTGATCTTTACTTTAGCAATTTCGCTCCTCGCCGCGGTCCTCTTCGGTCTGGCTCCGGCGCTGAAGGTGTCGAAGCCCGATTTGTACGAAACACTCAAAACAGGCGGCCGCGGCGGGAGCGGAACACGCCAACGGCTACAGGGAGCCCTAGTAGTGGCCGAAATGGCCATGGCATTTGTGCTGCTGATCGGCGCCGGCCTGCTGATTCGTACTCTGGCGCGGATTTGGAGCGTCGATCCCGGATTCGATGCCCACAACATTCTGACCTTCAACTACGGTTTTCCGCCCTCGATGAACACCGCCAGCGCCGAAGAGGTTCGCGCTGCTTGCCGCCAACTCGATCGCCAACTCGAATCGATCCCCAGCATTCAGGCGGTATCGCTCACCTGGGGCGCATTTCCGCTGAGCGGAGAGGACGACGAGCAGTTCTGGTTCGAGGGCCAGCCAAAGCCTCAAAGCGAGAATGAAATGAATTGGGCGCTCAGCTATGTTGTCGAGCCGGGATATTTAAGGGCAATGGGTATTCGGCTCGAGCGCGGCCGCTTCTTCTCCGCGCTGGATAACGAGCACTCGCCGCCGGTCATCGTCATCGACGACGTGTTTGCGCACAAGTTTTTCCCTGGGCAGGACCCGCTTGGGAAGCGGCTCCATTTGAATAGCTTCGATCAACTCGCAGAGATCGTAGGTGTGGTCGCCCATGTGAAGCAGTGGGGGCTTGATTCCGATGAGGCCAATCCGCTCCGCGCCCAGATCTATCACTCTTTCATGCAACTCAATGATGCGCCGTTGAAGTTGTCTGTGCCGGGGATCGGCGTCGTGGTTCGGTCCGCGAATGCTCCTGCCGGCCTGGGGGATGCAATTCGCCGTGTGACCGGCGAAATGAGCAGGGATCGGGTGCTTTGGGGCTTCGAGACCATAGAGGACATTATTTCTGACACCCTCGCCGCCAGGCGTTTCGCCATGATGCTTTTGGGAGCGTTTGCGACGATTGCTCTGCTCCTGGCCAGCGTGGGGATTTACGGCGTCATATCGTATTTTGTCGGCCAGCGAATTCATGAAATCGGTATTCGCATGGCGCTGGGGGCACAAAGGCTGGATGTCCTGCGGCTCGTTGTAGGGCAGGGTTTCGTACTGACTCTGGTCGGAATCTGGTGCGGTTTGGTAGGGGCGCTCGGACTGATGCGGTTCCTGGCGAGCCTGCTGTACGGTGTGCGTTCCACCGATCCCTTAACCTTCATGGCCGCGTCGGTGGTGCTGGCGGGAGTCGCGCTGACGGCTTGTTACATCCCCGCGCGACGCGCCACCAAGGTTGATCCCATGGTGACGCTGCGGCACGACTGATTGTCGATTTACGATGGACAATTGTCGATTGAGAAAAACGGAAACTCGAAAATCGAAATTCGAAACTCGTGAGCCTTTTCTTGAGTCTCCAGTTTCAAACTCATTCCCACGGCTGTCGAGTACGAGCGAAAACTCCGCCCTTTCCCCCTCAGGGAAGAAGGGAGAATGCGAAGTGCCTAGCCCTCTCCCCC
>Ga0187782_10003182_pt1 | contig 12220 bp, 9 predicted proteins | sample 0715_SJ02_MP15_2_FD_132454 | JGI IMG/M metagenome (GOLD analysis project Ga0187782, IMG submission 132454) | Tropical peat soil microbial communities from peatlands in Department of Meta, Colombia - 0715_SJ02_MP15_20_MG | ecosystem: Environmental > Terrestrial > Soil > Wetlands > Peat | place...
CCTGCACGATGATTCGATCCGCATGTCGGAGAGGACCCGCGATCGCATTCGTTCGGTCGCCGACGAGATGGGTTACGTCCCGAACATCGTCGCGCGCGGCACGCGGCAGGGCGTCATGCCGTTCATCGGCATCGTCGCCGAGGGTCTGATCACCCAGCCCTTCGCGACCGAGATCATGCGCAGCCTGGACAACACGGCGCGTCGCTACGGCCTCTCGATCTTCGCCACCAACATCGGCGGCTCGCGCAAGACCGACGCGGGCGTCGCGGACGTGCAGCGGCTCATGCCGCGCGCCATCGCCTTCGCCGCCATGTTCCACCATGTCGTCTCGTTCTCTCCCGAAGCGCGCAAGGCGATCTCGCTGACGATCAATTGCCGCGAGGATCAGGGGACGGTGCCGGCGCTGGTCCCTGACGATCGCCAGGCCGCGGAAGACGTCGTCGCTTATCTCTTTAACCGCGGGCGCCGGCGCGTCGCCTTTCTCAACTTGCCGGGCGTGCTCGCCGGCGGCCTGCGCGAAGAGGGCTTTCGCGCCGCGCACGCCGCAAGAGGGATCGGCGTGACCGAGGCGTGGATCCGTCCGGCGACGCGCGGATCCATGTACTCGGATCTGGCGCGCAGCCTCGTTGCGCAGACGGTCAAAGAGCTCATGAGCGGCGCGCCGCGCCCCGACGCAATTCTTTGCGGCAACGATCGCGTGGCGCTTGAGGTCTACGGCGCGCTGCGGCGCGTCGGCGCCGAAATTCCCGACGACGTCGCCGTCGCGAGCTTCGACAACCAAGTCGACATCGCCTCGCGGCTCGATCCTCCGTTGACGACGATGGCGCTGCCGCACCGCGCGATCGGACGGCGCGCCGCGGAAATTCTCGCCGGAGAGAGGGCGCCGGCGCGGCCAATCGAAACCGTGCCGTTTCATCTGGTGGAACGCGCCTCGGTCTGAGGCGCGCATGAGAGGAAAAGGGAGAGACAGCATGACAAGGGAAGGCAAGAACCTGCTCGCGCGCGCTTCAGTCGCGGCGCTGGCGTTGGCGCTCGGCGGGCTGGCGAGCGGCGCGCAGGCCGCCAACCTGAAGCTGATGTTTCAGGGCGACCCGTTCGAGATCGGCGTGATCAGCGACGCCGCCAAGCGGTTTGAGCAGGCCAATCCGGGCACGACGATCGAACTCGTCAACACCCCGCACGACGTCTACAACGAGAAGGTCGGCGCTGCGGTTTCGGCCAAGGCGCTGCCCGACATTCTCGAGCTCGACGCGCCGTTCCTGGCAAACTATGTCTGGTCGGGCTTCCTGCAGCCGCTCAGCGGCCTCATCGATCAGAAGCTCATCGACGACATGACGCCTTCGGACGTCAGCCAAGGCACCTATCCGCCGGACAAGAAGCTCTACGCCATCGGCCTGACCGACAGCACGGTCGCCCTCTACGCAAGCCGCAAGCAGCTTGAGTCTCTCAAGATTAGAATCCCTAAGGGCGTCGACGACGCCTGGACGGGCGACGAGTTTGAGGCGATCTTGAAGACGCTTTCGACCGCGCCCGGCGTCAAATGGCCGATTGACCTCTTCCGCGGCTATGGCGCGAAGACGGAGTGGATCCCCTACGCCTACGAACCGATCCTCGTTTCCTTCGGATGCGATCTGATCAATCGCGAGACCTGGAGGGCGTCGGGCACGCTCGACGGCAAGGGTTGCGTCGCGGCGACGACGGCGATGCAAAGGTGGGTGAAGGCAGGGTGGGTCGTTCCGCAATCGGCGGGGACGAATCAATTCTACGCCGAGGGCCGCCCGGCCGCGCTCGCCTGGGGCGGGCACTGGTTCTACGCGGAGGCCAACAAAACGATGGGCGACGACGTCGTCGTCCTGCCGCTGCCCAAGTTCGGCGCGAAGGGCGCGAGCCCGAACGGCACCTGGATCTATGCGATCAGCAAGACGGCGTCGGATTCCGCCATGGCCGGCAAGTTCCTGAGCTTCATGCTTCAGGACAAGGCGTACCGCGACGGCTATCGCGATCACTCGGGCTTCCCGGGATTGAAGTCCTTCGCCGCGGACTCGCCGCTCTACGCGCCGGGCGGCCCCATGGCGACGGCGTTTGAGCAGGCGACGAAGACCGCGGCGCCGCGTCCGCCGCATCCAGGCTACCCGACGATCACGCTCGCCTTCCAGGTCGCAATGACCAACATCTTTGACGGCGCAGACCCACAGAGCGAGCTGACCAAGGCGGCGAAGAAGATCGACGCCGACATCGACGACAACGACGGCTATCCGCCATTCGGCAAGTAACGATGAACAGAGCGCCGCCGCGCCGCGCGCGGCGGCGATATTCAAGCGGAGGGGAGGGACGAAGGACATGACCGCCGAAGCCTTTCCGAGACTTTCGGCGCCGTCGGCCGCGCGCAGGAAAAGGCTTCTCTCCGCGAGGGCGCAGGAAATCTTGATGCTCGCGCCGGCCTCGGCGCTGATTGCGGCTTTCCTGCTGACGCCGTTCCTTCTCTCGTTCCGGATCGCGCTGACCAACGAGCGGCTGATTCCGCGCCCGGTCCCCGCGCATTTCGTCGGGCTGGAGAATTTCGCGCAAGTTCTTTCCGACCCGACCTTTTGGCAGGCGCTGTGGAACGTCACGCGCTTCACGCTGATGGTGGTGCCCGTGCAATGCGGCTTCGCGTTGGCGATGGCGCTGCTTCTCAATCAAAAGCTGCCGTGGCGGAATTTCTTTCGCGGCGCGCTGTTCCTGCCGGCCATCACGTCGATGTCGGTCGTCTGCGTCATTTGGGGCACGCTCTTTCAATTTCCGTCCGGACCGTTGAACCAGATTCTCGGCTTTCTCACCTTTGGCCTCGCCGGCCCCGTCGACTGGCTCGGCAACGTCAATACGTCGATGCCGGCGATCGTCTTGCTTTCGGCCTGGCAGGCCTACGGATTCCAGATGATCGTCTTCTTGGCGGGCCTGCAGAACATCCCCAACGAGCTTTATGAGGCGGCGCGGCTCGACGGCGCAAAGACTTGGGCGCGCTTCCGCCACATCACGCTTCCGGGCCTGCGCCAAACGAACGTCTTCGTGCTGATCATCACCACCATCCAGGCGTTCAAGCTTTTCACCCAAATCAACATTCTCACTCAAGGGGGCCCACGCGGGTCGACCGACACGGTCGTGCAGTACATGTACAGCGTCGGGTTCGTCGACCAGCGGCTCGGTCTCGCCTCTGCGGTCTCGATTCTCCTGTTTTTCTTCGTGCTGGCCATTTCCTTGATCCAGCGCTTCGTCCTGAGGGATCGACAATGAGCGCCGCCGCTTCGTCCTCGCCGCCCGCCGCCGACAAACTTCGGATCGTGAAGGTCGCCTCCGTCGTAGCGATCACTCTGGTGATCATTTCGCCGCTCTTCCTGTTGGCGGTCGCCAGTTTGAAGCCCGACCGCTTTCAGATTCTCGCCGACATGGGAAGCTTCAAGGCCTTCTGGGTCGCCGATCCTTCGCTGAAGAATTTCGCCGACATCATCACGTTCTCCGGCCCCTTGCCGTTCGGGCGCTACCTGATGAACTCGATGATCATCCTGGCCTTTACGGTGACGGGCGGCGTGTTCTTCAATTCCATGGCGGCGTTCGTGCTGGCTTGGGGCCGCCTGCCGGGACGCGCGCTTATCCTCATGCTGCTGATCGGCCTCTATATCGTGCCGCAGGAGTCAATCGTTCTGCCGTTGCTGAGCATCGTCAATCGGGTCGGCCTCGCCGACACGTTCATCGCGCAGATTCTGCCCTTTATGGCGAGCCCGCTCTATATCTTTCTCCTCTATCAGTTCTTCATCCAGGTCCCGCGCGACATTTACGACGCGGCGCGGGTCGACGGCGCGCGACCGTTCGAGATCTATTGGAAAGTCTTTTTGCCGATCAGCTTGCCCGCGCTGGCGACGGTCGCGATCCTTCTCGGCATCGAAACTTGGAACCAATATCTCTGGCCGCTCATGGTCACGCAGACCGACCGCGCCCGCCCGATCTCGGTCGGCATCGCGGCGTTCTTCGGAGCGGACAGCATCTACTGGAACTACGCCATGGCGGCGTCGGTCATGATGATGACGCCGGTGTTGGCGTTCTATCTCGCTTTCCAGAAATGGTTCGTCAGCTCGGTCATCAGCTCGGCCGTCAAGGGCTAGGCCGATGAGGGCCGAGGAGCCGCCATGCCCTGTCTGACCTTGCTCCTCGAGGCCGGCGACGTCGCGCATGTCTGGCAGCGCCCTGTTCATCGAAGCCAATCGTCGCGCGTCGAACTGCGCGTCGACGGGGAGGACGCGAGCGCCCTGATCGGACCGCCTTCCGACGACTTTACAAGAACGCAGTTCGTCGCCGAAAGCGCGGGCGCCCGCCTCTTGACCTGGGACGAGAGCGCGACGCTCGTGTCCCTGATTTACGCCTTCTCGCCGGCCCGCGTCTTCGACGAGGGGCTGAAGGCGCTGTTCACGCAGGCTCGCAATCGGGCCAACAAAGCGCGGCATCGCCTGCATTTGAGCCCGCCCTTCGGCTGGATGAACGATCCCAACGGCTTGATCGAGCTCGGCGGGCGCACGCACGTTTTCTATCAACATTATCCGCACGCCCATCGCTGGAACACGATGCATTGGGGCCACGCCGTCAGCGCCAACCTCGTCGATTGGGTCGACCTTCCGGTGTTCTTGCTGCCACGGCCGGAGTTGCTCGCCGACGACGGCAAGAGGGGCGGCGCCTTTTCGGGCTCGGCGATCGCGGCGGACGCGAGGGGCCTGAGAATCTTTTACACCGACCGGCAAGATCGCCGGGAGCCTGAGTGGGAAGTTCAGATGACGGCGCTATCCGCCGACGGGCTCGGGGTCGAGAACGCGGCCCCGGTCGTCGAGCGCCGGCCGCCGCTGCCGGGCTTCGGGCGGGATCTTCGCGATCCTTATGTCTTTCGGGGCGGCGACGGCCGCTGGAAGATGCTGCTTGGCGGCGCCGACGCCGAGGCCGCGCTGGTGCTGCTCTATGACAGCGCGGACGCCAAGGCGGCAGCCGACTGGCGCTTCGTCGGCGTTCTCTATCGCGAGCCGCTTGCCCTTCCCGTTCCCGCCGAGTGTCCGTCGATGATCGCGCTCGAGGGCGAAGGCGAGGGACTGTTCGCGCTCGCCTTCGGCCTCATCGGCCATCGCGATCCCCTCACGCGGCGGCGGAACTTGAGCTACGTCGTGATCGGTCGCTTCGACGGCCGGCGCTTCGAGGAGGTCGCCAAGCGCGTGCTCGATTTCGGCCCGGATTGCTATGCCTTTCAGGCGTTTCGGCATCGCTCAGGCCCGCTCGGCATCGCCTGGGCGGCGAATTGGGCGGACGTGCGCAAGGACAGCGACTATTTCAGCGCCATGACGTTTCCCCGCCGCCTCGTGTGGCGGGACGGCGCTCTCCACATGCCGCCCGTGGATGCTGTCCACGCGTTGCGCAAAGAAACGTTCGCCGACGGATTCAAAGCCTTCGCGTCAGGCGTTAGTCTTCCGGACGGGCTCGCGGAGGTCGAACTCGAGTTCTCGCCGGGCGCCGAGTTTCGACTCGATCTCGGGCACTCCGAGCGCCCGCTGAGGCTTGTTTCGGACGGTCGTGTCCTTGAGCTGGTCTATGAGCCGCGCCCGGCGGCGGAGGCGCCGCGCTATCGCGCCGAGGACGCGCGCCTCAGCCGACTGACCGTCTTCGTCGACGTTGGGCTCGTCGAGATCTTCGTCGACGACGGGCGCCTTTGCGCGACCAAGCGCATCGACAGCGACGCGCCGGTCGCTTCGCTGGCGTTGCGGGCGCGCGCCGAGGACGTCGTCTCCGCGCGCGCTTGGGCGCTGCGCGCGCGCCGCGGCGCGTGAGAGAGGCGTCCCCCGGTCAAAGGCCTGCGGAAGAGGAACAACAAGGAGCTGACCATGGCCGTCGTCGAACTCAAGAAAGTGAAGAAGTCCTTCGGTTCGGTCGACATCATCCATGCGATCGACTTGAGGGTCGAGGAAGGCGAGTTCGCGGTCTTCGTCGGGCCGTCGGGTTGCGGGAAGTCGACGCTTCTCAGGATGATCGCCGGGCTCGAAGAGGCGACCTCAGGAGATATCCTCATCGATGGCGAGCGCGTCAACGGGCGCGACCCTTCCGAGCGCGGCGTCGCCATGGTGTTCCAGAGCTACGCGCTCTATCCGCACATGACGGTCAAGGAGAACATGAGCTTCGGGCTGCGCATCGGCAGGCGGCCGAAGGCGGAGATCGAGGAGCGCGTTGAGGCGGCGAGCCGCATTCTGCAGCTCGATGGATTGCAGGATCGGCGTCCGAGCCAGCTTTCGGGCGGCCAACGCCAGCGCGTCGCGATCGGCCGGGCGATCGTGCGCAATCCCAAGGTGTTTCTGTTCGACGAGCCTCTCTCCAATCTCGACGCCGAGCTGCGCGTCGCGACGCGCGTCGAAATCGCCAAGCTGCACCAGAGCCTCGGCAACACGATGATCTACGTCACGCACGACCAGACGGAGGCGATGACGCTCGCCGACAAGATCATCGTGCTGCGCAAGGGGCAGGTCGAGCAGGTCGGCTCGCCGATGGACCTCTACGACAATCCGGCAAACGCCTTCGTCGCCGGGTTCATCGGCTCGCCGAAGATGAACTTCTTCAAAGCTTCGCTCGATCGCGCGACGGGGCTTTCGTTCGGCGGCGTCAAGGCGCCGGCGGCTCTCACGCACGCCGCGGTAGCTGCGAGCGCGCCGTTGACGCTGGGAATCCGTCCCGAGCACTTCGACCGCGACAGCGCGCCCGACGTCGCCCTCGATGTCGCAGTCGACGTCGTCGAGCACCTGGGCGGCACATCCTATGTCCACGGACATGTCTCGTCCGGCGAGCCGATCGTGGTCGAGCGGCGCGACACGACCGGCCTGAAGCCAGGAGAAACGATGCGCGCCGGGATCAAGATGGCCGACGCCCGGCTCTTCGACGACAGCGGCCGACGCGTCGGCTGACCGTTGTACATGGCGCCATGACGCTCCGATGCGTCAGTCGGATTGAGTTTCAAGCCTCAAGTCTCGAAAAAATTCGGCCGCCTCGCTTCGTAGTTCACGAGGCGCGTCAGCACCGTGTCGAGATGGCTGCGCATCGCCTCGGCCGCGCGGGCGGGATCGCGAGCTCTGATCGCTTCGACGATGGCGCGATGTTCGGCGAGCGTCGCCTCCATCGTGCCGGGCTCAGGCAACAAGAGACGTCGGACGCGGTCGATGTGCGAGCGCAAAGATTCGAGCAACTCGCCGATGCGCTGGGCGCCGAGGCCGTCGACGAGCAGGCTGTGGAACTCGATGTCGATCCTCAGGAAGCCGGGGACGTCATCCTCCTCGATCGCCGCGCTCAAATAGCGCAGGCTCCGTTCGAGATCGCGAACGACGTTGTCGGGTAGCCGCGCCGCGGCCTCGCGAGCGAGTTCGGCTTCGAGCGCCCGCCGCGCCGCCATCCATTGGCGCACATCGGAAATTTGAATGGGCGCCACGTACGAACCGCGCTGCGGCTCGACGAGCGCCAGCCCCTCATAGGCGAGCCGATTGACGGCCGTGCTCACCGGCAGGCGCGAGACGCCGAAGCGCTCGCAGAGCTCGCTCTTGTCGATCGTCGCGCCCGGCGTCAGCTCGCCGGAGATGATCGCCTGTTTGAGCGCGAGATGAATTTGGTCCGCCTTCGAGCGGCGCGGCGACCCGAGTGACTCCGATCGCTCGCCGAACGAGCGGATTTGGGCGCCCGAAATGCTCAAAACCCTGCTTCCAACGTCCTGCTCCGTGACGATTCTGTGTACGGGAACGCCCTTGACGCTGGCTTCTTGACTAAACTAGCATTCTAGATGTCGCAAGTATGGGATGCGGCCTCAGGCCCCAAGGCAATTGAGGGCGGCCGACAAGGCGAACGAGCGCGCCAAGCCAGCGCGATGGGAGGAACGTGCAATGGACGATCGTAAGAAGTCTAACGGCGGCCGCGCCGCCTCTCGAGGCGCCGGGCTGACGCGCAGAGGCGTCCTTAGCGCAGGGGCCGCGGCGCTAGGGGGAAGCGCGCTCTCCTCGTTTCCCTATATTTCCCGAGCCCGGGCGGCGGGCGAGCCGCTGAAATTCTGGCAGTTCTATGCGCCCGGCGGGCCGGTCGCCTCGCAGGCCAAGTGGTTCGAGGACATGGTGACGTCCTGGAACGACAAGAACGACGTCAAGGTCCAGCTCGAATACATCACCGATTACATGGACGGCACGAAGCTTCCGACGGCCTTCGCGTCGGGTCAGGGCCCGGATATCTTCGTCATCAGCCCCGGCGATTTCTTGCGTTACTACAATGGCGGCGTACTGGTCGATTTGACGCCCTACATCGAAGAGAAAGCCAAGGCCGATTTGCCAGCCGGAATCATGGGCACGCGCATGGTCGACGGCAAGATCTACGGCATCCCGATGGAAGTCGAGCCGATGGCCATGTATTACAGCGTCGAGGCGTTCGAGCAGGCCAAACTCAACGAGAACGATATCCCGAAGACCTGGGACCAGCTTCTCGACGTCGCCAAGAAGTTGACCAACGACAAGCGCTATGGCGTGCTGTTCGAATCCGCGCCGGGCTATTACCAGAACTTCACCTGGTATCCGTTCTTGTGGCAGGGCGGCGGCGAGATCGTTGAGGGCGGCAAGAGCGCGTTCAATAGCCCGGCGACGGTGCAAGCGTTGAAATTCTGGCAGGACGCGGTCAATTCAGGCGTCTGCCCGCGTAAGCCCCTTGGCGGCGGCGCGTGGGACACGGTCCCCAATCTCGGCTCCGGCTTCTGCGCGATCCAGAATGTCGGCATCTGGGGCATCGCCCAGCTGCGCGAGGGCTCGCCCAACACCAAATACGGCGTCTTCAAGCTGCCGACCCCCGCAAACGGCAAGTACGTGACGGTCGGCGGCGGCTGGGCCTTCGTGGCCAACGCGAAGGGCAAGGATCCGGAAACCGCCGCGAAGTTCTGCGTCTGGGCGCTCGGCTCGATGGCGCCGGATTCCGTGCAGCGCGTCGTTGATTGGTGCACGAAGGCCAAGAGCGACATGCCGCCCAGGACCTCCGCGCTCGAGGCCGGCAAGGACGCTTTCGAGCAGGGATTCTTGAAGACCTTCAAGAACGACATCTATCCCGGCACGCGCGGCGAGCCCAGATTGCCGCCGCAGGTCTACAAGGCGGTTTCCGACGCGATCCAAGCCTGCCAACTCAACGGGCAGGACCCACAAGCGGCGGCTGCAACCGCTTCGCAGCAGATCGACGCCTTCCTGGCGGGCTATAAAGGCGCGCCGTTGCTGTAAGGCCGGCTGGTCTTCGCGGCGTCGCTCGAAGACAATCCAGTTCGGAGGCGGCTGCGACGCCGCCTCCGACGCCTGGAGATCGCCTGCCCCCACATGTCCGTTCCCGCCCTGAAGAGCGCAGCGCAAGGCGCCTCGGCCGTCTCGGCGCGTCGCCGCCGGCTCACGCTGTCGATGGAGCGCCGCGAGTGGCTCGCAGGCTATCTCTTCGTGGCGCCCGACGCGCTCGGGCTCTTGACCTTCGTCGCCGCGCCCGCGTTCTTAGCGCTCGCGCTCGGCACGTTTCAGGTCGACGGCTTCGGCGGCTATCAGTTCGTCGGCCTCGGCAATTACCGGCGGATGCTCGCCGATCCTCTATTCCTCCAAAGCCTGCGCGTGACGGCGATCTACGTCGTCGCGCTGGTGCCTTGCCTCTATGTCGTCGGCCTTGCGCTGGCGCTCGCCGTGCAGCGGCCGTCGCTGGCAAGCTCGGTGTTCCGCAGTCTCTTCTTCATGCCGCAGATGGTGAGCCTCGTCGTGGTGGCGCTCGTCTGGCAGGTGCTGCTCGTCGACAAGATCGGCTTGTTGACGCGCGCCGCCGCGTTCCTCGGCCTCGGCCATATCTCATGGTTCGGCGATCCCACGTTCTCGCTCGCGGTCATCGTCTTCATCAGCGTTTGGTTCCTGATGGGCTTTTACATGCTCATCTTTCTCGGCGGCCTGCAGGACATCCCACGCGAATTCTACGACGCGGCGAAGATCGACGGCGCGGGGCCGATCGCGTGCTTCTTTCACATCACGCTGCCGCTGTTGCAGCCGACGAGCTTCTTCATCCTGCTCGTCTCGACCGTCACCGCGGTCTGCGGCTCGCAGACCTTCGACCTCATCTACGTGACGACGAAGGGCGGGCCGGCGAATTCAACCTCGCTGACGACCTTCTACATCTATCAGACCGCCTTCGAGTTCGGCGACTACGGCTACGCGGCGGCGATGGCCTCGGTGCTCATCGTCATCCTGATGGCGTTGACCTTCGTCCTTTTCCTGATCACGCGCGGGGGCCGCTTTCACTATGCCTGACGCTTCCGCTTTTGCCCCTATGCCTGACGCTTCCGCCTTCGACGGATCGACGGCGCTGCGGCCGGCGCGGCTCGCCCTCTTCCTCGCGACCGCAATCGCCGCGATCTCGACCGTCGCGCCGCTCCTCTGGATGGTTTCGACCGCGCTTAAAGGCCCGGACGAGGTGTTCGACATGAACCTCGTGCCGGAGCGGCCGACCCTCGACAATCTTCTCTACGTGTTCACCAAGGTCGATTTCCTGCGCTTCCTCTGGAACACGTTTTTTGTCTCAAGCACGGTGACCGTCGCCGCTTTGTTCTTCCATTCGATGGCCGGCTACGCGCTCGCCCGCCTCAGGTTTCCGGGCCGCGAGGCGATATTCCTTGCGATGTTCTCGACCTTCCTGATCTCGCTCCCCGTCATCGTCGTGCCGCTTTTCATGCTGGTCAGGGCGCTCGGCATGCTCGACAGCTATGTCGGCCTGATCGTTCCGTCGATCTTCAACGCCTTCGGCATCTTCTTATTGCGGCAGTTCTATCTCAGCGTGCCGCGCGAGCTTGAGGAAGCTGCGCTCATCGACGGCGCCGGTTATTGGCGCATCTACTGGAGCATCATTCTGCCGATCAGCCGGCCGATCCTGTCGGCGCTGGCGATCCTGTTCTTCCTCGCCAACTGGAACGCCTTCCTGTGGCCGCTGACCATCGCCTCCGATCAGAAACTGTGGCTCGTGCAGGTCGCCGTCGCCAGCTTCCGCGCGCAATATGTCGCGTCGTGGAACTACATCATGGCGGCCTCGACCGTGGTCGCGCTGCCGACGCTGGTGCTGTTCGTGATCTTTCAGCGCCAGATCATGGAGTCGATCAAGACCGGCGGGCTCAAGTGAGCGCGAACGGCGAAGGGCAAAAGGGGAAGGCGACGATGACCGAGCCGTTTTCGGGCTTAGGCGTGCATCTCGGCAATCTGTCGCGGCTTTCGAACGCCCGCACCCGCTCGATCAGCGCCGAGAACTTCAGCGGCGCGAAGGGCGCGGGCGGCATGGCGGAAGACGGCACTGGCGCCGTTCACGCCCGCGGCCTCGGGCGCGGCTGGAAGGTATCGCCCTCGATCAGGATCGAGCCGAACGAGACGCGCGTCCTTGCCGACATCGAGGGCCCCGGCGCAATCCAGCAAGTCTGGATCACGCCGGCGAACGTCCGCTGGCGCGATCTGATCTTGCGCATCACTTGGGACGGGCAGGAGCGCTCGTCTGTCGAGTGTCCGCTCGGCGATTTCTTTGCCTGCGGGTGGAACCGCTTCGCGCAGGTGAGCTCGCTCGCCGTCTGCGTCAATCCCGGCCGCGCCTTCAATTGCTATTGGGAGATGCCGTTTCGCCGGCGGGCCTTGGTGACGCTCGAAAACCGCGATCCCGAGGACCACGCCATCGTCTATTACCAGATCAACTATGCGCTCGCCGACGTTCCCGCCGACGCCGCCTATTTCCACGCGCAGTTCCGGCGCGTGAACCCGCTCCCCTTCGGAAGAGATTATGTCTTGCTCGACGGCGTCTCAGGGCGTGGCCACTATGTCGGGACCTACATGGCCTGGGGCGTCAACAACGCCGGATGGTGGGGCGAGGGCGAGATCAAGTTCTTCCTCGACGGCGACGGCCAGTTCCCGACGATCTGCGGCACCGGCACGGAAGACTATTTCTGCGGCGCCTATAATTTCGACGCCGGGACCGTCGACCCGAGTTTCCCGCGCGCCTATGTCGAGTTCACGACGCCCTACTCAGGTCTGCCGCAGGTCATTAGGCCGGACGGCGTCTACGCCTCGCAGCAGCGGTTCTCCCTTTATCGTTGGCACATCGTCGATCCGATCCGCTTCGAGCGCGACCTCAAGGTGACGATCCAGGCGCTCGGCTGGCG
>Ga0187782_10003185_pt1 | contig 12216 bp, 8 predicted proteins | sample 0715_SJ02_MP15_2_FD_132454 | JGI IMG/M metagenome (GOLD analysis project Ga0187782, IMG submission 132454) | Tropical peat soil microbial communities from peatlands in Department of Meta, Colombia - 0715_SJ02_MP15_20_MG | ecosystem: Environmental > Terrestrial > Soil > Wetlands > Peat | place...
CCCAGTCCGCGGCAAGAATCCCGAGACCAGAAGCTGCAACTCCGCGCTGTCCGCCAGGCCGAATGCGCAAGTGTACGGGCCTCTGGTGCAGCGACAGGTTTCATGCGCGGTCAATGTCTTCAACCTGGTCGCCAACTCGATTGCTTCCGTCCCCAATTCACAGGTGAAGAGGACGCTCGTTACGATTACCGTGAATTACGCCGATACCCGCATCGAGACCTCGGCGGGAGTGATGATCTCCGCGCTGCCATCGCGGTCCTTCGCGGCATCCGCGGTGTACAGCGGAACGCCTCCAACGGTGAGCAACGTTGTCGTGCAGGAGTCGGATACCCGTCCGCTGATCGTGCCGTATGCTGCCGTGCATGTCCGTCTGGGAAGCGGCTGGCTCTGGCCCGATCACCGGCGAGGCGCAGTCTATGCGACGGTTCTCGCGGGCGTGAATCCAAATACAACGACCGCCGATTTCGGTGCGGGACTATCGATCGCCTGGAGAACACTGACCCTTAGCCCGGTTGCGCACTTTGCCCATGACGTGCGGCTGACTGGAGGATTCACAAACGGGGAGTCGCTCGGAGCCTCATTCACGGGAACACTACCGACGCAGCAATTCTGGACTACATCGTTCGGTCTCGGAATCGGAATACGAGTTCCACTCATCAGCGGACGATGAGGTGTGCGGCGCCAAGTTTCCCACCGCGTGAATTCGCGCATTGGCATGCCGGTTCCCCAGGTCCCAAAATCGGGACCGGAGCATCCAAGTGGTCAGCCTGGCTTACGCGGTCACGAAGACACGGTACTAGGAACTGCTCGCGCTTGCGCGCAACGCGGAAACGATTTCCGCAGTGCTGCGCACGCGTCCCAGGCGCGGAAAGATGCGCTGTACGGAATTCGTGTGGCTTTCCGCGGTGCTGCCCGTCATAGCATCCTCGACCAGAAGTTGCTCGTAGCCGCGTTCGTAGGCATCGCGAGCGGTGCTTTCCACGCCAAATTCCGTGGCGATTCCACAGAGGACGATGGTGTTCAAACGCCTGCGGCGGAGCTGGAGATCGAGATCGGTTCCGTAAAAGGCGCCCCACTGGCGCTTCAGGATCACGATGTCGCCAGGCTGCCGGTTGAGTTCGGGGATCAGGTCGCTCCAATCCGGCAGCATCGCTGTGGAGGCGCGCATGGGCTCATCGGCGCTCACTTGCAGAGCATCACGAAGATCCGGCGAGCGGCCCACGTGGACGAGGATCGGTTGCGCTCCCGCGCTGCGGGCAGCGCTGAGCAGCGCGACGCAGTTTGCAATGACGCTCGAGCCTGAGTGCGGCGCGCCGGCCATTCCGGCAATACCCTTCTGCAGATCGATAACAACAACGGCGGTACGGTGTGGCTCAAGGTTCAGTTCGCTCATGGGTTCTCCGGATTCTCGCCACTCAGTGTACCGGAGAAACTTGGTCTACGTTGCTCGGTTCGTAGCGGTTGGCGTGGGTCCCGGGAGGGTGGATTTCCTAGAGTCTTCTGCGGAGGTTCCCTACGTCTCTGACCGCTTGGTTTTTGCACTTTCCTGGGGGTGCCCCAGGTCCCGATTTTGGGGCCTGGGAAACCGGGACGCAAGGGTGCGAGTTTATTCGGTCAGAGACTTAGCGAACACGGATCGAGCAAGGGGTCCGATCTACTGGTGGACGCCGGAGGATTGCGCGAACCCCGCGGCCTGCGCGGAGGGAATGGCGCCCGCAGAGGGCGGCGGCGCGAAGTTGCCGTCTTTGGCGTTGATGGCGGTGGAGTAATCGGGGCCGAGGCCCAGTTTTTTGAGGGCGCGCGAGTCGGGCAGGAGCTTGGTTTGCCAACCGTTGTCGGCCTGATACTTCAGCATCGCCGCCTGCGTCGTGGCGTCCCACTTGCCGTTGGCTTCTCCGGTGAGGTAGTGCTCGCGAATGAGCGCCTGCTGGATTTGCGTGACGCGATCGGGCTGGATGGCCTGCTGGCCGCGCGGTCGGCGCGACGAGCGGCGCCTGGAATGCGTGAGCTTGTGCGAGCTGCTCGATGCGCTGCGCGTGGCAGATCGATTGACGGTCGCGGCGAAGGCGGGCGGCGCGACCAAGGCTACGAAAATCACAACTGCCAAACTTGCACGAAACATGCGTGCTCCCTCTTAATGAGATGCGTCGGGGGATGCTTCCAAGGAGTTTATCGAGATAATTTCTGCTCGGACAAGAGGAATAACCGTTTGGTGTTACGAAGGGGTCTCAAAATGAAAACTAAGGTGCCGGCAGAGTTCCGATTCTGCCGGCGGCAGCGTGGAGCCAGTCTAGAGTTCCACGAAAGTAACTATAGAGTTCCGCCAACGTAGTTGATGCCCTGCTCGGGATGGCGCGGGTCAATCTCCTCGAAGACGACGTCATCGCCGGTTTTCAGCTTGCTCACCACGGCATCGAACTGCTCTTTATTGGGGGTGGGCTGCTTGTTGACGTGGGTGATAACGACACCGGGTTCGACGCCCTGCAAGTCGGCAAAGGAGCCGGTGCGGACCGATTCGACCAATACCCCGGAGGCGTGAATTCTGCCCGCCATGGCGGCGCTGAGATCGTGCACCACGAGGCCGAGCTTGGCTTCGCCCGCGCCGCCACCGGATTCCGAATTCGATTCGGGCTGCGGATTGTTGAGATCGGCGAAGACTTTATCACGGTCGCCGATGGTGACGGTGGTGTCTTCGGGCTTGCCATCGCGGACATAGCCGAGGCGGATGGTAGAGCCGGGCCTGCGGCTGGCGATTTCGTTGACCAGGTCCTCGCCGTCTTTGATGGCGCGGCCATCGATGGCGGTGATGATGTCGCCCGGCTTAAGGCCTGCTTTATCGGCAGGGCCGCCGGATTGAACTTCCTGCACCAGGACGCCGTTCTTGAAGCCGTAGACACGATTGACCGCGCCGGAGAGCCCCTCGCGGAACTGAATGCCGATGGAGCCGCGCGTGACTTTATGGGTGGGACCGATGAGGTCGTTGTAGACGGAGACCACCGTGTTCGACGGCATGGCGAAGCCAACACCCTGGTAGCCGGCCGACTGCGTGTAGATGGCGGTGTTGACGCCGATGACTTCGCCGTTCATGTTGAGCAGCGGGCCGCCGGAGTTGCCGGGATTGATGGCGGCGTCGGTCTGGATGAAGTGTTGGAACTGGCCGCTTGCGCCCGGCTCGATGGTTCGGTTCTTTGCCGATACGATGCCGGCGGTGACAGTCTGCGAGAGGGCGAAGGGACTGCCGATGGCCTCGACCCAGTCGCCGACATGCGTGTGTTCGTCATCGGAGTTGCCCATGGTGACGGTGGGCAGCGGTTTGTCGGTGTCAACTTTGATCACCGCCAGGTCGGTGGCCTTGTCGAAGCCGATGACGCGCGCGGAGCGGCCCTGATCGACGGTGTCAGGGTCGGTGGAGAGCTTGACGTAGATCTTATCGGCCTTTTCGATGACGTGGTAGTTGGTGACGATGTAGCCCTTGGGATCGACGATGAAGCCCGAGCCAAGCGACTCCTGCACCTGGCCGTTGTCGCCGCCATCGTCAGGCCCGCCGGGAATCTGGCCGCCGAAGAAGCGGTTGAAGAAGTCCTGGAAGTTGTCGGGAGGCTGCTGGCCGTTGTCCTGCTCGTCGTCCGGATTTTGCTGGTCGGGCCGAGTGCGGAAGTGGAAGTTGCGGTTTCCGCGGTTCGACGATTGCTTGGGCAGCGTTTGCGTATTGATGTTGACCACCGCCGGGCCTACCTGCTTGGCGATCCGGACAAAATCATTAGGCGGAGTGGGCGTATTGACGACCTTCAGGGGAGTGGCGTCGGAGCTGTCGCCCTGTTTTTCCTGTCCGCGAACACCGTGGGCGGCATAGGATCCGGCGAGAATGGCGGCCGAGACCGTGGCCAGCACCACGAAGGTTGTCGTGAGACCGTGCGCGCGCAGTCGTTGGAGGAGCGATTTCATAGGGTTCCATGACCTCATCAGGCGCCCAGCCGAATGGCCAAACTGTTGCAGGCACCATTCCTTAGTATAGCTTTTCTGCAAGTGATTTCGGCGAATCCAAAAGAATCGAAGGCACCGCGCGGCAGGCAGCGCCGCCGGCGCTCTTCCGCACTTCGACGAGAAATGGGATGAATCGGTCGTATGAGGGCAAGTGGGAGGGAGCCGGGCGTGCGAGAGATAACGTGCGCAGGTGCGACGTCACTGTTCCGCGGCCCAGTCGAGGGTGGTCAACAGCAGGAGGAGGACGCGCTTGAGGGCGAGGTCGCGGTCTTTGGGGGAGTACCACTCGTGGAGGGTGTGGGCGGCGCCGCCTTCGCCACCGGCGCCTAGGGAGAGCGCGGGAACGCCGAGCGAGAGGGGGAGATTGGCGTCGGTGGACCCGAGGCGGACGTCGGTGCGCAGGCCGAGATGGCGGTCCACGGCGCGCAGGGCGGCCAGGAGCGGCGAATCGCCGGGCAATGCCGCTGCGGGGCGGTCGCCGATTTTCGAAATGGCGAATGCCAGGAGTCCGCGCGAGCGCCTGCTGGCTTGACCGGCGCGAAGGTTGCAATGCTCGACGGCGTCCTCGACGGCGCGATGCAGTGCGATTTCGAGGCGAACGAGCTGATCCGGGTCAGTCGAACGAAAATCGACGGTGGCCTGGGCGCTTTCGGGAATGGAATTGACGCTCAATCCGCCGCGAATGGTGCCCAGGTTGAGTGTAGTGGGAGGCTCCTCGGGCAGAGGCGTCTCGGCGACGACGGCGAGAGCGGCGGCGAGAGCGGCGATGGGGTTGGGAGTGCCGGCGTCAGAGAAGCTGTGCCCGCCGGGGCCAGTGACGGCGATTTGATAGCGCCGGCTGCCGAGGGCCTGAGTGACGGCGGCATCGGCGCCGGGGCCGTCGAGCACGATGTGCGCGGCGATGCGGCCGGCGAGAGGACTGTGCTCGTAGATGTAGCGCACGCCGCGCAGGTCGCCTTCGCCCTCCTCGCCGACGTTGCCAAGCACGGCGAGCGGAGCGGGCAACTCGACTCCGGCATGGAGCAGGGCACGGACGATGGCTAGCATTCCCGCGACGCCCACCGCATTGTCGCAGGCCCCAGGGGCGCAAAGACGATCGCCTTCGAAGACCAGATCGATCGGCGTGCCGGCGGGGAAGACCGTGTCGAGATGGGCGGAGAGCAGGACCACGGGGCCGGTGCTCTCCGAGGGCAGGCGCGCGGCAGGCAACAGGACGAGGACATTGCCCGCGGAATCGATTTCGACCCGGGCGAGGCCAGCCTCGCGGAAGCGTGCGGCCAACCATTCGGCGCGTGCTTGCTCGCCGCGGAGCGGGGCGGGGATGGCAACCAGCTCGGTTTGCCAGTCCATGATGGTCTTGGGGTTTCCGTGCAGCCAGGCAAATGCGGCATGAACCGGGCGCTGTGCGGCGAGAGCGGCCACCTGCGCGAAGGCCGAATTGAGGGAGAGGAGCGGCACGCGGACGGATCAAGAGTAGCAGGGAAAAGGGACTACGGACTAGGGACTAGGGACTGAGGGATAGGCGAGAGTGGGCTGCCTTCCGGAGGATACTCCACCGAAACCAGGAACAGTCCGCACGCGGGGGCGGTTGGGCCGGCGGCGGAGCGGGAACGAGTGGCGAGAATCCGGGGGATTTCTTCGAGAGAAAGGCGCCCGCGGCCGACATCGAGCATGGTGCCGACGAGGTTGCGCACCATGTGATGGAGAAAGCCGTTGCCTCGGACGCGATAGACGAGGAGATTGGTGCCTTCCGCGGGCCGCTCTTGCCATTCGGAAGAGAAGGTGGTGCGCGTGGCGTTTTTCCGGTCTAGGAACGGTGCAGTCGGCGGATCGGGACTGCGGTGGGCTAGATCGGGATCGGTCGCGGCAAAGCTCTGAAAATCATGCTCGCCGAGGAAGAGGCGGGCGGAGGCCTGAAGCAGTTCGAAGTCCAAGGCCCAGGGAAAGCAATAGACGTAGCGGGCGAGGAACGGAGAGCAGTCCGGGCGATCCCATTGGGGAAATACCCGGTACTCGTAAGTTTTGGCGATGGCGGAGTGGCGCGCGTGGAACGTGCTTTGTACTGTCTTGGCTTCGGAGACGCGAATCGATGGCGGAAGCGTGCGATTGAGCGCGCGGAGGAGATTTTCCGGCGGAATGGGCGCGAGGAGTTGAAAGCTGGCGACCTGAGCAAGAGCGTGGACGCCGGCATCGGTGCGGCCCGAGCCTTGGGGCAGGGGCGACTCGCCGGTGATGCGGCCGATAGCGGCTTGCAACTCGCCTTGGATGGTAGACAGACCGGGCTGGACCTGCCAGCCTTGAAAATCGGCGCCATCGTAAGCGAGGGTCAGGCGCCAGGTTGAAAGCTCCGGGTTAAGTGGATTGGAATCAGGCACGGATTTGCCAATCTTCCCTCCAGATTATAGGAAGGTAGCGAGGTTTCGCCGGGGAACTGCGCTGCCGGAGACCCGCAGGACCGGTGAGAAATCCACAGGATCAGTTGCAGGAGAGGAGCAGGGCCGGGTATTTTACTAACTAGTTAGTTAAATCAATGCAAAACGAGGAAACGTCGCTTTTGGGAAGGCTCTGAAGCCAGGAAATACCGAAAGTCGTGATTGGAGAGCCGCAATTCGCGCTTGGGTTGGCGAATCGGCAGGTTCGATGGCTGCCGGGAAGTTTGCTGCGGTTCAATTTGCAGTTGCGGGCTGGGGCGATGAGAGACGATTTCGGCAGCGGAGCGGGCTGATCGCAACTTCATGAAGGTTTTTGCGATCGAGGGAACGGGCCGGGAATCGAATTCGTAACCAAATGTGAACTTTGCGGATTGTTTGGGAAGCGATAATCGAGTTGAAAAGCGAGAAACTTGCATCCGGATCAGCTTGCCGGCCGTCTTGAGGAGTGGCGTTCCGAGTGCCCCAACCAATTTTTACTGGAGAAGTGCTATGCATTTTTGGCGGAAGTCTGTGTGCAAGCAGGAGCGAGGGAGCAGAGATGGGCAAGGGGCAGATGGGAATTCGTGCCGATGCGGAGAGAGGAGCGCGCCTGCCACGGGGAGGCTGCGCGCCGTGGCCGCCGTGCTGTTGACGCTGACCGCGGGAATGCCGCCGAGTCTCGCGCAGCAATACGGCGCAGGTTCCAACGGGCCGGATAAGGCAGCCTCGCAACTGCCGCCTGCGCCGGCGCCTTCGCCGACGCGGCCCATTCCGCTGCGCACCTCGAGCCGCGACTACGCGAAGCCCTTCGGCAGCTGGCTGCGCAATCCCATCAACGTCTACCGGCCGACGACAATCGACAAGGCGAGTTTTGCAAACTCCGTTCGCCTGAACGATCTGATCAAGGACGGAAAGATTTATCTGAGCCTTTCCGACGCGATTGCGCTGGCGATTGAGAACAACTACGACATTGCCATTGCGCGGTACAACCTGGACATCGCGGATACCGATATTCTGCGGGCAAAGACCGGACAGCTTCCGCTGGGCGTGCCGACGGGAATCGTGGCCAACACCCTAACCGGTTCGGCATCGACGGCTGCAACGGGCGGAGGCGGCCCTGGCGGCACGACAGTCGGTGCGGGCGGCGCGGGATCGGGCGTTTCAGGTCTCACGCTGACCACGGCCGGCGCGGGCCCCTTGCCGGAAAACCTCGATCCGTTTTTCGCGGGTACCATTCAACTGGAGCGCGCTTACCAGCCAGAGCTGAACCCGCTGTTCTCCGGCGGGTTGCCAAAGCTGGACACCAATACCAACCAGTACAACTTCACCTACAACCAGGGCTTTGTCACTGGCACGGCGCTGCAGGTTGGGTGGCAAAACAACCGCGTCACCACCCCGAATCCATTCGACAGCTATAGCCCATCTTTGCAATCTACATTTAAGGCCACTCTGACTCAGCATCTGTTGCAGGGGGCGGGCATCTGGGTGAACAAGCGCTTCATCTACCAGGCGCTGAACGACCGGCGGATCACCGACTCCGCTTTCCGTCAGCAGATTCTCTACACCGTAAACCAGGTAGAGACCATTTACTGGGGCCTCGTGCAGGCCTATGAGGATGTGCAGGCCAAGCAGCGGGCGCTGGAGCAGAGCAACCAGTTGCTGGCCGACGACAAGAAGCAGTTAGAGATTGGCACGATGGCTCCGCTAGACGTGGTGCAAGCGCAGTCTAGCGTCGCGTCTGACCAGCAGGCGCTGATCAGCTCGCAGAGCGCACTGAACTATCAACAGCAGATCATCAAGCAGGCCATCGCGCGCAACCTGAACGATCCCAAGCTGTCGTCCGCGCCGGTGATTCCTACTGATCGGGTGAGCTTGGAACCGCTGCCTGAAGAGAGCCAGCCGGTGGAGGCACTGGTGCAGGAAGCCTTCCAGCGGAGTCCGCAGTTGGAGCAGGCGGTTTTGACACTGCGCAACGACGAGATTACGCTGAAAGGTGCGCGGAATGCGCTGTTGCCGACGCTCGATGTGTACGGTTTCTACGGCTCGAGCGCGCTGGGTGGATCACAGAGCCCGAACTGCACCAACCTCTTCGCTATAACCGAGCCGAATGGCACGGTTATTCCAGCCGGACCCTGTCCAACGAACCCACCTGAATTCCCGACGGTGGGCTACGGTACGGTCGCGCAGAATCTCTTCAACAGCTCGGCCACAGATAAGGCCGTCGGATTCAATCTCAATATCCCGATCCGCAACCGCTATGCGCAGTCGCAGCAGGAACGGTCGCTCATGGAATACCGGCAGGCCGAGCTGCAACTGGAGCAGAAGTACACGCAGATTCGCATGGCCGTGGTGAACGCGATGTATGCGCTGACCAACGACCGCGCGCTGGTGAAACAGGCCGAGGCAGCACAGGACTATGCGCAGCAAAGCCTGGACGCGGAACAGAAGAAGCTGCACCTGGGCGCATCGACAACGGCGAACGTTTTGCAGCAGCAGCGCAACCTGGCGACGGCGGAGGACAGTCTGATTGCGGCGCATGCGAAGTATGCCGAGGATCGCGCCGGCCTGTACCAGACGCTGGCCTCGACGCTACAACACTATGGCATCAACTTGCCGGAGGCTGCCGCAGGCACGGTGACGGCGGCTCCGGTGGTGCCTGGAGTGGAGCCGGCCAAGCCGAGCAACGAGCCGACGATGACGCCGCCGTCGGCGCAGTAGCGATGGGCAGCTTGGATTCTGACCCGACAATCCTGTACCTGCCGAACGTCTGAGGTATCCCAGGTTAGGCGCAAAAACAAAAGCGCGCCGAACCTGGGGCACCCGGCGGTTTTGAAATGGAGAGAAGAATCCCACTCTAGCCGCAAAAACAAACAAAGACGCGGCGAGGGTGGGGCACCCGCTATTGGCCTGTCTTTTCCGACAGCCATCCAGACGGTGGCGGCAATGAGGGGTATTTGCGTTGCGTGGGTCTGGAGACCCCCACTACAGCCGGTCTGGAGACCGGCGATGCATGGTTTCGGGCCGGCCGTGCGTTAGATTTGCTCAGAGGGGAATTCGAGCCTTGGCGGGAGCCACAATGAACCCCATTCTCAACGTCGATCGGCTGACGGTCGAATTCGACTCGACGCGCGTGCTGACCGATCTGAGCTTTTCAGTTAACGCGGGCGAATTGCTCGCGATCATCGGCCCGAACGGCGCAGGCAAGACTGTGCTGCTCCGGACGCTGATCGGCGCCATTCCATTTACCGGCACGGTCCGGTGGGCGCCCGGCACGCGCATCGGTTATGTTCCGCAGAAACTCGACCTGGACCGCGACGTCCCCATCACTGGATTCGATTTTCTCGGCGCGCGCGTCGCGCTCGCCCGGCGGCGGGCACTGAGCATCTCCTCTGTGTTGGCGCAGGTCGGGCTTCCGCCGGAGGTTGCCAGCCGGCCCATCGGAGAGTTATCGGGGGGGCAGTTCCAGCGGATTTTGATCGCTTTCGCTTTGGTGGGAGATCCCACCGTTCTATTGCTCGACGAGCCGACCGCCGGGGTGGACCTGCCGGGCGAAGAGCGCATCAATGAACTGGTCCATCGGTTGCAGCAGAGGGAGGGACTGACCGTGCTGGTCATCTCGCATGAGCTTTCGATCGTCGACCGGTATGCAACCCATGTCCTGTGCCTGGGCGGTGCGCACCCATGCTTTGGGCCGCCGGGCACGCTGCTCACGCCCGAAACGCTGCGCAACCTCTACGGCGCCGAGGTGAAGGTCCATGTCCACGACCACTGATGCTTTGCTGCTATCGGTCGCCATGGCGGCGGCCTCCGGCTTCATCGGCTCGTTTGCCGTGATGAAGCGGATGGCGATCGCGGCCGATCCGCTGTCACACGTTGCCTTGCCCGGCATCGGGATCGCGTTGGCGCTGCAGATCAACCCCATGATTGGTGCTGCCGCCATGCTGGTCTTCGGTGCTTTGCTGGTGTGGGCGATCGAAGACAAGGCGCGGGCGGCGACGGAGACGGTCATTGGAGTGGTCTTCTCGGCGGCGCTGGCCATCGGCAGCATTGCAACCAAGGGCGAGGACCTGATCGACGCTTTGTTTGGCGCGCCGGGCGTGCTGGGCACCGGGGAATTGGTCTTCGGCATCGTCATGGCCGCTGCTATCGTGGCGTTCATTCTGATTTACCGGAACCAATTGATCGTCGCGCTGGTCTCTCCGGACGTGGCGCGCACCGCGGGCATTCCCGTCCGGCGGCTCGAGCTGATGTACCTGGAGGCGTTTGCGCTGACCATTGCTCTGGGGCTTCGATTTCTTGGCGTGCTTCTGATGGGGGCATTGATTATCGTTCCCGCGGCAACCGGGAGACGGCTGGCAGGCAATTTGTCCTCCATGTTGTCGATCACGGTTGCGGTTTCGGTGATTTCCACTCTGATTGGCGCATGGCTCGGAATGCATTGGCACCGGCAGACCGGCCCATTGATCGTTCTGGTTGCCACCGGCTTTTTCTTGCTGAGTCTATTGCCTGTGTCCCGCAGCGGCCGGCAGCGCGTGCAAACCGCAAGCCCGAAACGGTAGAGGGCTAGAATAGTGTGGATTTGTCCGTCCGACACAGGAGGCGATTGACCTGGACCCGGGAAAACCCAGTGTCGAGGAGATGGCCATGAAGATAAATCCGAGGGCCGGCCAACCGGCAGCTTCTTCCGATCTCGTCGATGTGCCCAAGCTGCTGGCCGCTTACTACGATCGGCGGCCGGATGCCGGCGTCGCCAGGCAGCGCGTTGTCTTCGGCACATCGGGACATAGAGGCTCGTCCTTCGATTCTTCCTTCAATGAGGATCACATCCTCGCCATTACTCAGGCAATCTGCCTGCACCGGCGGCAGGCCGGAATCGACGGACCACTTTTCCTGGGGATCGACACTCATGCCCTGTCGCGCCCGGCTGCGACGAGCGCCCTGGAAGTGCTTGCCGCGAATGGCGTGGACGCGATGATTGCGGAGGGAGACGAGTACACGCCGACGCCTGTCGTTTCTCATGCCATCCTCTCCTGCAACCGCGGCCGCACGAGCGGGCTCGCGGACGGCATCGTGATTACGCCGTCGCACAACCCTCCGGATTCGGGCGGATTCAAGTACGATCCTCCGCACGGCGGGCCGGCGGAAGGCCAAGTGACCTCATGGATCGAAGCAAAGGCCAACGAGTTTCTGGCGAATCGACTTGAAGGCGTCCAGCGCGTGGCCATTGAGAAAGCCTTCGCCGCCTCCACGACCCACAAGCACGATTTTCTGACGCCATACGTCGAAGACCTTCAAAATGTCATCGATTTCGGCGTCATCCGCAGCTCGGGAATGGAATTCGGAGTCGATCCGTTGGGCGGGGCCGGCGTGCACTACTGGGAACCGATCGCGCGGCGCTACGGGCTGAATCTGAAAGTCATCAACGACGCTGTCGATCCCACGTTCCGCTTCATGACGCTCGATTGGGACGGCAAGATCCGCATGGATCCCTCGTCGCCGCACGCGATGCAGTCCTTGATTGGCTTGAAGGACCAATTCGATGTCGCCTTCGCCTGCGACACGGATCACGACCGGCACGGAATTGTGACCCGGAGCGCCGGTCTGCTGCCGCCCAATCATTACCTCGCCGTTTGTATCCACTACCTGTTTGCGAACCGGCCGAAGTGGGAGACGCATGTCGCCGTAGGAAAGACCGTGGTCAGCAGCAGCATGATCGATCGCGTCACGGCCCAACTCGGCAGGAAGCTTTACGAAGTGCCGGTGGGATTCAAGTATTTCGTCGACGGCTTGTTGAACGGCCGTCTCGGTTTTGGCGGCGAAG
>Ga0187782_10003186_pt1 | contig 12216 bp, 15 predicted proteins | sample 0715_SJ02_MP15_2_FD_132454 | JGI IMG/M metagenome (GOLD analysis project Ga0187782, IMG submission 132454) | Tropical peat soil microbial communities from peatlands in Department of Meta, Colombia - 0715_SJ02_MP15_20_MG | ecosystem: Environmental > Terrestrial > Soil > Wetlands > Peat | place...
AATGATGGCATCGAACTTTCCCTTCCTGCGCATCAGCCCGTCGAGAATGCGCACGAGGTCGCCGCGCACGGTGCAACAGATGCAGCCGTTATTCATCTCGAACACTTCCTCGTCGGCGCCGACAACCAAGTCGTTGTCGATGCCGATCTCGCCAAATTCATTGACAATCACGGCGTATTTCTTACCGTGCGGCTCCGACAGAATGCGGTTGAGCAAGGTGGTCTTGCCGGCGCCGAGGTAGCCGGTGAGCACTGTGACCGGAATTTTTCCGGCCGAAGACGGTTCGGACATACGATCCCTCCTGCTCCGGCTATATAGGCAATCCGCCGCCAGCGTAAAACTTCCTCTCGTCCGTTCGATGCTGCGTCGACATTGCCCTGGCGAGCGCATCGTCGGCGTTTGTGAGAGCAATTCACCTCTTGAACTTTCACTCCAGATGAAATGTTATAATATAACATTTCATATTTCATACCCCATCGGCATTGATTTTACAGGGAAAAATGCCAAGCGCCTCGACGCCGCTGCTCCGCGGCCTGACCATGGCGGCCCTCGTCGCGTTTGTCCTCCCGGCCCCCGTCAACGGGGCCGCGGGCAAGATTGACGTGCTCGCGGCGGAGAATTTTTACGGTGACATCGCGCAACAGATCGGCGGCGCGCGGGTTGCCGTCACCAGTATCCTGAGCAATCCCGACCAAGACCCGCATCTATTCGAGATATCGCCTACGATCGTCCGCAAGATCGCGGCGGCCGAAATCGTCGTCTATAGCGGCGCCGATTACGATTCCTGGATGGATAAGTTGCTCAAAGGCACCGATCGGCCTGGACGTATTGCAATTGTCGCCGCCGATCTTGTGAACAAAAAGTCCGGTGACAACCCGCATGTCTGGTACGACCCGGCGACCATACCGGCCGTTGCTGGCGCGCTTTCGGCCGCGCTCGGTACCGTCGATCCCAGCCACAGGGCGGAATACGCGGCGCGCCTGAAAATCTTTCTGGCGTCGCTCGATCCGCTGAACGAAAAGATTGCCGCGATCCGCAGCAAATTTGCCGGTACTCCGGTGGCAGCAACCGAGCCGGTTTTCGGCTACATGGCAGCCGCGCTCGATCTTGCGATGCACGACCAGCGTTTTCAGCTCGCGATCATGAATAATACCGAGCCGAGCGCCCGCGATCTTGCTGCCTTCGAGAATGAGCTGAGGACCCGCAGCGTGCGGCTGTTGTTTTACAACAAGCAGGCTGCGAGCAAAGTGGTCGACAATATCGTCGAGCTTGCACGCGCGTCCCATGTGCCGGTTGTAGGCGTGACCGAGACCGAGCCGCCGGGCGTGTCCTACCAGGATTGGATTTTGCGCGAGTTACAGGCGACCGAGCACGCTCTCGCCGGACCGTCGCCATGAATGTCATCGAGCTTGAGCACGCGTCCATAAAAATCGGCGGCCGCGCCATCTTAGCCGAGGTCAGCTTCAGCATTGGCCAAGGCGAATTCATCGGCGTTCTCGGTCCCAACGGTGCGGGCAAGACAACACTGATGCGCGCAATTCTCGGCCTTCTGCCGCCGAGCTCCGGTAGCGTTCGCGTCTTCGGCCGTGCGCCGCAGCGCGGCAATGCCAATATCGGTTACGTCCCGCAAGTTCGCACCGTGTTGCCGGATTTGTGCGTGCGCGGTTTCGACTTTGTCGCCAGTTCCGTGCGCGGTCAGCGTTGGGGCCTACCTTCCCTGACCCGTGACGAGCGCCGGATGATTAGCAAAACGTTGGTGGCGGTCGGGGTAGAGGATCTCGCCGCGCGCCCGCTTGCGAAAATGTCGGGCGGCGAGCGGCAACGGCTGCTGCTGGCGCAGGCGCTGTTCGGCACGCCAAAACTTTTGCTGCTCGACGAACCGCTGATCAGCCTCGATTATCGCTATCAGGAGGCCGTGATCGAGCTTGTTCGCGCGTTTGCGCGCGAGCGCAATGTCACGGTTTTGTTCAGCGCCCACGAACTCAATCAGCTGATTGGCGTGCTTGATCGCGTGCTCTATCTCGGCAACGGACACGCTGCTTTAGGCACGGTGGCGGAAGTGGCGACCGCGCCGGTGCTGTCAAAACTCTACGGCGCCGACATCGAGGTGGTACGCGCCGGCGGCCGCATTTTCGTGCTTTCGCGCGGACGCAATGTCGAACGCGCCGACCACTTGCATAACGGCGGGCACGACCACGGGCATCATCACCATGTTTGACTACGATTTCATGCGGAACGCGTTCGCCGCGGCCGGAATCGCTGCCGCCGTGTCCGGATTCGTAGGCTATTTCCTGGTGCTGCGCGGGCAGACATTCGCCGGACACGCGCTCTCGCATATCGGCTTCGCCGGCGCGACCGGTGCGGTACTGATCGGCGTCGCGTCGGTCTGGGGCCTGGTCGGATTTAGCGTCGCCGCCGCCATCGCCATGGGTTTGCTTGGCGAGCGCATTAGCGGCCGCGACGTCGCCATCGGTGTCGTGCTCGCCTTGGCTTTGGGATTTGGCCTCCTCTTCCTGCATTACTATACGTCGTTTGCCGCCCAGGCGACGGCGCTTCTGTTCGGCAACGTGCTCGCGGTCGACCGCTCCATGATCGCAACTCTCGTGGGGCTTGCGCTGGTGACCTTACTCGGCCTCGCCGCCATCATGCGCCCGCTGATCTTTGCGAGCTTGCAGCCGGAACTCGCCGAGGCCAAAGGCGTACCGCTTCGGCTCGTTTCCACCGCGTTCCTGGCCATCGTCGCGTTGGCTGTGTCGGAAAGCGCGCAAATCGTCGGCATCCTTTTGGTCTTTGCTCTGATGGTTGGGCCGCCGGCGACCGCGCAGCGGCTAGCGAATGGCTTGTGGGCAGGAATTCTCCTTTCGGCAGTGCTCGCAGTAGCCGAGGCCTGGCTGGGACTTGCGATTGCCTACCAAACGGATTGGCCGGTCAGTTTCTGCATCGCCATATTAAGCGCACTAGGCTATTTCCTTGCCAGCGGCATCGCCTTGCCACGGCCGGAGACCACCTGATGAGCGCGGAGAAAACGCGTGCCGTCTGCGTCGGCGAAGTGCTGATCGAATTGGCGCGCGGGGCCGATGGAAGGTTCGCGCTTTCGTGCGGTGGCGACACCTTTAATACTGCCGTTTATCTCGCTCGCGCCGGTCTCGATGTCACCTTCGCCACTGTGCTGGGCGACGATCCCTATTCTGACAGCATTGTCGCGCTCGCCGCCGCCGAGGGTGTTTCCTCTAAGCTCATCTTTCGCGCACCCGGCCGGCTGCCGGCGCTCTGCCTGGTTGAAAGCGGCCCGCGCGGAGAACGGGTCTTTCGCTACTGGGGCGACGAGGCGCCGGCACGTGAACTGTTTGAGCGCCCCGATTGGTTGCTGGTGGCGCAAGAGATGGTCGCGGCACGATTGATCTACTTTTCCGGCATCACGCTCTCGCTCTATTCGAATAACGGAGTCGGGCGCTTCTTGGCACTTTTGGAAGCTGCGCGTCAGCAAGGAGCCAAAGTCGCTTTCGACGGGAATTTTCGCCCCCGCGGGTGGAAAGGGGATTTGAGCCGAACGCGTGCCGTTTTCATGGAAGCGCTCAAGCGCGTCGATATCGCGCTGCCGACCTTCGATGACGAAGCGGTGCTCTGGGGCGATCCCAGCCCGGAAACAACGGTCGCGCGGCTGCAGGCCTTCGGTATCGGCGAAATTGTCGTCAAGAACGGGCCCAACAGCGCACTGGTGGCCAGTGCGGGCGCTCAGCAATTCGTGCCGGTGCCCGAAGTCATGGTGCCGGTCGATCCAACGGCGGCCGGCGACGGTTTCAATGCCGGATATTTGGCGGCGCGGCTTGGGGGTGCCGCGGCGGCGGAGGCGGCGACCGCCGCTCATCGGCTGGCCGGCGACGTGATCCGCCATCCTGGTGCGCTTGTCCCACGCGCAGATGCCGCGATGCATTGATCTAGATAGTGATGACCGCAAGAGGGTTGCGGACCAGCAAAACTTAGAACACAGTCCTGACAATAGACCGCCGCAAAAAGGCAACTACGGTTGCTACCGTCGTCTCTGACATTGCTGGCTGGGAGGAACAATCATGCAACGCTTCGTCATTGCGCTCGCCGCAATTTTTGCGCTCGCCCTCGCAAAGCCTGCGCTGGCCGACGAGCCGATTATTATCAAATTCAGCCATGTCGTGACCCCTGACGCGCCGAAGGGCAAAGCGGCCGTCCTGTTCAAGGAACTCGCCGAGAAATACACCAACGGCCGCGTCAAGGTCGAAATCTACCCAAATTCCTCGCTTTACAAGGACAAGGAAGAACTTGAGGCCTTGCAGCTTGGCTCAGTGCAATTGCTGGCGCCGTCAATCTCCAAGTTCGGCCCGCTCGGGGTGAAAGAGTTCGACATTTTCGACTTGCCGTTTCTGATGAGCGACGACGCCCATGCGCGCCAGATGATGGCGAGCCCGATGATGGCCGATCTAAACGGCAAGCTCGAGGCCAAGGGTGTTTCGCCGCTGGCCTATTGGGACAATGGCGCACTCGTCTACACTGCCAACCGGCCGCTGATTATGCCGGAAGATTTCCGCGGCCTGAAAATGCGCATTCAGGGCAGCAAGGTTCTTGATGCGGTGGCACGCGAGCTCGGTGCTTTGCCGCAAATCTTGCCGTTTTCGGCGGTGTACCAGGCGCTGCAGACCGGAGTCGTCGACGGCGAAGACAACGTGCCGTCCAACATTCTGACGCAAAAGTTTTACGAGGTGCAAAAGAACCTGACCGTTTCCTTTCACGGCCGGCTGACTTATGCGCTCATTACCAACAAGAATTTCTGGAATTCGCTGCCGCCGGACGTGCGCACCCAGCTCGACCGCGCGGTCAAGGAAAGCACCGTTTTCTTCAACGAAACGGCTGCCAAGGATAATGCCGATGCGCTCGACAAAATCAAAGCTTCCGGCAAAACCGAGATACATGTTTTGACCGACACCGAGAAGAAGGCGTGGATCGCCAAGCTGATGCCGGTCCACACCGAGATGCAAAGCCGGTTCGGCAAGGATTTCATCCAGCGGATCTACAAGGCGTCCGGTTTTACACCGCCGCAATCCTAAAAACGCTCGATCCCGCAGCCGGTGAGGGATCGAGGCGGGTAATGCGGCTCCTCAACCTCCTGCTCGATCGGCTTGAAGAGTGGCTCATTGCCGGCTTGATCGCAGCGGCGACGGTTTTGACCTTCATCGCCGTCCTGCATCGCTATGGAGCAAGCAATTTCGCTGAATTGTCGCGGTGGGGCGGCGAGCATGGCTTTGCCTTTGTGCGCATCGCCGCAGATCGGGCCTATCTCGCGCTGGCGGCGATCGATTTGTCCTGGGCGCAGGAACTCGCCACCTACATGTTTGTTTGGATGGCGAAATTCGGCGCGGCGCTCGGCGTGCGCACTGGCATCCACGTCGGCGTCGATGTGTTGGTCAAACGTTTGACGCCGGCGGCGCGCAAGCCGGTGATCGTGTTTGCGCTACTCTGCGGCGCGCTTTTTACCGGCGCGATCGGCACCCTGGGCGCCATTTACGTTCATGAACTCGACCCGGACGAGGTTTCCCCGGAGCTCGAATGGCCGAGCTGGATCATTTATTTGTGCATCCCGCTCGGCTCTTATCTGATGTGCTTTCGGTTCTTGCAGGTCCTGTGGCGCTTCCTGCGCACCGGTCGCGTTCCCCACCAGGGCCACGGGCTGGATTATGAAAGGCCGCACGCTGCCGCTGTTACGGGGACGGCCCGGTGATCAGCCTCTCGCCAAGCATCAAGCCGGCGAGCCGCCCGCTTAGCGCCGCGGTCACGGCTACTCTGATAATTGTGATCCCGGTCGCGCTCGCGCTGATCTGTTTTGCCGCGCGGCTTCATCTCATCGAGCTCTCGCACGTGGTCCGCGCCGAACTTCTGTTCGCGCTGTTGCTTGCGTTGATGGCGACCGGCATGCCGATCTCGATTGCGCTCGGCCTCTCAGTCCTGACTTATCTTTTCATCCTTTCGGACGTCGATCCGAAGATGGTGGGCTTAAAGCTCTTCACCAGCATCGACCGTTTCGAGATCATGGCGATCCCGTTCTTTATCCTCGCCGGCAATTTTTTGACGGCCGGCGGCGTCGCCCGGCGCATGATTGATTTCGCCACCTCGCTTATCGGCCACTGGTATGGCGGTCTTGGATTGGCGGGTGTGGTCGCCTGTGCGCTGTTTGCGGCGATCTCCGGCTCTTCGGTCGCTACCGTCGTCGGCATCGGCTCGATCATGCTGCCGGCGCTGCTGCAGAAAGGCTATCCCCCGCGTTTTGGCGCCGGGGTGATCGCGACATCTGGCGCGCTCGGGATTTTGTTCCCGCCGTCGATCAACCTTGTCATTTACGCGGTGGCGACGAGCGGCATGCAGCCGCGCGGCCCCAATGGCGCAGTCGTGGATTCGGCCTCGGTCGGGCAGTTGTTCGTGGCGGGTGTCGTGCCCGGCCTGATGCTGGCGGGGATGTTGGGTGCAACGACTTGGTACCGCGCCTGGCGGAACGATTATCCGCGAATGCAACGAGTCGATTGGCAGGAATGCGGCCGCGCCTTCCGCAAAAGCTTTTGGGGCTTGTTCCTCATCGTCCTTGTGCTCGGCGGCATCTATTCCGGCATGTTCACGCCGACCGAGGCTGCCGCTGTGGCGGCGGTTTACGCCTTCGTGATTGCGCTGTTTGTCTACAAAGGACTCAAATTCGCCGAGGTCCCGTCCGTTCTCCTCACCGCGGCGTCGATGAGCGCGATGATTCTTTACATCATCACCAACGCGGCCGTGTTCTCCTGGCTTTTGACTTCGGAGCAGATCCCGCAATCCATGGCGGAATGGATGAGCGCTCAAGGATACGGCACGGTGACGTTTCTACTCGTCACCAATGTTGTTTTGCTGGCCGCCGGCAATTTCATGGACCCCGCCGCGATTGTTCTGATCATGGCGCCAATCCTGTTTCCGATGGGCGCGGCGCTCGGCGTCAACGCCGTTCACCTCGGCATTTTGATGGCGGTGAACATGGAGGTCGGTCTATGTCACCCGCCGGTCGGACTGAACCTCTACGTCGCCTCTGGCATCACCGGCATGGGCATAGCCGAACTGACTGTGGCGGTGCTGCCGTGGCTTGCGACAATGCTGATTTTCCTGGCGATGGTTACGTATATTCCCGCCATCTCGCTGTGGCTGCCGCATGTCCTTGGAATGCTGTGAGGCGCGCAGCCGTTTCTCACTCGGCGTAATCGGCCGGTTTTAGTTCGATGGGCGTGCCGTGCGGGGTGCGTGCGGACGCGCGCCGCCACGCCTCGCGCGTGCGCTTGAGCTTTTGCGGATCCGCTAGCCCTTTGACGGCGACGAGCCGTTCGAGCGCGGCGAGCCAATGGCGATAGTAGGTCTCGCCGGTATCGGGGTCGCCGGCGGCTTGCGCCCGTTTTATTTCATCGCCGAGCGTAGCCGCCCATTCGGTCGGCGAAAAAACGCCACGCTCCTGAAGCGACACCGCCAACGCGAACGCTTGCGCTTCCCAGGGCTCGCGAAACACGAGGCCGTCGACCTCGCCATTCCGGCCGATTGAGGGCGGCGAACGAGCGCCGCGATCCATGATCACAGGTCCTTCACCGCGTCTAAATACGGCTCGAATGCCTCGATTGAAACCTTCAGCGTCGGCTCGCTCGTTTCGCCCCACAATTCACGGCCGTCGAACACGACTGTGTAGAGCCATTGCGGGTTTTCGCCGGCACCGACCGCGATTGAATCCGGAAAGACATGGCACCCGCGGATCGCCTCGATCACGCCGACATGGCCGCGCGCATACCGTGGTAGGCGCGTGTGCGTCGGGGGGTGGATATTCTTGGCGCGTACGGCCTCGCCGACTTTGAAGCGGGCCTCGGATTGCGGCGTGCGCGCATACGACCCGCGCGTCAGCGTCCGCGGGACATCCGCGGTTTGCAGTTTGCGGTTGAGCACGTTGTCCGGTCGCAAGGCGCGACCGGCGGCGATCTCGTCGGCGCCAGCAAGACCGCGCGCGACGACCATGTTCTGCAAGCGGAGCGCCCATTTTCCGTAATACGAGCTTGCCAGATAGACTTCAGGTGGCAGCGCCTCGATACCGGCGCGTCCCTCGTCAATGCTCCACGCGCCGATTGCGCCCATGGCCCGGTTCAGAGCAAGGCAACGCCCTTCCCAACGCGCATGAAAGACGGGCTCGTTCTTCTCGGGCGCCACTTTGCCGAAGCCGTGCATCCCGCCCATGTCGTGAATGCCGTCCATCAGGCCATCTCCTGCGGCGAATTCGGCAATCCGGTACCGATCATGCAGTCGCGCGTAACTAACGCCGCGAGCCTTTCGTCGCTCCAGCCCTCGGTGCCGCCGGGCCGCATCGGCAGGACAATGAAGCGGGTCTCTGCGGTGGAATCCCAGACTCGAATCTGCACATCGGGAGGGAGCGACAGACCGAAATCGGCAAGGACACCGCGCGCATCGTTCACTGCGCGTGAACGATAGGGCGCGGACTTGTACCAAACGGGCGGAAGCCCGAGTACTTCCCACGGGTAGCAGGAGCACAGCGTGCACACGATCATGTTGTGGACGGCGGGTGTGTTTTCGGTCGCGATGAGATGATCACCGACGCGGCTGATGAGCCCGAGCGATTGCACCGCTTTCGTCGCATCCGCGAGCAGCGCCCGCTTGAATTCCGGATCGTTCCAAGCCTTGGCGACGATGGCCGCCCCAATATGCGGGCCGATCTTAGTTTCATAGGCTTCGATCATCGCGTCGAGAGCTGCGGGATCGACATAGCCTTTCTCGGTGAGCACCGTCTCCAACGCGCGGACGCGAAGCTGCATCTCGGACAATTCCGAAGCGTCCTGCTCGGCGTCGTCGTGATGGCCCGCCATTGTGCGTTGCTCCGTCTCGGCGCGAAACGAAGAATATAGCGTGTCTGCGGCGGGCTGCTACAGCGCCGGTAGCGCTACTCTCCCTTGGACGTGATGCCATAACCGGCGTTCATGGCCTGGCCATCGGAGCCGGCGTCATGCAGGACGACCAGTGTGAGGACGCTAAGGGCGGCGTAGAGGAGGGCGCCGACGGTGAGACTGAGCGCAAGGGGACGTTGCATCGGGATTGTCCGGTGCCTTTCTTGATTGATAAAGCTTCAAACACCGGGGCAAATTGAAAGTTCCGGCTCGTAATGTGACTTGCCGTGCAGGTTGCTGGGAAGAAATGAATGTTTCATTTCTTTTCCAGCATTAAAATTCCTTCGCGGCGAATAAGCGGCTGCAGCGTTTCGGCAAGCTTCGCCAAAAGCCAGGGCAAGAAGACTTCCAGGCGCACATTATCCTCGCTCACTAAAATGGAACCGCTCACCGCCTGGCCGAGTGCGCTGACGCGAAATCGAAGATAATTTTCGTCCCACGTCTCTTCGGAAACCGTAAATAGGTGCGCGAAATTCGTCCGTGTCCCGGCGAGGCCGCCCTTGAGACGGCTGATCGCCTCCTCCTTGCCGAGATGGTGCGGAATGGACACGATCAGCGGCTTTGACATAAAGGCTCCTGACGCGCCGTTCTTATATGGGAAGCGGCGGACCGCCGATCAAACGCACGATCGTTCCGTTAGGAGAGGGGCATGACCGCAACACAGATTTTCGACCTGACCGGCCAGGTCGCGCTGGTCACGGGTGCCTCCAGCGGATTAGGCGAGCGCTTTGCCGAGGTTTTGGCGGCGAACGGTGCGAACGTCGTGCTGGTGGCTCGCCGAGCCGAGCGCTTGGCCGCCTTGACCGAGCACATCACAAAATCCGGACGACGGGCTATCTCCGTCGCCGCGGACGTGCGCGATAAAGCCGCCATGCAGCGGGCGTTCGACGCCACGGAAAAAGCAATCGGCACGGTGACGATCCTGGTGAACAATGCCGGAATCGTTCATTCCGCTCGTGCCGTCGAACTCAAGGAAGAGGATTGGCGGCGCGTGTTGGCGACCAATCTCGATGCGGTGTTCTTTTGGGCGCAAGAGGCCGCGCGCCGCATGCTCGCTGCCGGCAAGCGCGGCTCGATCGTCAACATCGCCTCGGTGCTCGGTTTTTCGCCCGACAAGGGCGTTATTGCCTATGCCGCCGCCAAGGCGGGCGTCATTCAACTCACCAAGGCGCTTGCGCTAGAGCTTGCGTTCAAAGGCATTCGCGTCAACGCTATCGCCCCGGGCTGGATCACAACCGAGATCAATCGTGACTATTTGGCCGGCGAACGCGGTTCGGCGATGAAGCGACAAATTCCCATGGGCCGTTTCGGCGAAGTCGAGGATTTGGACGGCCCGCTCTTGCTGTTGGCCTCCGACGCTGGACGCTACATGACCGGCGTGACGCTGGTCGCCGATGGCGGCCAGCTTGCTGCGCTGCATGTCTGATTGTTCGGTTTGCGGCTGTAGGATGCGCTGGCGCTGCGTCTTTCATGGAGCCGCTGCGCTGATTGTGGATCGTGCGCGGGCAGATAAACCGCCGGGCTTTGCGCACATAGCTTACGGATATTCATTAGCGTCGCACGCGCCTCAACCTCATCCGGACTGACGCCATCGACGACGCCGCGCCGCATGGTCGATTCCAGGTACGATGCATCGCCAGCGAGAAAGATGAGCTCATCGCCGTCGCAGACAATAACGGAGAGGTGGTCCGGCGTGTGGCCGGGCGTTGGCACGGCGACCACGTTCCCGTCCTTGGTGATGGGCGCGGTGCGCGCAAAGGGTCCGTAAGAGGCCGGCTGCCAGATAATCGGTTGGGGATCGAACCACGTCGGCCAGCGCTTGGGGAGATAGCCCCTCATTGCGCCAGCAATGCCGGCGGCGCGTGCGATCTCGCTCCTGTCGGCGAAGATGCGGCTCGATTGAAAATGCGCGAGCCCGCCATCGTGATCGATATGGAAGTGGGTGAGCACTACCGTTTTGACGTCGCCCGCCCCGATACCGAGGCTTTGCAATTGCGGACCGATTTCCTGCTCGGGCTCGATATCGAAGCGAACACTGAGTTGAAAATATGGGTGCCAGCGCGGCAGAGATTTAAGATGCGTGCCCGAACCGGTGTCGACGACGATGACGCCGTCGGGGTGCTCGATGGCGAAGGCATAGACCGGCGTCCACTCCGCCCAATCGGCCGAGAGGATCGGCTTAAGCTGTCGCAAAAGCCCATGGCCGCGACCCTCGATCTGCGCTTGTTTGATGCGAACGCGGCCGGTTTGGATAGCGTGAATGCGCAGGGCATATCCCTTTGTGTTAGGCGCTTGCTGCGCGATCGGCGCGGCGCAGGTGCGTGTCGCCAAAGCCGCTCGCATATTTGAGGCCAAAGCCCAGCGCCCGATCGAAACCGATATGGGCAATCAGAATGAGACCGCTGGCGGTCGCTGCGGGCAGACCGCCGAAAAGTCCCCCGAGCGTGAGCGCAAGCGCAATTGTGTAAGTGTGCACGAGGTTATAGCCGGTCGCGCCGATGCGCGGCCCGGCGAGGTAAGCAAGCATGGCGAGATCGGGCGCCAAGAAGCAAAGCGCAAAGATCGGCCACGAGAAGCCGGCATGCCCATAAACCGCAAGCGCGGCGGTAAACGCGGCGGCGCCTTCAATACGCAGCAGCCAAGTGACGCCGCCGCGGATCCGGATCGATGCAGCCGAAGCCCGCGCTTCATTGCCGTGTGCGGTGAAGGGCAGGGTCATCCGCAACCTCCGTGGCGAAAAGCTGCTGTCCAAATAGCGCGCCGGCCGCCTCTACGGAATTGCATATTTACTTATTTGAGATATACATTTTCGTATGACACGCCGCGCGCCGCACTGGGACGAGTTGCGCACGTTTGCGGAAGTCGTCCGCGACGGCAGCCTATCCGGCGCCGCGCGGCGGCTGGGACTCACGCAGCCGACGGTCGGACGTCATGTCGACGGGCTTGAGGCGGCGCTGGGTTTGACCTTATTCACGCGCTCGCCGCGCGGGCTGACGCCGACACCGGCGGCGCTCTCGCTGGCGCCGCATGTCGAAGGAATGAGTGCAGCCGCGGCGGCCTTGGAACGCGCGGCGTCCGGCGAAGCCGCTGCCGACCGCGGCGTGGTGCGAGTGACCGCAAGCGATGTGATCGGCTGCGAAGTCTTGCCCCCGATTCTCGCAGCCTTCCGCGCCAAACATCCAGGCGTTGAACTTGAACTCGCGCTCACCAACCGCACAGAAGATCTGGCGCGGCGTGACGC
>Ga0187782_10003187_pt1 | contig 12214 bp, 11 predicted proteins | sample 0715_SJ02_MP15_2_FD_132454 | JGI IMG/M metagenome (GOLD analysis project Ga0187782, IMG submission 132454) | Tropical peat soil microbial communities from peatlands in Department of Meta, Colombia - 0715_SJ02_MP15_20_MG | ecosystem: Environmental > Terrestrial > Soil > Wetlands > Peat | place...
ACCCTCTGCCCTTCTGCAGAGTTGCCCCTACAAGATTTCTTCCACTTGCACCTGTGGAAGCAAGCGACGCACTGTGGCCGGGTCGGCGGCCTGGGTGCCCTCGATGCTTACGGCGGCGGCGCTGGCGGCCATCGCGAGCCGAAACGAGTCGCGAAAAGAGAGGTGAGTGACTTCGCCGAACGCCATGGCGGCCACCATCGCATCGCCTGCGCCCGTGCTGCTCCGCATGCTTACGGCTGGAGGAAGCGCTGCCAGCAGATGGTGCTCAGTTGCCGCGATGGCGCCGTCTGCTCCCATTGAGATCACCACTTCTCTTGCACCCATTTCAAGTAGTTTTCGTGCCGCCGCGCCCAACTCCAATCGGGACCTCGCCGGCACTTCAAGTAATCCTTCAACTTCGGCAACATTCGGTTTGATCAAAAATGGCCTGGCTTCGAGTCCACACCTGAGTGCTGGGCCGGCTGTATCCAATATGCACTTTGCTCCCTCGGAACCGGCGATGGTTATCAGTTGAGCATATGTTTCGGGAGGCGCACCCGGCGGCAGGCTCCCGGAGAACACCATCAGCTCGCAACGGGCGGCGTGCTCTCTGATCTTTACCCTTACTGCCGCGAGGTGATCGGGAAGCACTTGGAATCCGGGTTCGTTTATTTCCGTTTCCGTCTCGAGCACGCGGTCATGGATTTTCAGGTTGACCCGCGTCTCGCCTGGCACCGGCGTGAAGTCCGCAGGAATGCCTCTGGCGCCGAGCGCCTCGAGAATCACTTGTCCGTAGTTTCCCGCCATAAAGCCCAGCGCGCAGACTTCCACGCCGAACTGCTTCAGGGCCATCGCAACATTAATACCTTTACCGCTGGCATCGATGCGCCCCAATTCGCCGCGATTGGTTTTGCCGACCTGGAAGCAGGGAACCGAGAGGCTCTTGTCAATGGCCGGATTCAGGGTAACGGTTGCGATCATGAAATGCCCAGTGGCTAGTGCCGAGTGTCTAGTGGCTGGTGCCTGGTGTGTGGTGCCCGGTGCTCCTGCTTCCCAACGTGTTCTGCCTACTGCCTTCTGCCCACTGCCTACTGCCTACTGCCTACTGCCTCCTGCCTCCTGCCTACTGCCTTTTGTTCTCTCCCGGCGGCTGATTGTACCTAAACCATCACGAGATTGGCAGCGAAAACTCGGCGCTGGAGACGTTGCGCGGCGGTCTGCCGCACCGTCACGTGGGCATCCCGTTGGTTCACTCAAGGCAGATTCCGCCCAGGTGTGCGACCGGCATGCTTCCGAAGCCTGGGAGTGTTCACCCAGTACTCGCATCTGCTCTCCGGCGCTCGGGATGGCGCGAACCAGCAGCGAGTTCGGCGGGAAAAAACACCGCAGAAGACTTAGGTGCGGAATTCAAACCACGACGGTTTGACCCGAATGCTGATTCTCTCGTCCTTGCGACTTTCGCCGTAAATGTGCCCGAGCCGTCTTACCACTACTGTTGCATTTCTCCACACATTATTCCCATTTTGTGATCCCCTTTGGCCTACGGGTTGCTGGCATCTATTGGTGGTGTGTTTGAGGTACAGTCCAGCGGCCAAGCGAGCATGTGGAACCTTCCTAATCAGTCATTCCTTGCGACCTGGGACCGGCAAATTACAGCGTGGCACTTGGACGGAGCCAAAAACCAAGCTTCTTCGTGTTTTCCGTGCGGTCAAAATACTGAGACACGGACAGCGCGCGGCACCACGGTGATCTCTGCGTTGAGGCCGCTGCCGGCTGCGGAGCCCACGGAGACGCTAACCGCTTGAGGAGTAATCTGCGCCGTTAGGAGGCTCGATTCCCATGGCACAAGACCTTCCCCGAATTTCGGCGAACGTCGTCTTACCCAAGCCTTCGTTACAGAGAGTCTTCGATAACCTGCGGGCCGCCGGCTTCGGGCTCATCGGTCCCACGGTGCGTGATGGCGGTGTGGTGCTCGATGAGATCTCGGGGATCGAGGACCTACCCATTGGTTGGACGGCGGAACAAGAGCCGGGCCGGTTTCGCCTGAGACAGACCAACTCCGGGGATTACTTTTCTTACGGAGTAACGCCGCAAAGCTGGAAAAGGTTCCTTCATCAGCCCCAGCTCAAATTGTTCTCGATCGAGAAGTCGGATGGGAAGTGGCTGTTTAAGCCGGCGGAAGAGACCATCCCGTTGCGAGCGTTCATTGGCGTCCGGGCGTGCGAGTTGAGCGCGATTGCCGTCCAAGATCGAGTTTTCCTCACCGGCGAATTCAGGGACCCGCATTATGCGCGCCAACGCGAGCGCATTTTCATTCTGGCGGCCCACTGCGGAAGAGCCTATTCCACCTGCTTCTGTACCTCGATGAAGACCGGTCCTAAAGCCACGGAAGGTTTCGACCTGGCTTTGACGGAATTGCCAGACACGTTCGTGGTGGAGGTGGGCTCGGAAATGGGCTCGGAGATGTTGCGCAACACCTCCTGGGAGCGCGCCTCGGCATTCGATTTGGGACGCGCCGCGCAAGCCCTGCAGAAGGCCGAACGATCCATCGGGCGCCAACTCAGGACCGAGGACTTGCCCAAACTGCTCTACGAAAACCTCGATCACTCCCGTTGGGACGAAGTTGGTGCTCGCTGCTTGAGCTGCGGCAACTGCACGAGTGTATGTCCCACCTGCTTCTGCGTCACGGTCGAAGACACCTGCAACCTGAAGGCGACCGCGGCGGATCGCACCCGCCTCTGGGATTCGTGTTTCGTACGCGAGTTTTCGCACGTTCATGGCGGCAACATCCGGCCCACCATTCGGGCCCGCTACCGTCAATGGTTGACTCACAAACTGGCTTCCTGGATTGACCAATTCGGAACTTCAGGCTGTGTCGGTTGCGGCCGCTGCATCACCTGGTGTCCGGTGGGAATTGACCTGACCGAAGAAGTCAAAGCTATCCGCGAGAAGGTTCAACGATGAGCTTAGCACCTACTTCCGTAGAATTGCGCATGATGCCGGATCCCATGTTGCCTCATCCGGCCGTGGTCGAGGAGATTCAACCTGAGGCCTACGGCATCTCCACCTTTTCCCTGGTCTTCATGGACACGGCCCAGGCTGCGACGTACCACTTCCTTCCCGGGCAATTCAACATGATTTATCTGCCGGGGTTTGGAGAAGTCGCCATCTCCATCAGTTCCAATCCCGCCACGCCGCAGGTGATGGGCCACACGATTCGCTATGCGGGCAGCGTCACGCGCGCCATCGGGCGTCTCAAGGTCGGAGACACCGTGGGCCTGCGCGGGCCGTATGGCAGCGCTTGGCCCATGGAGAAAGCCGTGGGTAAAAACTTGGTGATCGTCACCGGCGGCATTGGTTTGGCGCCGCTTCGCCCGGTCTTGTTCTCGATCCTGCGCCGCCGAGAGGACTTCGGCCGAGTGGTGTTGCTTTACGGGGCGCGCACGCCCGCCGACCTTCTCTACACGGGCGAGTTCGAGCGCTGGCAGACCGGCGGCATCGAAGTCCACACCACCGTGGACTTGGCCGATACCAACTGGCACGGCCTGGTCGGAGTGGTCCCCGCGCTCTTTTACCGCATCCGAGTCGATCCCAAACAGACCGTCGTCATGACCTGCGGCCCGGAAATCATGATGCGCTTTGTCATCTATGAGGCGCTGGCTCGCCGCATCCCCAAGGAATCGATCTACCTCTCGATGGAGCGGAATATGAAGTGCGCCATCGGATTCTGCGGCCATTGCCAATTCGGCCCCACGTTTATCTGCAAAGATGGCCCGGTGCTCAATTACGCGGCTATCGAACCTTTCTTTGGTAAGGAGGACTTCTAAGATGCCTCCCGAAGCTCGTCCCAAGCTTGCGGTATACAAATTCTCTTCCTGCGACGGCTGCCAGTTGGGCCTCTTGAATCTCGAAGATGAGCTGCTGGCTCTGGTCGGCGAGGTAGAGGTTGCTTATTTTCTCGAGGCGCGTTCGCAGATTCTGCGTGGTCCCTATGACGTCGCTCTGGTGGAAGGGTCGATTACCACCGCCGAGGATGTGGAACGTATCCAAGAGGTGCGCCAGGACTCGAAGTTTCTGATCACCATCGGCGCCTGCGCCACCGCAGGGGGAATCCAAGCCCTGCGAAACTGGCAGGATGTAAAGGAATTTACGCGCGCGGTGTATGCCAGCCCCGATTATATCCACACCCTGGACCAGTCCACGCCCATCTCTAGTCACGTGCCGGTGGACTTCGAGGTGCCTGGTTGCCCGATTAACAAGCTGCAGCTCTTGGAAGTCGTCACCCAGTTGCTGGTGGGACGCGTCCCGCATGTCCCGATGCACACCGTCTGTGTGGAGTGCAAGAGGCGCGGCATCGTGTGCGTCATGGTGGCGCGCGGCGTGCCTTGCCTGGGTCCGCTGACCCAGACAGGTTGCGGCGCCATTTGCCCAGCCTACAATCGTGGATGTTACGGTTGTTTCGGTCCGCTGCCGGCCGCGAATGCGGATTCGCTGAGCACCCAACTTCTGAAAAACGGCCTGCAGAAAAATGACTTGGTGCGGCTGCTGCGTGGGTTTACGGGATACGCGGAGGTGTTCCGGTCAGCAAGCGACAAATGGGCGAAGGCCGCCTAGGTTCGCAACCACCATCTCCCCTACTTCGGAAGGCGGGGAGCCGACGGCCCTGAATCCCGACTCCTGAATCCTGAATCCTGCTCCTGACGAGGTTAAGCGCCATGGCGAACGGAAAAGCGAACGGGGAAAAGACGGTCAAGATTGACTACCTGACCCGTGTGGAAGGTGAAGGCGGAGTTTACGTCCGGGCGGAGGGCGGAGAACTGCGCGAAGTGAAGATCAACATTTTCGAACCTCCCCGCTTTTTCGAAGCTTTCCTGCGAGGGCGCTATTTTCAGGAAGTGCCTGACATCACCGCCCGCATTTGCGGCATCTGCCCCGTGGCTTACCAGATGAGCGCGGTGCACGCGCTCGAGGCTGCTCTGAAAGTCACCATCCCTCCTGAGATTCACGCCTTGCGCCGCCTGCTTTATTGTGCCGAATGGATTGAAAGCCATGCCCTGCACATTTACATGCTGAACGCGCCGGATTTTCTCGGCTATGAAAGTGTCATCTCCCTGGCGGCGGACCACCCCCGAGAAGTGGAACGCGCTCTGCGGCTGAAGAAGATTGGCAACCAATTGCTCTCTATCCTGGGCGGCCGGTCGGTTCATCCGGTGTCGGTCTGTGTCGGTGGGTTTTACAAGGCGCCGCGCCGCAAGGATCTCGAACTGCTGGTTTCTGACTTGCGCTGGGCCCTCGAAGCATCCAAAGAAACGCTCACCTTCGTTCTCGGCCTCACCTATCCGGATTACACGCCCGACTACGAGTTCGTTTCCGTTTCCCATCCCACCGATTACCCCTTGAATGAGCGGCGGATCGTTTCCTCGAAGGGTGTGGATGTTGAGCCGGAAGAGTTCGAGCATATCTATCTCGAAGAACACGTTGCGCATTCCACCGCGCTGCATTCCTCGCGTGCCGACAGTGGTACGAGCTATTTTGTCGGGCCCTTGGCCAGAATTAACTTGAACCTGGAAAAACTGATGCCCCAGGCCTTGGCCGCCGCGCGCTCCTGCGGCGTCTCCTGGCCCTGCCGCAATCCTTATAAGGGCATCATCGCTCGCGCCATCGAGTTGATTCACGTCTGCGAAGAGGCGCTGGCCATTATCGAAAATTACCGCGAGCCCGCGGCCAGCCTCGTCGAGTTTAAAATCCAGGCCGGCGAAGGCTGTGCCGCCACAGAAGCCCCGCGCGGCGTGCTCTATCATCGCTATCGCATTAACGACCAGGGGCTGGTGGAGTTCGCCCGAATCGTTCCTCCCACCGCGCAAAACTATCATCGCATGGAGGACGACCTCAAAGCGATTCTCCCGGGTGTACTCGATCAATCCGAAGCCCAGATCGCCCAGGTCTGCGAAAAGCTGATTCGCACCTACGACCCGTGCATTTCCTGCTCGACGCACTTCGTGAAGCTCCGCCTTGACCGTAGGTAGCTCTCCGCCGTCAGCTCTCAGCAGTCAGCTCTCAGCATTCAGCCATCAGTTCTTAGCTTTCCTACTGTCATTCTGAGGCCCCGTGCTTTTTGGGGCCGAAGAATCTCGGCAGTTTCCAATGCAATCCCAATATCGACCTTTCTCCGGCATTTGAAATCTCAAATCTCAGATTTCAAATCTCCATCCTTCGCTTGCCAACCGCATCCCCAAAAGCAACCAACACGAAGACCGCTCCGCTGATCCTATGGCCAGAGGTTGGCCTGCAAATCCCAGCTTCTCCGCCTGGCCGTTTGGATTTATGATAAGAACCGCGGGAAGGGAAGCCATGACTCGGCCATCGCGAGAATTCGACGCTGACTTGCTTTTCGTCTATGGCAGCTTGCGGCAAGGCTTCCTGCTGCATCATCATCTGAGACGGCTGCGAGCGGAGCGCCTGGGCGCCGGACGAGTGCGGGCCGAGTTGTTCAGCGTCGGGCAGTTCTCCGGCGCGCGCCCATCCCGAATGCTCGGCAAAACAGTATCTGGGGAACTCTACCGCCTGCCCGCTGCACGGAGCGCCTTGCGGGTTTTGGATGAAGTGGAAGGGTTCTCGCTGCGAGCGCCCCAGCAGTGCGTGTTCCAGCGAGGCACCGCCGAGGTTGCCCTGCCAGGCGGCGAGGGGCGCACGGCGTGGATTTACTGGCTTAGCCGGTCCGTCCACGCCCCAAGGCTCCGTGCCGGTGGTTAGTGCCAGGTGATCCCATAAGGGGATTTATCGACGCCCCGCGGAACGGCGGGTTTCAGCCCTGCCGAATATCTCAATTATGCCTGACGCCCAACCGAAGGAATTGAGTCCGAAACAAGTTGCTGTGCTTGAGTCGTTGTTGCAGGCCGGCTTCAGGTTTGTCACCTTCGAGCGTTATGCTCGCTGCCTTGCCGTCGAGCGCGAGGGATTCGTTGCCCTGCTCGAGGCCGCCGAAGGAAACATCAAGCTCTTCGGCCAAGTGGGATATCATGTGGGAGACGGCATTGCTATGCTGGTGGAGCGATCGGCGGGACAAGCTTTTGTGTGGAAGGGCCAATCCGTGGCTGCCACGCCGGAGTTGCTGGCGGCGTACGACAAGACAAAGTCTGATCTGCGGCGGCTGGTGGAAGTTGATGCGGGAGATGGTCGATAGGCAGAAGGCACGGCACGAAAAGAAAGAGCGAAGTCAAATGGCAAATGGCAAAGGTCAAATGGCAAATGGTGTTCTGTTTTTGAAATGGCAAATTTCAAACCATTTGCCATTTGCTGTTTGCCATTTGCCATTTGAAATGTCTGTCCCTACCCACAGAGGCTACGTGCTGGCTAACTGCCGACTGCCAACTGCCTACTGCCGACTGCCAACTGCCTACTGCCGACTGCCGACTGCCGACTCTTAATGGAGGAGTTCAATGGGGACGACCGAAACGCTTGACCTGCTCGTAGTGGGGGCCGGGCCGACCGGCCTGGCTTGCGGAATTGAAGCGCAGCGGGCTGGTTTGAGGCATTTGATTGTCGAGAAGGGCTGCCTGGTGAATTCCTTGTTTCACTATCCGCCTAACATGACGTTCTTCACCACGCGCGAGCTGCTTGAGATTGGCGACCTGCCGTTCGTCAGCGTCAACGTCAAGCCGACGCGCGCCGAGGCTCTCGAGTATTATCGCCGTGTGGCCGACCATTACCATTTGCCCGTCCACTACGAAGAGCGCGTGACGCGGGTAGCGAAGGAAAACGGCGTTTTCGCCATTGGCACGGAGTTGCGGGGCGGGAAGCACTGCCGGTATCACTCCCGAAACGCGGTGCTGGCCACAGGCTATTACGATCTGCCTAACATGATGAATGTGCCGGGCGAGGACTTGCCCAAGGTCTCGCATTACTATGAGGAGCCGCACCAGTTCTTCGGGCGCCGGGTGGCCGTGGTGGGAGGAGGAAATTCAGCCGCCATCGGGGCGCTCGACCTCTATCGCCATGGCGCGGAAGTCACAATGATTGTGCGGGAGTTGCAACTGAGCCGCCACATCAAGTATTGGATCAGGCCTGACCTCGAAAACCGTATCAAAGAGGGCTCGGTCCGCGCCTTATTCGGGAGCATCGTGACGGAGATCGCGAATGATTCGATTGCGCTGCGGAACGCCGAGGGTGAAACGCTGCGCATCGAGAACGACTTCGTTTTCGCGTTGACCGGGTATCATCCCGACTTCGATTTCCTCCGCGCCGCCGGAGTGCGGATCGACCCCAACACTTGCCGCCCGGAGTGCCACACCGAATCGCGCGAAAGCAATGTGCCCGGCCTCTACCTCGCGGGCGTGATTATCGCCGGCATGGATACCAATGAGATCTTCATCGAGAACGGCCGTTTTCACGGCAAGCAGATCGTGGACGATATCGTCCGGAAAAGAAGTGGTCAGTAGTCAGTTTTCAGTAGTCAGTTGTTGGATGTCAGTTGTCCGTGGTCCGTGGTCAGTTGTCAATCCTCGTTATGGTAGTCCTAGAACAGTTATTTTTCGAACCCATATTGCTGCGGCCTTCTACCTAGTATCAACTGCCCGCTGCACACCGGCAACTTGGAACGCACAACTCGCAACGGACCACGGACAACTGACAACTGACTACTGACGACTGACGAGTTCCTTCCACGGCGGCGCCTCCGGCAGCAACTTCTCGAATTCTTCGATCAGCGAGGCTTCGTAGCTGCCCGCATAGGTTTGATTGAAGAAGCGCTCGATGCCTTCGTGGCAGAATCTCTCCCAGGATTGCTCCTCGTGCCCGGGGTTGATAGGGAAGAAGAGAGCGCCATTGGCGCGCGCGGCAGCCAAGTCGCCGGGCGCATCGCCGATCATGAGGACGCACTCAATCGCATACTTGCCTCCCGCGGCGATTTTCAGGTGTTCTTTCTTACTGCCCATTTCCTGACCGGCGATGACGGCGGCGAACCTGGCGATATCGTGCTCCTGCCACTCGCGCTCGAGAGCTTCGCCGGGGGTCGCGGAGACGCAGATAATATCCGCTTGCGGCGCCAGTTTTTCCGCCGAGGCGCGGAACCAGGGGAATGGCGGGACGCCCTCGACCATATCCGCGATCGAACGGTTGACGGCCTTGCTCCACTCCAGCGCCTGTTTCAAAACCGCGTCGCCCGTCTTGGCCACCTCGGCTTCCAGCGCCGGGTTCCCGAGCGTCGCGCCTGAATCGATCCAGGCCTGGAGCGGCGAGACATCCGGGATCGCCGCACCGCGCCGCATCGCCTCCGGCCAATCGCGCAACAGTTCGATGGTTTTGGTCAGGGCAGGAAAGCGATTGACGCCCCGCCACTTCGAATACAGGTTCACGAACTCTGCCGCGGCCCGCGCATATTTCGAGATGGCTTGCAGCTTCCAATATTTGATGATGTTGGGAATGAAGCACTCTTTGTGCTTGATTTCCATGGTGTCAAATACGCAGCCATCCGAGTCGATGCCCACAAAGAACGAATGTTGGGGTTTGAAAGCGTAGAGTTTTTCTTTGGGCGACGATTCCATTATTCCTCCCTCGGGTTCCGACCGGACGGGAAACAACCGGCCGCAGGCGGCCCGCCAGCCCCAGTCGGTCGCGACGCGTCATGTTACCTTATTTGGATCGCCGCGCGGTAGTGTTGCAGTTGGGGGAGGCACGGCATCCTGCCCCCTTTTCATGGCCAAGCTGCGCGTGAGCGACGGATTAGGGCCCTCCTTTTTTGCTTGACAAGCAGTCTGAGCTATTGTAGTATGTCTAGGGGTCGGTGGTCGTCCGCGGACAACCGGAAGGGCTGCCCCTATAAAGTTGAAGGAACAATCCGCGAATATTGATGAAAACAAAGAAAGTCAGTTCTCGGAGATGCGAAAGCGAACGCCAAACCGGGGCGTTGCTGTGCGCCTCGACGGACTTTTTCAACGCAGAGACGGGCTCTTTTAAGGGGAATTCCGAAAGCTGGCGGGCGCTTGACAACCTTGCCGGGCATCCTCTAACGTATCGGAGGGGGCGCGTCAAAAGCTGAGCCTCGAACCATCGGAAAGGATAACCCTTGTGCGTATAGTCTTTGTGGCGTCGGAAGGTGTGCCGTTTTCCAAGACGGGTGGCCTTGCCGACGTGGTGGGGGCGCTTCCCAAGGCCCTGGCAAAACTGGGGCATCAACTCGAAGTGGTGTTGCCACGCTACCGCATGACCAAGCCGGGTAAACCTGAGCCCACCCTGCAAAGTCTGACCCTGCCGTTGGGCGAGGGTTTCAAGTTTGCCTCCATTCAAAATGCCGGGGTGGCGGGGGGCGTGCAAACCTGGCTGGTCGAATCTCCGTCTTTGTTCGATCGCGCGGGCCTTTACCAGGAGGAGGGCGAGGATTATCCGGACAATCCCCAGCGTTTTGCGGCCTTCAGTTTCGCGGCGCTGGAACTGATGAAGCGATCCGGGACGCCGCCGGACATCATCCATTGCCACGACTGGCAGTCGGCCTTAGTGCCCATCTATCTGCGCAATCTCTACCACGAGGATGAGTACTTCCGCAAGACCTCCGTAGTCTTCACCATCCACAACGTCGGGTACCAGGGTCTCTTCCCAGCGGCGATCTTGCCCCAGATTTCCTTGCCGGCTGATTTGTTCACGATGGACTTCCTCGAGTATTACGGAAAGGTCAATCTCCTCAAAGGCGGGATTGTCTTTTCCGATTTCATCACCACGGTCAGCCGCAAGTATGCTGAGGAGATTCAAACCGCGGAATTCGGCTGCGGCCTGGAGGGAGCCTTTCGGGCGCGAAAGGCCCGCCTGCGGGGCATTCTGAACGGTGTCGATTACGACCTTTGGGACCCTGCCACCGATGAGCTGATTGCCGCTCGCTACAGCGCCGAGAATATGAGCGGGAAGACGGCCTGCAAGAAAGCTCTGCTGGAAAGAATGGGAGTGAAAGAACCGGCGCTCGACCGGCCGGTGATCGGCATCGTGTCGCGATTTGCGCCCCAGAAGGGCTTCGACCTCATCGCCAAAATCGCGGAGCGGCTCGCGGCCGCTGACGTTTGTATTGTCGCACTGGGAACCGGCGACCCCGTTTACGAAGAGCTATTCCGGCGTATGGCCACCGCCTTTCCGGAGAAATTCCTGGTGGCCGTAGCGTACGACAATACGCTGGCGCACCAGATTGAGGCAGGGTCGGACATGTTCCTGATGCCCTCGCGATACGAGCCGTGCGGGCTGAACCAGATCTACAGTCTGAAATATGGGACGGTGCCCGTTGTGAGGGCCACCGGCGGCTTGGACGACACGATCGAAGCTTTTGACGGCCAATCCGGCACCGGCTTCAAATTCAGCACGTACACGGGCGACGCCCTGTTCGGCGCCGTCGAGCAGGCTCTCGCCGCCTATCGCCAGCCCGCCGTTTGGCGCCGCGTGGTTCACAATGGGATGCTGAAAGACTTTTCTTGGGGAAGGTCGGCGGAGCAGTATCTGGAAGTCTACCGGGCGGCGCAGGAGGTAACCGACACTATGGAAGCCGAGGCGGTGCTCACGCGCGGCTAGCCGGTGAGAAAGCTATCATCTGTGGAGGTTTTGAAACGATGGCAGGTGGCAATATTCTGGAGTTTACTGAAAAGAATTTTGACGAGGAAGTATTGAAGTCCGATAAGCCGGTTCTGGTGGATTTCTGGGCAACTTGGTGTGCGCCCTGCCGGGCGATGGAGTCGGCGGTCAATGCCGTTGCCGAAGCATACGCGGGCCGCGCCAAAGTCGGGAAGCTCAACGTGGACGATAATATCTCGCTCACCGGCCAGTACAAGATCCGCGGTGTTCCGACTCTGTTGCTTTTTAAAGACGGTCAGATACGGGATCAGATCGCGGGCGCCGCATCCAAAGATGCCATCAGCAAATTGCTCGACAAGCACCTGTGAAGGAACGAACATGCCAGCAAACGTAGTCGTGGTAGGCGCCCAATGGGGCGACGAAGGCAAGGGTAAAGTGGTTGATGCACTGGCGGACCACTTCGATATCGTCGCTCGCTATCAGGGCGGCGCCAACGCCGGCCACACAGTCTGCGTGTGCGGCAAGAAGTTTATTCTTCAACTCCTCCCGACTGGCATCGTGCGGCCCGACAAGACTGCGGTCATTGGCAATGGGGTTGTGGTGGACCCCGAGGCCCTGTTGCGCGAGATGAAAGCGGTCGAGGCCAATGGTGTGCAAGTCGAAGGGCGCCTCGTCATCAGTGACCGGGCTC